>Ga0102832_1000059_pt1 | contig 318146 bp, 272 predicted proteins | sample EBPBio282013_DNA_FD_88942 | JGI IMG/M metagenome (GOLD analysis project Ga0102832, IMG submission 88942) | Wastewater treatment Type I Accumulibacter community from EBPR Bioreactor in Madison, WI, USA - Reactor 2_5/28/2013_ DNA (Illumina Assembly) | ecosystem: Engineered > Bioreactor > EBPR >... | reverse complement strand
GAATGAAGAACTATTTTCTCCTTCTCTTCTGATGACCATGTTTTTTGATGTTTTGACATACACAAATCTAATTAATTCTTAACTTAGTTTTGTGTCCAAGTTTTTATCGACCTATTAGTTATTTATTAAGGTTAAATCAATATCAGTATCTTTAGAATAATTATTAACTCTCTTTATCAAATTGTTTTCAGAAAAGTACATTGATTCTGAATAAATAGAATTTCCATATAAAACATTTTGATCCGACTTAAATAAATTCTTGTGCGTATCATATTCGTATTGGAATATATCACTTAATTCTGATTTTGAATTAACAAATTCCTTTTCCTCAATCAAATTTCCACTTTTCCAACTTAACTCTTTATAAAGAAAAAGCTTCCCATCGTCCATAATAGTTGTGCTTTTAGGATATTTTGAATTTGTGTCATATTCAAAAGTTTGAACTCTTTTTGTATTAAAAGACAATGTTTCAGTGCTTTTAATTAACCGATTTTTCGAATCAAAGATCAATTCCGCTGAGGATTTTGATGGATTAGAAAAGCCAAAATCTACAATTTCTTTTGTAACTATATTGTTTGGATGGTAGGTGAATTTTGTATTCATTAATTGAAAAGTCCCTTGTAGAAGTTGAAGTTCCGTCAAAATCCCAGACTTATCATAAATATACTTTTCAATGGTTGCACCAGTATAGTCCTTAAATTCAGAATTCTTTTTTACAATTCTAGAAATTTTGGGCAGCAATTGTACAGAAGGCTCTTCTTTATTGCATCCCAAAATCGTTAAAATCATTGTTAATAAAAATATTAGTTTGAGTGGTTTCATATTTGCTTAAGTTATATAAATTTTAAGAAGAATAATTTTTTCATATTCTCAAATTTTAGAATTATTGATATTTTCAACTTGAAATAATTTCATCCCACATATCCCCTCAACTCACCCCAGCACCATTCCAAACCTCCTTATGAGGTTGCAAAAGGCTGAGCGAACCATCTTTGTCTTCGGCCATCAGAATCATGCCTTGCGACGCTATGCCCATCATCATTCTTGGGGCCAGGTTGGCTATGAAAGTCACTTGTTTGCCTACCATTTCTTCGGGAGTGAAGTGTTCAGCTATACCGCTTAAAATCGTGCGTTTTTCAAGGCCGTCATCAATCAAAAACTTAAGCAATTTCTTGCTTTTTTTCACTGCTTCGGCTTCTAGTATGGTTCCAATTCTGATGTCTAGCTTAGCAAAATCGTCAAATTGTATATTCTCTTTCAGTGGAGCTACAGTCTTTCCTTCCAATTCGTTCATACGTTTAGCGTCCAGTAATTTTTGTACTTGTTTGTCTATGGTTTCGTCTTCTATTTTCTCAAAAAGCAGTGCTCCAGAGCCTATTTCCAGTCCTGTGGGTACCAGGTCGGCATTTCCGGCATCAATCCATTCATGTTTCGGGCCGTTCAGGTTCCAGCCAGAAAGCTTCAATTGGTCATATAATTTTTGAGAAGTAAACGGCAAAAACGGCTCAGCCACAATCGCCAGAGTGGCCGTAATCTGCATGGCTATGTTCATGATGGTTTTCACACGTTCCGGGTCTTCCTTTATGGCTTTCCATGGTTCGGTTTCGGCCAAATATTTATTCCCCAACCTGGCTATCTCCATCATGCCGGCCAGAGCATCTCTAAACTTGTAATTCTTTATGGCATCCGACACATCGCATGGCAACTGTTTCAAGGCATCAAGGGTCTGCTGGTCAATGTCTTGTAGTGTACCTTTTTCGGGTACTTTTCCTTCATAAAACTTCTGGGTAAGCACCACGGTTCGGTTCACAAAGTTCCCAAAAATACCCACCAACTCCGAGTTGTTTTTGGTCTGGAAATCCTTCCACGTAAAGTCGTTGTCTTTGCTTTCAGGGGCATTGGCTGCCAGCACATACCTAAGCACATCCTGCTTGCCCGGAAACTCCTCAAGATATTCGTGCAACCACACCGCCCAGTTTCTCGAAGTCGAAATCTTGTCGTTTTCGAGGTTCATAAACTCATTGGCAGGCACATTGTCGGGCAAAATATAACTTCCCTCGGCCATCAATGTCGCCGGGAAAATAATACAGTGAAACACTATATTATCCTTTCCGATAAAATGCACCAGCTTCGTGTCATTGCTTTTCCAATATTCCTCCCAGTTTTTTCCCTTAGCTGCTGCCCATTCTTTGGTCATCGAGATGTAGCCTATCGGGGCATCAAACCACACATACAGCACCTTGCCTTCGGTATTCTCCAAAGGCACTTTTACGCCCCAGTCCAGGTCGCGGGTCATGGCACGTGCCTGCAAGCCTTGCTTCAACCACGACTGACACTGCCCAAACACATTCGGCTTCCATTCAGGGTGGCTATTTACATATTTTTCAATCTCGGGCTGCATTCTGTCCAGTGGCAAATACCAGTTTTTAGTAGCTTTCATCACGGGTTTAGCACCCGAAATCGTCGATTTTGGATTAATCAACTCCGTTGGTGAAAGCGAAGAACCACACTTTTCACACTGGTCACCATACGCACCTTCGTTGTGACACACCGGACATTCGCCTACAATATATCTGTCGGCCAGAAATTGCTGTGCTTCCTCATCAAAATATTGCTCGGTCTCTACTTCGTCAAAATACCCTTTGTCGTACAGCGTCTTAAAAATCTCCTGCGAGGTCTCGTGATGCACCGGATTTGAGGTGCGGGAATAGATGTCAAACGAAATCCCAAACTGCTCAAACGAATCTTTGATAATACCATAATATTTATCCACCACCGCTTGAGGCGTCGTGCCTTCCTTCTTGGCCTTAATCGTGATCGGCACCCCGTGCTCATCGGTACCACTGATAAACGCCACATCTTTGCCCTTCAGTCTCAGGTACCGCACATACACATCAGCAGGCAGGTAGCAGCCGGCCAGGTGACCGATATGAATAGGCCCATTGGCATAAATCAAAGCAGCAGTAACGGTATATCTTTTCGGATTGTTATTCATCGTATTTTCTCAAAAAATTCCCACCCAAAATCTATTTCAGGGTGATTTCGGCTACAAATTTAGTGAATAATTCTGACAAATATCCTGGGCATGCCCACGCTTTGGCGTGGTCGGGCTCTTTGCTCCCGCTCCACGCTAAGGCGTGGGAGCTCCGCGACGATCCCTCATGCGGAGTAGGTTGAAAAAATTTGGAGGTTGATCAGAATTACTAGTCAAATAGTCCATTGTTTAATGTTGAATTATATACTATACTGGATGCTCATTTTTAAACTAATTCGTTAATTTTTAACATTTCAATTAACTAACTTTAAGAAATAAAATTCTGAAAAATATGAATTTCAAAATAGTTGAATTTTTTAGTTCAAATGAGAAAAAAATCCTAAAATATTGGCCGCTTATTCCTACTTTAACATTGGTGTTGGGAGGTTTTTGGCAAATTATTTCCTTGACGAGTATTTCAGTTCGGTATATTAGATTTTTCTCTGTAGGTCAATTGTTGTCAGATTCTATTATTCTTTTAATTCTATTTTTTACAATTGGTTTTCCAATAGTATTTACAAATAATGTTTTTACTGGATTATTTAAAAATATAAAATTGGAAAATGGATTAAAAGAGTTTCCTCTTATTTGGAAATTGTTACCGATTCTATTTTTTCTTCTATTTTTATTAAAAGACAATTTAAGAGAAATCTTTTTGCAGAATTTTAAGGATATTCTTAGCCTATTTAATCCATATGATTTTGATTTGTCTAAAATGGTAAATGGCATTCTATTCCTGAATATTTTCTTACTAGTAAATAGTTACATAATCATATGGATTGCTCGTATTTTTATTAATCTTTCCAATAAACTAAAATTTAATCGATTGAGGTTGTTTTCTGGAGTACTTTCTAAAACAATTTTTGGGTTACTATTTTTAGAAGTGTTCGTTTTAATTATCAAAATAAATGGTTTCATAGTCAACTACTCTATTCCCCAAAATAGTATTAATTTTAAAAAGGAAATTATTGAATTAGAAAAGAAGTATTCTTCACAAAAAGTAAAAATCCTATATTTTAATGACAAATACGTATTCATTAAAATAGATGAAGAAATATTAATCAAAAAGTTGGATGAAATTTTCGAATAACATCATTTAACTCCACAAAATCGCCACAAATTCATCAAAACTTGTCAATTATGTGGTTTGATAAATTTCGCCAAAACCTATCTTTGCAAGAAAAACGCTTCATTGAAACCATTTTTTGTAGAAACCCTCGTAAGGTGGTCAGACCTCGATGCCAACCGCCATTTAGCCAACGCTTCCTATATGAACTTCACCAGTTTTGCCCGCATGGGATTTATCAGGCATCTGGGCGTAACCATGCATGACCTTGCCCATTGGAACATTGGGCCAGCTGTGCTGCGGGAAGAATTTTCATTTTTCAAAGAAGCCTATGACAATCAGGAGATTATAATTACTGTTGAGCTTACCGGAATGTCAGAATTCGGAGAGATTTTCGAATTTACTCATAATCTCTATCTCAAAAACAACGGCACTCACCTGGCATTTTCAAAAGTCTTTGGGGTGTGGTTCGGCATGAATGATCGAAAAATCAGTCCTTTACCAGAAGATTTTCTCAAAAAATTCAAAGACAAATTCAACCCTTCAGATCTCAAAACCCTAAGCCTGGCCGATATCAAATCACTTCCGGTAAAACCTCAGAACATCGATATTTCTCAAATCATCTAAAATTACCGGGGACTTAATTCAATATTATTTTATTCAACCGAAATGAAAACCATATTTTCTCTGATATTCTTTCTCACGTGGGTAGGAGTCAATGCTCAAAAGTCTAATACAGAATTAGTTTCCAATCCCATTGTAGCTAAAGGTGCCGACCCCTGGATACTTAAAGACGGGAATAATTTTCATTATTGTTATGTCAGGAGAGACTCCATTTTCCTGAAAACAGTCCAAAAAATTTCAGCACTAAAATCAATCAAAGAGAGGTTATTGTGGACTCCACCCGAAAACACCAACTACTCCAAAGAAGTTTGGGCTCCTGAAATTCATTATTTTGAAAACCGTTGGTATGTATATTTTGCTGCAGATGATGGAAAAAACGAGAACCATAGAATGCACATTTTGACATCCGAAAACAGTGACATTGCTTCTAATTTTAAATATTCCGGCCAAATTTCTTCCAAAGATCAAAAATGGGCCATTGATGGCTCGCCATTTCTTTACAATGGAAAGTATTACTTTGTCTGGAGTGGTTGGGAGGGAGATATTAACATCAAACAGAATCTCTACATCGCCGAAATGGAAAGTCCGACCAGAATAAAATCAGAACGGATACTAATCTCAACGCCTGAGTTTGACTGGGAAAAAATGGGCTCAGACAAACATCTCCCCACTATCAATGAAGGCCCACAAATAATTCAAAAAAATGGGAATCTGTTTTTGGTATATTCGGCAGGTGGAAGTTGGTCTAATTATTACTGTCTCGGAATGCTGACTTTGAAAGGCACCAATCCGCTAGATGCCCGGTCATGGAAAAAAAGTAGTAGCCCGGTCTTTGAAGGGACCGATGAAGTCATCAGTCCGGGGCATTGCTCTTTTATCACCATCAAAAACAAAGAGTACATCGTGTACCATACCGCCAGGCATAAAAATGCGGGCTGGGACAGACAAGTAAATATTCAGGAGTGGAAGTGGGAAGGAAAAAGGCCAAAATTTGGAAACCCTTTACCTTACGGCCAGCAATTCAGTATTGCTTACTAAACCAGATATTTTAGCAGATACAAGTCTTTAAAAAAATCGAAAGTTTGCTTTTTTAAATATTCAAATTTGACAATTGAAAGTACTGCAAATTCCGTCATAGCCTGTTGCAATAAAATAATCTCATTTTCAGAGTAGCTAATACCGGAAAAATATTGCCTTTTCTCTTCTAAAAACTTAAAAAAAATATCCTGGCCTTCTTTAGGAAAGATTTGATCCCTGACATCCATTTCTATCAATTTTTCAATTGCCTTTCTGAGTGTTTTTTCAACTTCAGTTAAGGTTTTTAATTTGATTAAAATAATATCTGGTGGTGCCTCTTTCAAAAAAATCTTTTGAGCCTCCAGCATTTTAGCAATGATGTTCTGATTTTCTAAAAATTCTGAATACCCGTTTTTATACATTGCTATTATTTCTGTAAACTGAGTGCTTTTCCCCTGATTAATCGCAAGCTCCCTGAAAAATCCAAACACTTTTTGGTCAATTTGGGATAATTCATCCTTTGTTTTTTTAATTTTCAGTTTAATCTCTTTTTCCAGTTCTTTAGCTTGATCTTTATAATACCTCAATCCATCATATTCAAAAAAATCGGTTAACAAATCCCCCCTGTCAATATCTTTCAATATCTCCAGGTCTTCTTTTAAAATTGCTAATCCGAAAGCTTTTTTTTGGTTTTCCTCAGAAAATAACTCTTTAATTTCCAATACATTATTATCCCAAAAACTTGAGTCCTGAAAATCAAAATCAGGAGAATAAATAGCATAAAACCGGCCAAAAGGCTCACCAATGCTCAATGAATTTTGTTTGTCTTGATAATATCCTAAAAATTCCTCGAGAGAAATCTTAGTCTGTGGAACTGAAATTTCCAATTCTTCAAAAAACTTCTCTGAAAAAATCTCAAATATCCCATTATCCTCTGACAACAATTCAATCGCTTTAGCCTCTTCTTTCCTTTTAATCGGGTGATCCAGTTCCTTAAGAATAGTGATCCTGTCAATGAGAGAGGGGTGCGATTCAAAACTTTCTTTAATTTTAATGCCAGAATAGGGTGAATTTCGCCTGAAATAAAGCGAATGTTCTGATGCCACCATATCCTCAGTAGAAAGGCTCTCAGATACATATTTATTGAAAAGTTGGTTCTGAAGCGTATAAATATTTTGGGTGGAAAGATTGGGACTTGTACCAAAAAACCACTCAAGGTCACTTAATGCATAATTTGCATATCGTCGCATCGTCAGAGTTTGAATCATATTTTCGGAACCATAAACACTTGCAGAAAAATGGTCGGCATCATACTCAAGTGATCTTTGCAGGCTACTATGGTGGGTATTAATTTTGATAAAAAGCCATTTTAAAATATCCTCCATTATTGAGATCAAAAAGTTTCCATACTCCATGTAGTAAATGAAAGTTGGAAATACTTTGGGTAAAATATTTCTAAGTTTATCCAGCCTTTCCTGACCAAACAATAATTTGTAAATCACCTGATTGGCTCTGTTAACAAAACCCTCTATTTTGATCGAATTTTGTTTAAAATGCCCAAATTCATGAGCCAGAATGCATTTTAACTCAGATTGATTAAGCACATTTAAAAGGCCCAACCCAATACAGAGATTTTTTTGAGGCGGAAAAAAAAGGTGCCAAAACCTGGTTTCGTAAAATATAAAGGCATTGGCATCAGGAATAAGAAAAATCTTTTTGGGAAACATAATTTTAGACTCAATGGCCACAGATTTGATAAATGCCAAAAGTTTGGGAAAATTATTTGCATCAATTTCATAAAGATTAGAAGTTGATTTTTGGGGATGTTTAAAAATAAAATTGGCAACGAATACGAGTTGCAAAATAGCCACAATCGCAAAAATCAAAACAAATGGGATTGTATAAAGAAAATAATATTTGAAAATGATATTTACGGAAAAAAAGATCAGCAATAAGGAGAATCCGACTATTCCCGATATTAAAACAAAAAAAACCATCAAAAAACCTAAAATAGAGAAAACGGATTTATATATCTCCCATTTTCTGGTATAGCCTGGTTTCCCTTTTTGGCCTTGCTGCCGTGGTTTCACCTTCTTAACCATGTTTCATTTTCAACAAAATACCTGTTATTTTCATAAGCTAATATTTTAAGTCTGTCAACTATTCCCTGAATATCCTTGTGAAATTCCCATTCGGAATAGCTTATATTCCAGAAATTTACCGTAGTATATTTATTCACTAAGGTCATTTTCTTACTGATTCCTTTTTCTAAATCAAAAATCTCAGAATAATGAATAACCAAATTTTGGTAATTAAGTACTTTTTTGAGAATTATTCCGGAATAAGGATTTAATATTCCAAAAGACAATATTTCATTTTCATCGTCAAATTCAATAGAGACCAGTTCCCATTTTTGATAGGAAAACCTGTGCTTGTATATCAGCCAGAGAAAATAAAAAAAGTTACCTAATCCAAAATAATATAAAAAGGGAATCTCCAGAGTTTTTGTCCCAAATAATACAACCAATATAGATAGCAGAATTAATACTCCAACCTGAAAAATGAGGTAATAAGTTATGAGCTTTAAAATATATTCAAATGAAATAACAGACCTCTTGGATTTTATAGACGCTATGAAATAGGTATCAGGCATAGGGCATCGATATAGGAGATTAAAAATAGGAAAATAATTCTTATGTCCCTGATAATATTAACAGAAAACCGAAATGCTGAGTAAAAATCAAAAAAGCTGACCCTTCTCAGAATCAGCTTTCAAATTATTCATTATCAAAAGTCTTACACTTTCTCAACTTGCAGATAGCCCAACTCCACAGGAGTACTTCTGCCAAATATTTTTACGCTTACGCTTAATTTCTTCTTGTCTTCGAACACCACTTCAACGTTTCCTTCAAAACCATTAAATGGACCATCAACCACTTTAACTGACTCGCCTACCACGAATGAAACAGCTGAATCAATTGATTCCTCCGAAATCTCATCCTGAACACCCAGAATACGATTTACTTCAGACTGACGTAACGGCTCGGGCTCAATAGAGGCACCTCCATTTTTTCCAAGGAAGCCAATCACTCCCGGAATGCTTTTTATAAGGTGTAATACCTCACCATTGCTCAAATCAGCATTAACGAGTATATATCCGGGAAAATAGTTTTTCTCACGGACAGTCTTTTTGCCGTTTTTAACAGTAACAATCTTCTCAGAGGGAATAAGAATTTCAGGAATAAAATCGGTAAGTTTCCTTCTAACCGCTTCATTCTCAATGTAATTCTTGATTTTTTTCTCTTGTTGTGATACTGCTCTTACCACATACCAGTTAAACTCGCTCATATCCTGTGCGTCTTAAATTAAATGGATTTGAATAAAAGTACCAGACCGTTATCAATCAAAAAATCGATACTACCTACTACTAAAGCAAAAATGATAGAAGCAATAAGAACAAGTGTGGCACTGCCTTGTAACTCATTCATTTTTGGCCAATGTACCTCTTTGGTTACTTCGTGCCAGGACTCTTTTACAAATTGAACAATTTTATTCATAATTGCGTATTTCTTTAATCCCAAAAATATGGTGAAAATTGCACAGGTACTAGGACTCGAACCCAGACCGACGGTTTTGGAGACCGCAGTTCTACCTTTAAACTATACCTGTGTATTCTTTTATCGGGCTGCAAATTTAGCTTATTTTTTTTGTCCTTACAATCTAAACTTTGATTTTTTCTTTATTTATGGTTCTAATTGTGAAAAGTAAGCTTATTATTGTTAAAACACAAGCCAGCAAAAATGGTGCCCCGGGAAAATAGACCGAAGTATCAGGCCTTGTGAAATGTCTGAAAAGCCCCAACATCAGCGGTTGGCCGATGATAGTCGCTACACTCATAAGGCTTGTGAGGCCTCCTTGCAACTCTCCTTGCTCATTGACAGCCACATGGCTCGAAATAATTCCCTGAAAGGAAGGACCAGCCAAACCCCCAAAAGCAAATGGAACCATAATGGCGTACATCATCCAGGAATGAGACGCAAAAGCAAAGCCCAGCTGACCTATGGCGTTGATAGCCAAACCATAATATAAAGACTTTTCCTGACCAAATTTGGGGATAATTACCCTAATAAGCCCGCCCTGGACAATCGCTACCATCAACCCTACAAATCCAAGCGAAAGACCTACTTCCATTTTGGTCCAACCAAATTTCTCGATTGTGTAAAAAGACCATGTCCCTTCAGTGGCAAAACGGGCAATATTTACCAAAAATAACGACAATACCAATGCAAAAATGTAAGGGAATTTTTTCAGGTTCATTAAACTTCCTATCGGATTTGCCCGCTTAAAGTCAAACTTTCTGCGATTTTCGGGTTTTAAGGATTCAGGTAAAATAAAATAACCATACAGCCAGTTTAATAATGTCAACCCTGCCGAAACCCAAAAGGGTATCCTGTTGCCATATTCCCCCAATATTCCTCCCAGTGATGGCCCGATGATAAACCCTATTCCAAAAGCTGCTCCAATCATTCCGAAACTTTGAGCCCTTTTTTCCGGTTCAGTGATATCAGCGATATAAGCATTTGCGGTACTAAAACTCGCTCCGGCAATACCGGCAATGGTTCTACCCACAAAAAGCCAGACAATATTGGGTGCCAAAGCTAAAAATACATAGTCAAGTCCAAATGCAAAAAGTGAAAACAACAATACCGGCCTTCGACCAAACTGGTCACTTAATCCACCTATGATAGGTGAAAAAATAAACTGCATAAGTGCATACAAAAACACGAGATAGGCAGAATATTGGGAAGCTTCACTAACTGACCCACCGGTGAGTTCCTGATATAGGCTCGGCATGATGGGAATAATAATTCCGATTCCAATTACATCAATAAGTACCGTTATGAGAATAAAGAAAACTCCTTTTTGATTTTTCACTTTTATGATTTTTGCAAAATATTTATTGACCAGAAATAGAAATTTCTTATTTGGGAATACGAAAATAGGTATGAACATAAAAAAAGCACCTCTTTCGAAGTGCTTTTTTTAATATTAGATTTTAATCTATTATTCGATGATCTCAGTAACCTGACCAGCACCTACTGTACGACCACCTTCACGAATCGCAAAACGAAGACCTTTGTCCATTGCGATAGCGTTGATAAGGTTTACAGTAATAGTGATGTTATCACCAGGCATTACCATCTCTACGTTTTCAGGAAGGAAGATCTCACCTGTAACGTCAGTGGTTCTGAAATAGAACTGAGGACGGTATTTGTTAAAGAATGGCGTGTGACGACCACCTTCTTCTTTTGAAAGAACGTAAACCTCAGCTTTGAATTTGGTGTGAGGCTTCACTGAACCCGGCTTACAAATTACCATACCGCGACGGATCTGGTCTTTGTCAATACCTCTCAAAAGAAGACCTACGTTATCACCGGCTTCACCTCTGTCAAGGATTTTACGGAACATCTCAACACCAGTAACAACCGACTTAAGACCTTCAGCACCCATACCAAGGATATCAACAGGATCACCAGAGTTGATGATACCAGTTTCGATACGACCAGTAGCAACAGTACCACGACCAGTGATCGAGAATACGTCTTCAACAGGCATAAGGAATGGTTTGTCAGTTGCACGAGCAGGAAGTGGAATCCAGTTATCAACTGCATCCATTAACTCTTCGATTTTAGCAACCCACTGAGGTTCAGCATTCAAGCCACCCAAAGCAGAACCCTGGATTACAGGAATGTTGTCACCGTCAAATTTATAGAATGACAATAGTTCTCTGATTTCCATTTCTACTAGTTCAAGTAGTTCGGGGTCATCAACTAAGTCAACTTTATTCATAAATACAACCAACTGAGGTACACCTACCTGACGAGCAAGAAGGATGTGCTCACGAGTTTGTGGCATAGGACCGTCAGTAGCAGCTACCACGATGATAGCACCGTCCATCTGAGCAGCACCAGTTACCATGTTTTTCACATAGTCAGCGTGACCAGGACAGTCAACGTGTGCATAGTGACGATTGGCAGTTTGATACTCAACGTGAGAAGTGTTAATGGTGATACCACGCTCTTTCTCTTCAGGAGCATTGTCAATAGACGAAAAGTCTCTTACTGCTGCAAGACCTTTTTCTGCAAGAACTTTAGTAATTGCAGCTGTCAATGTAGTTTTACCGTGGTCAACGTGACCGATAGTACCAATGTTTACGTGAGGTTTACTACGGTCAAAATTCTCTTTTGCCATTTTATTTAATAGAATTTATTTTGTTCAAAATTATTTTTCAGAAAAAAATGGATAACAGAAATAATCTATCACCCTGACGACCCCAAATTTAAACTCAAATAGAGCCTTTGAGCAGGATTGAACTGCCGACCTCTTCCTTACCAAGGAAGTGCTCTACCACTGAGCTACAAAGGCTTTAATGGAATCAAGAGCGGGAGACGGGGCTCGAACCCGCCACCTATAGCTTGGAAGGCTATCGCTCTACCAAATGAGCTACTCCCGCTTGTACTTTTTTTGTGGGGGCGGATGGATTCGAACCACCGTAGGCGTACGCCAGCAGATTTACAGTCTGCCCCATTTGGCCACTCTGGTACACCCCCAAATTTTATCAAAGAACGTGCCCTTTCTCAAAAGGAGTTGCAAAAGTAGAAGGTTTTTTTGAATTTGTCAATTTTAATTTCAAAAATTCTATCATTTTTTTTGACTGTTTCCATTTTTAATCTCAAAATGAGGTTTTTCTGTAATATTTTACATAAAAAATTCACCGTAATTCCCTAAAAAAGGCTTACGGTGAATTCGGAAAGGTGATTAATTAAAATCTAAGCCCTACACTTAATGCCTGAGTACCCAGACTGTTGACCTGATTTTCTTTAAAGAGTTTATTCAAATCATATCTTCCAAAAAGCGTCAGTCCATTTTTCTTGCCAATTTCGGCAGTAAGGCCGTACACGAAATCATTAAGCCCATAACTGCCTTCTATTTTATTTTTTCCTCCGCTTGAGTACACCTCTTTGGTATATCCTCCTACACGGTAGCCCACGTATCCACCAAATCCTATTTTAAATTTCTCTTCTTTAAATCCAAAGTTAAACATCACAGGGAAATTAAGATAAGGCATTACGAGTTTTGACTTTTCGGTTTCTTTGGTGTTTTTTACAAAAGCAACCTGGCCGTTCTTTGTTACAGCAACATTGCTGTTTTTAAACATAAAATTATACCAGGCTATTTCCGGACCGTAGCTCAGTGCCCAATCAACTTTCCCGCCACGTACCAGTGTCACATTTTTCCGGAAAGAAAGTGCTACATACCGTGAGGACCAGTTACGCAGGCCCATTAGTCTGTCGGGTTCTTCAGAAGTGTATTTGGTAAAATTATTCAAACCAACATATAATCCGAAATCACTTTTGGCAAAGAATTTTTTAGGCTTCTTTGGTTCATCAGATTTTGATTCAGGTTTATCCTTAATCATTTTGGCAGTTGGCTCCTCTTCATCAAATGTTCTGATTTGATCATCATCCGGAGCTGGGCTGCCTTTAATCAGTGTATCTTTGGGGATATTAATATCTTTTGTAATAATTTTGATTCTTTGACCTTCCCTTGACACTACCAAAAGGGTATCATTCGAAACTTTTCCTTTCGATACTAAAACCAATGCTTTTTCTCTTTCTGATGAATCAACTCCCAATGTTTTTAAAACATTGTCGAGATTAAGGGCTTTAGGAAACTCAAACGTTCTTTTGTCATTAGTAATAACCTTTACCTTGCTTTTTGCTGTTTTATCATCGAATTCGATGATGGTGGTATCTTTTGGCACCATCGCAAAACTTGCTTTGAGTCCTAAAATTGCTGTAATTAAAATTAACTTTTTCATATTTTGTAAATATTTGAATCTTGCTTTTTTGTTTTGAAAAATTAAAAATGCCGGCCAGACAATGTTTTTATTATTTGAAAAAATAATGCTCTTTAGTTTTAATTGCTAAAAATAATTTTAAAGCTTATTTACTAGTAAGGAAGGTTTTTATCCTTGTATATCTTTCTTTAAATTCTCTTGTTTCTGAAGCGATAAATCCATCTTCATCTTTTGACCACTCTTCTATTGGTTTAATCCCCAATTTATTGAAGTCAACTTTTTCACCTTTTTTGAGACCTTTCACTTCCTCGGCCACTCTGACTATGAGTGACTTCTCATCATTGAAATAATCCTGATTGCTGGTCTTTTTTTCTACTTTTGGCAGGCTAATCACCTGTTTTATGGTTTCGGAATTTAATGACATCAACGGACTGAGATAAACTACTGCCTCTATGTTGTCTTCATTGATGGCCGAACGAACTTTTCCCGAATTATCCATTTTAACCTCTGACTGTGCCATGGCTATTTGCGAAGGTTTGGAATCCTCCGAAATGATTGGAATGCCTTGCTGCTCTCCTGAAACGACCAATTTTATGTTTTCATCCAAAAAGGTTTTCCCCTTTGTCATTTTCAGATTACCACTTTCCAGGATTTTAATATTTTGCCCGGTGTTGCTTTTTAAGTCACCACTATTTTCTGTTGCTTTCTTTTCAGAAATTTCAATTTTCGTTTCACTTATATCATTCGCGGCAATCTGAAGTTTATCAGAATTATTTTTAAGTAAAATTCCATAAATCGCAAAAAACACAAAGCCAATCGATGCGGCCATACTCCAGTATATCCAGGCCCTACGGTTTCCACCTTTCTTTTGGTTGAGTCTGGTTTCAAACAATGTATTTGCTCTTTCTGAGGGTTTTACCTCCAGATTCTTTAAGCTTTTCCCGAACAACTCATCTATTTTTTCCATTACAAATGATGGTTTACAAATTATATTTTATTGCGTTGTTTTGCGTAACTTTTTGTTGAAGTATTGCTCTGGCTCTGCTCAACTGCGATTTGGAAGTTCCTTCCGAAATTTGAAGCAACTGGGCTATTTCGGTATGACTATAGCCTTCAATTGCGTACAGATTAAACACTGTTTTGTATCCATCCGGAAGCGAATTTACCATTTCGAGCAAGTCTCCCGCTTCAAGACTACCACTCTCCTGCACTTCAGGCTCTACGTAATCCTGATTATCAAATTCTACATTTATATTTTTCTTTTTTCTTAAAAACATCAGGGCTTCGTTCACAACTATTCTTTTTGTCCAACCCTCAAAACTTCCGGAAAAATTAAACTGATCCACTTTTTCGAAAATCTTCATCATACTTTCTACCATTACGTCCTCTGCCTCCATCCGGTCATTGATATATCTGCAACAAATCCCCAAAAACTTTCCGGAATATCGTTCATAGAAATACCGCTGTGCCTTCTCATTTCTTTTTATAAGAGCCTTGGCCAATTGGTATTCTGTACCGAACAATTGTAAAATTTTTGCCATATAACCGGGTTTCAAATACAAGATGCAATATAATATTCTAACGGTTGCATTATATTTGTGAAAATTTTTATGGATTATGGTTACTCCTTTTGTTGATGCAATCAGAGCTATTTCTCCACTCAGCAAGGAAACCGAAAAGCTTTTAAAGAAAAGACTTAGTAAAACAACCGGCAAAGCAGGTGATCTTATTTTGAAAGCCGGAGATGTAAATGACAAGCTATATTTTATCGAGAAAGGTATGGTGAGGTCTTTTTATACGCTTGAAGATGATAATGGCTCCAAGTCTGACATCACCTCATGGTTTGTGGGTGAGTTTGGGTTTATCTATGTTCCTCATAGTTTTATACCACAAATGCCCAGTCAGGAATCTATCGAATTGCTGGAAGACTCGGAATTAATAGCCCTGTCTTATAAAGGACTAAGCGAATTATATGATTTGGTACCGGAGGCCAATTATATCGTAAGGGTATTGACCGAAATGTATCTTGTCATGTACGATGAGCGGGTGCGTTTTATGCGTATGATGAGTGCTCATAAAAGAAATGAAGCCTTTCAAAATATGTTCCCCGACCTTTATGATCGTGCACCTAAGAAGCATGTGGCATCATTTTTAGGGCTTACTCCGGAAACTTTAAGTAGAGTTAGAAAAAAGTAAACAACAGTTTTTCCAAATGACTATTCTTGACGAAATCGTTGCAAATAAGAGAATTGAAATAGAAGATTCGAAGAAGAAGGTTTCGATGAGTCAGTTAAAAGAAAGTATTTTTTTTCATCGTAAAAAAAATAGCCTTTCAGAGTCAATCAGAAAAACCAAAGGCAATGGCATAATAGCAGAGTTCAAACGAAAATCACCCTCCAAAGGGATGTTTGGGGAGCATTTTGATGTTGAGAAAACTACCACTGGCTACACAAAGGGTGGTGCAGCAGGCATAAGTGTACTTACTGATTATAACTATTTTGGAGGCACAAAAGAAGATTTGATATCAGCCAGAAAAAACAATCCTTTTACACCACTGCTACGAAAAGACTTCATGATTGATGAATATCAACTTTATGAAGCCAAAGCATGGGGTGCCGACGTGATTTTACTCATTGCTGCTCAGCTAAATAGTGAAGAAATCCTGAATCTCAGCAAAAAAGCTCATGAATTAGATCTTGAGGTGTTGCTTGAAGTTCATGACGAAGAAGAAATTGCAAAAAGTCCTTTTGACTACATAGATATTGTAGGCGTAAATAACCGCAACCTGAAAAACTTCGCCGAAAACAACGTTAATGCTTCTTTGAGATTGATTGAACTTCTGCCAAAAGATATAATCAAGATTTCCGAGAGTTGTATTTCTCAACCCGAAACCGTAAAGCAACTTAAAAAAGTAGGTTATGAGGGGTTTTTGATGGGCGAAAATTTCATGAAAACTGTTGATCCTTCAAAAGCTTTGGCTGATTTTGTAGAACAAATAAATGAAGATTGAAAAATAAGCTCAAAATAAAGGTTTGCGGAATGGGTGACCCTGAAAACATCGGGGAAGTAGCCAAACTAATGCCTGACTATCTGGGTTTTATTTTTTATGAAAAATCTCCAAGGTATGTTGGAAAATTTGACAATTTATTAACGGCAAAAAATCTTCCGGAATCCATAAAGAAAGTAGGGGTATTTGTAAATGCTAATTTTGATGAAATAATTCAAAGTGTAGAAAAATACAGTTTGAAAGTGGTACAACTCCACGGAAACGAAGCACCGGAATTATGTCAAAAACTAAAAAAATCAGATTTGGAAGTTTGGAAGGCATTTTCGGTGGATCAGAGCTTTGATTTCTCGATTACCGAAAATTATCTTAACACCGTGGATGCTTTTTTATTTGATTCAAAAGGAACCGGTTATGGTGGGCATGGGATCGCATTTAACTGGGATTTATTAGAAAATTATACGTTTGAAATTCCTTTCTTTTTAGCAGGAGGTATTTCCCCGGAAAATATGGATAGTGTTTTTTCTATAAATAATCCTGCATTTTTTGGGGTCGATGTAAACAGTAAATTTGAGATTTGTCCGGGAATGAAAAATATTGAAACCTTAAAGCCTCTTTTTAGCAAAATCAGAGGGAATCATTAATTTTGACCAAGAAATATACATTTAATGAAAAATAAGTCGGCCTTCGAAGTAGATGAAAGAGGATATTACGGCAATTTTGGCGGAGCCTTTATCCCTGAAATGTTGTACCCAAATGTAGAGGAACTTAGGCTGAATTACCGGCAAATTATGGAGTCTCCCGACTTCATTGAGGAATTTGAACGGCTGTTGATAGATTATGTTGGCAGACCCACCCCACTTTTTTTGGCACAAAGACTTTCTGAAAAATATAATGCCGAAATCTATCTCAAAAGAGAAGACCTTTGTCACACGGGGGCACATAAGGTCAACAATACACTGGGGCAGATTATTTTGGCCAAAAAGCTAGGTAAACATAAAATCGTGGCGGAAACCGGAGCCGGTCAGCATGGAGTAGCTACCGCAACGATGTGTGCGTTGATGGGCCTGGAGTGCATCGTGTACATGGGTGAAATCGACATGGAAAGACAGGCACCTAATGTGGCTCGTATGAAAATGCTCGGAGCAGAAATAAGACCCGCTAAAAGTGGCTCAAAAACATTGAAAGATGCTACCAATGAAGCCCTGAGACACTGGATCAATAATCCCATTGACACGCATTATATCATTGGGTCGGTGGTTGGACCACATCCATACCCTGATATGGTGGCGAGGTTTCAGTCGGTGATTTCGAAGGAAGTAAGAAAACAACTTTTTGAGAAAACCGGAAACGAAAATCCTGATTACGTGATTGCCTGTGTAGGTGGAGGGTCAAATGCAGCAGGTGTTTTTTATCATTTTCTGGATGAGCCCGATGTGAAAATAATCGCTGCCGAAGCCGCTGGTTTGGGAATAGAATCGGGCAAAACAGCTGCCACTACCTTCAAGGGCAAACCCGGAATCCTTCATGGAACCAAAAGCTTATTGATGCAAACCGACGACGGACAGGTGGTTGAACCCCATAGTATTTCAGCAGGGTTAGATTACCCCGGTATTGGGCCGCTTCATGCTCATCTTTGGGAAAGTGGACGGGCTCAGTTTCTGGGAATAACTGACCGGGAATCTATCGACGCCGGCTTTGAACTTACCCGACTCGAGGGCATTATACCAGCTATTGAATCATCTCATGCCTTAGGGGCTCTGAAGCATTTGCCTTTACAGCCATCAGACACTGTGGTTATCGGACTTTCAGGCCGTGGTGACAAGGATTTGGCCACTTATATGAAGTATCTGTAAATTTTTAACAAAATATTCAACCTTTTCAAAATGAAAAAATTAGCTTTAATCTTAATCGCAATTCTGGGAATTATGGGAGCAGCCTCAGCACAAAAAAAGGAACTTCGCCATGTGGTGATGTTTAAGTTTAAAGAAGGCAGCAGTGCTGCCGATGTTAAAAAAGTAGAAGATGCTTTCAGAGAATTACCAAAAAAAATCAAGGAAATAAAAGGCTACGAATGGGGCACCAACAACAGCCCGGAAAAACTTGACAATGGCTTTACACATGTGTTTTTGCTCACTTTCGACAGCGAAGAAGGCCGAGCAGCTTATCTTCCACATCCCGACCACAAAGCTTTCGGAAAGGTATTAGGGCCGTATCTTGACAAAGTAATGGTGCTCGACTATTGGGCTGAGAAGTAATTTTACCAGAACAATTGTTGCTTATTTTCGAAATTATCTAATATTTAACTATTTGATAAACAAAGTATAAGCAAACAAAAATGTTATTTTAATTTGACATTTTAATATTTTGTCTTAAATATTTTACATATTTATATTTTGTTATTTTAAATTAACATTATAGATTTGTGTTAAATTATTAATACAAAATGCATTCTCTGGAAAAAATATCGGAAAGACTTCTGGCTGTTACCGAAACAGACATCAGACGATATTTGTATCCTGAAATCAATTTTGATGCCCGGCTGATAGTCATAACAGGTTGCAGAGGCGTGGGAAAAACTACATTGCTCAAACAATATTTAAAAGAAAACTCCGAAGCCAAAACAGCTATATATTTCAGCCTTGACCATCTATATTTCAGCAAAAATACGCTGTTAGAAACGGTAGAAGAACTTTATGACAAAGGTTACCGGAGATTTGGAATAGATGAAGTACACAAATATGAGGGATGGTCGAGAGAGTTGAAAAATATCTACGACAGCCTACCCGATGTAAAGGTACTGGTGACTTCCTCCTCGGCGTTGGACGTGATGGAAGGTGTGGGCGACTTGAGTCGCAGAGCCGATGTATATAATCTTAAAGGATTGAGTTTTAGAGAATACCTGATATTTGAAGGATTAGAATCATTGCCAGTGATTTCTATAGATGAGCTCACCGTCAACCACACCGAGATAGCTCACGAGTTACTTGCAAAGCACCCTGAATTGACCAAAAAATTTAAGAACTACCTCCGAAATGGTTACTATCCGTTTTATAAAGAAGCAGGAAGAAAATACAATGACCGGTTACAGGCCATGATCAATCAGGTGATTGAGGTAGATCTGCCGCCGATATTCAATATCGACTACACTTCGGTAAGGCAAATCAAAAAACTGCTGGGCTTATTGTCGGAACTGGTGCCGTATAGTCCAAATATTCAGAAAATTTCAGACCAGCTCAACATTCCAAGGCAAAGGGTGTTGGTTTTTTTGGACTATCTTGACCGGGCTGATGTGCTCAATGCCTTAAAAGCACCCCAAAAATCAGACAGTGCTCTTACCAAGCCGGACAAGGTTTTTCTAGAAAACCCTAACCTGATACATGCACTGGCCATAACTGAACCCAACACCGGTACCGAAAGAGAAACCTTCTTTATGAATGCCGTAGGTGCCAAAAATACGCTGAGTTTCCCAATAAAGGGAGACTTTATGGTCAATGACAAATATGTGTTTGAAGTGGGTGGGAAAAACAAATCAACGCATCAAATCTATGGTATGCCTAATGCATTTCTGGCTAAAGATGGCATAGATGAAGGTTACGGCAGCACCATTCCTTTATGGTTATTTGGTTTTGGATATTAAAAAATAAGGAAATGAATCTCTTCGAAAATCAAAACCTTTTGCCTTATCAAGGAGAGATATTATACGTACCGGGGTTTGTTTCGAATGATTTTTTTGAAAAAATTAAAAACGAAACCCTCTGGAAACAGGAAGGTATGAAAATTTATGGAAGAGAAGTATTGTTTCCGCGGTTAACTGCATGGCATGCAGAAAGGGGCAAAACCTACAAATATTCTGGTTTGGTAAATATCCCCGAGGAGTTTTCAGAAAACCTGTTGTTTTTAAAGAATTTGGTTGAACAAAAAACCGGATACCATTTTAACTCAGCCCTACTCAACTATTACAGAAATGGCAACGACTCTATGGGATGGCATGCCGACGATGAGCCAGAGCTTGGAAAAAATCCGGTGATTGCCTCCCTGAATCTCGGGGCAGTAAGAAAATTTCAAATAAAACACAAAGTTCAAAAAAACACTATCCAAAGCATCATGCTGGAGGGTGGCAGCTTGCTCATGATGCAGGGTGAAATGCAGCACCATTGGCTGCATCAGATTCCGAAAGTCAAAGAAGCTGGTGAAAGGATAAATATCACTTTCAGAAAAATTTTATGATTGAGGTTTAACGCTCAGACTCCTCCAAAGGTAGAATACCAGATAGGCTTCCCAGCCTTTATATTTTTCAATGATTTGTTCCTGCAATTGTCTGGAATCTTTTTTAGGAATATTTTTTAGATTAAAAAGTGCCTGATTGAGCCCTGCATCACCATAAGCCACTGCTTCCATTGCAGGTAAGGATTTCATCAATGCATATTGAGCCGTCCACTCTCCTACTCCCTTTATCTTTGTCAAAAAAGCTAACCTATCTTTATGATTATCGATTTTTTGTATTGCTTCTTTAGAAATAATATTTTGCAAAAATGCTTCAGAAATATTACGGATGTACGCAATTTTCTGCCGAGAAAATTTCATTTCCCTGAATACCTCATCATCAATTTTAAGTATATCTTTCGGGCTTGGAAACAGATAATATTTATTGCCCTCATATTCCACAAATTCACCACAATACTCAACCAAAGCCCTTTTGATTTTATAGGCAAAAGTGAGGTTAATCTGTTGCCCTATAATACTCCAACACAGAGCTTCAAACAAATTAGGTATGGTGATTAACCTTAATCCAAAATATTTTTCTGTAAAAAAGCTTAGGTCCTCATCACGTGAAAGTAATGTATAAAACAATGACAAATCTCTTTCCAGATCAAACCATTCGATTATTTGTTTCTTAATGTTTTCTAAGTCGGCGGTTTGGGTATTCAGAATTTCACAGATTAAAAATTCATTTTCTGAACTGATTTCAACCAGAACATTTTGGTTATCCGCGTTAAATACTTTCCTGACTTTTTTATCTGAAATGGTATGCAAACATTCATCATATCCCCGGTCGAGAAACCAAAGACATTCATTAAAGTCGAAAATTCTTGGAGCAGGGATTGTAAGTTTCAAATATTCAGAATTTAATACCAGGGTTGATCTATTTTTCCTAAAAACTCGCCATGAGGTTTTTCACCATTCAACACCGACAATACCAAATCGGGGATTTTTGGATATAAATTAACAATAGAAATATCTTCTTTATTGAGCCATTCCACCGAATTGGCAGTGGTTTCCATAGGGTTTATTTTTGGTTCACCAGAAATAATCTTTCCTAAAAAAAAGAAATGCACTCCGTGTTGCTTTTCATTGATGATTTCGGCGGTACCGCAAAAATCTAAAAGACTTACTTCAAGATTTAGCTCTTCCTTTAACTCTCTTACCACAGTCTCGGAAAGGCTTTCCCCAAATTCAAGATTTCCCCCCGGTATGGCATACACTTCTGTACTTTCATACAAATATTTAAGCAACAACACCTTGTCATCTTTAACTATGATTACCGAAGGCCTTATTTTCATTTTTTCCCTGAGAAATTATACCCAATACCAAGAAAAGTTCGCATCAGCCCGATATCCATCTTACGTGTCACATAAGGCGACACTTCAAATGCCACTTGAAATCTCTTAAACTTGTCAACGGGCATAATCCTTACACCTGTATTTAGCATAAATCCTTCAAGAATATTGTTATTATCAATGGCGTTGAGGTAGTTTAGCTTTAAACCTCCTCCGACGTAGTAGAGAGCTCGATTGGTCTTTTTGAAAGTTATTTCAGGAGAAATCTCAGTGCTTAAGGAAGAAAAATAGGAGTTGGTCTGCATTTTAACGTCAACCCAAACTTTATTCTGAGGATTAGAGCTTACACCCAAAAGCGAATTAAATGGATAATAAACAATACTTTGAGCAAATCCTTTTTGTAGAAAAAGAATACAAAAGACAACTAAAATTCTCTTCATCAATAATTAATAGAGGTTAAGCGTTTCGGCTTCAGGATGGTGATTTTCCTGCGAAATATCCTCCAATAAACCGTTGATTTGTTTCATGACTTTAAAAAAAACATCCAAATCAGCTGCGGCGATATTTTCCTGAATTCTCTTATTGAACTCAATGACGCCTTCACGTGCAAATTTACGCTTTTTTTTGCCCAATTCAGTCAGAAATACATTTACAAAACGTTTGTCGTTAGGATCAGTTTCGCGATATATCCAATTTCTCTCTTCCAGTGTTTTTAACATTCTGGTGAGACTTCGGGCTTCCATTCCAATACTGGGGCCAATTTTTGTGGCCGGTGTACCTTTTTCCAAATCAATATTAAGTAACACAAAACCTATCGACATGGTCATGTCTTCGGGAGCTGCATTAATATTATACATCCTCGAAATGGCATGCCAGGCCCACTTAATATAAAAATCAATAGTTTGCTCTTTTTTCATAAAATATAAACAATGAAGCAATTAGCCCAAAAACTTTACAAAAGTAAAGATTTCAGATATTATGCAAGCATACTATCGGGATATTTTTAATGTTTTTTTGTGAAAATACACCCTTTTAAAAAGGCCATGGATGTACCCGTACTTCCGAATCAAAAACCAGCGTTTTCTTTTTACCCGGGTACATAATATTTACCAGATTGGTCTGGTCTTTAAATAGTTCCTGCATAATAGCATTGTAAAGTGTGAAGTCTTTAATATTATCCCCCTCAAAAACTTCAAAATAAAGCCAGGTGGCATCAGCTTCCTGCTCCTTACCATAAAATTTGGCAAATTTAACTTCTTTATTAGGAGAAATTATTGCCAGATTTCTTCGGAAATATTGCTCGATAAGAGGATCCACTTTGGCTGATGGCTCTTCCATTTTTACAGACTTCCCTTTATTGAAATTAGTAAGTGCTATCTCAAGGTCGTCAGTAAAAACTCGTACAGAAAGCTCAAGTGACCTGGATTGAGAATTGTAGTTGACTTCGGTCAAAGAAGTATGGAAATCATGAAAAGTAAACACACAATACAATGTCAGTATTAAACTTTTCATGATTTAACTTAAAACAGAAGCTTCACAGTATCATTGAATAAAACATATGCCATTAACGCCAGCAAAATAAAAGTACCTATTTGCTGCGTACGCTCCATAAATACCTCCGATGGTTTACGACGGGTAATCATTTCATATAAAAGTACGATCACGTGACCTCCATCTAAGGCAGGAATCGGAAGGGCATTCATAAAGGCCAAAGCCATTGATAATAAACCGGTTAGCCTCCAAAATCTCTCCCAGTCCCAATGTCCGCCAAACATTTGTGAAAGGCCTACCGGGCCACTTAGTGCATTGGAAGCCGATATATGGCCTTTGAAAATTCTGGCAAAACCGTTGATTTGCTGGGGAATTACGCTCAAAGCTTCAACAGTCCCCTCTTTGAATGAATCCCCTATTCCAAACTTGGTTTCAACTGTAGCAAGGGTAAATTTTGGGTTAAATCCAATAGCTGAATCTGCTGTAACTACCGGATTTATGTTAAGTTTTGTTCCTTTTCTTTCAATTTCTAAGGTAATCTTTTTCCCGGCGTTGCTTCTGATAAGTGGCTGGAGTTGCTGGTAATAATCTACTTTTTGGCCATTTATCGCCAAAATTTTATCCCCTTCTCTTAGCCCTGCTTTTTCTGCAGGCATTCCTTTAGAAACAATTCTAACCTCAAAAGGAAAAATTGGGCTTAAAAAGTCTTCTTTTTTAGCAATATTCTCTATCAACTGATTTGGCACAGGAACCTCAATGGTCTGACTGTCTCTTTCAACCAGAAAACTGGTGTTTTCATCTGCAACAGCACTTAATACTTCGCTAAAAACCGAATAATCTTTCCCATTAATTTTAAGAATCTTATCCCCTGTTTTTAAACCAATTTTCTCAGCCAATGGATGAGCATAAATCCCTCTTTTGTTTACCTCTTCACGAGCAAAATCTTCTTCTCCCCAGGTATATTTAACGCCTGAATAAATCAAAATACCAAGAATAATATTTACGATGATACCACCAAGCATCACGAATAACCTTTGCCAGGCCGGTTTGGATCTAAACTCCCAAGGCTCGGGTGTGGCCGAAAGCTGAGAAGCATCCTTCGTTTCGTCGATCATTCCAGCGATATCTACGTAACCACCTAAAGGAAACCAACCCAGACCATATTCTGTATCTCCTTTTTTCTTTTTCCAAAGAGCAAAATTCAAAACATTGGGTAAAGGGAATAAGAAATCGAAGAAAATGTAAAATTTATTAACCCTGATTTTGAAGATGCGGGCAAAAATAAAGTGTCCGAATTCGTGTAATCCAACCAAAATGGTAAGTGCCAGCAATAACTGGGCTGCCATTATTAATCCTTCCATATATTAAAATTATTGGTAAAAATTAATTTACCGTATGTATTAGCTTGTTTTTGTAAATAAAACACAAAAATCGTTATAAAATTCAGATAGTGAAAGTATTCTTGGATAAAATCAATTTGTAATATTCATTATTAGGTTTTATTCAAAAAAAACACACACATCGGAAGCCGACGTGTGTGTCCCGTTACTAAATCCACACAACTTTGATGCAAATATAGCTTGAATATTTGTCAAGTCAAGATTTAATAAAATATTTTATTTAGCGGTCAATCAAACTTCCGGATTGGCCACACTAGCACTTAAAAACTCGCGATTGAGTCTGGCGATGTTGTCAAGTGAAATTTCTTTCGGACATTCGGCAGCACAAGCTCCGGTGTTGGTACAAGCACCAAAACCTTCGGCATCCATCTGTGCTACCATGTTCAATGCTCTTTTTTCCCGCTCAGGCTCTCCTTGTGGTAATAATGCCAGCTGCGAAACTTTTGCTGATACAAAAAGCATGGCTGAGGCATTTTTACAAGCGGCCACACATGCACCACAACCGATACAAGCTGCAGCTGCAAAGGCTTTGTCGGCCTGATCTTTACCGATTGGAAGATTGTTGGCATCCTGGGCGTTCCCGGTATTAACCGACACAAAGCCGCCGGATGCAATAATACGATCAAATGCTGTACGGTCAACCACCAGGTCTTTGATTACAGGAAAAGCTGAAGCTCTCCAGGGCTCAACCACGATGGTATCTCCATCTTTGAAGCTTCGCATGTGCAGCTGACAGGTAGTTACACCTTCAAGCGGGCCATGCGGGCGACCATTGATGTACATCGAGCAAGTACCACAAATACCTTCACGGCAGTCATGATCAAATGCTATCGGCTCGATGTCTTCAGTAACCAATCTTTCGTTTAATACGTCAAACATCTCCAGGAAAGACATGTCAGGCGAAACATCACTTACTTTATAAGTTTCCAATGCTCCTTTGGCGTTTTGATTTTTTTGACGCCATACTTTCAACGTAATATTCATGATATTGAAATTTTTCTCTTTTAACCTTTTCAGGTATAAATTTTTGAGTTTTTTAATTTTCCGAAAAATCAGATTCGGAAATATTTTAATGTGAAAAACAAAAAATAACCTCCCGTATTATTTATAGTTACGTTGAGCAATTTTGATATTTTCGTAAATCAAATCTTCTTTATGGAGCGTCCAATCGCTCTCTTTGTTATACTCCCAGGCAGCTACATACATGTAGTTTTTGTCATCACGCATGGCTTCTCCGCCATCTTCCTGATATTCTTCACGGAAGTGTCCTCCACAAGATTCTTTCCGGTCAAGAGCGTCAATACACATGAGCTCGCCAAGTTCAAGGAAGTCAGCTACACGACCCGCTTTATCCAATTCAGGATTGAACCCATCGGCATCACCCATTACTTTGAGATCAGACCAGAACTCTTTTCTCAATTCTCTGATCTCCTGGATTGCCTCAGTTAAGCCTTTTTCGTTACGGGCCATTCCACATTTCTCCCACATGATTTTACCCAAACGCTTGTGGAATGATTCAGGAGACAGCTTTCCTTTGATTGACAGCAAAGTATCAATTCTTTCTTTCACTTGTTTTTCGGTTTCAACAAAGGCTTCGTGGTCAGTGGGGATTGCTTTTGTTTTGATATCTGATGAAAGATAAGCCCCTATGGTATAAGGTATCACAAAATAGCCATCAGAAAGACCCTGCATCAATGCTGAGGCACCAAGTCTGTTGGCTCCATGATCGGAGAAGTTGGCTTCTCCCAAACAGTACAAACCAGGTACCGTAGTCATCAAATTATAATCGACCCAAAGCCCCCCCATGGTATAGTGAACCGCAGGATAAATCATCATTGGCACTTCGTAGGGATCTTCACCAGTGATTTGTTTGTACATATCAAACAGGTTACCATACTCTTCTTTGACAACTTCTTTACCTAATCTCACCAAAGTGTCATAGTCAGGGTTTTCAATTCCTAATTTTGTTGCTTCAGCTTTACCGTATTTATTTACAAGATTATACTTAAAGTCAAGGTAAACAGCCATTTTTGTTGCACCTACACCATAGCCCGCATCACACCTTTCTTTGGCAGCTCTGGAGGCAATATCTCTTGGCACAAGATTACCAAAAGCAGGATAACGACGCTCCAGATAATAATCTCTGTCTTCTTCAGGGATATCGTTGGCTGCACGTTTTTCATCTTTATTTTTTGGAACCCAGATGCGTCCATCATTTCTCAAAGACTCTGACATTAGGGTAAGTTTTGACTGATGGTCACCTGAAACCGGAATACAAGTAGGGTGAATCTGAGTAAAACATGGGTTTCCGAAAACAGCTCCTTGTTTGTGAGCTTTCCAAATGGCTGTGGTATTTGAACCCATAGCATTGGTAGAAAGGTAAAATACGTTTCCGTAACCGCCTGTACAAAGCAATACCGCATGGCCAAAATGACGCTCGAGCTCGCCGGTAACGAGGTTTCTAGCAATAATACCCCTTGCTTTTCCGTCAATTTTTACAACCTCAAGCATTTCATGGCGAGAATACATTTGAACGGCACCTTTACCTATTTGCCTTTCAAGTGCTGAATACGCTCCCAATAATAGCTGCTGGCCTGTCTGACCGGCCGCGTAGAATGTACGCTGCACCTGAGTACCCCCAAATGAACGGTTACGTAACATCCCACCGTAATCACGGGCAAAAGGAACACCCTGAGCCACACATTGATCTATAATATTGCCTGATACCTCAGCCAGACGGTGCACATTGGCTTCACGGGCACGATAATCACCCCCTTTGATAGTATCATAAAAAAGTCTGAAAGTAGAATCACCATCGTTTTGGTAATTTTTGGCGGCATTGATACCTCCCTGAGCAGCAATAGAGTGAGCTCTTCGTGGAGAATCCTGAAAACAGAAAGCCTTTACTTTGTATCCCATTTCTGCCAACGAAGCTGCTGCTGAAGCTCCAGCTAGGCCGGTACCCACCACAATAATCTCAAGGTTACGCTTGTTGGCAGGGTTAACCAAAGGTACAGTTGATCTATATTTTGTCCATTTTTCAGCTATTGGGCCCTCAGGCACTTTAGCGTCAAGTTTAATTGTAGCCATTGTATATTAATTAAGCTGAAATTACTTTAGAAAATAAAAATAAAGTGGCATTGCTGCATACCCGATTGGTATCAATATAGCAAAAATCCAAATTCCCAGATTTTTAATAAGGGGAGAATATTTGGGATGATTGAGACCTAAAGTTTGGAATGCACTCTGGAAACCATGAATTAAATGGAATGATACCGCAAACATGGCAAGTACATAAAATAGTACAAGAAGTATGTTTTGGAAGGCATAGCCAACTACTTTGTAGAGGTCTTTGACGATAATGGTTTTCGTACCGGCTGCAACGTCTGAAATCTCAAATTTTTTAACTACCTGCGTATATCCTTCATCCATAGCAGTGGTTGTTATATCACCCGTGGTAAGGTTTTCGGTGTATTTTACATACGGTAGGTGCTCATAGTGGTATCTATACCAGAAATCGCTCATGTGTACAACAAGATAAACCAACAAAATCAGGCCCAAAATAGCCATACTGCGGCTAAAAATACTTGATGAGTTTTTATTTACTGCGTATCCAACAGGTCTCGCCTGACGATTTTTGTAGGTGATATAAATCCCCCAAAAAGCGTGAAATAAAATCAAAGCATAGTTAACGTAAGAAACTACTTTAATTACAGGAAATGTGGTCATGAAAACCGCATAAGTGTTAAAAGCATAACCCCCGTCTGATTTAAACAATTGAAGATTACCAATCAAATGCACTACCAAAAAAGTACACAAAAACAAGCCGGTCAGTGCCATAAGGACTTTTTTCCCAATTGAGCTTGTCAGTGTTTTTGTAAGCCAACCCATATTGTTATTTTTAGATTAATTTGTTTTCTTTTTACTTAGAAAAATCCTATTTATTTTCAACATTCAAATCTAATCCAGAAACACTTTAGAATCAAAATAAATAAGTGATTTCTATATATTTTTTACTAAATATAGACAAAAAAATATCAATTTATTTGTCAAAAGTTTTGCTGAAAAATTAAAAAAAATTCTATTCTTATTTTGCGTGTTTTATTAAAACTTAAAAAGGATTTTTTTGTTTATTTTTCAAACCCGGATTATGCATTAGATCAAGGTCTACAATAATATTTTGCCGTGAACCTATTTCAGGACTCATTCAAAGGTATCTCGATACCTTTTCTTTCGTACTTCATAGCTTCTTTGCAAAATATTATTTCGTCATCTCTCCTAATGCATAATCAGGGTTAAAATCCAAAAAAAAGACCGGAAAACCGGCCTGTAAGTAATTCTAATTGATTATATCAAATCCACAGAATGGAATGAGTACATCTGGTACTTTTATTCCTTCCGGAGTCTGGTTGTTTTCAAGAATTGAAGCAAGGATTCTGGGCAATGCAAGAGCCGAGCCATTCAGCGTATGCAAAAGGCGAGTTTTACCGTCCACTTTATATCTCAATTTCAGACGATTTGCCTGATATGATTCAAAATTTGAAACCGAACTCACTTCGAGCCATCTTTCCTGAGCTGCTGAAAACACTTCAAAGTCATAAGTCAAAGCCGAGGTAAAGCTCATATCTCCTCCACAAAGTCTTAGAATTCGGAAGGGTAAACCAAGTTTAACAAGCAAACCTTTGACATGTTCAAGCATTTCTTCCAGGGCCTGATAAGATTCTTCCGGTTTCCTGATTTGCACTATTTCGACTTTGTCAAATTGATGCAGGCGATTGAGCCCTCGGACGTGTGCCCCCCAACTACCAGCTTCGCGTCTGAAACATGGTGTATAAGCCACATTTTTGGCAGGTAATTCGGCTTCAGAAAGGATTACATCTCTGTAAATATTGGTGACAGGCACTTCAGCGGTCGGAATCAAATACAAGTCATCGGCTGAGGCATAATACATCTGCCCCTCTTTGTCAGGCAATTGGCCTGTCCCAAAACCTGAAGCGGCATTGATCACGATGGGTGGCTGCACTTCAAAATATCCTGCAGCTTCGGCTTCATTAAGGAAGAAATTGATCAGGGCACGCTGGATTTTTGCTCCTTTACCTTTATAAAAAGGAAACCCTGCACCAGTCACTTTATTTCCTAAATCAAAATCGATGATATCATATTTTTTTATCAGCTCCCAATGCGGCTGAGCTTCAGCATGCAAAGAAGGAATTTCACCAGACTGAAATACGTTCAGGTTTTCTTCTGGTGTGCGACCTGCAGGAACCGACTCATGCGGCAGATTGGGCATTGTGACCAAAACCTCCTGAAGACTAGCTTCCAGCTCTTTTAATTTTTCCTCCAACCCTTTTGATTTCTCTTTTAGCTCGGCGGTTTGGGACTTGGCTTTTTCAGCTTCTTCTTTTTTGCCCTCCTTCATCAGCCCGCCGATTTGTTTGGCAAGCAGATTACTCTGTGCCAACGCATCATCCAGCTCTTTTTGAGTGTTGCGGCGGTTGTCATCGATTTCAATTACTGAATCTACTACCTCAGCAGCATTTTTGAAATATTTTCTTTCCAGACCCTTGATAGTCAGCTCCTTGTTTTCTCTAATAAATGTTAATTGAAGCATTATTTAATATTATTAATCAGTCTTCTGTGATAATGTATTTGTCCTAAATGATAATTGAGATGCCCGTGCAAATGTACCAAAAAATATGCGGTTGTCATTGGGTATCCAAATTCCTGAGTGGGATATTCCAAATTTAGTTCTGAATCAGATAATGAATCAAAAGTCATATCGAGCATACTTGAGGTTTCTTTTAATCTAATCAGTATTTCTTCTTTAGAACATATATCAGAAAACTCCGCCGGCCTGTTTCTGACATATCTGGTATTTCCCAAATTTTTACCAATGTAGGTATTTAGATTGCCGATTAAATGCAAAGCTAAATTACCTGCGGGATTATTGATTCCATCAGCTCTTTTCCAAAGCAATTCTTCAGCTTCATAAGCTTCAATTTCCTGTGAAACCTTTTCCAAATCACGAATAAAAAGACTTTTTAAAGAATCAATCATCATCTTATTCAAAATTAAAAAGCCCCTCGTTCAAGGCATTAAGCGATGCATTTTTATCTTTGGAATCAACCAAAAGCGATACATTATGTTCAGAGGCACCATAAGAAATCATCCTGATCGGAATTTCTTTCATGGCTTCTAAAATTTTGATGGCAATACCCGACTTGTCAGCTTTGAAATCGCCCACGATACAAATAATACTTTGGTTACGATCATGTTCTTCGAGGTCAGCAAACTGGCTTAACTCGGCAGTAATTTTATCCAGATTGTCCGAATTGTCAATGGTAACTGCCACTGAAACTTCAGAAGTGGTTATCATATCAACCGGAGTTTTGTATTTTTCAAAAATCTCAAAAACTCTTCTTAAAAATCCATAGGCATTGAGCATACGGGTAGAATGTACATATATCGCGGTAATGTTATCTTTAGCCGCAATTGCTTTAATATCAGCCTCAATTGTATTGTTGGCAGTAATCAATGTACCTGGAGCCGAGGGTTCCATTGTGTTTTTAAGTCTTACGGGTACTCCTTTCATTTTGGCGGGAGTGATTGTTGATGGATGAAGAATTTTTGCACCAAAATAAGCCAATTCGGCAGCTTCTTCAAAACTCAACTCTCTCACAGGGAAAGTACGTTTTACTATTCTTGGGTCATTGTTGTGCATGCCATCTATATCTGTCCAGATCTGAATTTCTTCTGCCACCACGGCTCCCCCAATCAATGAAGCAGTATAGTCAGAACCCCCTCTTTTGAGGTTATCAACCTCTCCTGCCGGATTACGGCAAATAAAGCCTTGCGTTACGATAATTTGTTTATCAGCACATGTACCCAGTTTAACTGCTAATAATTTTTCAATAAGAGCAAATTCCGGTTCACCGTCGGCGTCAATTCTCATGTAATCCAGGGCCGGTATCAAAACCACACTATCGCCACACTCTTCAAGAAAGGCTGCAAACATTTGGGTTGAAAGAATTTCGCCCTGTGCCACCAATTCTTTGTCTTGCTTTAATCCAAAATCGGCCACCTGGCTAAGTGATTCTATAAAGGAAAACTCCTTTTCAACTATAACTTTTCCTTTAGCCAAACCTTCCGGTGTACTGTATAATTCAGCAATAAATTTGTCGTAATGAGCCCTAAGAGAAGAAATAATCTCTGCGGCTTTTCCATTTTTTGATTTTACAGCTTCTCCAATTTCTATGAGGCTATTTGTAGTGCCAGATAGAGCCGATAATACTACTATTTTTTGTCCTTTATCTTCCGTAACGAGATTACGAATTGACTGCATTCTTTCGGGTTTCCCTACTGATGTACCCCCAAATTTCCAAACTTGCATTTTTATATGTTATATTTTTTATTTCAAAAATGGTCTTTCAAATATTCTGATTTTGGATTGTTGTTCCCGGCAATTTATAACCAATTAATTTAGAAAAATTGTAAATCATATCAATCGTAAATCAAATCAATCGTAAATCGCAAATCAACCAATTCCCAACATTTTAATGGCTGTAATGGCTGCTTCATCGCCTTTGTTTCCGTATTTGCCGCCAGCTCTATCTACTGCCTGCTGGTGATTATTGGGAGTAAGTACACCAAAAATCACAGGTTTATTATATTTTAAGGAAACTTCCGTAAGCCCATTGGCCACAGCGTGATTGATGTAATCGTTGTGCTTGGTTTCACCTTGTATTACACAACCAATAGCTATGACTGCATCCACGTCTTCTTTTTGAGCAAATACCTGAGCACCAAAACTTAGCTCATAAGTACCAGGCACATAAACTTTCTTTATATGAGTTTCTTTTGCCCCATATTTTAATAATGTATTGATTGCCCCTTGTGCCAAAGGCTCGGTGATGTCGTCGTTCCATTCGGCAACTAATACAACAAACTTTTTCCAACTAATATCCGGTAAATTTTCTTCCTTGAAAATACTTAGATTCTTATGAGCCGATGACATACTTTTTCTGATTTTTTTTGCATAAAAAAAGGATAAACCAGACTGGCTTATCCTTGATTATTTAGTTTCTTTTTAATCGAGGTTACTCGCCAATCTCAGTTTCCAATCTCGATTTATACTTCTTTGCCAATAAGGCTTCCGTTACCGTTGGGTACTTATTGATAAGCTCAGAATAAACTTCTATTGCTGATTTGGAATTCTTTGATTCTGTATATGCCCCGGCCAATTTCATCATGTAGCCTGGTGTGGCAAATTTATTGGGCTTATATTCAGAAGCCTTTTGATAATATTTGATAGCATCTTCAATCTTTTTGGTTTCCATGTAGCAGTCACCAATTAGGCTGTAAGCTTTGGCCTGCAATACCTGGTCACCTGCCGAAAACTTCTCTAACTGAGGAATGGCATCTGCAAATTTATTCTGATTCATTAGGGCAATACCTGCGTACAGTCCCGCCAATTGCCCACCTTTAGTGCCAGAATAATCATCAGCGACTGCCAAAAGGCCTTCATTACCTCCCTGCCCTTTGAGAGCTTTGCTCAAAGAATCAGACTCAAAAGAAAAAACTGCATCGTACATTGCTGTTTGAGCTTCTTTTTCCTGAGTATCAGAATAATATTTATAACCAAAATAACCAGCAACAATAGCAAGAATAACTCCTCCAATTATGTAAAGTGTCTTTTGGTTTTTTTCAAGTATGTTTTCGTATTTGAAAAATTCTTTCTTCAATTCTTCGGCATTTTCAATAATTTCGATGCCGTGATTGTCTTTTTTAGCCATTTTGTATGCGTTCTAAAAATTTTAAGAGTGCAAATTTAGGAAAAACCTACTGATAATATTAATATTTATAAATAAAAAAATGAAATCAGAATTCCCAACCCTAAATTTTTTTCTTAAAAAATCAATAATTTATTCTTTTACGAAAGGATAGTCTGCCTGCATGTAGATGTCCTCAAATGCTTCTTCAGGTTTTGGCCATGGTGACTCTTCCGCAAAAATCACAGCCTGATCAACCTGACCTTTAATTTTTGCATCAATGGCATCAAGCTCGGCTTCGGTTGCAATATTATTTTTAAGCATTCTGTCTTTAATCAGCTCGATTGGGTCTCTCATTTTCCATTCTGCCACTTCCTCTTTAGTACGGTATTTTTGAGGGTCTGACATCGAATGACCACGATATCTATAAGTTTTAAACTCAAGGAAAGTAGGACCATCTCCCTTTCTTGCTCTTTCGGCAGCTCTCTGAACAGCTTCATGAACAATTTCAACATCCATTCCATCCACAGGCTCAGCCGGCATATCATAAGCCTCCGCCAAGGTATAGAGCTCACGCACGTTGGAAGTACGCTCTACCGAAGTACCCATGGCGTAGCCATTGTTTTCAACCACAAATATGGTAGGAATCTTCCAGGTCATGGCCATATTGAAAGCCTCGTGCAGAGCTCCCTGGCGAGTGGCACCATCACCGAAATAACAGATACAAACTTTTCCTGTATTTAAATATTTTTCGGCAAAGCCTATACCGGCACCCATTGGAATCTGTGCTCCTACGATACCATGACCGCCGATAAAACCTACCTCTTTATCAAATATGTGCATCGAGCCACCTTTCCCTTTAGTAGTACCTGTTGCTTTACCATAAAGTTCAGCCATGATTTTGTTGGGATCGGTACCCAAAGCCAGAGGATGACCATGGTCACGATAGGCTGTAATATATTTATCGCCTTTGGTAAGAGCCGAAACTGACCCTGAAGAACAGGCTTCCTGTCCTATATATAAATGGCAAAAACCTCTGATTTTCTGCTGGCCATAAAGCTGACCGGCCTTTTCTTCAAATTTGCGTTGAAGCTGCATTGATTCATACCAATACATGTATTGCTCTTTTGAGTACTTAACTTTCGCTGCTTCTTTCTTTTTTGTCGCTGCCATAGTCTGTTTATTGGCTTAATAATTTTTGGACTGCAAAAATAAGGATTAAAAATTTATGTATAAAAATTATTGCAAAAAACTGTTGTTATTAGGATTTAAAGTATTGGAATAAAAATAAAAACGCCCGGATAAATAATAACCGGGCGAATTTTAAAATGTTTTAAGATTATTCTACGACACTCAACCTCACGGTATTGGTTCTGTTATCTTTCAAAAGTGGTACAGACAGAGTGTTTATGTATTTATCTCCTTTTTGCATCAATCCATTTTGTACCAAAAATTTATTGGCTTTATCAATCAACTCTGATTCATTTTTGGCATCAAGTTCACTGATTCTAAAGGCCTCAACTCCCCAAAACAGGCTTAGTTGTGTCAACAAACTGTCGTTATTGGTAAAAATGTATATGTTAGCTTTGGGTCTGTGATGTGACAAACGAAAAGCCGTATATCCTGAAGAAGTAACGCCAATGATGGCTTTTACGCTTAGATCGCGTGCCAAACGGCAACCCATCATGATTACATTGTCATTGTCTTTATTTACTGACTCATAATAGTCTTTACTCACCCGTGTATGATGGCGGGCGTATAATCTCGCCGGATCGCCGTTTTCTTCAACATAGGCTATGGTTTTGGCCATGGTTTCAACCGAAAGCATAGGAAACTTACCTGAGGCACTCTCGGCACTCAACATTACGGCGTCGGCACCATCTAATACCGCATTGGCTACGTCACCCACTTCAGCACGGGTTGGAGTAGGGCTTTCAATCATACTTTCGAGCATTTGTGTGGCAACAATAACCGGCTTAGCGGCCAGATGGCAAGCATGTATTAGTTTTTTCTGGATTATAGGCACTTCCTCTGAAGGAATCTCCACTCCCAGATCTCCACGTGCCACCATCACGGCATCAGTAGCTTCTACGATGGCATCCATATTCATTACTGCCTCAGGTTTTTCTACTTTGGCAATTACCTTTGCCTGTGAACCTTTGGATTTGATGTAGTTTTTGATTTCCAGAATTTCTTCGGCAGTACGGACAAACGAAAGGGCAATCCAGTCAACATTATTGGCCAGGCCAAAATCAAGATCTTTCCAGTCTTTTTCGGTTACTGAAGGCTGCGAAATAGCGGTATTAGGAAGATTTACGCCTTTCTTTTGTTTTAAAAGCCCTCCAAAAACAACCTCAGTGATTACCTCTTGTTTTTCTTTATCAATATCTACAACTTTCACTTCCAGCTTGCCGTCATCCATCAAAATACGGTCACCGATGGTTACATCACGGTACATCCCTTTATAAGGTGTGCTGGCTCTTTCAGCATTTCCGACCACGTCCTGATTGGTAAAAACAAATTTTTGTCCTGCCACAAGCATCACCCCGGCATTTCCGCCTTCCATTTCACCAACCCTGATTTTCGGGCCTTGTAAATCCTGGAGGATAGCACAATTGAGACCATGCTCAGCATTTATTTTTCTGATTTTGTCAATTCTTAATTTGTGCTCTTCGTGCGATCCATGTGAAAAATTTAACCTGAACACATTCACTCCGGCTTTAGCCAGCCCTAAAAGCATTTCTTCACTCTCTGACACAGGACCTACCGTAGCGACAATTTTTGTTCTTTTATTCATAAATTAAAGATTATTATTCTGCATAATGGCTATATTTTCCCAAAACAACAGCTATTTGTTCTTATAAGATTTCCAATTCTGCTGCAAAAATAAAAATATATGTTTACACTTACAGAATAAAATTTCAGAATGTTGTAAAATGGATAGCATATTATTCCTAATTTAACCCTAACGCCACTTAATAATTTTTCGGATTTCCTTTTTTATTTACTTTTGCTTCGCATTTTTTTAAAACTATTTACCAAAAATTAAAATGAGCCAGAAAATCTTTGTCTTTGATACTACGCTAAGAGACGGCGAGCAGGTGCCGGGATGTCAATTAAACATAGAAGAAAAATTGATGATTGCCCGTGAACTCGACCTTTTAGGTGTAGATATCATTGAAGCCGGCTTCCCGATTTCAAGCCCGGGTGATTTTAAAGCAGTTGAAGCGATTTCGAAAGTAGTTCAGAATGCTACCGTTTGTGGACTTACCCGTGCTGTAAAAAAAGACATTGAGGTAGCCGCCGAAGCCCTTAAGCCTGCAAAAAGATCAAGAATACACACCGGAATAGGTTCTTCTGATATTCATATTCAACATAAATTTAACAGCAATCGGGACGAGATTTTACAAAGAGGAGTAGATGCCGTAAAATATGCCAGACAATTTACCGACGATGTGGAATTTTATGCAGAGGATGCCGGAAGGTCAGACATTGAATTTTTGGCCAGACTAACTGAGGCAGTCATTAAAGCTGGTGCTACGGTTGTAAACCTTCCTGACACAACAGGGTATTTGCTACCCAACCAAACATTTGAACGTATCAGTTATCTTGTAAATAATGTCCCAAATGTGGACAAGGCCATACTTTCTATGCATAACCACAACGACCTGGGTATGGCCACGGCTAACACCATTGCGGGCATTCAGGCGGGTGCAAGACAAGTTGAAGTAACTATTAATGGTATTGGCGAAAGAGCAGGCAATACCTCATTGGAAGAAGTAGTGATGACCCTCAAAGTACACAAGGATTTGGGACTTTACACTGACATCAAAACCGAGAAACTCGCCCCTTTGAGCCATTTGGTATCGAAAACGATGCGTATGCCTGTACAGGCCAACAAAGCCATAGTGGGTAGAAATGCGTTTGCTCATTCATCAGGTATCCACCAGGATGGCTTCCTGAAACATAGTCTCAACTATGAAATTATGACACCTCAGGAAGTTGGCGTGGATAAGTCAGACATAGTTTTGACCGCCAGAAGTGGTCGCCATGCCATCAAACACCGCATGGAATTACTTGGCTTTAATGCCACAAAAGAAAAGTTGGATGAGATTTATGAAGAGTTTTTACTTCTTGCCGATAAAATCAAAGAGGTAAACGATAAAGATTTGGTGGGATTGGTAAGACCTATGCTTGAGGAAGTAGAACAATAAAATCTGTTAAACCTTAAATTTAAGCCCGGCCTTGAAAGAGTGCCGGGCTTATTGTTTTATTACCAAATGATTATGCATTGAAATTTTCTCAAGAATTTTGGATTGTTTATTTGTTTTGAAAAAACAATTTCCTATCTTTGCAGCCCCAAATACCGCCTTGTTGGTGCTGCCCGCTCCAAAAAGGCAACATAAGTTATAAGAAATGAGGAGGTTCCGGTCCGAGTTTTCGTGTTTTTTAAGCACCTTGTAATTAGACCTGAAGACATAAAAAGCCGAAAGCTATTTGGGTATGCACGGTGAATTATGTTTTTAAATTGATTAATTAACGTATAAAAAATTGCAATCGTGGATCAATTAAGTTATAGAACGATTTCGGCCAACGCCAAAACCGTAGAGAAAAAATGGGTAGTGGTAGATGCCTCAAATAAAATTTTGGGACGTTTGTCTAGTCAGGTGGCTAACATCCTGCAAGGAAAAAACAAAACATCATACACACCAAACGTTGACTGTGGAGATAACGTAATCATCATCAATGCCGAGAAGATCAGACTTACCGGCAAAAAAATGACTGATAAAGTTTATACTCGTCATACAGGTCATCCGGGTGGACAGCGTTTCGCGTCTCCTAAAGAGCTTATGGCTAAGGATGGTAGAAAAGTAGTGGAGATGGCAGTGAAAGGTATGCTTCCAAAAAACAGATTGGGTAGCAAACTATACACCAACCTTTATGTATATGAAGGCGGTGAGCACCCTCATCAGGCCCAACAACCAACCACTATCGAAATCAATTAATTAGAATTTTAAAAATTAAAATAAAATGCAGGTAATAAATACCGTAGGTAGAAGAAAAACAGCCGTTGCCCGTGTTTACATGAAACCTGGTACAGGTGACGTGAAGGTAAATGGTCGTGAATTGTCAAACTACTTCCCTACCGAAGTACTTCAGATTATTTTCAATCAGGCATTTGATACAGTAAATGCTACCGGAAAATTTGATTTAAAAGTAAACGTAAGAGGTGGTGGTATTGCTGGTCAGGCTGAGGCTATCAGAATGGCAATCGCCCGTGCATTGTGCGAAGCCGATACCGAAAACCGTCCTCCATTGAAAAAAGAAGGATTCTTAACCCGTGATTCGCGTATGGTTGAGCGTAAAAAATACGGTCGCCGCAAAGCACGTAAGAGATTCCAGTTCTCGAAACGTTAATATTATTAATGTGCTGAAGTGGCAATGCGGTAATGTGCTGATTTTTTTAAATGAGGCACATTATTCTAGTTAATAAAGTCAGAATGGCTTTAAAATTAATTAGCACATTAACAAACTAGCACATTATTAATTATATCCGTCCAGACAGTACTTATCGTGCCCGATGTGCTGTGCTGCAAATTCAATTATTTTTTTACAATTAAAACAAAAGAAATGGCACAAATTCAGTACAAAGACCTCTTAGATGCAGGCGTACACTTTGGTCACCTGACCCGTAAATGGGATCCAAGAATGGCTCCTTATATCTTCATGGAGAAAAACGGGATTCACATCATTGACCTCAATCAATCATTGGAAGCCATCGCTGCTGCACAGGCATTCGTTAAGAGCGTAGTTCGCTCAGGACGTAAAGTGATGTTTGTAGCTACCAAAAAACAAGCTCAGGAAATCGTATCAGAAGAAGCTAACCGCTTGAAAATGCCTTTCGTAACCGAAAGATGGTTGGGTGGTATGTTGACTAACTTCACGACTATCAAGAAGTCATTGAAGAAAATGAACAACATCGAAAGAATGCTTTCTGATGAGGCTACAGCAAACAATATCGCAAAACGCGAGAAATTGATGTTGGGTCGTGAAAAGGCGAAATTGGAGAAATTGTTGGGTGGCGTTGCTGACCTTTCAAGACTTCCGGCTGCCATATTTGTGGTTGATATCAAGCGTGAACACCTTGCCATTGCTGAAGCTAAAAGATTGGGTATTCCGGTTGTAGCTATGTGTGATACCAACTCTAATCCTGAAATTGTTGATTTTGCAATTCCTGCTAATGATGACGCTTACAAGTCGATTTCATTGATTACGCTTGCTATCGGTAAGGCTATCGAAGAAGGTATTCTTGAAAGAAAAACCGATAAAGAAAATGCTGCCCTTCAGGAAGAAGAAGATGCTAAAAGAGCCGTTGACACAGCCAGAGAGGTAGTAAACAGAGGTGAAGAATCTTCAGAAGGTGGTAAAAGAAAAAGAGTAAAAACTGCTGATGCAGCTCCTGAGGCAGAAGTTGTAGCCGAAGAGACTGCACCTGAAGCTCCTGCTGAGGAAGCCTCCGCTGAGGAAGCAGAAGCATAAAAAATATTTCGCTTCGAAATAATCTTTGAATAGCCCGAAGCGTCGCTTTGGGCTGTTCGTTTTAAAAAAAGACATAAATTTTATTTACATAAAAATAATATAAAAATGAATATTACTGCAGCTGACGTTAACAAACTACGTCAATTAACAGGAGCCGGAATGATGGATTGCAAAAAAGCCTTGACTGAAGCAGAAGGTGATTTTGAAAAAGCCGTTGAAATATTGCGTAAAGCAGGACAAAAAGTGGCTGCCAAACGTGCAGATAATGAAACTTCAGAAGGAGTAGTTTTGGTAGATGTAAGCGATAGCGGAAAAAGTGCTAAAGTTTTGGCATTTGCCTGCGAAACTGAACCGGTTTCAAATGTTGAAGACTTCAAAAATCTGGCTTCGGCTATTTTGCAGGCGGGTGTTAAGCATCATGCAAAAGACGCAGACACTGTTTTAGGTTTGACACTTGAAAATGGCCAGACAGTACAGGAAAATATTACTGAATTAGTAGGTAAAATCGGTGAAAAAATTGTTGTTTCGGCTTTCCATCATGTTGAGGGCGAGCAGGTTGTGGCTTATATACACAGCAACAAAAAAGCTGCCGGTATCGTAGCTTTTGAAAACACAGGTGGAGCTGATGTTCATGATCTTGGTAAAGACGTTGCAATGCAGATCGTTGCAATGAAGCCTGTTGGTCTTGACAAAGACGATGTTGACCCAGCTATCGTTGAAAAAGAAATCGAAATTGGTAAAGAGCAGGCTCGTGCTGAAGGAAAACCAGAAGCTATGCTTGAGAAAATTGCCATGGGTAAACTGAACAAATTCTACAAAGAACAAACATTGTTGAATCAGGAATTTGTTAAAGACCCATCATTGACTATCGCTGCTTTGGTTGAAAAAACTGTTAAAGGTGCGAAAATCGCTTCATTTAAGAGAGTTGTGATTGGGTAATTCCTTTCCAATATATATCAAAAAGAGGAGCCTAAAACTCCTCTTTTTTTTTGTTTAAATCAATCAAAATCCCAAAAGACCACCCAATTTAACAGAAAGTGAAACATTGGTTTGGGCATTGGCATTGACAGCTAAGGCTTTCAAATTGGAATTGCTGGTAAGCTCCAACAAAGTGTTGATTCCCAATCCAAGGCCTGTTGACTGCGGTTTTTCAACATAAATCTCATATTCTCCTGCAGGAAGAAAGGCTAGTGTAAAATTACCTCCACCATCAACCACAGCACTCGAAACGGCATTGGCAAATTTGATATCGCTACTTCCCTGACCGTTGATTTCAGAATTACCATTAAATGAACCCTTTTGATAAGCATATACAATAACCTTTGATCCTATAGCACCATAGTTATCAATCTTCCCCTTTAAGGTACCTGTTTTGGCCTTTACCTCAGCCCTCATGCCTGATTTTAACTCTCCAAGTGTTACAAATGAGAAATCATTATTTTTAGACTTAATAGATTTCCTTAAGTCAAAATCCACAATAATTTCAGTGTTTCCACTCTCGGTTACTTCAAAATTTTTGGGTTTTAACTCTATTTCAGTCTTTCCATTTCCCGAAAGTTCCAGTTTCTCTTTGGTGCCGTTGGTAAAGGTAATGTAGCTACCAGGAGCCACGCCATTGGCATCTGTTTCAGAACTGATTTCAAGGGTAAGTTTTGAATACTGGTCGGCAGCAACTGATTGGGTACCCAGATTAAGCGAGTTACCGTTTTGCAAAGCCAAAAGGTTAACTGTTTGTGGTCCTTTAAAACCCGACAAAACCTGCCCATCAACTTTTACGCTGGTAATAGTTACAAATGCACCCGTCACTTCTGCATTATCAATGGGGGCATCTGTTATAGCAACCGATAGATTTCCCTGAGGTTTGCTTGAGTCATTGATGTCACCTTTTGGACCAAAAACCCCGTTTTCGCATGAGAACAATGCTACGCTAAACCCTGCAGCGATGATTGAATTTAATCTGTTAGCTTTCATAATTTTTCCAATTAGTGTTTAAAAAATTTTAAATAAATAACCTTGGGCAAAAATTCCGGTTATACCTTAAATTGAAATTAAGGTCAACTTAAATCTTAATTAAAAAGAAAATTACAATCATTATTGAATTTTAAATTACTGTATATCAATATCTTAAAGACAAATGAATTATCTATATAAAAATAAATTAAGTTTTACTTTTTAAATAAAACAACCCAAATTCCAAGCTTTACGATAATTTATTCAGATATTTAAACTTCCTTTTTCTTAAAAAATGAAAAAAATTCTATTTGTCTTTCTTCTCTTAAATCTGAAGGCTTATGCACAGATTAAAGATGCTCCTAAACGCTCAGAGGGTGATGGGCCGTTTAATAAATTGGTCATAAGAGGTGTAACTTTAATAAACTCTACCGGGGCACCTCCGCTGGGGCCGATAGACATTGTGGTAGAACAAAACCGGATAAAGGAAATCAGACAGGTGGGTTATCCAGGTGTACCCATTGATGCCAAACGCAGACCTAAAGTTGAGGCCGGTGACAAGGAACTCGATTGTACAGGTATGTATCTTATGCCAGGTTTTGTGGATATGCACGGCCATATTGGTGGAAAAGAGCAAGGCACGCCATCGGAATATGTTTTTAAACTTTGGCTGGCACATGGTGTAACCACGGTGCGGGAGCCAGGTTCAGGAAATGGAATTGATTGGACTTTGGCTCACAAACAAAAAAGCTTGAAAAATGAAATAACCGCTCCAAGGATTTTCGCATACACTTTCTTTGGCAGTGGCTCTGATAAGCCCATTACTACCCCTGAAGCAGCCAGAGAATGGGTAAGAAATAATGCCAATAAAGGTGCTGACGGCATTAAGTTTTTCGGAGCCGAGCCCAATGTTTTCAGAGCAGCATTGGAAGAAAACAAAAGTCTGGGTTTACGGTCGGCGTGCCATCATGCCCAGCTGGAAGTAGCCCGAATGAACGTATTGGCCACAGCAAAAGCTGGCTTAACCTCCATGGAGCATTGGTATGGGCTACCAGAGGCACTGTTTGATGACCGCACCTTACAAAACTATCCGGCAGATTATAATTACAATAACGAACAAAACCGCTTTGAAGAAGCTGGAAAGCTCTGGAAACAAGCAGCAGAACCCGGTTCTGAAAAATGGTACAAAGTGATGGATGAGTTGCTAAAAATTGACTTTACACTTGATCCCACGTTTAATATTTACGAAGCCAACCGTGACTTTATGCGTGCCCGCAGGGCCGAATGGCACGAGGACTATACATTGCCGGCTCTTTGGCGTTTTTATGGCCCAAGCCGTATTTCTCATGGCAGCTATTGGCTCAACTGGGGCACGGAGCAAGAAATTCAGTGGAAGGAAAACTACAGGATCTGGATGCGTTTTGTAAATGAATACAAAAACAAGGGTGGCAGAGTCACCACTGGCTCTGACTCGGGTTATATATATCAACTTTATGGCTTTGCTTATATCCGTGAGTTAGAATTGCTCCGTGAGGCTGGTTTTCATCCTTTGGAAGTGATAAGGTCGGCAACTATCAAAGGTGCAGAAGCCCTGGGTGCAGACAAGGAAATCGGGTCAGTGGAAGTTGGGAAACTGGCTGATTTTGTGATTTCAGAAGAAAATCCTCTGGCAAATTTCTCTTCGCTTTATGGTACCGGAGCTATAAAAGTTACTGATAAAAACGAGGTGATAAGAGTAGGTGGCGTAAAATACACCGTAAAAGACGGCATAGTTTACGACGCCAAAAAGCTTTTGGAAGATGTAAAAAACATCGTAAAAAAAGCCAAAGAGCAGGAAAAATTTGAGATTTTGCAGCCAGGAATTAAGAAATAATTCCCATATTTGTATAAAAATTCCCAATTTGGTATATTTTATGAGAATTATTACTAAAGGAACACTAAAAGAATTTTGGGTGAAATACCCTGATAGTGAACAGGAATTAAAATATTGGTATAAGAAAATTAACGAGTCAAGATATTCAAATCCAAATGAAGTTATTAAAGATACTCCATCAGCAGACATAGTTGGCAATAATAGAGTAGTTTATAACATTTGCAGAAATAAATACAGACTCATAGTTTTGTTTAGATATAAAATTCAAATAGCCTACATTAGATTCATTGGGACTCATAAAGAATACGATTTGGTTGATGATATTAAAAATATTTAGATATGGAAACTTTGTTAGAAATTAAAGCAGATTTAAAACCAATAAAATCGCAAGAGCAATATCAGCATTATTTAAAAATCATTGATAATCTGGTGGATTGTGAGGAAGATAGTAAAGAAGAGGAATTATTAGAAATGGTTTCGATATTAGTAGAGAGTTATGAAAATCAACATTTTCCTATTGAATCCCCCGACCCTATTGAAGCTATTAAATTGAAAATTGTTGAGAAAGGTTTGAAGAGAAAAGATTTAGCAATTTATTTCGGAAGCACTAGTAGAGTTTCAGAAGTTTTGAATAAAAAACGTGCCTTAACTTTTGAGATGGCCAAAAAATTAAGAAAGGGGCTAGGTATTTCGGCAGAAGTACTTTTGAGTTAACATGTTAAGAGTACCCTCAGAAATAAAAGCCGACCAGTTTGAGTTATTTTTTTAAGAAGAAAATGTAAATTTGTTTAGTTTGAGGTTCTAGTTTAGAAATATGGATAGAAAAATTATTTTAGAAGGAAGGAGTTTATCCTTAAAAAGTGATCAGGAATCTTTGGATTTTGATTATTGGCAAGGAAAAACAAAGAAAGAAAGGCTTGAATCTTTATTTATTTTGATAAAACAAAATGTAAATTCAGGCCAGAAAATGGATAAAACTTATACAAAAACTTTTCAAATGAAATGACTTTAGAAAAGGATTTTGAAGACTTCATATCTTTACTAAATCAATACTCCGTCGAATATTTAGTTGTGGGTGGCTATGCCATGGCTTTCCATGGCAGACCTAGATATACAGGTGATTTAGATATCTGGATTGGAATCTCTGAGTCTAATTCAGAAAAAATGTTGCTGGTTTTAAGAGATTTTGGTTTTGCTTCTCTACCATTTCAAAAACAAGATTTTTTAAAAGAAAATATTATTAACCAAATTGGTTATCCTCCACTTAGAATAGACATTTTAACTTCTGTAGATGGTATTGACTTTATGGAAGCCTATGACAATAAAGAGATCATCGCTGTAGAAGGTTTAAATATCAATTTTGTTAATTTAAAGCATTTGATTGCCAACAAAAAAGCTTCTGGAAGGCCTCAAGACAAAATTGACATTAAGAATCTCAGAAAAAAGAATTAAGCTTAAATTAAATCCCCCTTTCTAATCTCCCTAAAAAAGAAAATTCAAATTTTTTATTTTTCAGTTTTAATAAATAATAACCCTACTTTCTATGCTCCGAGTACCCTCAGAAATAAAAGCCGACCAGTTTGAGTCTCTGAAGATTCAGGAAAGCACTTTTGTGGCTTACAGGAGCAATATTTACCCTTCCAAAAACGACGTGTTTTTCGAAGAAAATGCCGTGCTATACATACTGGAGGGAGACAAGATTTTTAGCAGCTCCAATTCTGAGGTACGGGTAAAAAAAGGCGATGTGCTTTTTGTGAAGCGGGGCTATTATCTGATGTCGGAGTCCATTGATGAGTCTTATAAAAGCCTGGTGTTTTTTTTCGAAGAAAAGCTTCTGAAGGAGTTTGTGAGTCAGCATCTGGAAATATTTCAGACCCACATACAGACCGCCGCACCTCAAAATTCGTGGTTGCTGGTATTGCAATCTAACGAGGCATTCGGAAAATATATAGATTCACTTCTGCCCTATTTTAAAACCCAGAGTCGGTACCATAACCAGATTTTAAAACTAAAACTTCAAGAACTATTATTACATCTTTTGGAATTTGACAAAAATCAGCAACTCAGACAATTGCTTTTTGCAATATACGCCGGGCAAAAAGCTGACCTGGACTACATCGTAGATACCTTTGCCGTAAAACCCCTCAACATCAACGAGCTGGCCAGACTTTCGGGACGTAGCCTTTCCTCGTTTAAAAGAGATTTTATAGAAAAATTTGGCCAGTCTCCAGGGAAATATATCAAAGAAAAAAAACTGGAACATGCGGCTTTTATGTTGAAAAATAAGCTGGGAAATGTGGAGCAGGTTTCGGAAAGTATCGGTTATGAAAGCGTATCCCATTTTATCAAAGGTTATAAAGAAAAATTTGGTCAGACACCTTTTCAGTCGGTGAAGGTGTGAATATACTTTCTGATATTAAAAAAAAGCTTGAACCCAAATAACTTGTTGGTCTCAAAATTTCCGGTTTTTAAGCATCAAAATGAAAAAAACCTCCGGCTTAAGTCGAAGGTTTTCAGTATCATTAAGAAATATCAATCTATCAATTTCTGATTTAAGAGCTCTGTGTACATGTCAAAAAGCTCAACTTTTTCCATGTCTTCCTCTTTTATGGAATCAATATCTATCAAATTTACCCCATACCGCTTATATGCCGGGCCGTCATTGAGTTCATTGAAATCTGGGCCATATTTTACCATATGCTGAATTTTGCCAATTAACTTATCTTCCTGCTCAAAAAGACTTATTTGATTGGTTGATTTTGGAATTACAACTCTGGCTGGCTTTTCGGGCAATACCGCATCTATGCCTCTGCCAATTTCAGTTTTGGGTAAAACCGTTTTAATAGCCGGCTTTTCTATGTTTTCTTCTAAAATATGATCATCAAATCTTGCGGCTACTATCGTAACTCTTACTTTATCTTTCAACGAGCGGTCAATCGCAAAACCATGCTTGAATATTTTGGCTCTCGACTTAATCTGACTTTCCACAAAATCAGTAACTTTTGCCTGATCCGACATTTTGATTTTGTACTCAGGAAGTTCGTCGGAATAGGCTATCGAAACCAGAATCCGCTTGGCTCCTTTAATATTATTGTTTTCCAATAACGGAGAGTTTAAAGCCGCCTCAATGGCCAGAGAAGCACGGTCAGAGCCTGATGCTTCGGCTGAGCCCATCACAGCGTGGCCTGCATCGCCCAACACGGTTTTTACGTCGGCAAAGTCAAGGTTGACGATTCCAGGTCGGGTGATTAATTCAGCTATACTTTTAACGGCATTGGCCAACACCTCATCGGCTTTTTTATAAGCAGACTCGATGTCAAGATCCCCATACATTTCGACCAAACGGTCATTTTTTATCACTAAGACAGTGTCACAATATTCTTTCAGCTTGGCGATTCCGTTAGTAGCCTGTTCAAATTTATCATATCCTTCATGGCGGAAAGGGTCCGTCACGACACCAATGGTCAAGCGATTCTTTGCTTTTGCCAGACGAGCAATTTCCGGAGCTGCCCCTGTACCTGTTCCACCGCCCATTCCGGCAGTAATAAAAACCATCTCGGTAGGGTCTTCAAGTATATCTGTAATGGCTTTTTCGCTTTCAATTGCCGCTTGTTTTCCAACTTTCCAGTCGGTCCCGGCTCCAAGACCCTTGGTGAGTTCGGCCCCTAACTGTATTTTTATAACTTCTTCAGGAAATTGTTTCAATGCTTGCTGGTCGGTATTGCAGGCCACAAAATCGACATTATGAACGCCCTGTTGGTACATATTAAGCATAGCGTTTCCGCCACCGCCTCCTACACCAATCACTTTAATGATTTTGGGTAAATCGCTTTTAAACTCCAATTCGTAGCTAGGTTCAGTAATCATCGTTTTTCAATTAGAAATAAGCACTTTATTAATAAACATCATCCATTTCTTTTTCGTCGGTGAGCATCCCTTTAAGCCGATCCAAAAGCTTACGGGGTGGCTTGGTTTCTTTTTGCGGAGCGGTATTTACTGGCTTCTCAAATTTTTCAACCTGCGGCTCTACTACAGTTGCATGTTTTAGTATATGATTGCTCATGCGGCTATCAAATTCCTGATTAGATGCTAACAGCAAACCTAAAAGCGTGGAATACTTAGGCCTTTTAAGCATTTCGAAACCATTCAATTCTATTTTGGAAGATAGTTTAGCCCGGCGAACACTTTTTATTTTACAGACTTCGACAAACACATCTTTCGCAATACCCATAGAGGCGGTACCCCCGGTAAGGATGATTCCGTTGGTTAGTAATCCATCAAAACCTGAGCGGGTTATTTCACTTTTGATGATTGCCGCAATCTCTTTGAGCCTCCACTCTACCACCAGCGAAGCATTTTTTAACAAAACCTCAATAGATGCGAGGTCATTTTTTCTTTCAATAACCGCTACTTCATTTTCGGAAATACTGGCTGAGGGAAGATTCCCACATATTTTTTTCAGTACTTCGGCTTCTTCATAATTGATATGGAAGGCATCCCGAAGGTCTTGGGTGATGTGATTCCCTGCTACCGGAATTGCTTTAAAATACCTCAGACCATTTTTATGAAAAATGCAAATCTCGGTCAGGTCAGCACCAATATTGACTATTGCGACCCCGTTTCTCTTGTCATCAATAGCATGATCTAAAACCGAAAAAGCGTCAGCCACCGGACTCAACAATAGGTTATCTACCTCAATATGTGGCAGTTTGGCAGTAGTTGATTTTGGTTTTACATTTTTTAAAGTATAATAATAATTTGAAAGGCTTTCATTTTTAGAGGTCAAAAAATAAAAATCACCACCGATTTGCACCCCAAATTTTCCCACCACTTTTTCGCCTGCTTTCACGTCGTTGACATAAAAGTCCTGAGGCATACAATGCAACACTACTCTACCTGGTTGGGTTTTAAAAGTTACTCTTACGTCGTTGATGAGTTTGTCGACATCTGCTTGCAGAATCTGTTTGTTATCCCCAGACTTTGTAACCTTGCCTTTGTGTGAATGGCCGGAAATATCAGGATTGGCGTAGTTGACATTGACAGATTCTAGGTTAAAATCCAAAGAATCTGACAGTTCCTGGAGCACTTCATCAATGAGTTCGGTAGTGCGTTTGGCATTTTCAATCTCACCATTTTTGATGGCCTCGTCCTCGGGGAAAACAGACTTCTCATGAAATCCCACTATTTTCAAGCTTCCGTCAGATTGTACTTCACCTACTGCTGCACTTACTTTAGATGCACCTATATCAAGCCCTACTACGTAATTTTCCTCTTCCATGCCAGATTTAATTTTATAAAATCCTAATATTTTTTCACAAACTTATTTAAAATCACTCAATTACATACTATCTGTCCATCGTATTTTACACTTACATTTGAAAATCCGCTCCATTTTTTTTGAGGGAGTATCTGTGTGTAAAATATCATCAGTTTCCTCAGTTTACTTTCTGCTTTCTCTGGTTTGCCAAATTCCACAATATGGTTTCCCAAAAGCGGAAGCATCTTTATTTCTTGAAATTTATTGATATCAAGCTGATGAATCTGAGCTTTCCAGAAATCATCCTGATCCAAGATATTTATAAGCTTTACCAGATCCTTATTTTGCTTCAATTGTCTTTTAGTATCAAAAAAATCACCACTAATCAACAGCACATTTGGACTAAAGTGTGGTGACCCTGGAAAAATATTGCCTTTGGCGTCAATAAAACGATCGGGTTGGCTATTTCCTAAAACTCTGGCAACCGGCCTGTAAACCTCCACATCAAGATTGAGATAACCCTGTAAATCAAAATACGCCTGACAGCTTGCTATGTAACCACTCTCCAGAACATTTTTTTCAACTTTGGCTAAATCTACTTTCTCAATAATCTTTCCTTCCAACGGATCATTTCCGTTTTGGGTTACCCACCTTTCAATATCTGTTTTTGTCACCAACACTTGCTCAGAAGCATCTTTTATCTTGATTTCCAAACCCTTACACCTTCTTGAAGCGTTATTTTGAGTAGCCGAGAAAACCAAAAACACTGCCACACCTACGAAGATGGCCGCCAAAAAATAGCGTATTGGTTTTTTCATGTCGGGCATTTTCATAACGTCTTCAAAAATTTATTTGGCTCGGCTAAAAGTTTAAATCTATCTGCTTCTTTTACTTCTAAATCGGTTTGACACCAATCTTTCAAGGTTTTGGTATCCTGATTCCATTTGCTGCCATCCCAAAATTCGAGGCCCTTATGGTCTCTGATTTTATAAAGTGCCGCTGGCTTGTAAGCAGTGCCCAGATAAATATGTTTTTTGCCGTTTTCTTTACTCCATCTGATTACTCTCCACATCATCCACTTCCCGAGTGAGTGGGTACGCATATATTCAGTATCAAAAAAAGCAAACCAATAATGCACCAGATCCTCATTGATAGCTGCTAAAACATAACCCAGTACTTTTTCTGAATTGGTAAACCTGAAGATATGAGTACCTGTAGTTTGTTTCAAAATGTAATCCCAGCGTTCAAGGCTCATGTTATCTTCACCTATACGCTCATTGATATATCCGGCACAAAAGTCTTTAAATTCGGGTGAATTGAGATCAAACTTTTCTTTCTCAATAACTTCAACATTGATTGCCAAAGGCTCAACCAATCGATTTACCCTACGGTTTTCAGAAGTATCATCAAAGTTTTCAAGGTCAACTCTCAGACTACGAGCAAGATAAAACAGCTCATTTTCGATAGTAACATTACCTGTATATGGAAGAAATCCCTTATCGTAAATCTCTGTGAGTTCAGACTGAGATTCTTTCATGGCATATACTGCATAATTGAAAGTATAAGTGCCGTAATCAACGTTATTTTCAGATAAAAATACTTTCATTTTACTTGTCGGTTATTGAGAATATCTGATCCACAATCTCTTTTGCAGCCAATGGTTTCGCAAATTTCTTAATATTTTCGCACAATTCCGAAAGTCTGGCCTTATTTGACACCAATTCACTTACCGAATCAATCAGTTTATCATTGAGTTCCGAATCTTTAATCAATACCGCAGCTTCTTTTGAAGACAAACTGAGGGCATTTTGGGTTTGGTGGTCCTCAGCAGCAAACGGAAATGGCACCAAAATCGCCGGTTTTCCTACTAATGAAAGCTCCGAAACAGACAAAGCACCGGCTCTGGAGATCACGATATCGGCCGCAGCATAAGCCTGGTCCATTTCATATATAAAATCAGAAACATAAACTCTGGAAGTCTGCAAATTTGCAGTTTTCTCTTTTGCCTGGTCGATAAAAGTTTTTCCTGTTTGCCAAATAATCTGAATATCAAGGTTAAGCAATTGTTGCAACCCTACCGCTATGGCTTTATTGACACTTAAAGCCCCCAGGCTTCCGCCCACAATCAAAAGTGTTTTTCGATCAGGCTCAAGACCAAAGTGCTTTTTGGCTTCCCCTGAGTCAATTTTTAAATCAATCAAATCACTCCTGACTGGGTTGCCCGTGAAAACAATTTTCTCTTTTGGAAAAAATTTTTCCATTTCAGGATATGCCACGCATACTTTCTGAGCTTTTTTAGATAAAATCTTGTTGGTCACACCAGCGTAAGAGTTTTGCTCCTGAATTAAGGTTTTTATGCCCAAAAGGTTGGCCATCCTGAGCGTAGGCCCACTGGCAAAACCGCCAACTCCTATGGCCATATCGGGTTTGAAATTTTTGAGTACACGATAGGCTTTCAGAAGGCTTTTTATGAGTTTTACCGGAAATGAAAAATTGGCCAGCATATTTGATCTGTTGAATCCCGCAATGGGGAGTCCCACAATTTCATAACCGGCTTTGGGTACTTTCTCCATTTCCATCTTTCCCAAAGCTCCTACAAAAAGGATTTCGGTATCAGGTCTCTGACGCTTAATTTCATTGGCTATTGCCACTGCGGGAAAAATATGACCTCCGGTACCGCCGCCCGAAATGATGATTTTAAGCTGTTTTTTCATTTTTTTCCGGAATATGGTTTTTTGTAACACTCAAAACAATACCTATGGCCACTGAAGTAAACAAGGCTGACGTACCACCCATACTAATCAATGGGAGTGTCTGACCGGTAACAGGACCCAGGCCAACATTAATAAACATATGGGCAAATGCCTGCAAAACAATGCTTAAAGTAAGACCCACACTCAACAAACCGCTGAATGCCCGGGTGGTGAACTCAATATTGTACACCCCTCTGTACAGAAGCCAAAGATAAAGTAACATAACTGCGACTCCTCCAATAAGGCCGTATTCTTCAATAATAATGGAATATATAAAGTCTGAAAAAGCGTCAGGTAAAATATTCTTTTGACTGCTGTTTCCAGGTCCAATTCCAAAAACTCCGCCTTTGGCAATAGCAATAAGAGCATAGTTTTTTTGGTCACTAAGACTTCCATGTTCACCGCCAACCAACCTGTCGCCATCAAGATCATGATCCACAAAGCTCTCCATTCGGTCGATTACGGTCTGGACACGACCGATTTCGATATTGGCACCTCTTTTGGCAATCAAACCTAAAGCCAAAACACCGACCACTCCCATCACCACCACAGCCACCATTCTAATCAAAAATCTTTTGGGGACGCGGCCTATCCACATGATAAGAAAACAAGTAATTCCCAAAATCACTGAAGTTGAGAAACTTGATATTGATAGTAAACCTACGGTAAGTCCTATCCAGGCAATCATATACCAAAGGTCTGCAGCTTTATATTCCACATGTTGCCTGCGGGCAAGCATAGCAGAAAGATTGGTAATGAGCACAAGTCTCACAAAATCTGATGTTTGAAAGGAGAGGCCTAAAATAGAAACCCACCTGCGGGCTCCACCCACACTAACTCCAAAAAGCAACGTATATAATATCAAAAAGGGGGTAATCCATAGAAATATTTTAGCTAAACCCGAATATTGGGTAAAATCAAAACGATGGATAACATAACTAACGAATAGCCCTAAACCCAAAAAGAAGGTATGCTTAAGCAGGAAAAATTCTGTGTTGCCATCGGTTTTCCGATAAGCAAGTGCACTTACAGAACTGTAAACCACTAAAATACTGATTACAGACAAAAGTACAAGAATGAACCAAATCTGCCTGTCACCATGCAGATGGCGTTTAAGATTAAATGAGGTCATCTCGGATTAAGAATTATTATTTAAGCACGTATAGAAACCAATGATGTTTCGGTAATCAAAATTAATAATTTATTCCAAAAAAATTAGCAATGCTTTTGAAATAAATTCATAAGAAAACAAAAAAGGGGAAAAGTCTCTCGAATTCCCCTTTTTGTTAAATGATTGAACCAAATATTACTTTTTCAGAGCATCTCTGATTTCAGTAAGTAAATCTATTTCACTTGGCCCTGCAGGAGCTGGTGCTTCAACCGGTTTTTTGGTTTTATTATATGCTTTTACAATTATAAACAACACTAAACCAACCATTACTAAATTGATGATGGTGTTAATCCATGAACCATAGTTGATTGAATTTTCGGGAGTGACCACTTTGCCCGTTGCGTCAATTACAGCCTCATCAAGTACGATTTTTAGCTGCGAGAAATCTGCTCCACCAACAAAATGACCCACAAAAGGCATTGCTATTTCTTTCACAAAACCGTTAATTACCGCATTTAAAGCTGCTCCGAGAATAACTGCTACGGACAAGTCAATGACATTGCCTGTCATGATGAAATTTTTGAATTCTTTTAACATGATTTTATTATTTAGGTTTTAAATAGATTACAATTGTACTGCAAAGCCGAGGTTAGCTCCGCCATTGATTTGCCATGGTTTTAAGCCTTTAGGGCCAGTTTGATCCCAGTCATAAATACCCAACACCGTTGCATTTAGGTTAATATACTTGTTGAGTTTATACGTTGCCATTGCCGACACGTTGTGGTCAAAAGCTTTAAAAGTATATGGGGTGAAGGTCTGCCATCTCCATTTAAGGTTCAATTTTTCGGTTAGGTTTTTATCAAATGCCGCCACAGCCTGAAATCCGCCTTCTAGTCTCAGTTTTTTACCTTTTTCCACTCCAAAAACTTTATCAGAGGTTTTATAATATTCAGAATCCCAAACTTTTTGGTTAGCAACTATCGTCTGACGAAGCGTGGCTCCACCCAGAGAAATGAAAAAATAAGGCTTGGGTTTATATTCAAGACCAATGCCTTGCGTAAAGAATGCAGGAGCAAAAAAGTTGGAAATTATTGGCAGTTTGTCATTGCTGTAGTCGTAACCTTTTATCATCTGCGACAATAAAGTGGCTCCTACAAACCAGTTGGTTTTGGTATTTATCTTTTTAGCATATTTGGTTTCTGCAAACAGCCTGTCTAAATTTTTACGGGTCTCTCTGGGCTTATCTTTCGAATAATTGGAAAGCGTACCAAGCTGCAATTGAATATCGTTGGTCCATACTCCTTTCCCTTTAAAGAAATCGGCTTTATTGGCAAAAACCCCACCCAATACGATGTTGTTGATACCACCTCCCTGCCAGTTTTGGCTGAAGGCTGAGCCACTAAGGTTAGCTGCTAATTGAGTGTTTCTGGTCCACCAACCATATTTCAAAGAATCCTCTTTGTTAAGAAGCTGAGGTTTTTGTGCATAAGAAACTGATAATGAGAAAATTAATAACAATCCCAGAAGTGTACTTTTTTTCATTTTTTTGAGATTTTTGTGAAAAATTTATTTGTTGAAAATTACTACTTTTTCGTTTTGCAAAACTTTCAAAGGAAAAACGGTCTCCCCTTCTTCGGTATCTAAAACAATACTTGTGTTATCCATTTTCAGGATGGTGCCTTTTACGCCACTTATTTCTACAATCTGCCCTTCAGTGTATTTGTTTTTTGAATAAAATGAGCTTACGATATTCAACAGGATGTCTTTGGAAGCAAAACCATAACCAATACTAAATGCAAGGACAATCCCGGCTATCAGGATATTGAAGCTTGATTCGAGTAAAGAAGTATTAATTCCTGCCTGACCAAGGGCCAGGATTACTGAAATAAATAGTACAAAGAAAAACACACCCAAACCGATGAGCTTGCCTGAAGCTATATTGAAAGATTTGGTAAGCGAATTGACGAAATTTTTTGCCAAATCAGAGACAAAAAGCCCTATCAAAAGCATTATTGAGGCCACAATAAGCTTAGGAATAAAATTTACAAGCATCAAAAACATGTTACTTATGGCAGGAACACCCAATGTGTCGGCTGCCGAAACCGACAAAAACAACATGATAAAAATGTAAACGATGGTGGACAAAATTTGACTAAGTTTAAAATCAAGATTAAACTTTTTAATGGCATCAATTTCCTTGATTTTGTCCCCTACTTTATCAATTCCGACTCTGGAAAGAACATTCTTTATAAGTATGGAGGCAGTTTTGGCAATAACCCAACCTATTATAAGGATCACAATAGCACTTACCAGATTAGAAAAAAAAGTGGAAAACTGGTCAATTAGCTTTGTAAAAGTATTGATGAGTATGTCTTTAAGATTAGGAAGTCTGTTCATTATTGTCGTTAATTTTATTTGGTTCTAATTCTTGCAACATTTTAAAACCTGCTTTCAGGTTTTCGCCAAAAAACATATTTACTATTGAGAGTGTGTCGCGAATGATTTCGATCTCAGACACGAGCATTTCCTTGAGGGCTTCTTTGGCCATCAGGGTGTCGTCATCCTCAAAATCATCAAAATTGCTCATTTTCGCAATAAATAAATAATTTTTAAAATAATCAGAGCAAACACCGCCATGTGTTCCAAATACAGTTTCCTAAGCTTTTCTTTACTTCTTAAAAGCCTCATTTTCACTGCACTTTCTGATATTTTGAGTGTTTCGGAAATATCTTTGATACTAAAATCATCCTGATATTTCATTAAAAGCAAAGCTTTTTCATCACTCGGCATTTTTTCCAGAGACTTATATAATCCCTGACTTTGTAATTCGTCTAAACCCGCATCATCGGCATCTTCAATATCATAGTTTTCGTCAAGTGCATATTCCTTTTGTTTCTTTTTGACTCTTATTTGATCCATACAATAATTGTAGGTGATCGAATACAGCCAGGTCGAAAACTTGGAGGTTTCTTTGAACGTTCCAATTTTTACAATCAGTTTAAGAAAAATATCATGCGTAAAGTCCTGAGCTTTTTCCTGATTATAAACAAAAGAATAACATTTCCGATAAACTTTATTGGCGTAGCGGTCGTATAACTCTTCGAAATAAATATTCCTTTGAGTATCCACATACAAGGCTACCAGTTCCTCGTCTTTTAGATGTTTGAGTTTAGAGTTCTTCAATTTTGACCGAATTATATTAAAAAAGTAACTTTTTGGTTTAAATTTTCACTCATGGCTATTGCAGAATTATCATATAATGGGAAGTTACAAATTTAGTTTATTTTTTATAATGCCTTGACAAAAATGGTCATTTTATGGTCTTCACAATAAAAAAAATTTGATATTTCAACAAAATCAATCTTTTATAATGGCTTTAAAATTAACATTTTACATTTTATTCACAAAAAACATTTGCCTTAAACCAATCTAATTAATCCAAATAGTTTTCCAGGGTTCAGGATTAATATTAATTTTGAAAAAAAACAAAAGATGACACTTCAGGACTATTTCGACAAACTCAGTTCAAAAGTCAATCCGGATGAGATTGAGGGCATTGACACCAAAATAAATTTTGACCTTAAAGGAAAAGAGGTTCATATCATCGTAAAAGATAAAACCATATCTCAGGCTGAAGGTCTGGCTCCAGATGCAGAGGTGAGTATCACTGCAAAAGAAGACGATTTATTATCAATTATCAAAGGCGATACCAACCCTATGATGGCCATGATGATGGGAAAAATTAAGATTTCCAACCCTGGTGCCATGATGAAATACGCCAAATTGCTGGGCTTGATGTGATCTTTTCAAATTCTTTTAAAAACCCCTTTTGTATCAAACCAAAAGGGGTTTTTCTATATTTTATCGGGTCGAGTAATTTGGAGCTTCTTTTGTAATCTGAATATCATGAGGGTGTGACTCCTTCATACCCGAAGAGGTGATTTTTACAAATTTTGCTTTTTGTAAATCTTCAATAGAGCCTGCTCCACAATAACCCATACCGGCTTTTAAGCCTCCCGTCATCTGGTAGATTATCTCACGAGCCATTCCTTTGTAAGGTACTCTTCCCACGATTCCTTCAGGAACTAGTTTTTTAACATCGTCAGTAGCGTCCTGAAAATAGCGGTCTTTTGAGCCGTCTTCCATAGCTTCTACGGAGCCCATACCACGATAAGACTTAAATTTCCGGCCTTCAAATATTACGATTTCACCCGGAGCCTCTTCAGTCCCTGCTAATAATGATCCCATCATCACAGTACTGGCACCGGCAGCAATGGCTTTGGCAATATCGCCAGAAAATCTGATTCCCCCATCGGCAATGACCGGTACGCCAGTCCCGTCAAGAGCCTGTGCACAGAGGTAAACAGCAGAAAGCTGAGGCATCCCAATACCGGCAATGATTCTAGTAGTACAAATACTTCCAGGCCCTACGCCAACCTTTACTGCATCGGCTCCGGCATTAGCGAGGGCTTTTGCGGCTTCTCCAGTAGCGATATTTCCGCATATTACGTCAAGATTGGGAAATTTTGACTTTATACTTTTCAAAGCGTCAATCACTCCTTTGGAATGACCATGTGCCGTATCTATACTAACTACATCTACACCTGCTTTTACCAATGCCTCCACGCGTGCTTCAAGATCGGCTGTAACGCCAACAGCGGCCCCTGCCAATAATCTTCCAAGCTTGTCTTTGGCTGCAAAAGGTTTATTTTTCTTTTTCAGGATATCCTTGTAGGTAATCAGTCCGACAAGTTTTTTGTTTTTATCTATGATTGGTAGTTTTTCAATTTTGTGCTCCATCAAAATACTCTCGGCTTCTTCAAGGCTGATACCCTCGGCAGCGGTGATGAGTTTTTCTATGGTCATGATTTCTGTGATAGGCTTCGACATCTGGGTCTGGAATCTGAGATCGCGGTTGGTAACAATTCCGGCTAAAATTCCACTGTCATCAATTACCGGTATTCCTCCAACCTTGAATTCAGCCATAATCCTGAGTGCATCACCTACTACAGCGTTGATATTGAGTGTAATAGGATCTATTATCATACCACTTTCTGAGCGTTTTACACGGCGAACCTGGTCGGCTTGCTGCTCTATGCTCATGTTTTTGTGAATAAATCCAATGCCCCCTTCCTGAGCTATGGCAATAGCCATTTCGTATTCTGTAACGGTATCCATTGCAGCCGATACCAAAGGTATATTGATAGCAATGTTTCGGGATAACTTGGTTTTTGTGCTGGTGTTTTTGGGTAAAACCTCAGAATAGGCAGGAACAAGGAGAACGTCGTCGTAGGTGAGTGCTTCGAAAAGGAGCTTTGATGAGTCTAACATTGGCAAATAATTCAGTTTTCTTATTTGCCACGCAAAGCTAAGGGTTTTTTCCCGGTAAACCTCTCTTTTGCATTAATATTTGTAAAAAAACATGCCAAAAAGGCTATCTGTTTCTTCAAATCAAAAAAACACCTCCAAAATTCATTAATTCCGGGATGTTATTTTTGTGAAAAAAAATCAGATGCCAGGTATTTAATTACTCAAAACTTCGCAGGCACTTTTGCTCCCGGAGTAGAATTTTTGATAAATTCTCTGATGTCGTCATTGCCTTTTTTCAGGTCTTCCTTACGCAGGTACATCATGTGACCCGAGCGATAGCCTTTCCAGTACATGCGGTCTTTGAGTTTGCCCGATGGATCCATCTGCCACATATTATATTTAGCATTGAAGTAATCACATGCACCATCATAGTAACCCGACTGCACCAGAAGTTTCAGATAAGGGTTTATGGCCATCGCCTGACGCAACTGCTCTGCCACATTGAGCTCGGCCTCATAGTTGCCCCAGGGGTGCACCGGCCCAAACATATAATATTTCAAGTCCGTCTTAAATTTCAGCTCTTCCCTTAAATACATATTGATGGGTGGAGTAAAAGAATGCAACCACGAAGTGAGTTCAGCATTGTAATCGGGACGTTCGCCTGCAGCTTTGGCGTCAATACCCAGATATCTGGAGTCCAGGCGGCCAACTGTAAAACCTTTATCCCTTAACAGCTCTTTCCAAAACTGATTAAAGCCCACACTGAGGTTATTCTCCAAAACATACTGTTCCGAAATACCTGAATATCGGGCAACTTTGGCTGCTATTTCTTTCTTTTTGGCATCAGGCAGCATATTACCCAATGACAATGCGGGCAGGAACTCCTGTGTGGTAAACTGCTCCACTTCCGGCAACATTTTTTCGAGATCTTTAGATTGTAAATCGGCCGCAAGTGCCTTATGATACCAGGCTGTAGCTGCATAATAAGGAAGGCGAAGAGCAGTTGAAGAAACATCGTCACGCTCAATTCCAAGTGTGGTAGGCGACACCAAAATCACACCATTGAAGTACATCCAATGATTGTTTTGCAACTCCTGCACAAGGCCAGACACCCGTGTGGTACCATAACTTTCTCCTATCAAATATTTTGGAGAAGCCCATCTGTTGGTGCGGCTCACGAATGTATTAATCCAATCTGCCAGATAAGATATATCAGGTTTTATACCAAAAAAAGCACTTCTCGGAGCCTCATGGTCAATGATACGGCTAAAACCGGTATTCACAGGGTCGATAAAAACAATATCGGCCACATCGAGCAAAGAATAGGGGTTTTCCTTGTATCCATAGGGTTGAAGCGGATAGCCTTCGTCGTCAATATTCAGGATTTTTGGGCCGGTGTAGGCCATGTGCATCCACACCGAAGCCGTGCCCGGGCCGCCGTTAAATGAAATCACCAAAGGCCGGGTGGCACGGTCTTTCACATCACTACGCTCATAATAAGTAAAAAAACAGGAGGCTATGATTTTGCCTTTTTCATCCCAAACCGGCTGGGTGCCTACGGTAGCTTTATAGGGTACTTTCTGTCCATTTACGGTAATCTCTGCATTGGAAACAATGGTCATGTCGGGGTTGAGTGTACGCGACTCCGAAACCGTTCCTTTGTCTTCACTTTTAGGTTTGACCGGGGTTTGCTGAGCATTTACAACAAGCGATGAAGTAATTGCAAAAAGCAAGAAAAGCTTTTTCATAGCTATCAGGTAATTGGTTTGGTGATAAATAAGGTTAACAAATGTACCGTGTTTCCTTAATTTTTCAAAAAAACAAAATTCTCATAATTTTAGCATCTCATTTCAAAAACCTGACATTTGATTTTGTTGTTTTATATTTAAAAGTTTTTTCTGACCAAAAACACCATAATCATGAGCATCAGTCCCGACATAATAGATTTCCTGAACCAACTCAAACAAAACAATAACAAAGAGTGGTTTACGGCCAATAAGTTTTTGTATGAAAAAGCAAAAGCTGATTTTGAGGTTTTTATCAAAGAACTGTTCGGGGAAATCGCACGTTTTGACCCTGAAATATCTCATCATGACCCCAAAAGCTGTATTTTTAGAATCTACCGCGATGTAAGGTTTTCAAAAGACAAATCACCCTACAAAACCCATTTAGGTGCCCACATCACTCCGGCAGCCAAAAAATCAGACATACACACACGGTCGGGCTACTACATACACATCGAAACCGGCAACCAAAGCATGCTGGCAGGTGGTGCATATTTACCACAAGGAGACTGGCTGAAAGGTATCAGGCAGGAAATTGATTACAATGGGGCTGATTTGGAGAAAATATTGCTCGACAAAAACTTTAAAGCTATTTTTGGCGAAATCGAGGGCGAAAAACTACAGAAAGTACCCAAAGATTTTGACCCTGCCCATCCTCAGGCAGAGCTTCTGAAAATGAAGAGTTTTCTGGCAACTCACCAGGTCAATGATAGTGAATTAAGCAGCCCTGATTTTCTGCAAAAAGCGGTAAACGTCTTTAAAACCCTCAAGCCATTGGGTGATTTTCTGAACAGAAATTGAATGGTTTATTCTTTATGAAATTTGGAGAAACATTTGGTGCAAAATTGATTTAGGGAACAAAAGGTTTGTTCTAAATATTGATTTAGCAATTCGCAGAAAATGCCACCCCTACGGGGTTTTGTAACTTAATGTGCATATTTTTCTATAATCATTCCATCCCTACGGGATTTGTCTGGCTAGACCTTTTAGATAATTTTTTTGAATAGGATTTTTTATCTTAAAATATATTTAGCCAATAATCACCCTTTTAGGAAAACCCGGGGGGGTGACATTTTTATAGCATTAATTTTAAGGTCCAATCCCCAAAAACCCACAGGGTTGACATTTTTATAGCATTAATTTTATGGTCCAATCCCCAAAAACCCCAGCAGGGTTGACATTTTTATAGCATTAATTTTAAGGTCCAATCCCCAAAACCCTACAGGGGTGACATTTTTATAGAATTAATTTTATGATCCAATCCCCAAAAAACCCAGCGGGGTGACATATTTATTGAATTAAATTTAAGTCCCAATCCTCTAAACCCCAGCGGAGTGATATTTTTAAAGCATTAATTTTAAGTTTCAATCCTCTAAACCCCGTAGGGGTGAAATATTTATAGAATAATTTAAAGTTTCAAACAATTTAACCCCAGCGGGGTGATATTTCCCCATTTTTTGTAAACTCTAATATTTTCCCAAATCATTTTAAATAATAAATGTATATACATATAATGTTTTCGTATTTTTATTATATTTGAGGAACTATAAGCCAAAAGCATTTGGTTATAAGGAAAATAATATCAACATTTTCTATTTTCAAAATAGAAAAACCCTTGAAAACTCTTTATTATGAAAAGAAGAGGATTTGTAAAATCAATAGCCGCCGTAAGTAGTATGAGCACCTTGAGTTCTTTAAAAAGTTTGTCTGACACCCTTCCTGAAAACGGCCACAAAATGCCCGTTTTGTTTGTTGGGCACGGCAGCCCGATGAATGCCATCGAAAACAACGAGTTTAGCCAATCATGGAAAAAACTGGCTCAAAACATCCCTCAGCCCAAGGCTGTACTTTGTATTTCGGCTCATTGGCTTACAAGAGGAACCTTCGTGACAGCCTCTCCCAGCCCAAAAACCATCCATGATTTTGGTGGTTTTCCCCAGGCCCTTTTTGAAGTAGAATATCCGGCACCCGGCATGCCCTCACTTGCAGCCGAAACTGCCAAACTCATCAAAGACACCAACGTGGGCATGGATCATGACTGGGGCTTTGACCATGGCAGCTGGAGTATTGTTAAACAAATGTACCCCAAAGCCAACATCCCGATGATTCAGCTGAGTATAGACTTCTACAAACCCGGAGAATATCACTACGAACTCGGAAAGGCACTCTCAGAATTGCGAAAAAAAGGGGTTCTGATACTAGGAAGCGGCAACATGGTGCACAATCTCCGCATGATAAGCTTGCCACGAAACGCCGACCCGGCCAAGGGATTCAATGTTGAATATGGTTTTGACTGGGCCATAGAGCTGAATGAAGTCTTCAAAAAACATATCAGCGACAAAAACCATAAGCCGCTTTTTAATTACAAAACCTTACACAAAAGTGCTGAATTGGCCGTACCTACGCCCGATCATTATTTCCCCTTGCTCTATACTTTGGGGCTACAGGACGCCAAAGATGAAACCAGGTTTTTCAATGACAAAGTCATAGCTGGCTCGCTTACCATGACTTCGGTAATAATAGGATAAAACAAAAAACCTCAGCCCGAAAATCAGGCTGAGGTAAATGGTTCCGGATTATTATTTAACTTTTAGTTTCTGCCTCCGCGTCTGGCTCCGCTGTCGGAAGATGAACTCCTCGAGGCTCTTTCTGAGGATCTGCTTTCGCTGCTTCTTGCCGAGCCGCTGCTTTCTCTTCCTCTGCCTGACTCCACTCTTGACGACCGGTCACTGTTACCTCCACTTCTTGAGCCACCACCCCATGATGAAGATGATTCTCTCTGTCCGCTTCTGCCAGAGTCAACTCTACCGCTACCCGATGAACGATCGCTGCCACTGTTTCCTCTTGAGCCACCACCCCATGAAGGTGAAGAATCTCTTTCTCTGCCACTACTATTTCCTCTTGATCCATTTCCCCATGAAGGCGAAGTATCTCTTTGAGGCGAAGTACGGGAGCTACCACGTTCATTGCGGCTCCGGTTGTTCCAGGTATCGCTGTTGCGGTTGTCACGGCCACGGCTGTCATTGGTCCAGTTACGGCTACGGCTCTCGTTCCAGTTTCTGTTTGCTCTATTGTTATTATTCCAACCATTATTGTTCCATCCATTATTTCTATGTCCCCAGGTGCTGCTATAGCTTCTGTTTGGGTGATAATAGAAATGATTTCTTGGATAGTAATATCTTGGAGCATAACCTAAAGTGATACTACCAAAGCCTCTTCTGTCAAAACGGTAAAAGTCATAGGAGCCACCAAAGTACCAGGGCAGATAACCTCTGTATATACCACCTGAGTAGCCGTAATATCTGCGGTCAAGGTCTCTGAGTTCTACGCCCAGCTGACGGTTGAGCCATACCACATCTTCCCATATCTCGTCTTGCTCCCAGGTAGAATACACGCCGTCATTCTGATAGGCATATTCTTTTCTTTCGATTTGTTCCAATCTGTCATACAGTCGATTAGCTTCACGGCGGGTCAACAGGCCATTGCTGATACCATCAGAAATACGCACCCTCACATCCCATCGCCAGTCAAAGTCCTCGTCGTAAAAATATCGGTCGGGACCATCGTAAGAATCATAATCGTCATAGTCATATTGGGCAAGGGCTACATTACCCATCACTATCATCGCCAAAACTGCCAGAACCTTTTTCATATCTTTAAAATTTTAGAATTTGCTATATAGATGCAAAAAGCCCTCTGATAGTTTCTTAACGAATTGTTAATGGTAAAAATAAAGCTAAAAATAGTTTTTCAAATATTTGGGAAGCGGCCGGCCACGCTTTAGCGGGGACATCGCTCAACAATAAAACGTGGGAGCTCAAACAATTGCTGCGATCCCTAGTTTGATTTGTTGATTTATTAGAAAAATTCAATCCTTTCACCATCGACTTTAACAGTTTGTTTATTAAAAATTCATCTTAGCGAAAAACTGATTAACAGGCTACGTTTTTTCAACACAACCATTTGACTACCAATTAAATATACAACGGTTAGTTTTGTTGAAAATAATTAAAAAAATATTTGGAAGTCTCCCCCCCCCCCCTACATATATTGTGTCGAAAATAAGATTTCGAAATCAATTACACAGCGGCAAATCAGTCCATACTGATAGGTAAAAAGCTATTCCACCTGAAAGAGAGTGCTACTAAATTTTTAACTTATTTAATATGAAAAAATTAAAATTTCTAAATCTAATAGTATTTGCATTTTTCCTATTATTTGCCGTATCATGTGGTAAGGAGAATCTGGAAAAACAAATTGAAGAAAAAACTGAATTATCTGTTTCTCCAATTTCCAAAAATGAAATTTCGATGGTAGCTTTAAAACTTGAAAAAATATTAAAATCATCAAATGCAAGAAAAAGCATCGAAGTTGAGAATGAAATAAAATATTTAATTCAACCATTTGTCCAAAATGGGAAAGCTATTCATAATGAAATGATTACAATAGTTAAGGGTAGTAAGCAATGGGAAAGCTTATCAGAGACTGATAAAATATATATTTTAAGTTTTAAAGAAGATTATCAATTTGTAGAGCTTTCAATATTGTATTATGCTTTACATTCAAATTCAAGAAAGTTGAAGAATGCCCGTCCCTCAAATGAAATAGATATTATAAAGAATTGCGTAAGTGCTGCATTGGGAATTGCCGGAATTAAAGAAATCATTGCCAATACAGCAGCACTTGGTGCTGTGGAAACAACTATTGGTGCTCTCAAATTATTAGGAAAACGGTATTTAGGCTATGTTGGTGTAGCATGGATGATATGGGATTTTTATGATTGTTATAACTCATTTTAAAAGTTCAAATAAATGACAAATCTAGCTTTTGATTCATATAAAAGGGTGTTTAGTTGGGCAATAATTTTTTCCTATTTAATACTTGGATTAATTAAGAGATTATCACTAAGTAAGAGTCTATATTGGATCTTAATTTCTTTTTCTATTATATCTATACTAGTGTTGATTGAATTATTATTTCAAATGATACAAAAAAGGGAAATTTTCTTAAAGTCAAATTTTGCATGGATATCCTTGCAATTAGTTTTTTTTTCCTTATTGGGATTTGTGAGTTATTTATTTTTATAATTTCTTTAAAGTCAAAAGATAAGAAATTCAACAATGCTTGGTTTTTAAAACAATAATTAAGTAACCTAAAACCCCGCAAAGTTTCGATGCGGGGTTTTTAATTAATTTTCGCACTCATTACAAAAAGTCTTAGCAATTCTTCACGACCTTTGTGGCCGATATGGCATTGTTAAAACTTCAGCTGACCAATTTCCGGAACTACGAAAACCAGTACTTTGAGTTTTCGGAAGGGCTCAATTGTATTGTAGGCAAAAACGGCAGCGGAAAAACCAACCTCCTCGATGCTATTTATTTCCTGGCCGTATGCAAAAGCTCCATCCATAATCTCGACTCGCTGAGCATCAGATTTGAAGAAGACTACACCATGGTCGAAGGTAAGTTTGAGAAAGAACTCATAGGTTTTTCGCTCCAAAAAGCCGGAAAGAAGATCTTTTTTCTTGACAAAAAACCCTACGAAAAACTCTCTGACCATATCGGAAAAATACCTGTGGTGCTCATCACCCCGGAAGACAACGACCTGATCAGAGACGGCTCCGAAACCCGCCGCAAGCTGTTTGATGGCATTCTGTCGCAGTTACACTCCGAGTACCTCAAAGAATATCTCAAATACAACAAAGCACTCGACCAACGCAATTCACTTCTAAAACAATTTGCTGAAAATCAATATTTTGATGGCGATTTGCTTTCGATTTATACCGAACAGTTGGTATCCTCAGGAAGCGTAATTCATGAATACCGGAAGAAATTTCTGGAAGATTTCCTGCCACATTTCACGAGCAATTATGAAAACATTTCGGAAAATAAAGAGACCGTAAATATTGAATATATATCGGATTGGGAGAAATACGAGTTAGCCGATATTTTTGACAAAAACCTCAATACCGACCTGGCGGCACAACGTACCACACGCGGGATTCATAAAGACGACTATGTGTTTTCGATGGATAGGATGCCTGTAAAAAAATTTGGCTCGCAAGGCCAGAAAAAATCTTTCATTATGGCTATCAGAATGGCTCAGTTTGAGATTACTACAGCCGCAAAAGAAATGAAACCCATCCTGCTGCTCGACGATATTTTTGACAAACTCGACGAAAAACGCATCGCCAAGCTGATTCAAATGATTGAAGCCGGCAAATTTGGCCAGGTCTTCCTGACTGACGCCCGCCCAAAACGCACCCGCGAGCTGCTGAGCAAGGTTTCGGTAAACTTTTTGGAAATAGAATAAGGTTTAAAGCTCAAAAATCTTATCCATCAAAATCCATTTTTCGCCGGGTTTGGCATGAGGCAGGGCTTGCTGATAATTCCACATCAGTTGCTCCCACTCCTGCACTTTTGGGTTTTCAGCATCGGCCTTTCCTTTGGCCTCAAAACTAAAATCGCCCTGTGTTTGCATCAGCATCGTCATGCGGTTACCGGTACGGTAAATCTGCATAGAAACTATTCCTGAGTCCGTTATACTTTTCAAGATTTCGGGCCACACATTTTGGTGGTAAGCTTCATATTCGGCAATCAGCTTCGGATCATCTTTCAGATCACAAGCAAGTATGTATGTTTTCATAAATCCGTTATTATTCATTTTAAACCTAAATAATATCACCCCTGACGGGGTTTTTAAAACTTAGGTTGCTAATATTTTACAATCATTTTACCCCTACGGGGTTTTATACAGTTTTGGATCTATTCTTTTTATAAACCTGAATCTCTACTTTGGGCAAAAAATTCGTTGAAAATAGTGCTTAACACTTAACAATTTCATTATAAATCAGACCAAAATTGTTTTAAATAAATAGGCAATTTAAGAGGTGAAACTTTTAGTTTATTTCGAAAATTTAAAAAAGTAAAATAAATCTTTAAAATTCTTGAAAGTTAAAGTAAAGCCCTGTCAAGATGCACGTAACCTCCATCGACATGAATCAGCTGGCCGGTAATATGACTTGCTCTGTTTGAAAGTAAAAATACCGCCATATTAGCGATTTCCTCGGGGGTGGTCATTCGCTTTTCAAATGGAATCCTTCTGTTTATACCTTCAAATACCTCCTCTTTGTTAGGAAATTTATTGAGCCAGGCATCGTACATAGGCGTAAAGCACTCCGCCACTATGACTGCGTTTACTCTTATTTTATATTTCAATAATTCGGAGGCCCATTCCCTGGTGAGAGCATTTCGGGCACCATTGGCAGCAGCGTAGCCAGAGGTATCGCCTTGTCCGGTTTCTGCCACTTTTGATGAAATATTCAGGATCGGTCCTTTGGTTTGTTTCAAAGCCGGCAAGGCATAATGTGCCATCAGATAATAGTGAACGGTGTTGAGATGGTAAGAGCGAATAAATGCTTCATAGCTCCCATTTTCCAGGCTAACAGAATCATTAAAACCTGCATTATTGACCAGTCCATGGATTACTCCAAATTTATCCAAAGTTGCCTCTACAGCTTTTTTACAATCCTCCGGTTTGGTAAGATCGGCCTCAACTGTAAATCCAAAACCTCCCGCAGCCATTATTTTCTCGAGTGCAAGTGCATTATGTTCGGCATTATTTCCAATGATTACCGGGAAAGCTCCTTCGAGAGCGAGCTGGCGAGTTATTCCTTCTCCAATACCTCTCGCTCCGCCGGTTACTATGATTACTTTTTCTTTAAGGTTAAGATTCACTTATCTTTTTTTTGGTAAATATATGTAAATTGGCGTCTTAATTTAAAGAATAAATTATTTCCAATTTCCACAATAAACACCGTAATTTGAAGATTATTCGATAGAAGTATAGAATTTTATTTGGAATAAGTGTAAAAAAAACAAAAATTCATCCGCCTAATAATAAATTTTTTAAAGATTTGTTTAATTTTAACAAGTTTGTTTTATATTTTTGCATTTACATAATTAAGATTTAAGAGTTCACCCTTTAATAAGGTGATTTATCATAGGTTAAAGTATTTTCGTCTTGGAAAGGCATTTGGGACTCCCGGATGTCTTTTTTGTTTGGTACATACACAACTTTGAGAACTTAATTATTAAATTTGCAAACTATTTAAGACCCAAAATGTCGAGATTCTTCATTTCCGGTTTACTGATTTTCATAAATTTTGCCTGTTCGAATAAAATCACTTCTTCGAAATCGGGCAATAAGGAAACTCCTATTACGGATTATTCTGAAGATTTGGCGGTTTTCAGGCCGAAATACAACCAAAATAATAGTTCGTCTAAACCAAACCCGGCAACCAGCACAAAAAGTAAAAATTCAGAAACGGGTGTTCCGAATACTTTTAATGATCAAAATGCCGAAGCGGAAAAAGTATTGGCTGAGATCATCGAAAACAATAAAAAAAACACTTCCGGAAGAGGGTTTCGAATTCAGGTATTTTCGGGAAATAGTCGCGAAGATTTTGAAAATGCAAAGAGTTTTTTGCTGAGAAATTTCGAAGAGCTGGAAATTTATGAAAGTTATAGTCAGCCTACTTATACCATAAAAGTGGGTGATTTTGTACAATATACCGACGCCGAAAGGTATCAAAGAGACTTAAAGGGCAGGTTTAATACCACCCGGATAGTTGGTGATAAAATTAATTTAAAAAAAGCACTTAATATTAAATGAAAAAAGCCTTGATTACCGGTGTAACCGGACAAGACGGTGCCTACCTGGCCCAGTTTTTACTAGACAAAGGATATGAAGTTCATGGTATCAAAAGGAGAGCCTCACTTTTCAATACCGATAGAATTGACCACCTATATACTGATCCTCATGAAAGCAATGTAAGATTCAAACTACATTACGGTGACTTAAGCGACTCTACCAATATCATAAGGATTATCCAGGAAGTGCAACCTGATGAGATTTTTAATTTGGGTGCCATGTCCCATGTAAAAGTGAGTTTTGATGAACCTGAATATACCGCCAATGTAGATGGAATAGGTACTTTGAGGATTCTAGAAGCCGTTAGACTATTGGGTCTTACCGAAAAATGCCGCATTTATCAGGCCTCTACTTCTGAGCTTTATGGTTTGGTGCAGGAGGTACCTCAATCCGAAAAAACGCCCTTTTATCCCAGATCACCCTATGCGGTTGCCAAACTTTATGGTTACTGGATCACTGTAAACTATCGTGAGGCTTACAATATGTATGCCTGCAATGGCATTTTGTTTAACCATGAATCACCGCTGAGAGGCGAAACTTTTGTGACTCGTAAAATCACCAGAGGCGTGTCGCAGATTGCCTTGGGTCAGGAGCAATGCCTTTACATGGGAAATATTGATGCCAAACGCGACTGGGGTCATGCCAAAGATTATGTAGAAGCCATGTGGCTGATACTTCAGCAAGACAAGCCCGAGGATTACGTGATTGCCACGGGAATCACTACAACAGTTCGTGATTTCATCATTATGGCCTTTAACGAGGTGGGTATTGAGATAGAATTTAAAGGATCGGCCGAAAACGAAGCCGCTTATGTGGTTAAGTGCAATAATCCTGAATATCAGATTCCGGCAGGACAAAAAGTATTGGCAATTGACCCGGTATATTACAGGCCGACAGAAGTTGAACTTTTGATTGGAGATCCTTCTAAGGCTCAGACCCAATTAAATTGGAAACCCAAATATGACTTGCCAGCCCTGGTAGAAGAAATGATGGACATGGACCTGAGATATTTTAAAGATAGACCCAAATTTAATAAAGCCGGTTTGCCTGTTTGATGATCGAAATTGTTGAAATTGAAACCGGAGAGGCGTATGCGTTTTTGAAACAAATTCCGGAGTTTACTAACCCATTTATTTCAGAATCAACATTTTATGATAGATTATCAAAAAAGAGATGTCTGTTGCTGGGGGCAAAGCTTGATGGTAAAGTGGTTGGCTGCAAAATAGGCTATGAACTTAATGATAGCGAGTTTTATACCTGGATGGGAGGCGTATTGCCCGAATTTAGAAAACAAAAAATCGCTCGAAAGCTAGCTGATGCTCAGGAAAAATGGGTTTTGAAAATGGGATATAAAACCGTTAAACTCAAAACTCGGAATAAACACAAAAACATGCTGCTTTTTGCAATACAAGATGGTTTTGAAATCATTGGTTTTGAACCCAAATCTGAAATAACAGAAAATAGAGTAATATTAAAAAAAACACTGGTATGATAATGCCGATTGTGGCCTATGGGGCTCAGGTTTTAAGGAAAGTTTGTGAAAACATAGTGCCTGGACAAATAGATGTTAAAAAATTGTCTGAGGATATGTTTGAAACTATGTATGCCGCATCAGGGGTTGGTCTGGCAGGCCCTCAGGTAGGTCTCGCATTAAGAATATTTGTAGTAGATGGCGAGATTATGAACAGTGGAGCTGAAACCGAGGAAGACATTGACCAGACTTTGGTAGGATTCAAAAAGACATTTATCAATGCCAGGATTCTGGAAGAAACCGGCGAAAAATGGCCGTATGAAGAAGGATGTCTGAGCATTCCGGGAGTCAGGGCCGATGTTTACCGACCCGAAAGCCTGACTATAAATTACATGGATACAGATTTTAAAGAATTTACCGAAACCTACACAGGTATGGCGGCCCGAATTATTCAGCATGAGTATGACCATATTCAGGGTATCCTTTTTACCGATTATCTGGCTCCACTGAAAAAGCAAATGCTTAAGAAAAAACTTGGCAATATTCAGAAGGGAATCGTAGATGCGGATTATAGAATGAAATTTGCCTGATATGCTACCTAATCTGAATGTAAGCCTCATTCAATCTGATATATATTGGAAAAATACCGATGCCAATCTTTCTCATTATGAGGAAACTCTGGAGAAAATACCCTCTGAAACTGACCTGGTAATATTTCCGGAAATGTTTAATACCGGTTTCAGTATGGAAGTGTCTGAACCCATGAATTTTACCACCCACAAATGGATGAAAAACATGGCTTCAAAGCACCAAAGCTATATTCTTGGCTCATTAGCTGTAAAAGAAGGAGACCACAAATACAATAGGGCACTTTTGATTAACCCCGAGGGGAAAACCTACAAATACGACAAAAAACACCTTTTTGGATACGGAAAAGAAACCGAAACTTTTACACCTGGTGACGACAATGTGACCATCTACGAAAAAGGGTGGAAAATCAAACCTTTGATATGCTACGACCTGAGATTCCCTGTTTGGTGCCGGAATGTTTTTCCATATTATGATGTACTGATTTTTGTGGCTTCTTGGCCAAAACAAAGGATAAATGCCTGGCGAAATTTGCTGATAGCCAGAGCAATTGAAAATCAATGCTTTGTGATCGGGGTAAACCGAATAGGTACCGATGGCAACGGACTGGAATATAACGGACAGAGTATGGTGGTTGATTTTCAGGGGGAAATAATAGCCGATGGTGGGGAAACCGAAAACATCATTTCGGCTCAACTCAATCACCAGGATCTTCAAAATTTCAGAAAAAAATTCCCTTTTCTAAATGACATGGACTCTTTCCATTTCTAAAAAAAATCAATGCTGGTGTTTATTCTTTTCGGCCAGGTAATATTCTGCCTGGCAGTAAGGGCATTTCACTTTTCCCTGCTCGTTTTTATAGCCTCTTATATGTTCATTAAATCCTGATGCAATAATACCCGCCGGCAAAGCAAAAAGAGAAATTCCGGAAATGGCTACCAGAGAACCCAGTATTTTCCCCGCAAGAGTCATAGGATAAATATCGCCATAACCTACTGTTGTCATGGTGTTTACTCCCCACCAGAGTGAAGCAGGAATACTTGAAAAATTTTGTGGTTGCACCGGATGCTCCAGAAAGTACATCAACGAGCTTGAAAATAAAATCAGAAAAATGATAAATGAAAAAGCGAGAATCAGTTCCTCTCTTTTGCTGGTAAGTACATTTTTAATGATTCTGAATGCATGAAAATATTTGCTCATTCTGAACAATCTCAGGATTCGTAGCAGTCTCAGCATCCTTATCACACCAAAATCGGTAACAAAAGCAGAAAGGAAAAAAGGAGCAATAGCGAGCAGGTCAACTATACCCCAAAATGAAAATAAGAATTTTAATCTTCCCCAAAACTGATGAGAATAATGTCGTCCTTCGACACAAGACCACAGCCGAAGCAGATATTCCACTGAAAAAATGACGACAGAGAACACTTCAAAATCCCAAAAAATATGATGATACGTTTCTGATAAGCTTGGTATGGTGTTCAAAATTATGGCAATTGTATTTAGAAAAATCAATACAGAAAGTGAAATATTGACCACAAAGCTCAGTCCTTTTTTTTCGGTGTACCTGATATTGAGGGCACTCCAGATTCTCCTTCTGAAAGTGATTTTTGGGAATTCCGCATTTCTATTTTTCGAGTCCATAATTTAAAGTCTTTTCGGTAGCTGGCACCCCTTTAATCATCCATTGGGGAGCTGCTTGCCCTTTCAGATAATAATCAAAAAACTGAGCCATCCTGATGGTCCAATCTTTACGGTTCTTTCTTTGGGTCAGACCATGTTTTTCTCCATTGTAATTAATCATCCAAACGGGCTTACTGAGTCTTTTTAAGCCCATAAACATCTCGATACCCTGATACCAGGGCACGGCACCGTCATCGTCGTTATGCATCATCAGGAGCGGGGTTTTTACTGAAGGTAAATAAAACAAAGGGCTGTTTTCGAGGTACTTCTGGCTATCTTCCCAAAGTGTAACTCCCAATCTGGACTGGGTTCTTTCGTATTGTGCCTGACGCGAAAGTCCGGTCTCCCATCTGATACCCCCATATGCACTGGTCATATTGGCCACAGGAGCACCGGCCTCGGCGGCGGCAAACAACGGCGTTTGGGTAATTATATAGGCTGTTTGATACCCCCCCCAACTATGTCCTTGAATACCTAGTTTTGTGCTATCAACAAACCCCATTTCTATTACTTTTTTTACCCCGGGAATTATACAGTCCATAGCACTTTGACCCGGGTAGCCAATTTTATAAACAATATCAGGAACAAAAACAAAATAGCCATTACTGGTATAATAGGAAAAATTAACGCTCGATCTTACAGGTTGTGGTACAATGTAGTTATGAATTTCGTCCGACATTTTTTCATAAAAATAGGTAATCATCGGATATTTTTTGGTAGGATCAAAATCAGCCGGACGGAACAACATACCCTGAAGGATTTTTCCGCTTTGCGACTGGTAATCAACCAGTTCCACCCTACCCCAGTTAATACTTTCCTGTTGTGGGTTTGCCGTACTTATCTTTTGGATTTCCTTAAAGTCAGTCATTTGAGTGTGCTGAAGGTCAGGGAAAACCTCAAAGCTCTCAACCGAAAAAATCAAGTCATCCGAGTTTCTCGCCTTCCATACTTTTTCCGAAAAATGCATATTATCCCAAATAAGCTCTGAAACTCCGGTACTATCTGCAGGGGTAAGTCTGGCATAGCCTGAGGCTTTGGTTTTATGATTGAACTGGTGTAAAAGTACCGGCATTTCTGGTTCAATTACCGAAGCTTTTTCATCTAAAATAATATATCTGTAAGTGATTCCTTTCTCTCTTCCTTTGGTGAGTCTCTTCAATTCTTTTGATTTTCCGAGGTTTGCTTCCCAAATATCAAACTTATCGTAAAGCCAAATTTTTTCCTGATCTTTCAAAAATCCGGCAACTCCGTAACTTCCGGGCTCATCGGGGTGATCATCATCAGCCACATCAGAGAAATCTTTACTTTCGGTAATTTTGTAGGTCTTTTGATTTTTTAAATGATAGCAAAACCAGGCGGTATCTTGCAGAGAAAAATACAAAACTGTTTTGCCATCCGGAGACATTTTTAAATCACTAATCCTTTTGTTTTCTATTATCCTATTCTTTTTAGCGTTTTCAGTATCTACCAAAAATACATCTATCGGAGGGTTAAAAAACCAGTGTTGGTCGCCATGTGCATAAGGTGATACCAATAAGATATTTTCCTCATTTTTTTCTTTGGTGAAATACGGCACCATATATTCTTCTGCGGCTATTTGGCTTATTTTTTGCGACTTAATATCATAAACAGCCAGATAGCTTGCCTTTTGATCTTTTGATAAATTGGCCAATTGTTGAGGCATATTTCGTTTATCTTTCCAGTTCCAAACATCTACACTCACTACATCCTCTTCTATTCTGGTTGTATCTTTTACCAAATATCTCGGGAGTGTTCCCAGGAAAAGTCTTTGCCCATTTTTTGAAAATTCAGGTTTAAAATCAGCACTTACGAACAGATTTCTTACCCCTGTCAATAAATTGGTGTCTGCTATTGTTTTAGGGTTTTCATTGATTTGCCATTGCAATAATTGGTAGTTCTTTACCAAAGCTTTTTGGATGGTATCAGGATCAAAAATTGCGGCAAACTGACTTCCTGATTCATCAGAAACCAAATGTTTATAGGTACCTTTTTCTTTGTTAATCAGGTTATATTTTTGAGTTTCAGTTGAAAAAGAATATAAGCCAGATTTAAATGTGCTGTCTTTCCCGGTAGAATAGAAAATCAGTGTTTTTGCTTCAGGATCAAAATTGTAGGCATTAACATAGGAAAACTTATGTAAAGTATTGTTTTTCAAGCTATAAATATTCAAAACTGACCCATTGATGTCAGATTCTTTTTTACTTTTTTTAGCTTTGGATGCCGAGTCGGTTTTGTTGACAGGGTTGTTCAGGAAAGCAACCCAATCGCTTGATTTTTCTGGGAAATTAAAACTTTTGATATTGCCAAATTTCACGGTTTCATGGGTATTGAGGTTGTGAAATCCCACGCTGTCTTTGGGCATATCATCCTTTTTTACTTTTCTGATTTTTGCCTCTTTAACTTCTTTTTTAAAAGGTGAAATTTTGAATGCCGCCCATTGCGAATCCTTGCTCAGCCAAAGGTCTGATGCACGATCTATCGTATCGATGGCGTTGCCGCGTAAAGGATAAAATACCAACCGTGAATCACCATCCTGTGGTGTTAATATATATGCCGCCCATTGGCCATTGTCACTTATTTTAGTCTCATTGATTGAGTTCCAGCCATCATAATCGTTATGGTTGAGAGGTCTTTTCTGAGCAAATATTAATTGTGTGAGAAGCAGACATAAAAACAGTATTTTTTTCATGGTAGGTTTTCGAAAAGAGATATCTTTCTTGAATTTTTTAATTTTAAAGGTTGTCAAATTTAGCAAAAATAAATACAAAATAAAAGGGAAGCATTTCTTTCAAAAGCTTCCCCTGTATTACTAATATAATTGGGTTATCCAAAACCTAGATTTGCTGTAAACTACTGAATAACAGCAATTTTAAGAACAAAAATATTATTGCAATTTCAATATTACGAGAGTTACTACCGACAACACAATAGCCACAATCCAGAAACGCGTTACGATTTTTGCCTCATGATATCCTTTTTTCTGATAATGATGGTGTAATGGGGCCATTTTAAATAGTCTGTTTTCACGAGCGAATTCTATACCATTTTTTCTTTTTTGATATTTGAAATAGGCCACCTGTAGAATAACTGAAATATTTTCGACGAGAAATATTCCACATAACAGCGGAATCATTAGTTCTTTTCTTAAAATCAAGGCCATAGTTGCGATTACACTTCCCAACATGAGACTTCCCGTATCACCCATAAACACCTGAGCAGGGAAGGCATTGTACCATAGAAACCCAATACATGCCCCCAGAAAAGCAGCGGCAAAAATTACCATTTCGCCTGAATTGGGAATGAGCATGATATTAAGGTATTCGGCGAAAATTTTATTGCCGGACAAATAAGCAAAAATTGCAAGTGTAAGACCAATTATTGCAGAAGTCCCAGCTGCCAATCCATCGATTCCGTCAGTAATATTGGCGGCATTGGAAACGGCGGTAATGATAAAAATACAGATAAAAACATAAGGCAGCCATCCCAAACTTGCCGGCAAATAACTTGAAAGTATATCATAATCAAGTAAGTTGTTTTTCAGAAAAGGCACTGTGGTAATAAGCGAATGCTTGTCAACATACTTTCCTCCACCCAGAAACTCCCTGACCACGACATGCTGATTATAATATAGTGTAAGGCCCACGATTAATCCCAGACCTATCTGCCCGATTACCTTAAAAATACCTTTTAACCCCTGCTTATCTTTTTTGAAAACTTTTATGTAGTCATCGGCAAACCCAATCATGGTGGTCCAGATAGTGGCGATAATGAGAAGTAAAATATAGACGTTATCGAGCCTTGCAAACAAAACAACCGGGATGAGCAATGACGCAATGATGATAAAACCGCCCATGGTAGGAGTACCTTTTTTCTCCAATTGGCCATGCAGCCCCAGATCTCTGATACTTTCACCTATCTGCAGTTTCTGAAGCTTATAAATGATGGGCTTCCCATAAATGGCGGCAATCATAAGTGACAAAATTGTCGCAGCAGACGCCCTGAAAGAGATGTATTTGAACACACCTGCTCCAGGAAAATCAAATACGTGATCAAGATAGTTGAAAAGATAATAAAGCATTGTTTTAGGGGTAATAATAGTCGTTGGTACAAAGTTAATTGAAATATTTGGCAAAAAATCCAATGAACTGAAGAATCGGAATTATTTAAATTTCAATCTAAATTTTTTTGTACCAGCTGGTCATATTATATCTCTTCTACAGAATTAACACCCAAAGCTTCAAAATAAACCTTCCAATAGTCGCTCACATTAGGGTTGTTTTCTTTAGTAGAGCTGGTAGGCTCAAAAGGCAAAACTATCTTAACGACGGAGCCAGCAAGATTGGCTCCTGTTTGTTTTCCTGCATCGGCTTTGGCCCACTCTTCGGCCTGGTCATGGCTTATCGGGGCCACTTTATGAAAATCCCGACCAGCTTTGATACTTTCAACCATATCAGAAAAATAAAATGCGAGCACATTTTTTCCTCCATCAAGTGCTGTAGAAAGCAGTGGTACACTGGCAGTAATGTTGGTTTCGGCGTTGGAGGCCCCTGTGTTTTTTTCAAGCATCTTCTGAAGTGCGGCATCCAAAATCATTTTACGCTCACGGCCAATGCTCATCTGATATGAAGTATTTGCCGCCTCCAAATCAGTGGCATTTAGTCCTTCCGTGTTTTCTTTAGTTGTACGAGAGGTAACAGAAAGCACTTTAGCCTTAGATGTATTTTCATGAATATAATATACGTCAAGCCTGTCGCCTTCTTTTTGTATATAATTTTCAATCAAATCTTTCAATGCTGCCTGATACTTATTTCTAACAAAAGCATTGTCGGTATCCACACTTTGTGTTTTATCAAAAAAGACAAAAATATGATTGTTTTTTTCGGGTCTCTGTGCGGTTTGGGTATCCTTATTTCCGCAGGAAAAAGCGAAAAGCGAAAGTGCCAGGATGGCGACGAAGTTTTTCATTTTAATTTAACAGTAATAACATTTTCAGGTGTAAAAATACAGTGATTGTAGTGCAAAATGAAAAACGAAATGTGAATATAATTATTTTATTCCTTGAAAATTGTTTGTGAGGACACAAACTATGGAAGCAGACACAAATAATAGCAGAAAACCCAACTTGACAACAGACTCAAATTGTTAAGAATATCTCTCAAACTGATCCCAGTTGGGTGGGCGTTTTTCAAGAAAAGCATTGCGGCCTTCTTCCGCCTCAGCAGTCATATAACCCAGGCGGGTGGCCTCACCGGCAAAGATTTGCTGACCCACCAGGCCGTCATCAATAAGATTAAAAGCAAATTTGAGCATTCTGATAGCCATTGGGCTTTTCTGCAAAATCTCCTGAGCCCACTGATAGGCAGTATCTTCCAGCTCGGCATGGGGTACCACCGCATTGACCATTCCCATCTCAAAAGCTTCCTGAGCAGAGTAATTTCTACCCAAAAAGAAAATTTCTCTCGCACGCTTTTGCCCAACCTGGCGGGCTAAATATGCCGATCCATAACCTGCATCGTAACTGGCCACGTTGGCGTCGGTTTGCTTAAAAATCGCGTGTTCTTTACTCGCGAGGGAAAGATCGCACACTACATGAAGGCTATGCCCTCCCCCTACAGCCCAACCCGTAACAACTGCAATCACAGGTTTGGTCATGAATCGAATCTGCCGTTGGACCTCCAAAATATTGAGTCGATCACGACCGTCTTCTGCCCTGTAGCCTCCCTTTTGTCTTGCGTTTTGGTCGCCTCCGGAGCAAAATGCCCAACCACCATCTTTAGGAGAAGGCCCTTCCCCCGAAAGAAGCACGACTCCGATTTTAGAATCATGCGTAGCATCTTCGAAAGCATCGAGCAGCTCAAAAGTAGTTTTAGGCCTGAATGCATTCCTGATTTCAGGTCGGTTAAAAGCAATTCTTGCTACTCCGTTACATTTTTTATAAGTAATATCTTCGTAAACTTTGGCGGTTTCCCAGGCGATAGTTGACATTAGTTCGGTTTTTTTACAAAACTAAAATAAACCGGTAAGAATTTTAAATGAAACCCCTTAAATTGCGAGCCTAATAGAAAAATAACTTCCTCAATTAATTTTAGATAGTCTGTAATTTCTTCCATAGAATGAGCAAAAATCAAATAAAACCGTCCAGATTGCTTTTAATTTTTGGATTAATAACACCCTGGCTTGTATTATTTTATTTGTTTTTCAAATTTACACTTAACCTTCCCTTAAGAGACGATTACAGGATTTTTATCACTTTTCAGAAAATATACCTTAACGCTACAAGCATTCCTGAGAAAATTCGGGCAGTTTTTTTACCAGAAAATGAAAGCTACCCAATTTTCATGCGTTTGATTATGATTGGGCAATACCACCTCGATGGTATTATGAATTTTCGGCATATCCTTCTTTTTTGCTGGTTATTTATACTGGCGATATGGCTGGTATACTGGAAAAAACTCTCAACATCGAAAGACTTTGCCACAGTTTTCGGCTTATGGTTATTAAATCCTCTAAATTATGACTTCATCTACAGACCTGATGTGGCTACCTATCAACTGGTAGCCTTTGGATTTTCTGTATTTGCCATGTATGCCGCCACCGAATACAAAAAATCAACAGTCCTTTTTAAAATACTTTTTATTATTTCTTATGTTTTCATTATCTCAGGAAGCATAAATGGCATTTTTTCCAGTGTGATTATCATTTTGTATTTCTTCCTAAAAAAAGAAAAGAAAATACTAATAATAGTTTCTACAATATTTACAATTCAATTGATATTATTGTATTTGGGCAGAGGCAACGGAAAATCGATTGGAATTACAGAAAACCTGCTGCGGTATAATTATGAGTTGGTATTTGCCTATTTTATGAGTCTCGGAGGGGTCTTTTTTTTAAACCAATCCTCTTTTTTTCAGATTCTTAGTGGCATTTTAGGGTTGTCGTTTTTTTCAATAGCGTTTTATCATTTATTTATAAAAACAAAAGATTTTGTTAACTTCAAAAGCATGGTCTTTTTGTTTTCAGCTTTATCATTGGCTGCTATTGTTGGGCTAAGATATAACTATTGGCTTCCGGGGTATCTAAGTGTTTTTGAGTCCAGGTATAAATTATATGGCATCACTATAATTTTGATTGTGCTGTCGATCTATTACGATAAATTTTCTTCAAAATCAGGTAATTTTTTCATTCTGTTTGTAAGCATCCTGTTATTGTTTGCAGGGATATATAAAGCAATATTTATGCTTAAAGATCAACAACTTACACAAATAACCGATGCTTATAATGTGGGAAACGGATGTGTAAATCAAACTTATGCAAACAAATTCCTAACAACCGATACACATGCAAAATTTTTGAAAGAAAAAGGTGCTTTTGATTTTTATGAAAAAGAAGAACAAATTGAATCTCTTTTAAAACCCGAAAATTTGTTGCCTTTTTCAAAAATAGATTATACAAAAAATGTTGCAGATCCAATGGCAATGGGCGATTGGGCTAAAACCGAAACCCCACTAAGCAGGATTGAAGCTTTTGGTAATTTCCCAAAATACAATTATTACCTGATTAGATTTAATCTGAAAAACGGTAAAAAAGCTTTACATTTTTTGCTACCTCCCATTCAATCATTCCGACAAAACCTGACAGGGTCTGTTAATCAATATTCCAAACTTAGTCATGAATATTATTTCGAAATATTCGAAGGACTAAATCCCGAAGACGCAGAAATCTATGGTGTAAATGAAATTAAACTGTAACCTTTAAAGGCAATCAGAAGAATCAAACATTAACCTTTTCTAAATCAAAAAGGTCATTGAGAACATCAATTAAGGTATCAGCTTCACCTCTTTTGCACGCAGCCTTAAGTTGTAGCACAGGCAATTTGATGATTTTCTGCATCATACCTGAAGTTATTTTTTCAACCTTTTCAGCTTCAGCATCAGTCATTCCTTTTACATAACGGGCAACTTCTTCCTTCCTGATTTGCTCCAAAGCACTTTTGAGTTTCTGTATAGTAGGTGATACCTGAAGCTCTTTCGACCAGTCACTTAGGTCAGATACCATCTCCGAAATGATGGCTTTTACTTGAGGAATTGCCTCACGGCGGGTCTGAATGGCCAGTTCGGTTTTTTTCTGAATTTCATCCAGCTCATATAATACTACCCCAGGCAGGGTTTCGACCTTAGGATCTATACTTCGTGGAACCGAAAGGTCAAAGAGATAAGTTACTGACTTCCTATTGGTAAGGCACTTTTCAGTAAGAATATACTTTTCAGATCTAACTGTAGAAATTACCACATCAAAATTACCACAAACTGCACCCAATGCCTCAAATGCTATAGCTTCAAAACCAAAATCCAAAGCCATTTTGTTGGCTTTTTCCTCAGTACGATTACAAAGAGTTATATTCTTGTGCCCTTTTTCGAAAAGCGTTTTAGCTACATCTTCACCTATTTCTCCGAGCCCTATAACCAATACCTTAGGGTTATTCATCATGGGCAGGAAGCTCTCCATCAAGTCAACCGTTGCATAAGAGGTCGAGGCGGTGCCATCTCTGAATGATGTCTCCTGAACTAACCTTTTATTGGCAAAAAATACAGCATGTAATATGCGGTGTACAAAAGGTCCGGCCATTTGCATATCTGCTGACCATTGATAGGCATTTTTGACCTGATTGATAATCTGCTGATCGCCCAATACCTGGGATTCCAAACCAAGGGATACCTCAAAAAGGTATCTGGAGGCATCTGATTCCTCATTTATTTGGTCAAAATAAGGTAAAATATCAACAGAAGAAACGCTTTTTTCAGCAGCCAGGATCCCAATTAACGCCTCAGAAAGATTGTTTTCTGATTTATAATAAACCTCCGTACGGTTGCAGGTTGATAATACCAGAGCCTCATTTAAACCAAGCACATCTCTCATTTTGAGATAAAAAGCTTTAGTTTGTGCCTCGTCCAGAGTCAAACTTTCTCTTACCTCTAAAGGTGCCTTTTTGTATGATAATGATATTACCCTAAAAATCTCCGCCATCGATTCCAACAATTGTTTAAAAAACGTTTTGCAAAATTACCGCTCATTTATTTTCAAAATGCATGATATTTTGCAGTTTTTCTAATTTAGATTTTTTCTAAACAAAGAACGTTTTATGAAAAAAATCATGTTTCAGGACTATTCTTAACAAAAAATAACAATTCTTAATTCCTGACACAAACTTTAAATTTTGAAAAGGTGTAAATATTAAAAACTTGCAATCAAATACTACTATGAAAATTTGGTTTGAGCTATTAATAAGCTTTAGATTCAATTCTTACACTTTAATCTTATATTTATTCAGGATTTATTTACGTTAGTTTGGGGAAAATAGATTGAATAAAAATAGAATAACCTACATGCTTTAAATTTTTTAATCACCAATTCTTCTTAATTTTGAAATACGCTTTTAACTAATATTTATTTAATGTAAAGGCAATCAAATACTTATGAAAAGCAACAGACTGTTTCATGACATATATGTCAATATATCGACAAGGCGTATTATTACGGTAGTAACACTGTTGGTAATAGTGATTGGAATCCTGTTTTACTTTAATGAAGTAAGAAAAAATCTGGAAGACCGGGAAGAAAGGTACACCAGGCTTTATGCTGAAAGTATCCGGTTTTATCTGGAAAAGGCAGTAAACAGCACTTGCGACTATACGTTTGTGCAGGAGGTTTTGGAAGCAAACGAAACCGTACCCACCATTTTAGTAACTGACGGAAGCCCTATGGATTACCGGAATATCCCGGAACTGGAAGATAGTACCCACAAATGGTCAGGCAAAGAAAAAGAGAACTTCCTGTATTCGAAAATAGCCCAAATGGGCGAAGAGCACACGCCCATTGAGTTCAAAATTGAAGGTAGCAGGGGTTATGTTTATTACAGTAATTCAAATATTGTGAAACAATTGCGATATTTTCCCTATATCTTGTTGACCACATTTTTTGTCTTTAGTTTGCTGGCATTTATTGCCTATTCTTCTTCAAGAAAAGCCGAACAAAACCGGGTTTGGGTGGGTTTGGCCAAAGAAACCGCTCACCAGTTGGGTACGCCAATTTCCGGTTTGATGGGCTGGGTTGAGGTATTAAAAATCAACCCGGAATTTGATAAAACCATAGGAGATGAGATGCTAAAAGACATCAAAAGGCTCGAAACTATCACCAATCGCTTTTCTAACATTGGGTCAGAGCCAAGCATGAAGGAAGAAGACCTTGGCGAATTGGTTGAAAGTACCGTAGAATATCTCAAAGTGAGGATTTCAACCAAAATAAACTGGAGGTTTGAAAACAATCTTAGTCAACCATACATAAAAAGTGTAAACAGAAATCTGATAGAATGGGTAATTGAAAACCTATGCAAAAACGCTGTAGATGCAATGGGGGGCGTTGGGAGCCTGAAAATAACACTAACTCCCAATCCCAAAAATGGAATCTTTATTGATATCAAGGATACCGGAAAAGGTATGAGTGCAAAAGTGCAACGAAAGATATTTAATCCGGGATTTTCGACCAAAAAACGGGGTTGGGGATTGGGCCTTACTCTTGCTAAAAGAATCATAGAGGTTTACCATAGTGGCGAAATATTTGTGAAAGAATCAAGCCCTAACTCAGGAACCACATTCAGGGTGGTATTATGAATTTAATCTTAATTTTATATATCAAAGGTATTTAATTCGGATATTTGAGCTTTAAAATAAGGTAGAAAAAGAACAAAAGATGGGTAGTGTATCAGACGGCGTAAAGACTTTTTTCAAAAACTTGCTTGACTTTAGTCCGCTCGAGAGCGAGTTTACCTACAATCCAAGTATAAAAGATCAAAAATCGGACATTGATATTGAAAAATCAGATATCATTAGCCGTGACCTCAGCTGGATGAAGTTTAATGAAAGGGTACTTGATCAGGTAAACCGCGAAGATTTAAATATCTTTGAAAAACTCAAGTTTCTGGCCATTACAGCCTCCAATCTGGATGAATTTATGACCGTGCGGTTGGGAAGCCTTTATAATTATATTGATTATGACAAAGAAAGAATAGATTACTCCGGGCTGAGGGAGGGGCCTTTCAGAAAGGCTCTTCTAAATAATATCAAAAGATTTATTGACGAAAGAAACCGGCTCTTCAGACAGAATTTGAAGCCACAATTTGAGGAAAATGGTTTCAGAATAATAAAATATGAAGACCTGACGGAGAAACAAAAAGAAGAAGTAGCGGAATATTTTGACAATACGATATATCCCATGCTCACCCCAATGGTGTGCGATAACACCCATGTTTTTCCTGTTCTATTGCCGAGAAACCTGATTTTTGGGGTAGTATCTATTGACCACCAGACCACACTTTTTCCTGAGACAGAGGACAATAAAAAGTTGTCTTTTGTTCAGATTCCTGGTAACCTACCCAAATTTTATGAATTTGACAATGATGACCTGTATGCCTTTCTCCCAATTGAGGAAATTGTAAAAAACGAAATATCTAAACTTTACAAAAACGTAACCATTGAATCGGTTGACCTTTTCAGAATAATCAGAAACGGTGACTTTACTATTGATGAAAACGACGATGCTGACTCTGACTTCGTAGACGAGATCAGAGAGAAAATCCGCGGCAGACAAGCAGGCAGGGTGGTGAGTTTGATTGTGGAAAATAATCCTTCGCAATACGTATTGTCGATTCTGAAGAAAAAATGGGATATTGACAAATATAACATACACGTCAACAACGAACTCATGGACTATACACGTCTATGGCAAATCGTTAATCATCAGGAATTTAAAACAAAGCTACCCGCTTCTCCTCAATCTGTACAGCCCCATAATTTTAACAGAGAAATCAACATTTTTGATGCAATAAAAGAAAACGATATTTTGCTGCATCACCCTTATAATAGCTTTGATCCTGTATTGCAGCTGCTTGAAAAGGCTGCCGAAGATCCCAATGTTCTTTCCATTAAACTTACTATTTATCGTTTGGCAAAAAATTCCCGAATTACGGCAGCACTCCTGAAAGCCGCCGAAAATGGCAAACATATTTCAGCACTTTTTGAGATCAAGGCTCGGTTTGACGAAGAAAACAATATAAGGGAAGCCGAGAAACTTCAGAAGGCCGGTTGTTTTGTAATTTATGGAATCGGCTGGCTGAAAACCCACACCAAACTGATGCTCATTGTGAGAAAGGAAGGGCCAAAAGTAGTGCAATATGCTCATCTTGCCAGCGGTAATTATAATGAAGACACTTCAAAACTTTATACCGACGTAGGATTATTGACCGCCAATCAGGATTATACCAAAGACATAGCGGAGTTTTTTAATGTTATTACGGGTCACTCGCAACCATCGGGTTATAAAAACCTCATCACATCGCCTAAAGATATGCGGGATGCACTGGTTCAAAAAATAAGGCAAGAAGCCGAAAATGCCCAAAATGGCTATCCGGCCGGAATTTGCTTTAAAGTTAACTCTTTAGAAGACCGGGAAATCATTGATGAACTTTATGCTGCTTCACAAGCCGGCGTTAAAGTCAACCTGATTGTCAGAGGAATTTGTTGTTTGAGGCCTGGAAGGCCGGGTTTGAGCGAAAATATCACAGTGAGGTCAATTGTGGGCAATTTCCTTGAGCATGCGAGAATCCTGTATTTTCATAATGGGGGCAGGCCTCATATTTTCGGTGGTTCGGCCGATTTGATGGTTAGGAGTTTTGATAAACGAATCGAGTCCATTTTTGAATTTATCAATCAGGACATCAAAAACCAACTGATTCATATTCTTAAAATAAATCTCGACGATAATACCAATGCTTACGAGCTTCAGCAAAATGGTGAATATCTAAAAGTAAAACCGGAAGGAGAGGTAGTTAACCTTCACAAATATTTTTTCAGGAAAGACAAACAAAATTCAGATATCAGTACACTGTTTTAAACTATTTTCGGGAATTCTCGTTTATTAGTAAACAAATTTTCAAAGTAGTGAGAAACTTTTCAATTTTAATCATGTTGATGTTTTTAGGGTTAAATTCTTGTGCCCAAAAAACTAAAAAGAAAGAATCAATAAAAATGGAAAACAAAGCAGGAACCGCCACCGCTACGCTCGCAGCAGGATGCTTTTGGTGTGTGGAGGCGATATATCAGCAATTAGATGGTGTAGAAACTGTGGCTTCCGGGTATTCAGGAGGCACCGTAAAAGACCCAACTTACGAGGAAGTTTGTACAGGAAACACAGGCCATGCTGAGGTGATTCAGATTACTTATGATACCTCTAAGACCTCATTTACTGAGATCTTAGAGGTGTTTTTCAAAACTCATGACCCCACCACACTCAACCGTCAGGGAGCCGATGTGGGCACGCAATATCGCTCGGCTATATTCTATCATAACCCCGAACAAAAGGCAATTGCAGAAAAAATCATCAAAGATCTGGAAGCAGCCGGTGCGTATGATTCAAAAATCGTGACCAAGCTGGAGCCTTTTGAGGTATTTTACAAAGCAGAAGACTATCATCAGGATTATTTCAATCAAAATGCCGACAAAAACCCTTACTGCCAGATGGTGGTAAGACCCAAAGTCGAGAAATTCCAGAAGGTATTCAAGGATAAATTAAAGCATTGAAATTCTAAATATTATTCTAAAAAAAGGAGAGACTCGTTGGTTTCTCCTTTTTTGTTGATATTCACCAAATTGAATGCTTTTTTTGTAATAAAAACAAGAGGAATTTTATCAATATTTTATAACAAAACATGGGCAATTTTGTGAAATATATATTTAAAATAAATGTTTTAAACCAAAATCTACAATATGAGAAAATTATCCACAATTATTCAATAGTATTTCGATTCAATACCTGAATATAGTAATTATTGAAATTAAGCTGTTTTTTGAAAATTAAAAGTAACTTTGATAAACCGTAAAGGTGAAAAAGACTTTATTTGATGATGATTGAGCAAATGGGAAGAAAAATGTATAATAAAAACTTTTTTTGTCTCACTTTACATCGTTTAAGTATTGACACTAACTGATTAGTATACAGCTAAATGCCAAAAGAACTTTTACTACTAAAAACATCTGCGAGCTCATCTATAAGGGGCTATAACTACCAATTTTTAAAAACATTGGAAGTATGGGTAAATAATTACATTAATTATGGTGATGAGGTTTTTTGTGAAAATGAAGATGATTTTGTAGAAAAACATTTGGATTCTAAAATTTATCGATTCAACCAGATAAAGTGTTATACTAATGAATTCAGTTTAGATAGCGAAGCAATAAAAAAAAGCTTATGTAATTTTTTCAAGATTTATAGAAGCTTTGATAAAGAGGGTTATAAATTAGAGTTTCGTTTACAGAGTAATTCAAAACCGAAAGATGGAAATATTTTATCTGATTGGTTTAAAAACCAGGATAGCCTATCCGAAGAATTGCTCAATTCGATTGAGAATCGTTTGGAACTAATATTAGAAATCAATCACGACCAAGTTGACAAATTAAATCTACGAGCATTTATTGAGTGTGTTAAATGGAGTTTTGAAAATCTAGATCCTGAAACCTCAATAAATGAGTTGATTGATAATATTAAAGGTTTACTTCTTAAAATTCCAGATTCAGATATAATTAAAAGTCAAACTGATTTGATTTTTTCTAAATTATATTTCGAAGTTGTTCAAAAATGCAGCTTACCTGATGGAAAACTACGACGTTTAACGCATGAAAACTTAATAGATTCTATTTCCCACGAAGAGGATGCTTGGTATGTCAAGACAAAAGAAGATTGGAAAGAATACCAAACCGAAAAATATACATTTGGTGATTTTATAGCTATCAGAATTGCTGCTGTTCATTCAATGTATACTAAGTATTTGCACAATGATATAGAATTTTGGATAAGAATACTTGAGAATGTGGTATTGAGAGAAGATAAAAACTCAGCAATTAAACGCCAAGCTATTTATGAAATAGTTGTTTTCTCTCTTCGTGTACTAAAACTATTAGAAAATAGGAGAGAGTATATCTTGTTCTATTTCGAAGAAATGAATAATTTCAAAAGTTACGAACATTTAAGTGAGGCCTTAATGCTTTTGAATTATCTAAACGTAGCCAAATCGTATGAAAATTTTGAAATTCCTGTAGAACAAAATGAAATTGATAATTGGATTTCTCACTTGGATGAGATTATAAATTACGAGATTGATTTGGGTCCTGAAAGCTCCAGGATCTGTGACCTCTATTTTTTGAAAGGGAATTTTTTATTCTTTTTTTCAAATAAATCAAATTCAATTGATTCCTTAAAAGGATCAATTGAAAAATCAATTAATTGGTACCAAAAAATTGTACCAGAACTTCCATTAGTTCCTTTATTTTCTGTTGATAGATTATTATTCCTACTAAATAAACAACTTAAAAGCTTCCTGAATTTTAGGGACTTAGAATTAAATAGATTAGAAAAACTAATTTGTGAAATTGAAGACTATTATATTCAAAATAGGGAAAAGGAATTTGAAGGACTAAAAGATAGAGCCATATCATACTTTGAGAGTCAGAGATATTACAGTGCTTTAAATATTTTTCATAGATTAAACCTAGAAACAGAATTTTATGAAAGGTTGTACTTCAATACTTTGATTAAATTATTAATTGGTGATTGTTATCGAATAATGGGATTATCATATGCTTCTTTGAGATATTCATTATTGGGAATGAGCCAAGTTATTGAAAACATAGAATCTAAAAACGAACTTCTAAGACTTCTCCCAAAGGCTTTAATGTCTTGCATTAATTCATGCAAAATACAAGGAAATTGGATACTTCAAATGTTTTATATCAGGGCATACTTCATTTTCCAAAGTAAATTTGTAGGGTATTTCAACGCTAATCAAGCGAAAGATGAAAATGAAATCTTCAATCAAATGGTAAATATCTTCTTTATTAATGAAAAGTTTAGTTGTATTTCCAAAACCAAATTGAAGTCAATTTTTCCTCTAGACTTAGATTTTTATAACCAAGTTGTTCAAGGTTTAAAGGAATCAAGAAAGATTTTTAATAAAGTTTCTAAAAACCAACTTCTGAAACAACTCGAAGATCAAATGATTGATTATCCTTTTAATGACTTTAATAAAAAAAGAACCACAGTTTGGAATGCGTTTGGTATTGAATGGAGCATTTGTTTTAGAATGGATTATGATATTTTTTTTAAAGTTGAAAGATTTGCCTCATTTTTTCAAATATTTTTGGCTGAATTAACTGATGTAGACTTGTGCCTACCATTCAATATAAAAGTTATTCTTAATTTTTCTCAAAATGAAAATTCTGAAATCACTATTAATCGGGCTCATAAAAATAATATCCAAGTTTGGGATATATATATTACAGACAAGTTTAATAACCAGGAAGAGTTACAATTTTTACAAATTTCCTCTACTGTAATTTTAGAATTATCATTGCTCAAAGGTGAAAAGATATTAAGTACTATAAAAGACGAGTTGTTTGACAAGAGTAAACTGGCCGAGAAATTAAATTTAAATAAAGACATAAGTTTTCTAAGAGAGATTTTGATACCCAAAAAGTATTTTGACATCACTTTTGAAAATTCAAAAATTAATAAACCTTTCGATTTTAACTCTAATTTGGAGACTATTTTACAGCCACTTACTTCTTTGGGAATAACATACAATAGGGACAATAATTTAATTCAAATTTCTAATCGCTATAAAAGGATTATTCAATGTAATAAGTACACATTATTGGATTTAATAAAAGAGCCAAGTGTTCAAATCGCAATTAAAAGATTTAAGTCAGAAGGTTATTTGGATTGGCATATTCTAGCCTGCATTTTCAACTCGAAAATCAATTACTTGGTTAATGAACTTAGAAAGAAAGGGTTACCGATTGAGTATTGTTTACAAGAAGGGAAACGATTAGCTGAAATGCCTGAAGAAATCCATAGCAAGATAGTAATTCCTAAAACGGAGTTTACATATGAAAAGTTAAAAAAAGAATTAAAAACATATGTACTAGCAACACTTCAAAGTTATGATTTGGAGTTCAAGAACGAATCTCCACCATTCGAAGCAATTGAAGCTTTCTTAACACAACGATACAATTTCAAAAAGGATGATGTACCTCATCCTAATTATTGGCGAGGAGAAGGATTGGCTTAAAATCAATCTTAGTCTAACTGGTAAATCTATTTTGAAATCAAAAAGAAATTACTTATAAATTATATCAATCTTTTAAAAAAAACACCCCCAAAACTGAGGGTGCTTATTACGTTTCACCAAAATTTATTTATTCGACCTTATAACAATTCGTAGATTCCGGCTACACCCTGGCCACCGCCCACACAGGCTGTCACCATGCCGTATTTTTGGTTTCGGCGACGCATCTCATTGAACAGCTGCACCGAAAGCCTTGCTCCGGTTGAGCCCAATGCGTGCCCAAGTGCAATTGCACCGCCATTAGGATTTAGTTTTGTTGGGTCTATTCCCAGTTCTTTTACAACCGCCAATGATTGTGCGGCAAAAGCTTCGTTGAGTTCTATTTGTTCAATATCTTCCAACTTCAATCCAGCTTGGGTTAAAGCTTTTGGCACCGCAAATACTGGACCGATGCCCATCAGGCTGGGTTCACAACCAGCTACTGCGTAGGCCATCATGCGTGCAATGGGATTGAGTCCAAGTTCTTTCATTAATCTCTCCGACATCACAATCACAAAAGCCGCTCCGTCGGAAGTTTGCGATGAATTCCCTGCCGTTACACTTCCGCCTGCTGAAAAAACGGGTTTCAGTTTTGCCAATGCCTCACGACTGGTGTCGGCTCTGGGGCCCTCATCTTTTGCTACAGTATATTCACGGGTTTTCTTTTTGCCGGATTCTGCATCAAAATAAGTTTCTTTTACCGTAATAGGAACTATTCCACTGTCAAAATACCCTTCTTTTTGTGCATTCAATGCTTTTTGATGAGACTGATAGGCAAACTCGTCCTGCTCTTCCCGACCAATCTGATATTTTTGAGCCACTTGTTCAGCTGTTAAACCCATCCCGATATAATAGTCGGGATTATTACTGGCAATATTGTAATTAAGGGCAGTTTTAAAACCTGTAGTGGGTACCATCGACATAGATTCTGTACCTCCAGCAATGATACAGTCCGCCATTCCGGCTGCTATTTTTCCGGCCGCCATGGCTATTGCCTCCACACCCGATCCACAATAGCGGTTAATGGTGATACCCGGTACGGTTTTTCCCAATGCCAATAGCGAAATATATCTGGCCATTTGCATGCCTTGTTCGGCTTCAGGTACGGCATTTCCCACAATGATATCGTCCACTCTGGCTGGGTCGAGTGCAGGCACTTTGCTAAGCAAATGTTTTATGACTTCGGCGGCGAGGTCGTCAGGTCTGGTAAATCTGAAAACGCCTTTAGGAGCCTTTCCTACTGCTGAGCGATATCCGTCTATTATATATGCATTCATTTCCTAATTTCTAATATAATTTGTTGAAAAACAATAAAATAAATCAATTTCTTGGAGGTTTTCCACCTGATAAAAGTCCCTGCATACGCTCCATAGTTTTACGTTCGCCACAAAGCGATAGAAATGCTTCTCTTTCCAGTTCGAGCAAATATTTCTCGCTAACCAGTTGCGGATAACTCAGGTCACCACCGCAAATCACGTATGCGAGCTTTTCAGCAATCAGTGCGTCGTGGTCGGTAATATAATTGGCCATCCGCATTGATTTTATACCTGCTTTAAAAAGTGCTATTCCTGTTTTTCCCTGAACCTTCACATCGGTTCTGCGGGTAGGCTGTGTATAACCATTTTCTGCCAAATCAATAGCTGCTTGCTTGGCTTCTGCTATTAAACGGCTGCGGTTTAACACGATCTGGTCGCGACCGGTTTTCATATAATTCATATCAAAAGCCTCTTTGGCTGAAGTCGAAACTTTAGCCTGAGCAATATTCATGAAGGCATTTTGCAAAATATTTAGCTCGGCATCACCTGGTTGATACATGTCTGACGCTCTTAGTGCCATCTCTTTGGTACCGCCACCGGCAGGAATAAGGCCCACACCCAATTCTACCAAACCCATGTAGGTTTCGGCTGCAGCCACCACTTTGTCGGCATGGAGGTTCATTTCACATCCACCACCCAGGGCAAGTGTATGCACGGCCGTCACAACTGGAATAGAAGAATAACGTGCCCGCATCATAGTTTCCTGAAACTGAGCAATCATGAGGTCAATTTCATCATATTCCTGCTCGACTGCAAACATAAACAGCATGGCCAGGTTGGCACCTGCCGAGAACGCCTCCTGGCTGTCATTACCTATCACCAAACCTCTGAAGTCTTTTTCAGCCAGAGCGAAACCTTTGTTGAGGGCCTCAATGGGTTCGGCACCCAATGTGTTCATTTTTGACTGAAACTCAACACCCAATATACCGTCGCCCAGGTCAAATATAGACGCCCCGGCATTTTTCCAAACTACATTGGTCTTTCTTATATTATCCAAAATTATGAATGACTCAGTACCCGGGATGGTTTTATAGCTTTTAGAATTGATATCATAATATAGCTTTTTGCCATTTTCGAGTTTATAGAAAGATTCGCAACCTGCTGCCAACATATCATAAACCCACTGAGCGGGCTTTTGATTTTCGGCCTCCATCATTTCTACAAATGCCTTCACACCTACAGCATCCGCTGTGGCAAAAAGTCCAAGCTGCCAGCCAAAACCCGCACAAATAGCATCATCAACTTTGTATAGTTCATCTGCTATTTCGGGAATTCGCATGGTAGCATATTTGAAAGCATCGGCAAAAGTTTTTCTGTAAAACTGTCCGGCCTTATCGGTTCCTTTTAATAAAACCGGAATTCTGCCTGCCACTGTGTCAATTCCTTTGGTGGTTTCGAGTGTGGGAAATTTTACTTTCTCAGCCGGGCGATATTCCAGGGTATTAAAGTCTATACCAAGTATTAAAGTTTTACCGGTTTCGTCTTTGGTTTTTTTGTAAAAACCTTGACCGGTTTTATCACCTAACCACTTGTTGTCAAACAACTTTTGCATGATTACCGGCAATTTGAAAGCTTCAATTGACTCATCATTTTGCAAGCCTGCTGAGAGGTTATTGCATACATTAACTGTGGTGTCAAGTCCAACCACATCAGAAAGGCGGAAAGAACCTGATTTAGGACGACCCACAATTGAGCCCGTCAATTTATCAACCTGCTCTATCGTCAAGCCTAGTTCCTCGGTAGCTCTGATGGTTTGCACCATGGCATAAATACCCAGCCTGTTGGCAATAAATGCGGGAGTATCTTTGCACAAAACCGTTTGTTTGCCCAGATATAAATCGCCATAACTCATCAGAAAATCAATGATTTCGGGATTGGTTTTAGGGCCGGGAATGATTTCTAACAACCTCAGATACCTGGGAGGATTGAAAAAGTGAGTGCCACAGAAATTTTGCTGAAAGTCCTCACTTCTACCTTCTGACATAAGATGAATAGGAATACCCGAAGTATTGGAAGTAACCAAAGTACCGGGTCTGCGATGAGCTTCTACTTTATCATAGATAAGTTTTTTAATCGGAAGCTTTTCTACTACCACTTCAATGATCCAATCCACATCTTTGATTTTCGGCATATCGTCATCAAAGTTGCCAAGTTTCACTCTTGCCACCGAACTTTGATTGTAAACCGGTGAAGGACTGGCTTTTACGGCTGCCTGAAACAGCTCATTCACGATGCGATTCCTAACCGCAGGATGGCTGGTATCCAAGCCTTTGGCTTTTTCGGCGTCATTGGGTTCGGCTGGTACCATGTCGAGCAGGAGTACCTCACACCCAATGTTGGCAAAGTGCAGGGCAATTCGACTACCCATAATTCCTGCTCCTAATACCGCTACTTTTTTTATGGCTTTTTTCATAAAACCTTTATGATAAAATATTTGGTTGATGTTCAAAAATAGTATGCAAGCATAACAATTGCAAATCTATACTTTACCCTAATATTATGCAAGCATACCTCAAAAAATTAAAGTCTAAGGAACTAATAAGGTAAATATTCGCTTATCTTTGCATCGTTGTTGCAACAGAATGTTAAAAAAAATTAGAAAACATACTCATCTTTTACACAAAACAGGCATGTTTTTGTCGTTTTTGTGTTTGATACATTGCCTGTCCATGCCTTTTATAGTAACCTTGCTTCCATATGTTGCTAAAAATTTCATCAGTCATACCACTGAAATTATTTTGATAGGGGGCAGTTTGCTGATTGCCGTAAACTTACTTTTCAAAGATTATAAAATTCACCATCATAAAAAACCCATTATTTTGATGGTAATTGCCGCAGTATTTCAATTTTCAGGATTCTATCTGTTGCCTGAAAATTACGAAACACCTTTGGTGGTAACAGGCTCACTATTATTAGCATGGGCTTATGTTAACAATTGGCAAATGCACCAAAAGTCTTGTAGCAACCATTCTCACTAAATATTATAATTTTCGGGAAATAGCTTATTATCAATAGATAAATACAGGATATTTATGTCTGAATAATAAACTATATGATAGCTACAATTTTTGAAAAATAAGTTTTAAATTTGCATTTCATTTCAAAATCGACAAAAAAAGAGCTTAAATGGCCGGATTTTTCAGTTTTCTTACCAGTGATATTGCAATAGATTTGGGTACTGCAAATACCCTCATTATATATAAAGACCAGATTGTTGTTGATGAGCCTTCGATTATTGCTCTCGACAAGGTATCGGGCAAAGTGCTTGCTATTGGTCACAAGGCAATGCAAATGCACGAAAAAACCAATGAGAACATCAAGACCATCAGACCTTTAAAAGACGGAGTTATTGCCGACTTTACCGCTGCGGAATTGATGATCAGGGGTTTGATAAAAATGATACCTACAGGTCGCAATTTGTTCTTCTCTCCTTCTCACCGTATGGTGATTTGTATTCCATCGGGTATTACCGAAGTTGAAAAACGTGCAGTAAAAGACTCCGCTGAGCATGCAGGTGCAAAAGAGGTGTATATGGTTCATGAACCAATAGCTGCCGCTATAGGTATCGGAATTGATATCGAACAACCTAACGGCTCAATGATTGTAGATATCGGTGGAGGTACTACAGAGATTGCGGTTATCGCCCTTTCGGGAATCGTTTGTGAATCTTCTGTTCGTATCGCAGGTGACTTGTTTACCCGTGATATTGTGGACTATATGCGTCGGGAACATAACCTTTTGATAGGGGAGCGTTCGGCAGAGTTCATCAAGATTCAGGTAGGATCGGCATTACCTGACTTGGAAAACCCACCTGCGGATATCGAGATAAGAGGACGTGACCTGATGACAGGTATTCCAAAAGAAATCAAGGTAACTTACAGCGAGATAGCTTATGCTTTAGATAAGTCTATTTCAAAAATAGAAGAAGCCATCATGAGAGCATTGGAAATGTCACCGCCTGAGCTTTCTGCTGATATTTACGAAAACGGAATTTACCTTACAGGTGGTGGAGCCTTGCTTCATGGACTTGACAAGAGGTTGGAAGTTAAAACGAAGCTTCCGATTCATGTTGCCGATGATCCATTAAAAGCTGTGGTAAGAGGTACTGGTGAAGTGCTGAAAAATATCGGCAAATATCAGGCAGTTTTGGTTCAGTAATATACTTAAAATCAATAAATTAGGTATCCGAATCTACTAAAATCGGATACCTTTTTTTAAATATTATTCAGGATGTCTCAATTATTCGGGATATTATATAGGATCAGACATTTTTTTATGTTTCTGCTTTTGCAGATAGCATGTTTCTATCTTATCAGCAAAAACAGTTCTTATTGGGATGTCACTTTTTTTAATTCAACCAACAATGCTGTTGCAAAAACAATGGCAGTTTCACAAAGTGTAAAGGAGTTTATAAATCTGGGTAATATCAATGAGCAGTTGGTTTTAGAAAACAAAAAACTGAGAGAAGATCTTACCAAGCAGCTCGAATACAATTCTCTGGCAAATACAGGTTACAAACCGGATTCAAACAAAGCACAGCGTTATCAATACCTGGTGGCAAAAGTTATTTCAGGCACCCAAAACCTCACTGACAATTATATTACGATTGACAAAGGCACAAAACACGGTCTAAAACCAGGAATGGGAGTGATTTGCCCTCAGGGAGTGGTTGGTCAGGTGATGTCTTGCAATGAAGAATACAGCAGGGTGTCAACTGTATTGCATTCTTCTTTATCGGTTTCGGCCGAAATCCTGAACAACAGGCTTAGAAAAGAAAAAATTACTGCCCTGGGAATTGGCAGTTGGCCTGGGGTAAATTCCCGGATTATTAAACTCTCCACGGTAGATAGATTTAAGCCTATATCAAAAGGCGACAGTGTGGTGACATCAGCCCAAAACTCTATTTTCCCCGCCAATATTATGATTGGGAGAATCAGCAAAATCAACACTGTACCTAACGACGCTTTTTTTGAAATTAATGTCAGACTTTCGACAGACTTTTCAAGTTTGATGTATGTATATGTAGTAAATAACAAGCTGGTTGACAAGCAAAGTCAAGTAGAAGAAATAACAGTAGAAAAGTGAACACTCAAAATCTATTCAAAATAATCGGCAACATATTGCTATATACTTTTTTACAGGTATTTATAGTGAGAAACCTGGTGTTCTTTGATGTGGCATTTTGTTTTGTTTACATCTCAGTGATTTTATTTCTGCCAAATAACACCCCCACTTCAGTATTGCTGTTGGTTGCTTTTTTGATTGGGATTGTAATTGATATGTTTTACAATACAGCAGGTATGCATGCATCCGCGGCGGTATTAATTGCCTATTTGAGAGGTTATATTCTGAAAGTTTTATTTCCAACCAAAGGCCTTGATACTGAACTGGTAATTTCACTTAACGGTATGGGTACCGAACGCTTCATCAGGTATATTATAATTCTTACTTTTATACACCATTTTTATTTGTTTTTTCTTGAAGCCGGCACCATTTCCTTGTTTTTAAATACTTCTTTAAAAGTAATTGCCAGCGTTTTGTATAGTACAATCGTCATTTTTCTTTTTCATATATATTTCAAAAGTCTTCAAAATTCCTGATAATAATGTTGTTTGTGAGAAGGTTGGTAGTGTGTTTGGTAATTGTTACATTTGTTCAGGCCTGTAATCAAAAAGTAAAAGATACAAACGAAAAAGTAGCTGAGGAGTTATTAACTCCCAAGGAAATTGAAAAAATTAAGAAAGAAATAAATGGTGATGCCAAAACGGCAGCTATTTCCTCAATAATCTCTGCAAAAGTTAATGCCGGTTTTAATGGCAATGTGTTGGTAGCTCAAAAAGGTGTAGTCTTGTTTGAAGGATCATATGGATTTTCCAACATTGAAGATACTATAAGACTAAACTCTCATTCCAAATTCCAGTTAGCCTCTCTTTCCAAAACATTTACAGCGGTAGCGACCATGAAAATGGTAGAGGATGGACAGATTGGATTAGATAACACCGTAAAAGATTATTTTCCTGACTTCCCTTATGATGGGGTTACAATCAGAAGTTTACTTTCACACAGGTCAGGATTACCATATTACCAATATGAATTTGATAAAAAGGTTAGAGGTGAAAAAGTATATCCTACCAACCAGATGATGATGTCGTGGTTTGCCAAAGCTAACCCCACTCCTAAACCACTTAATCTGCCGGATCACTTTTTTTCGTATAACAACACCAACTTTGCCATATTAGCGGCTATCATTGAAAAAGTATCGGGAAAGAGTTTTGATGATTATCTTCAGGAGAAAATATTTAAACCGGCAGGTATGAAAGAAACATTTGCCGGAAACAGCAAAAATCCGGAACTCCAGAAAAATAAGACCCAGGGATATCAAAATGGACGCAAATTGGAGAAAGATTTCTATGATGATATACAGGGAGACAAAGGAATATACTCAACCACGGGTGACCTTCTTAAATGGTATAATTTACTAAAATCAGAAAAAGTACTGAGCAAGGAAAGCCTCCGGGAAATGTACACCCCGAGGAGCTTTGAGCACCCCGGATTAAGAAATTATGGCTATGGTTTCAGGCTCTGGGTGAATGATTTACAGCAAACAGATTATATTTATCATACCGGCTGGTGGAAAGGATATAATACTATAATGTTTTTTGATTTAAGAGAAGATTTTGTAGTAATTTTGCTAAGTAATAAGTACAACCGTGGCGTGTACAATATTCGGGATATCGTGAATGTTTTACACGGTAAAAACAAGGCAAGTACTTTAGAAGAAAATATTCTAGATCAATAAAAACCAAAAAAATGAAAAAAATTGCATTTTTACTTGCAGTGATGGTTTTTGCTGCATGTAAAACAAAAGACTCGAATGAGTACAGTAAAGTTACTAATGATCCCCGATTTATCCATGATGCCTACCAGAAGTTAACCGACGTAATCATTCACGACATTTTCTCTCCGCCTGTTACCGCCAGAATTTATTCTTATGCTACTATTGCCGGATACGAGGCCTTAATTCCAGGAAATGCCGAATATCAGAGTCTTGGAGGACAACTCAATGGCCTGGCAGAAGCACCTAAGCCGGAAGCCGGAAAAGAGTATTGCTATCCGCTGGCAAGTGTCAAAGCCATTATGACTGTTGCAAGAAGTCTCACTTTCACTGTTGAGAAGTATGATGAGTATGAAAAAACGACTTATCAGAAGTTTAAAGATGCCGGAGTCCCTTCAGATGTATATGACCGCTCAATGGCATTTGGAGAAGCTATTGGTAACTATGTTATTGATTATTCCAAAAAAGATAATTATTTACAAACCAGAGGTTTAAGATATACTGTAAAAAATACAGGTGATAAATGGGTACCTACCCCACCACAATACGGTGATGCTCTTGAGCCATATTGGAGCACTATCAGACCTTTTGTGATGGATTCATCGGGACAATTCCCTCCTTTTCCTGTAATACCTTACTCTAAAGATCCGAACAGTGAGTTTCGTAAAGAAGTAAAAGCGGTATATGAAACCGTTAAAAATTTGACTCAGGAGCAAAAAGATATTGCATGGTTCTGGGACGACAATCCCTTTGTAATGAATGTACAGGGTCATGTCATGTTCGCCAATAAAAAAATGACTCCAGGAGGACACTGGATGGCTATTGTAAGAACTATCAGCAAACAGCAGAAAGCTGATATTTACCAATCCGCCGAAGCATATACCAGAACTGCCATCTCAATGTTTGATAGTTTTATTTCTTGCTGGCATGAAAAATTCCGTTCGGAAAAAATCCGACCTGAAACTGTAATCAATGCCGACATTGATCCAAAATGGATGCCTTATCTGCAAACCCCGCCATTCCCAGAATATCCGTCTGGACACAGCCATGCTTCTGCCACTATCGCCGAAGCAATAAGTCAGTCTTTAGGGGAAAACATTCCGTTTACTGATTCTACGGAATTTATTTATGACCATGGTGTAAGATCTTTTAAATCAGTTCGTGATGCGGCTGCCGAAGCCTCTATAAGTAGGGTTTATGGTGGAATTCATTATCTTTCAGGCTGTAACGAAGGTGCAAAAGCCGGTAAACGTTTAGGTGAATATATTTCAGCCAATCTTGTTACTAAAAAGAAATAACAAAAACTATAGTAAATAAAATTGAGGGAGGGTGAAATACTCTCCCTTTTTAATGTGCGTTTTTTGATGGTTTATAAATATTTGAGATACTACGCTAAATTTATTCTGAGGTTATTTACCCGGAATATCCAAATCAACGGCCTGGAAAACTTCCCTAAAGACAAACCGGTTTTACTGGCTAGTACACATCCCAATTCATTTTTTGATGCTATTGTGCAGGCATGTATGCTGGAGCGACCGCTTCACCCACTGGCTAGAGGTGACGCATTTAAAAACCCCTTGGCCGACAAGTTTTTATCTTCGATCAATATGATGCCTATTTTCAGAATTTCGGAAGGAAAGGAAAACATGGGCAAAAATGATGAAACTTTTAATCGCTCTTTGAAAGTGTTTCAGAAAAATGGCGTGGTTTTGATTTTTAGTGAAGGTATATGCGTACATCAAAAGGAATTATTACCCCTAAAAAAAGGAACCAGCCGAATGGCTCTTCAAAGTTGGCAACTGGGGATTGACCTCATGGTGGTGCCTATTGCCAATAATTATAACAGTTTTTCAAAATTTGGAAAAAATATTACCATCAATATTGGTAAGCCAATCACAACTTCAGATTTCCCGGCGGCATCTAACTCAATGGAGGGAATTTACCCAACAGATTTCAATAAACTACTGACCGAGAGGCTAAAACCATTAATTGACCCAAATCTTCCCAAACCAAAATGGTATTGGCAATTGTTTTATGGATTGGGCTGGCTAATAAACTTTCCTGTTTATTTATCTTTGGCAGCACTTGCAAAAAGTAAAACCCGTCGGACGGTATTTTATGACTCTGTACTTTACGGCTTAATATTATTCACTTTACCATTTTACTGGCTGATCATAGGCCTCATAGCTTGGTGGTTATCCTGAAAAAAAGATATTCTGGCAATACACAGGGCATGATTTACATGCTTTTAGCTGCTTTTTGTTTTTCGGTTTCGGGTTCTAGTACCAAAGTTTTAGGAAACCATATCAATTCTGTCGAGCTGGTTTTGTTCCGAAATATCATAGGGGTCATTTTTGTTTTTTCCTCAATTTTTAAAAAACCTTTGAATAGCACCGGAGGCAAGCCTAATGTATTGGTATTCAGGGGCGTAATAGGCACACTTGCACTTTATACCTTCTTTTATGCCATTACAAAAATAGGACTTGCCGAAGCCATCACTTACCAACAATCCTACCCGATATTTTTGGCAATTATGGGAGTTATTTTCCTAAAAGAGATTCCCGGGAAACTAGTTTGGCTTGCTATTATTATTGGTTTTTTGGGGATATGTCTCATTTTCCTTCCTCAGTTTAGCATTGGCTTACTCACCTTAAAATTCCATGCTTTTGGTATATCCAACGCCATCATGACTGCCATGGCTTATATGAGCATAAAGCAACTGGCCGGATATTACGACTCCAGAACCATTGTGCTTTCTTTTATGCTTTCAGGGATATTTTTGCCTCTAATCTCCTTATTATTAGGGCATTTTATCGAGCCGGGTGGTTTTGAGTTTATCATAGCAAAATTTGATGTCCCCCGTAGTGGCGACTGGCTATGGATAATGGTATTGGCTGTCTCGGCATTGTTTGGGCAAATTGCCCTCACTAAGGCATTTACATTGGGTGATTCGGGCGAAGTGTCTGCTATAGGCTATTTCAATATCTTGTTCTCGGTTTGGTTTGGAGTTTTACTGGGTGATGCGACACCTGGCTTAACTGGTTTTTTAGGGATGGTTTTAATAATTCTGAGCGGAGTACTAATTTCATTTTCCAAAAAATCATAATTCTTCGATATGCTCATCAATCCATGTTAATCTTTGGGTTAACCAGGACTTAAGACTTTCGATTTCGACTTTGTAATCAGCATTTACATTATCCGGAATTTTCTTTTTGCTTTGAGCCTGACGATCATTGAAATACCCTCCGGAACCCTGAACATTTTTGTAATTTTCATCAATAATTTTAAAAATCTCACTTTCTGAAAATTTGTTCTTTCTCAAACTAAACCACCGGTTTGTAAGTTTTTCCCTGAATAATTCATTTGCCAATAACTTTTTCCACCAAAATGGTACCAACCAAGGGTCATGACCACAATAGTTGTTATATTGAAAAACCCAAACGTTCTTTTTCCGATTTATTTTATCGCAATAAGAACTACTCCCAAATGCCAGATCAAAATCCCAAATGGGTCCCATCATTAGTTTTCCGTTAGAAGACTTATGCAAGAATGTGCTTATTCGGTAAGCATCAAAATTCTGAGCGAGCTCATTTAGCAAGAAATAGTCAATAAAACTCTCTTCATCAATAAGTTGAGTAAAATCCTTTCCGGCAGCCAAACCGGCTTCAAATTGGTCTATATAATCCCGTATCTCCAGTTTAGTTTCTTTCTTAAGTTTTTCTGGCTTGGGATACTCATATAAAAAATGGATTTGGGGACTATCGGTGGGCTTTCCATCAACATTAAATTTTGAGCCAAAAGAGTTGGTATCGTTATATTCACCCTCAGAATCAAAACCTTTTCCGACGGTCTTATCGATTTTCAGAATAAAAGAAAGCCCGGTTGAATCAGGCCCTGTTTCAATCCTGTTTTTGCCCCGTTTTGGCTTTTCCATCCATACATAAATACCTTTATACCAATCATTAATCTCTAGTTCAACAATTTGTGTTTTAGGTGCATAATGTCCAAGATTATTGGAAAGCTGGTAAGCCAGAATATTTTTGATTAACGTGGGGTCAGAATACGGTCCATATAATATCCAATCTTTATTTTTAGGCATATTAAAAACTGCCAGACTTGTATCTTGGCCAGCCTGATTTTTAAATTCAAAGCCATATGATTTTTTCGGAGAAAATAATTGAGAGGAAGCTCCCCTGATCTCAACGCCAATATTGCTTTCAAATATCAACTTGTCATCTTTAATGATCTTGATAATCCCCGGGGTTTTGGGCTCGTCTTTTATCGTTTTCGGGGTTTTGATTTTGACGTAGGGTAGATTGGTCTTCTTCAGCATGTTTTTATCAGAAATACCATGCTCTGCCGAACCACAAGAGATTAAAAATATCAGAAGAATGATTGATCTAAAGGTCATTTTGAAAAGGTTAAAAGCCCGAACTTTGAACTTTCTCATTCACTTTTTTTCTGACCTGATCCAAGAGGGCATTTCTGTTAATAAATACTATAAAACTTATAATCAAATACATAACAAAAACAATCCCAAAACCATACCAGCTATTATCCAGAAGAATATTAAGGCCTACTGCCAATAAGATATTGCCCATGATGAAAGCCAAAAAAAGGAAAATACCTACTGCTATTTTTACAATTAAATCGGTTATCAGGTTTTCCAGTTTCTCCTGAATCTCCAGCTTTTTTAATTCAAATTTTGCTTCGATAAGCTTTATGAAATTATCTTTAAGCTCATCGAATTTGAAGAAATCTGAAATTGAAGATTTTAAACTCATAAAGTAAAAATTATAATTATACGGCATCTACATCGACCACCACCTGTACCGTTTTGAATTTTTTGTCTGTTATCAAATTTACAATTTCTTTTTGTAAAAAAATCTTGGTAGCCTGGATATTTAACCTGTCCTTCTCGAGTTTAAGTATAATTTTAAACAAATATTTATTCCGGATTCGCTCCACAAGAGCCTTATCAGGCCCCAGCACTCTGTTACGTCCCAATGTGGTTGCAAGATTTTCGGCTAGTCTATTGGCTGCCTGATGTGACAATAATTGCTCCTGATGCTTTACAGTGATCTCAATGATCCTCGAAAATGGGGGATAATTATAGGCTTCCCTGTCCTGAATCTCGGCCTCATAAAATCCTTCGTAGTCATTAGAAAGTATAAATTGCAGAATCCGGTTTTGAGGATTACCCGTCTGTATCAATACTTTGCCCGGAGTGTCTCTGCGTCCTGCACGACCGCTAACCTGCGTAATCAATTGAAAAGCCCGTTCTGCAGCTCTAAAGTCAGGAAAATGGATCATTTTATCGGCATTGAAAATCCCCACCAAACTCACTTTATCAAAATCCAGCCCTTTGGATACCATTTGGGTACCAACAAGAATATCAGTCTCTCCTGTTTCAAACTGACCGATAATCTCCTGATAAGCATTCTTGGAACGGGTGGTGTCCAGGTCCATCCGCAAAACCGAGGCCTCAGGAAATAACTCATGGAGGTTGTCTTCTATCTTTTCTGTTCCTGTCCCTATGGCATTGAGTTTGGTCGACCCGCAATCAGGACAAACTCTCGGTGCAGGCTCATGATGCCCGCAATAATGACAAATCAGGTTTTTTTCGTAATAATGATACGTAAGTGTAACTGCACATTGGTCGCAACGACCTATCCAGTTACATTCCTGACAGTTGAGATATGGAGCATATCCTCTTCGATTGAGGAATAATATCGTTTGTTCCTTTTTGGTAAGATTTTCTAAAATAGACTCTCTGAGCTCCAGACTAAAATCCTTAAGCAGGGTCTGTTCTTTTCTTTCAATTTTAAGATCTATTAGTTTGATTTGAGGTAATTGAGCCTCTCCAAAGCGGGTGTTGAGTTGTACAAAACCATATCGCTTGTTTTTAGCCTGAAAATATGATTCCAAAGAAGGGGTAGCTGACCCTAACAATACTTTCGATTTTTGTTTTGCAGCGAGCATGATGGCTACATCGCGGGCATGATAACGAGGTGCCGGGTCAAACTGCTTATAGGATGATTCGTGCTCTTCATCAACAATGATTAAACCCAAATTATCGAAAGGCAGGAAAATGGCGGAACGTACGCCTACAACAAAATTAAACTTCCCCTCGAGGATTCCTTTCCAAACCTCCACACGCTCGTTGTCAGAGAATTTAGAATGATATACGCCCATGATATCGCCAAAAACTTTTTTAAGTCTTGCTACAATCTGAGTCGTGAGTGCGATTTCGGGCAACAAAAACAAAACCTGAGAGCCGGACTCCAACACTTTTTTGATCAGGTCAATGTAAACCTCTGTCTTGCCTGAGCCCGTGATACCATGAAACAAAACCACATCTTTTTCGGCAAAGGAGGCCATGATTTGATCTGAGGCATTTTGCTGAGGCTCAGAAAGTTGAATTTCATAGTCGGTAAACAGCTCTTCTGACTCAAATCTCGAAACCACCACTTCAAACTCTTCCAATATCCCCTTTTCGATTAAGGTTTTAAGTGATGAATCCGAAATGTTTCCTTCCCGCAAGGAAGACTTGGAAATCCCCTCTTTATTTCTCGTGGTAAGGTCAGATATAGAAATATGACTTAGGTATTCCAGAATCACTACCTGCTGCTTTTGATTTTTTTCGAGACCTTCAATCAAAATCAGGATTTCCTCCGATCCTTCATAAACACGATTCAGCCGGATTTTCTTTAAGATTTTTGGTTTATATTTTTCTTTTACTTCCTCATAAACGATTATTGCATGCTTAGCTACAAGTTCCTTGATGGCTTTATTTACATCTTGTTTATCAAGCAACCTGCCCACTTCTTCATAATTGAGAGAGTCTTCCCTGAGCAATACTTCCATCAAAAGTGACTCCTCGGGTGACAGCAATTCAGGATGTGCAAACTCGGGATTATATTGAATTTTGGACTGACTACTTATCTTGAGCCCGGATGGTAATGCCACATTTAACACCTCTCCCGGGTAGCACATGTAATATTCCGCAACCCAATTGAAAAGCCAGATTTGTGAAGGCAGAACCATAGGTTCGGCATCCAGCAGCTCCAAAAGATACTTTGCCTGAGTTTTTTGGGGAGGGTCGTTGTGAATCTTTACAATTACTGCTGTCAACACTCTTGATTTCCCAAACTCTACCACGGCCCTGCTTCCCACTTTTACCCATTCGGCCAGTTCTCTGGGTACTCTGTATGTAAAAGTCTGAGGTATTGGAACAGGCAACAGCACCTCCACAAAAGTTGTGGTTTCAGAAAGAGGAAACTGAGCATTTTGATTGTTCATACACAAAAATAGTTTCCTGCGGGCAGTATAAAAGGTTAGAGGCGGCTTTTTTGAAAATATTTTTTGATTGACATAAATTTTATTCTTCCTAATATTATAAACAATTTGATACTGGAGGTAGGGATAGTATTTTAAAGTAGGTTTACAGCAGTTAAAATTTCGAATAAAACATTTTGTTGATTGATTTTTTATTTTGATTAAACAAACTAATTGTCCGTTTCTCATATTTCGTATAAATATATTGATATTTAGGCCAAAATGTTTATATTTTATATTGCATTTTGTTCAACAAAATATATTTTTGATTAAACAAAAAGCAAATCAGCAAATATGACAGCTCTTGAATTTAATTACGCTCTCAGCAATAACTCAAAAACTTTGAGGCCTTTTGCCTTAAAACTTACCAGAAATTATGACGATGCCAATGACCTTATTCAAGACACTTTGATGAAGGCATTTGTCAATCGTGAGAAGTTTGAAGATGGCACCAATCTGGCTGCCTGGCTTTATACTATTATGAGAAACACGTTTATCACCGGATACCAGAAAATGGTCAAGCGAAACACCGTTTTTGATCATACTGACCACCAACATTATATTAATTCTGATGGAAATGCGGTGGAAAACGAGGCTCTCGGAAATCTTTCGATGGAAGAAATCAACAAAGCCCTTTCAAACATCGACCAGGTTCACAGTGTACCGTTCAAGATGTATTTTGAAGGTTATAAATATCACGAGATAGCCGAGCACCTTGAAATTCCCATCGGAACGGTAAAAAACCGAATTCACATCGCCAGAAAAGAATTAAAAGATCGTCTGACAAGATAAAGTTTCAAGGTCGAATAAAGTTAGAGCCAATTTCTCTGGTAATTCAGGGTAAATTGGCTTTTATTTTTGATGCAATTTCAGCTAATTCCTCCTGGCTAATTTTTATTTTAGCATTAAAATTCATATCAGCCATGCTGTTCATGGGTATCAGATGTACGTGAGCATGAGGTACCTCCAGGCCAATAACTGCAACGCCCACTCGTTTGCAGGGAACGGCCTTTCGTATAGCCGGCTCCAAAGATTTCGCAAATGCCATCAAACCCCCATAAAGCTCATCGCTGAGATCAAAGAGGTAGTCAATTTCTTTTTTCGGGACTACCAAAGTATGCCCGGGTGCACAGGGAAACACATCAAGAAAAGCAAAGAAGTCGTCGGTTTCGGCAATTTTATGGCAAGGAATCTCACCATTAATGATTTTTGTAAATATTGATGCCATGATAAATTAAAAATTTCCGATGCAATTTAGGAGATTTTGTTTTCAACCCCATTACATCCTATTCAAAATCTAAATTATCATTTTCTTCAGTCAGTGATTATCTATTTACCAAATATTAAAAGCCATGGCAGCAAAATGAATTGCCCTATTATATTTGAAACAAAATGAAATTATGAAATGAGTCTGACTAAATACTACAGTTTCTGATTCAAAATAGTATTCCCCTTCTGCACTTTTGCAAATACTAAAATCCACTAATTCAAAATAATCCATCAATACACCATGTTGCTTAATAAAAACATCCGTAATTTTGTGTTGGAGAAACAAAACCGATATCCAGGTCTTACTTGAATTTTCCAAACAAACTTTTGAATTTATTTAACGTTTAGGAAAAATAATAAGGCTGGAGAAAATCGTAATCTAAAAACAAAATCACTTTGGTCGTTTACATTTTTCGGGAAAAATATTTCTAAAGTGAGCTGGAATGATTTTATGGGAAATCAGAAGTTTATAGTAATTCGTGACGTGATTGCCAGAAAAAACCCAAAGCTCCTTAAATGGATGCCGGGATTTTTATTGAGGTACATTGAGCGTATAGTTCATGAAGACGATATCAACGCCGTGATGCATAACATCGGCCACCTTCAAGGTCTTGAATTTGTTGATGCTCTTATCAATCAGGAACTTAAAATTGATGTTGAACTAAAAGGTGCCGAAAATATTCCGTTAAGTGGTGGTGCAATTTTTGCTTCGAATCACCCGCTTGGAGGCCTTGATGGTATCGCTTTTATGCATGCTCTGGGAAAGTACAGGTCAGATATCAGGTTTTTGGTAAACGACATCCTCATGAACATTAAAAACCTGGGCTCATTGTTTATCCCTATTAATAAACACGGGTCACAGGCCAGAGACGCCATGAAGGCAATTGATGAAACTTATGCAAGTGATCAGGCGATGCTGGTATTCCCCGCTGGTTTGGTTTCCCGCAAACGTAAAAACGGAATAATCAAAGACCTGGAATGGAAGAAAAGTTTTATTTCTAAAGCCAAAAAATACAAAAAAGATATTATTCCGGTTTATATAGAAGGGCGTAATTCAGACTTTTTTTATAATTTAGCGAGATTTCGTAAAAACATAGGAATCGGAGCCAACATCGAAATGTTTTATCTGGCAGATGAGATGTTTGCTCAAAAAGGGAAAAAAGTAACCATAGTAATAGGAAAACCTATTCCTTATACCTACTTCGACAAAACCAAAACCGAACAGGAGTGGGCCGAAAAAGTAAAAGAGATAGTTTATGCAATGGCATAATAAATTACATTTATGCAGAAAATATTAGAACCTATAGCACGAGAAGTACTTAAGAAGGAAATAAATGAGGGTACGTTTCTGAGATATACAAATTTTGGCAATATTGAAGTTCATCTGGTCAACCACCACAGGCAGCCCAATACCATTCAGGAAATTGGCCGCCTGAGAGAGCTTACGTTCAGAGCGGCAGGCGGTGGTACAGGTCTGGCGGTAGATATTGATGAAAATGATACCTGCGAAGATGCTTATGATCAGCTTATAACATGGGATCCTGAAGAAGAAGAAATAGTAGCTGGCTACCGGCTAATCAGGGGCGGCGATGTGAGTCTTAACGCTCATGGTGTGCATAATTTATCTACTTCTCACTATTTTCATTTCTCTGAAAAATTTAAAAATGAATACCTGCCCCTTACTATTGAGCTTGGCAGGTCGTTTGTACAACCCAAATTTCAGCCGGGAAAAGATAACCGCAAAGGTCTTTTTTCTCTGGATAATCTTTGGGACGGCCTGGGTGCGATCGTGGTTTTGAATCCTGACATAAAGTATCTGTTTGGAAAAGTAACCATGTATCCGCATTATAACAAAGAAGCCCGGGACCTTCTCCTATATTTTATGAATCATTATTTCCCCGACACCCAAAAGTTGGTTTGGCCCATAAAGCCTTTGGGGTATTTTGGTGATGTTTCAGCGTTAGATGGAATATTTGAGGGGCTTGATTACAAAGATGGATACAAGATACTCAATTCAAGGGTAAGGGCTTTGGGAGAAAACATCCCGCCGCTTATCAACACCTACATGGGCTTATCTTCTACCATGAAAACCTTCGGTACGGCTCTTAACGATGAGTTTGGAGAAGTAGAAGAAACAGGCATTTTGATAACGATAGATGATATTTTTCATAGCAAAAAAGAGCGACACATTACTTCCTTCGAAAGAGACAGACATTACGGAAAAAGGAGACAAGCAGAGTAATTGATACTCTGCTTTTTTTTGTGTTTTTTCTTGCAGCGAATGCTATATATTTAATAACAACCCCATTACAAAACAAGCAACTGAAGTATCTCTATTTTTTTGTCTCAGTTTAACATATTTTTCCTTAAAAAATTAGGAAAAATAATTTCCCCTCCATAAATTGAACCAAAATTCATAAAAATTAAGATAATATTATCAATAAAACCACAGCAAATCAGACTTTTCTGATAGGTAATAGCTATTCCACCTTTAAGGAAGCACAAACTTTTAAATAATATTACAAATGAAAAAAAACTAAACTACCGTTTAGCTATCGGCTTTATTATTCTTCTCTCTTCTTCCTTATTCTTTAGTTGTCAAAATGATTTGAAAGAATTTCAAAAATCACAAGAGAGTAAATTTGGGATTTTTAAAGGAGAAAAAGTCTTACTATCCAATGGTTTAACTCAAAAGGATTTAGATATACCTGCATCTGAATTTATTACTACTTTACTCAGTGTTTCCTCCGCAAGAATTAACGGAGAACCATCTTTAGGTATTTCGTATTATGATTTGGTTTCTTTTTTTGAAAATAAACTCAAAGCTTATCCTCAATTGGATATGATTAAAATGGAAATAAATGGATTCGATAAACTGCAAAAGGATTTTCCTAATATTAAATCTAAAGAAAACGCCTTTGAAATATCCGATAAAATTGTTGACTTCTATGAAATGAAACTTAGGAATGATTTAAAAAATGAATTAAAAGATATTTCTTCAAAAGGGGCAAAAATAAAAGGTGTTTTAGAAGAGCTTGATGCAAACGCAATGGAAATAAATTATTTTGCACAACATCCAATTGCAGGTTTAAGTTTTAAAACTGGTGCGACTTTGGCTATCAGTTGGTCAAATGAAAAATTTGGCGGTGCAAGTATTGATTTAGATAATTACAGAAATGCTTACAAGCATGCCATTTGGAATATGGCGGGAGTAGCAGAAATGTTGAAGGCGGGAATGCCTAAATCAGATGCTGTAGGCAAAGCAAGAGATTTTGCAACATTGCATGAAATGATATATGTAGGTAATTCCAATGGAATTAAGCCTTCTGCTCTACCTGCAAGTATATTAATTCTTCATGCTAATTGGGGATTAAATACTCAAAATGCAAATGCTATGGATTTATCAAATAATGCTATTGGTAGAAGTTTAATAGATGATATAGCATATAAACCACTTTTTGGTGGTTGGCAAAATGTTGACAAAACTTCTATAATGAATTCATTAGCTCCCAAAGTTTCATCTAACGCAGAGTACAGAAAAAATGATAATATTATACACGAATACCACGGTGACAATTGGGACAACCTTTCAAGCAATAGATTTGGTGGAACAACTACTCCATTGTACATTATTATTGATTAAATTAACAACTGGAGCCATTTGTGGTTCCAGTTAATTTTTTAATATGAGATACATAATATATCTATTATTAATATTGGTTATGAGTTGTGATATTTCGTCGGACCCATCCAAGCTTTTTGAAACAATTTACTTTAATTATTCTACTGATAAAATAACTAAAATTCGTTTAGAGATAGTGGATTCGGATAAAAAGATAGTTAAAGAGGCAATTGAAATTGAAACAGTTATTCAGCCTGGTGATTCTTTAAAATTTGATTTTAATTCAGAAAACTTTATTAGTACTTCAAATTATTCTTACATAAATACCACAATATTTTTTCAAAACTTGCCTCCTATTTTTAATAAAATGGCGAAAGAAGAATGGGTTTCTGGTTTTATAAGTAATTATAATACTTTTGTACTTTTACTTTATATCGGCGATAGTAAAATGGTTATATGTGGACGAAAAAAATCTGACTTCTCTGACGTAAATCTAGATGCTTGGGATTGTAAGTTAGAGCTTTTAAAATAACACTCTATTTTGAATTTCCATCAAATTTTGATTCTAAATGAAAAAAATATGGTTCCTTATTCTGTGTTTGTTTCTTTTTAAACATAGTTTTAGCCAAACTAAACTATCAAATTTTTCAATTTCCTTATATAAAGGTGTTTCAAACACAAAATGTACGATAAAAAATCCATTTTGGCTTCAGCAAGAAAATTTTCCTAATGTTAGTATGGGTAACAATTTTGGTTTTGAAATAAATCAACGTGCATTTAAAACTCTCTGGATTGGTATTGGAATGCAGAGGAATAATAGGAATTATACTTTTGTCAGAATCAATCCGTATTCTTCTGCTGGAAAATTCGAGAATTTTTTCAGATCAGACAAAGGTCAAGACTTTTCTTTAAAAATTGAATATTTTAGATCCTTTCGAGGTTTTGATTTTTCGATTCTAACGAGATTTAAAAGCCAAATATGGTTTTCCTCTTATAGTAAAATATTTAGAAATGATGGAACAATTACTAATAAAAAAGAAAGTGGCTATTTGTCTTCAAGTTCTAGACCTCGAATAGAAAACGGTTTATCTATTGGGCATTCATTTGGCAAAAGAAAACTAACCTCTATCAAAGTTGAATCCAATTTTTCTGAATTTATTGATGTGAGAAAATCTTCCCTTATTGATAAAATGAATTTAAAAAGTTTAGCACTAAATTTTACATTTGTAAAAAACTTTAAGCCAATTTTATAACCTGAGTCAATTATTAACATTCGTTTTCAACATTTCTGATTTACATAGTAACTTTAACTCAACATTACTTTTTAATCAAAAAAATCCCCTTCAGATTGCTCTGAAGGGGATTTTTATATCGTTTCGAGATAGTATTAATCTACGTATTCTCTTCTGCGAGGCTCTGCCAATCTGCGGGCCTGAGCGGCTTCTATCTCTTCTACAGTGTTTACCTGTATGTTTTGATAGGTGCGTTTTCCGGTACCGGCAGGGATCAGGTGACCCACGATTACGTTTTCTTTCAGACCGGCAAGGTCGTCACGCTTACCTTTAACTGCAGCTTCAGAAAGTACCTTTGTGGTCTCCTGGAACGATGCTGCTGAGATAAACGACTCAGTACCCAATGAAGCCGTGGTAATACCCTGAAGGATTACCTGAGAAACAGCAGGCTGTGCGTCACGCACGGTCATAAGTTTCTTGTCTTCACGCTTAAGGCGACCGTTTTCGTCTCTGAATTCACGGTTGGTGATAATCTGACCCGGTTTGTAGAATTCTGATGCTCCGGCATCAACCACCACTTTCTTGTCGATAATGCGGTCATTTTCTTCACGGAAGGTCCACTTATCTACTGCCTGCATTTCAAGGAACATGGTGTCACCTGCATCCAATACATCTACTTTCTGCATCATCTGACGTACAATCACCTCGATGTGTTTATCAGAGATTTTCACACCTTGCTGACGATATACGGCCTGTGTTTCATCAACCAAATATTCCTGAACGGCGGTTGGTCCTTTGATACGAAGAATGTCGGCAGGTGTAATGGCACCGTCAGAAAGTGGCTCACCCGCACGGATGTAGTCACCCTCCTGTACAAGGATAAGTTTTGAAAGAGATACCATGTATTTCATTTTGGTACCGTCCTTGGCTTCCACAAAAATCTCACGGTTACCACGCTTAATGCTACCATAAGAAACCACACCGTCGATCTCGGAAACAACTGCAGGGTTTGAAGGGTTACGTGCTTCGAAAAGCTCTGTTACCCTTGGAAGACCACCGGTGATATCGCGGTTCATATTGATCGCTCTTGGTATTTTAGCTAAAATCTGACCTGCTTTGATTTGCTGACCATCCTCTACCATCAAACGAGCATTAACCGGAAGGTTATATTCTTTGGTTTCATCACCCGATTTGATAATAATTGAAGGGTTTTTAGCTCTGTCTTTAGAGTCAGTGATTACTTTATCACGGAAACCTGTTTGCTCATCAGCCTCTTCGCGGTAAGTAACACCTTCTTCAATTGAATCATACTCTACCACACCGTCAAATTCGGTTAAGATTACGGCGTTGAACTGATCCCAGTGACAGATAGGCTCACCTTTGGCAATTTTCTGACCATCTTTTACCTGAATGGTTGAACCATAAGGTACAATGTTTGAAATCAAGATTTGTTTGGTAGCCTCATCAATAATTCTGATTTCACCTCTACGACCGATTACGATTGTGGCAGGGTTACCTTCTTTATCAACAGACTCTACTGTTTTGATTTCTTCAAAATCAATTTTACCGGCAAATTTGGCTTTCAGGTTGGCTTCAACCGACACGTTCATCGCAGTACCACCGGTGTGGAAAGTACGAAGAGTAAGCTGAGTACCAGGCTCACCAATTGACTGAGAGGCAATTACACCCACAGCTTCACCGGCGTCAACCATACGACCTGAGGCCAGGTTACGTCCATAGCATTTAGAACAAATACCTACTTTAGTTTCGCAGGTAAGTGCCGAACGAATCTCTATGGTTTCGATTGCCGTTTCATCAATTCTTTCTGCTATTTCCTCAGTGATTTCTTCACCGGCTGGCAATATCAATTCTTTAGTTATAGGGTCAATAATATCATGTACAGAAGTACGACCCAAAATACGCTCAGAAAGAGGCTCGATGATGTCATCGTTTTCTTTCAAAGCCGAAACATTGATACCTCTCAAAGTACCGCAGTCCACTTCATTAACTACCACATCCTGAGCTACATCATGAAGACGACGAGTCAGATAACCCGCATCGGCAGTCTTAAGGGCTGTATCAGCAAGACCTTTACGGGCACCATGAGTAGAGATAAAGTACTCAAGTACATCAAGACCTTCTTTGAAGTTGGAAAGAATCGGGTTCTCGATGATTTCACCCACAGAACCTGCGATATTTTTCTGAGGTTTGGCCATAAGACCCCTCATACCACCTAACTGACGAATTTGCTCCTGCGAACCACGGGCTCCTGAGTGCATCATCATATATACAGGGTTAAAGCCCTGACGATCATTTTCCAGCTGACGAAGTAGTGTCTCTCTCAATCGAGTGTTAACGCGTGTCCAGATATCGATGATCTGGTTGTAACGCTCACGCTCGGTAATGATACCAAACATATAGTTGCTTTGTACTTCTTCAACTTCAGTACGAGCATTTTCAATCAAAGCCTGCTTTTCTTCAGGAATCATGATATCACCCAAACCGATTGACAAACCACCTTTAAAGGCTGACTGGAAACCTAGTTCTTTGATATCATCAAGAAATTGAGCAGTACGTGCAAAAGATACTTCTTTGAATACTTTACCAATGATTGACTGTAGTTTTTTCTTGGTCAAAAGCTCATCGATATATCCAACTTTTTCAGGAACAAACTGGTTAAATAATACACGACCTGCTACGGTTTCGATAAGTTTTTCTTCCAATTCACCTTTGTCATTTTTCACCGACACTTTCACTTTGATAAAAGCATGTTTCGAAAGCTGACCTTCATTGATTGCAATCACAACTTCCTCTGCAGAATAGTAGGTTTTACCTTCTCCGATAATTGGCTCTTCCGGAGTTGATCTTTTTCCTTTGGTAACGTAATAAAGACCCAAAACCATGTCCTGAGAAGGTACAGTGATAGGTGCTCCATTGGCAGGGTTAAGGATGTTATGCGATGAAAGCATCAAAACTGAAGCCTCCATGATGGCTTCCTGACCAAGCGGCACGTGAACGGCCATCTGGTCACCGTCAAAGTCAGCGTTAAAGGCTGTACAAACCAGTGGGTGCAATTGAATTGCCTTTCCTTCAACTAATTTTGGCTGAAACGCCTGAATACCCAAACGGTGCAATGTAGGAGCACGGTTGAGCAATACAGGGTGTCCTTTTAAAACGTTTTCGAGGATATCCCAGATTACCGCATCTTTTCTATCCACGATTTTCTTAGCAGACTTAACGGTTTTTACGATACCTCTTTCTATCAATTTTCTGATAATAAACGGCTTGAATAGCTCAGCAGCCATATCTTTAGGAAGACCACACTCATGCAATTTCATTTCCGGTCCTACTACGATAACCGAACGTCCCGAGTAATCCACCCTTTTACCTAAAAGGTTTTGACGGAAACGACCTTGCTTACCTTTCAACATATCTGAAAGTGATTTCAGGGCACGGTTACCATCTGATCTTACGGCGTTTACTTTTCTTGAGTTATCAAAAAGTGAATCAACTGCTTCCTGAAGCATACGTTTTTCGTTACGTAAGATTACTTCCGGAGCTTTGATTTCGAGTAGTCTTTTCAGACGATTGTTTCTGATGATTACCCTTCTGTAAAGATCATTTAAATCAGAAGTTGCAAAACGACCACCATCTAATGGCACCAACGGACGTAATTCAGGTGGAATTACAGGAACCATGCGTATCACCATCCACTCAGGTTTGTTATCAATACGGCTTCTAGAATCACGGAATGACTCTACCACTTTCAGACGCTTCAAGGCCTCGGCTTTACGCTGTTGAGAAGTGTCAGTAGCAGCCTGGTGACGTAATTCATACGACAGCTCGTCTAATTTGATTCTTGATAACAACATGTAGAGAGCTTCTGCACCCATTTTGGCTATGAATTTCTGAGGATCTTCATCAGGAAGCATTTGATTTTCTCTTGGCAATTTGTCAAGAATATCCAAATATTCTTCTTCTGTAAGGAAGTCCATCTGAGCCACACCATCTTCTTCTTTGATACCGGCTTGTACTACTACATATCTTTCGTAATAGATAACCTGATCAAGTTTTTTGGATGAAAGACCCAAAAGGTAACCGATTTTATTAGGCAACGAACGGAAATACCAAATGTGTGCCACTGGTACCACAAGTTCAATGTGACCCATACGCTCACGACGTACTTTTTTCTCGGTCACTTCTACACCACAACGGTCACAAATAATGCCTTTGTAGCGAATTCTTTTATACTTTCCACAGTGACATTCCCAGTCTTTTACCGGCCCGAAGATACGCTCGCAGAACAGACCGCCCATTTCAGGTTTGTAGGTTCTGTAATTGATGGTTTCGGGTTGAGTAACTTCACCATATGAGCCTTCCAAAATTGATTCGGGAGAGGCCAGACTTATGGTTATGCTATCAAAATCGCTGTTTAGCTTTTTATTTTTCTTTAATGACATTTTCTAATTCTTTTTTATGAAAATGATATTTTACTTAATTAAGAGTGATTTCCAATGCAAGACCTCTTAGTTCATGCACCAATACGTTGAACGATTCAGGGATACTTGCTTTCGGAAGGTTTTCACCCTTAACGATAGCTTCATAAGCCTTGGCACGACCCAAAACATCATCTGATTTCAGTGTAAGGATTTCACGCAATACGTGTGAAGCACCAAAAGCCTCAAGAGCCCAAACCTCCATCTCTCCGAAACGCTGACCACCAAACTGAGCTTTACCACCCAATGGCTGCTGCGTAATCAAAGAGTATGGTCCGATAGAACGGGCGTGCATTTTGTCATCAACCAGGTGACCCAGTTTCAGCATATACATGATACCTACGGTAGTTTTTTGGTCAAAAGGCTCACCGGTAAGACCATTGTAAAGCTGGGTACGTCCGTATTCCGCCAAACCGGCTTCCTGTAACTCGGCATTCACTTCTTCAGCTGATGCTCCGTCGAAAATTGGAGTGGCATATTTACGACCCAGTTTACGTCCAGCCCAACCCAGAACAACTTCATAAAGCTGTCCGATGTTCATACGGGAAGGTACACCAAGTGGGTTCAAAACGATGTCCATTGTGCTACCGTCTTCAAGGAATGGCATGTCTTCATCACGTACGATTTTGGCAACCACACCTTTGTTACCGTGACGACCAGCCATTTTATCACCTACTTTCAACTTACGTTTCTTAGCGATATAAACTTTAGCCAATTTCACGATACCTGCAGGAAGCTCGTCACCTACTTCAAGGACAAATTTCTCTCTTTTGAAAATACCAATGATTTCTGATCTTCTGGTTAAATAGTTTTTAACCAATGCTATTAACGAAGAATTGATTTCTTCGTCGCTGGTCCATCCTTCCAGAATAATATCACCAAACAAGTTTGACTCTTCAGGCACATTGTAAGTGCTTTCGTCAACAAACGGGTTTTTCTCAGGGAAAAGGTTATTAGAGATGTTAGACTTATTAAATTTAACACCTTTTGAAATAAGCTCCTCACCAAATTTGTGTTTAACTCCATTACAAGTCTGACCATCCAAAAGAGTGGTCATTTTATCGATCATCACATTTTTCAGATCAGAAAGATTTTTGCTATGGCTTCTTTGAAGTGCTTTTAGCTCTTCTTTATGTTTTACTCTTTCTTCTTTTGAAGGACGAGAGAACAATTTGGTATCAATAATAACCCCTCTCAATGACGGAGGTGCTTTTTTGGAAGCATCTTTCACGTCACCGGCTTTGTCACCAAAGATGGCACGAAGTAGTTTTTCTTCAGGTGTTGGGTCTGACTCTCCTTTTGGAGTAATCTTACCAATAAGAATATCACCTTCTTTAATGTGAGTACCTGTACGAACGATACCGTTCTCATCAAGGTTTTTCACAGCTTCTTCTGATACGTTTGGTATTTCAGCCGTAAGCTCTTCTTCTCCACGTTTAGTATCACGAACTTCCAGATCAAACTCTTCGATATGAATAGAAGTAAAGATATCTTCACGAACCACTCTCTCAGAGATTACAATGGCATCCTCAAAGTTATAACCTTGCCAAGGCATGAACGCTACCTGAAGGTTACGTCCAAGTGCAAGTTCTCCACCCTGCGTAGCATAACCTTCAACCAATATCTGACCTTTGGTTACTTTTTGTCCTTTCAATACTATCGGACGAAGGTTGATACAAGTATCCTGGTTGGTACGACGGAATTTAATCAGATTGTAAGTTTTGAGGTTGGTATCAAAATTTACAAGTTTCTGATTGTCGGTCCAGTCATAGTTAACCACAATTTTGTCAGCATCAACGTAGTCAATTACACCTTCGCCTTCAGCTACGATAAGTGTACGGGAGTCACGGGCAAGCTTACCTTCTAGACCTGTACCGACAATAGGTGACTCAGGACGAAGTAAAGGCACTGCCTGACGCTGCATGTTTGAACCCATCAGGGCACGGTTGGCATCATCATGCTCAAGGAATGGAATAAGGGATGCTGCTATGGCCACGATTTGGTTTGGAGCAATATCCATGTATTCGATCTCATTAGGGTTTTTCAAAGGAAAATCACCCTCATATCTACATTTTAGCTGATCGACACTGAAAGAACCATCTTTTTTGGTGTCGGAAGTTGCCATGGCGATGTGCTTGCCATCTTCTTCTTCAGCTGTAAGGTATTCTATTTCACCCGAAAGCTTACCACCCTCCACTTTCATGTATGGCGTTTCGATAAAGCCCATCGAGTTAACTTTTGCATAAGTACAAAGTGAAGATATCAAACCGATGTTTGGACCTTCGGGAGTTTCGATAGTACAAAGACGCCCGTAGTGTGTGTAGTGAACGTCACGAACCTCGAAACCGGCTCTTTCACGTGACAGACCACCAGGTCCTAAGGCAGAAAGACGACGCTTGTGCGTAATCTCGGCCAATGGGTTGGTTTGGTCCATAAACTGTGAAAGCTGGTTAGTACCAAAGAATGAGTTGATTACAGAAGACAAAGTACGGGCGTTGATCAAATCAACCGGCTTGAAGTCTTCGTTATCACGAACGTTCATTCTTTCCTTGATGGTACGGGCCATACGGGCAAGACCTACGCCGAATTGTCCTGAAAGCTGCTCGCCTACGGTACGTACACGACGGTTTGACAGGTGGTCAATATCATCGACAACGGCTTTGGAGTTGATAAGACCAATCAGGTATTTCACGATTGAGATGATGTCTTCTTTGGTCAAAACCGAAGTTTCCAAAGGAGTATCAAGGCTCAGTTTGGTGTTAACTCTGTAACGACCTACTTCGCCCAGGTCATAACGCTTGTCAGAGAAGAACAGCCCCTGGATGATTTCACGAGCTGTGGCCTCATCAGGTGCCTCAGTGTTTCTCAACTGACGGTAGATTTGCTCAACGGCCTCTTTTTCAGAGTTTGAGCTATCTTTTTGTAAGGTATTATAAATGATGTTAAATTCTGATACGTTGGCATCCTCACGGTGAAGTATAATTGATTTTTGCTCGGTATCAAGAATTAATTCAAGGTCATTTTCTGAAATGACAGAATCACGCTCAAGGATAACCTCGTTACGGTCGATTGAAACTACCTCACCGGTATCTTCATCCACGAAGTCTTCTGTCCAAGTTTTCAAAACCCTAGCAGCCAAACGACGACCGATCACTCCTTTAAGGTTTTCTTTGGTTGCGGCTACTTCTTCAGAAAGTCCGAAAAGATCCAGGATTTCTTTATCAGAACCAAAACCTATTGAACGCAAAAGGGTAGTAACCGGGAATTTCTTTTTACGGTCGATGTAAGCATACATTACGTTGTTTACATCGGTTGAGAACTCGATCCATGATCCTTTCATTGGGATTACACGGGCAGAGTAAAGTTTGGTACCGTTGGTGTGCTTACTCATAGAGAAAAACACGCCCGGCGAACGGTGTAGCTGAGAAACGATTACCCTTTCGGCACCGTTGATTACGAATGAACCGCGGCCTGTCATATAAGGAATGTTTCCTAAGAATACTTCCTGCTCGATGGTCTCGAAGTCTTCGTTATCGGTGTCGTTACAAAGTAAGCGAAGCTTGGCTTTGAGTGGCACTGAGTAAGTGAGGCCTCTGTCGATACATTCATCCACAGAGTATTTGGGTTGGTCGATGGTATAATCGACGAACTCCAATACGTAGTTTTCACGCGAGTCGGCAATCGGGAAGTTATCCATGAAAGTCTGATACAGACCTTCGGCACGGCGGCTTTCGGCCGGTGTGTCAATCTGGAAAAATTCGGTGAACGATTGCAACTGAATATCCAGGAAATCGGGATATTCTAATGCGGGCGTAACGCTTGCAAAGGACTTCCTTCCGGTTTCTGTCAATTTCAAGGTTTTAAATGTTTAAAAATGAATAATTTTAATTACTTGTTGAAAAGTGACCCTCCTCCCCAGCCTTATGAGCTAAAATTGAGTTTTCTTTTCAGAAAAATAATCGCAGTGAAGAAAACTGTTTACCCCTTTGCATCTGCCCTACGAGTAGCAGAAGTGTATCGGATAAAAAGCCTTTTTGAGTCTATGGCCTTGTGGATCAAGGACTCAGAATGTTTTTTATTTGGTGTGTCGGTGATTAGCCGCGGCAGGGATTGAGCCTTTGTTTGAGCTCCTTTTTTGCTGGCGAAAGCCGCATAAAAAGAGCGAGTGGCGAAAGCCCGGTCACGCTTTTGGCGTGAGCCGCCCTGATTATTAGCCGTATTATTATGATAAAGAACTTTACGAAAAACGGCTAGTTTTTAAATGACAAAAAGACTCGACCAAAACTTTAACGTTTTGGTCAGAGTCTGATTGTAAGACTGTTATAAAAATTATTTAATTTCTACTTCAGCACCAGCTTCTTCCAATTGCTTCTTAAGGGCATCAGCCTCATCTTTAGCAATACCTTCTTTCAAAGGTTTCGGAGCTGCATCAACTAATTCTTTAGCTTCTTTCAAGCCAAGACCAGTAAGGTCTTTAACCAATTTAACTACTTGTAGTTTGTTAGCACCACCTGATTTAAGAACTACATCGAAAGATGTTTTTTCTTCAACTACAGGAGCGTCGCCACCAGCAGCAGGACCTGCTACCATTACAGCACCAGCAGCAGCTGGCTCAATACCATATTCGTCTTTAAGAATAGCCGCTAGTTCGTTTACTTCTTTAACGGTCAAGTTAACTAGTTGTTCAGCGAATGCTTTTAAATCTGCCATTTTTATAAAAATTTTATTTTTTAACAATTGATTAAAAAAGGAAGGCTACACCGTGTAGCGATCCGGATGAAAAAATCAGGCGGCTTCTTTCTCTGAAAGAGTTTTAAGAATACCGGCCAGTTTGTTGCCACCACTCTGCAATGCACCAAGTACATTTTTAGCAGGAGATTGTAGCAATCCGATTACTTCGCCTATCAACTCGGCTTTAGATTTCAAGTTAACTAGTGAGTCTAGCTGGTCGTGACCAACAAACAATCCACCGTCAATTGAAGCACCTTTAAGCTTGATAGAGTCTTTGTTTTCTTTTAAGAATCCTTTGATTAGTTGGGCAGCTGCTTTACCATTTTCGGGGTGAAACATAATGCCTGAGAAACCTTTCAAAACTGACTCATTGAAAGACGTGTAATCTGTGTCGAGGGTCTGAAGAGCCTTCTCGATAAGTGTGTTTTTTACCACTATGTATTCGATACCTTTCTCGAAACACTGACGACGAAGTTTGTTGGTAAGTGCAACAGACATGCCACTGGCATCGGTGATATAGAAATAAGGGGTATTGGCAAACTTCTCGCTAAGCTCCTGAATAATGATTGCTTTTTCTTCTCTTCTCATGATTACAGTCCGATTATTGTTGATTTGTCAATCTGAATTCCGGGAGACATAGTGGAAGACAAAGTGATGCCTTTTACGTATGTTCCTTTTGCTGAAGAAGGCTTAAGTTTGAGCAGGGTATGCACAAGCTCGTTAGCGTTGTCAGCGATTTTCTTTGCATCGAAAGATACTTTTCCAATACCTGCGTGGATGATCCCCGTTTTATCAACTTTAAAGTCGATTTTACCGGCTTTCACCTCTTGTACCGCCTTACCTACTTCCAGGGTTACTGTACCTGACTTAGGATTTGGCATCAAGCCACGAGGACCCAATACTTTACCCAGACGACCCAGTTTAGCCATTACGGTAGGCATGGTGATAATCACGTCGATATCTGTCCAGCCTTTTTCGATTTTCTGAATGTAATCATCCAAACCTACATGGTCGGCACCTGCGGCTTTGGCTTCTTCTTCCTTGTCAGGAGAGCAAAGTACCAAAACGCGAACGGTTTTACCGGTTCCGTGAGGAAGGGCTACCACACCACGAACCATCTGGTCAGCCTTACGAGGGTCAACGCCCAAACGTACGTCAATGTCAACAGAAGAGTCGAATTTGGTGTAGGAGATTTCTTTCAAAATTGCAGCAGCTTCTTCCAAAGAATACGACTTGGTCGCATCAAATTTTGAAAGTGCTTCTTTTCTTTTTTTGCTTATTCTAGCCATAATTGATTGGTTTTAACGTCTTCTTCGGCTCGGAGGAGCTTACTCAGACTCCCATTTTTGTAATTAATAATTAAAAAGGACTATTGCCTGTAATATTCAAGCCCATGTTGGCTGCTGTACCTGCTACCATTTTCATGGCCGACTCCACTGTGAAGCAGTTAAGGTCAGGCATCTTGATTTCAGCTATACCTTTCACCTGGTCCCATGTAACTGAGCCCACTTTGTTACGGTTTGGCTGGTCAGATCCTTTTTTAACTTTCGATGCTTCGATCAACAATACAGCTGTAGGAGGGGTTTTGATGATGAAGTCAAATGATTTATCGGTATAGTATGTGATTAATACCGGAACCACCTGGCCCATCTTATCTTGTGTTCTGGCATTGAACTGCTTACAGAACTCCATGATATTGATACCCTTCGAACCCAAAGCCGGACCGATTGGAGGTGCAGGGTTGGCTTGACCACCCTTAGCTTGAAGTTTTAAGTATCCTGCGATTTCTTTCGCCATTTTCTTTTGAATTTAAAATTTGAGAAATACGAACTAACGAACTCAATCTGCCCTCAGTGGCCCTGTAGTCACAATCCAGAGCTAGAAAAACAGATGATCATCCGATTCTCCAGAGTTTTTTCTCATACTCCTCAGGGGAAGCCTAACATATTGATAATATGACAAGAGACAGAGAAAAACTTCGCCAAAATGGACAAGCTGCCCAAAATGGACTGCAAAGGTAAAAAAATGTTTTTGAAAAGCAAAAGATTTTTGGAAAATAAATGCCTGAAAAAGTGCTATTTAAATTGAACTATTAAAAAGTAGCAACATCTATAAAAACATTCTTTTTGATTTCGAAGTATATAAGGAGTAATTACAATAATAAATCCTTGATAATAAACGTTTAAGAAGCATTAAAAACTAAAACTATAAATCATGAGAAAATCAATTTTTGCACAAACCATCATTCTAATCTCATTCCTGGTTATTTCCATTTCTTCTAATGCTGAAACCAGAAAAATCAAGCTTACAGGCTTGGTAGTAGATGCTGAATCTTACCGGCCAATTGAGAATGCAAGTTTTTTTGATGCCGATGATAATCTGGTCGGAACATCTGATCAAACCGGATTTTTCACTTTAAAATTGAATGTTCCCGAGCAAGGAGAAATGTTTTTTAGCCTAAAAGTCAAGAAAAATGGTTATGAAAATTTTACACAAAATGAACATTGGGGCGACTTAGAAGGCAACACAAACGCCACTTTTTATTTTGGATTAAAAAACAAAAAATTGAGAAAATCAGAGTCTTTTTCTGAGCTTTCCTTGAATTCCGATAATTTTTCAATTGACAAAATGAAATCGGACCTAAAAAAGATTGCTGAGAAAAGAGATTTTTTGAATGAGATAGAAAAAGCTAAAACAGGAAATGATAACCCATATATAATTGTAGATGGCAGGCATCTTTTGGTGAGTCAATCGGGATATATAGAATTAAAATCAAACAATGATCTTATAATAATAAATAATGAGAAATACATTTCTGCGGCACATTTAAACGAAAACATTAGCCGTAAAAAAATCATATCCATGAGCACAATTGATGATGGAAAAGGCACAGCAGTGATTTTCACTCGAAAATGAATTTGAGCAACATGCAAGTTTTAGAATCAAATAATCAGAGAATAAAAAAAGTATGGGAGAATTATCTTAGGATTTTTAACCCTGATAAATGTTTCTGATTATTTGATTTTTAAAAAAATATGTACATTTATCTGAAAATAAGCCATTTATATTATGAAAAACCAAAAATTAGTAATGCTTGCTGTGTTGTTGATAATTTCGATAGGCACATTTACAAGGATTACAGGCAATGAAAACATCAGAACGGTACAGTTTCTGTCGATTTTTGTGATTGGAGCCCTTACTTCGCTCCTGATCAGTGAAGTGGCCGAGATGATTAAAGGGAAGAAATAACGGGTTCTTTTTGTGGGTATGGGGTTTTTCTTTATTTTTGTTGATGATCCAAATTTCAATAATAATGAAAAGAATCCTGCTTTTACTATTTCTGATTGCCAATCTCTCTTTTGCTCAAAATAAAAAAGGTCAAAACGAAATCGCCTTGCCGCTACATCCCTGGATAGCCTTGACCGGAAGCTATTATGGTGAATTTGAGCATTTTAAATCTCCCGGGAGGTCAACAACATTTAGAATTGGGTATCAGGAGGACAATCTGGTTTTTATGTTGTGGTCAAAGATGCAGTTTAAAGGCAACAGGGCTGATTATGGGCAAAGGTGGTATCTCAAAGGGGAGACCTCAAAAGTTTTTCGCTTTTTTGCCGGTGTCAATGGTACAATGGAGTACTCCAGATTGAGTCTGAGAGATGACGGATTCGGAATTCCACGCGACTCGATGCAAACAAAAGGCTTTAGCTTTGCTCCGGAAATAAATGCCGGACTTAAAATTGTGGCATTTAAGCATTTTACTTTGACCGGCAGCCTGGGCATGAGGTATTATTTCAACACTATGAATACCGAAAAATTAACCAAAAATCCACGCTATTGGGCTTTTGATGACTGGGATAACATGCAACCTACCTGGCAGGAGAACCGAAGAGAAGTTGAGCTCAATCACTTCAGAAGAGGCCTCACTCCTATTCCTTATCTACACTTGGGATGGGTGTTTTAGAAATAGGTATTTACCGCAAACTCGTATTGGTCGATGAAGATTTTTCTTACCAATTCTTTTATTTGTAGCTCAAAACATTGTAAAATGAAGCTCATTTTTTGATATTTTGAGCTTGAAATGGAGATTTTTTGAGCTTGAATTGGGTTGTGGCTCAGATTTCGAGAATATATTTTAATAATCTGGGAGACTGTAATTCAGCCTATGCTATTTTTCTACCTTCCATGGATCGCCATCTACATTATTGTAGAAAGAAATAAGTAATTCTTTTAATGATTCCCCTTCTAGATCCTTCAATGGAGACCTTTCTATCCTATAGTTAATATATTTTAACCAAAATTTATTGATAAGTTTAAATTTTGATGAAAACACAAATTTGATGACTTCAAAAATAATAAAAATTAACAAAGATATCCACCAATCTAAATCTGTCAGAGTTTTTATAAATAATACTATCAATGGAATAAGTAAAAACATAAATAAAAAGTCCAGCCATTTAATGTGTTTTTTTGTTTCATAATACAAATTAGAAGCTTGCTCTTCAATTGTTTGCTCTAAACTTTTAATTCTCTCCCCCAAATTATCAACTTCTTTTAATTTCTTGTTTAAAACATAGTCAATGATTTGATTAGTGGTTTTAGGTATTTCATCAAATTCAACTATGGATTCTTTTTCAAACTTGGTATCAAGACACGATTTAATCAAATCCTCTATCTCATCATTATTTATTCCCTTTTCAACTAATCTTTTATGAAAATCAAGTACATCCTTTCCATTGAAACTAAAATTGGAAGTTCTTTTTTTAATGAATTTAATAAATAATTCATAATCAGATTGATTAGGACTCTCTGAAAGATTATGATGTAAAATAAATAATTGTGAAGGTAGAATTGTTTCTGGAATAAATATATTGCCATCTATACTTAATACCTTATTTAAACTTCTATCAGTAGTTAAATAAAATGATTTTACATCTGAATAATTAATATTGTTCTGCCCTCTCAATTCCCTTACCTGTAATACGTTGTAAGCATCAATTTTTGCTGCAGCTAATGAATACTTAGTAGAATTTTTTAGATCTTTTTTACTTTTGAAAATATAATTTGCAAAGGAATCAATCTTTTTTTCTGATAGTATCTTCTCCTTCGGAACTTGTTTAAAGCCGATTTCTTTCTCAAGAATCCTTAATCTGCCTTTTAAAAAATGTTCATAATCATCTGGCGAGTCAACAATTTTGGCTTTTTTTAAACTTGCATAATGTGTTATGAAATCCCCATCAAATAAACTAGGGTTCTCTAAATACAAGTTTCCTAGTGCTTCAATTCCACCATTTTGTTTCCATTTTGCCTTTAAATAGTTTACAATTTGAGTCAACTTATTCCTTAATTCCTTATAAGTGAAAGTAGTATATTGTAAAGAGATTCCTCTCGAAATACACTCCTTCAGTAGGGAAATGAGAGATTCCTGTCGTTCTTGTCCACCTACACCTAATAATCTAAAAATTATGTTTGTATCCAATAAATATGTTTTATTATTAAATATCCGAGTATTAAAACTCGCAACCCCTTTTCCTGATGTAAGAATTGCAAACTCAACAGCTTTTTGAAAAACAGCATACAGGACTTTATTTTTATCGGAATTTTGATATTCCAAAAATTCATTAAATATTAAAATATCTTCTTTTTTATATTCTTGGAAGGACTCAATTTGTTGGTTAATAATTTCAATTATTTTCTCAGAAGAAAAAGTGTTTATATTTTCTGAAACGACACAAAAAAGTAATGATATGATTGAGTCAAACTTTGAGTCTTCATATCCTTTTGCGTGCAAAAATTCTTTGATATAATATTCAATACTTTTAGTTGAAATTGTATCTCTGACTTGTATAAATAAATTATCTGTTAGTTTTATATGTATATTAATCTCTTCAAGAACATCTATTTCAAAAAATTTAGAAGATTTATTAATCAAACTCTTGAGATAATCAAAATCAATTTTTAAACCAATAAATTCGACTAAATATTTATAAATGTCTTCTAGTGAAACCAGTTGGTTTTGATTTTCAATTTGATGTTCGCTTATTAAAGAAATAATTATCTTATTAAATGAATTTGAACCATGGTCATTTATTAAGCAATTGACTCTAAACAAGTTAAATTTATTCATAAATTAGATTTTTAATTTTTCAAATAACTTCTCACACTCCCTAAAAGGCAACCACAAATTCCCTTTCATCAATTTTTCTAATTTTTGGACGGCCATTTGCTTTTCCAAAAAATTATTCTTCACTAACTCCTCAAATACCCACAAAACCCCATGTACTTCATAACCTGCCTTTTCAGCTTCCTTTCTAAGTCTATTATCGCCGGTCAAAATCATAAAATCTTCCAGCTCTTTGGCATAAAAATATATAGATAAGTCCTGTACTGAGAGTCTTTTTGTTTGAACTGGCAAACTCTGAAAGGTTTCAATTTCTTCAATACTTATCTCTCTAATTTTTAGCTTCCCGGAATTGATATACTGCTGTAAAACAATTTGTTGGTCTTGATTTAGCTCTCCAATTATCAATGAGGTGGTATGAAACTCAAGGTTCAATAGGAAGAAACTATCTATCAAATCTATTTCGAATAAATCGATGAACAGATTGGCGTCGTTTATGGCAATTCGATATGTTGTGTGGGCTGGCGTCATTAATGGTTTCCGGTTAATGTTCGTCTAAAATCCCCTAAACTCTGCCCGGCCAAACTAGCCGCTTTACTTAAGGATACTACTTCTTCTATGGCTGCCCGATAAACCAAGCCGGAAAAGCGAATGGCTTTTTCTACTCCTGCGTATTGCCCGGGTTCTTTGGTGCGATAGCCCATTTTGGTCATCCAAATCATGAAACCTTTGTAGGTAGCGTCATTGATGATTTCCAGGTTTCTGAGCCGCATCAATATGGCTTGTATCGAGAGTCCATAGTATTCTTTTTGCTGCTTTAGCTCGGCAAATGCTACTTTCTTCCTTTTTTCAGAAAACACTTCAATCACACTTTGCCTTGGAAACAAAAACGCTCCGGCAAAGCTGTGACAGGTTTTTTCTTCGTCAAGGTTTTCGTCAATTTGCAGCACAATATGGGCTAACTCATGCACTGCAGTGAAGCGTTTGCGACAGGCATCGTCGTTTTTATTGAGCACAATTACTAGCTCCTCATTGGCCTCGGCACTAAATCCTTGAAAGGCGTCCGAAGCATCAATTTCTATCACTTTCAGGCCTTTTTCTTCCAGCATTTCTATTACGCTTGGTATGGGTTTTACACCAAGCTCCCAATTATGTCTGAGACTTTCAGCCGCTTTTTCAATATCCTCCTGATTGGTGATATAAGTACCAGCTATGGGATTCTGAAACCTTAAAACGGTGTCGGTTAGAGATTCCACTTCAAAATACCGCTCCAGTTTGTCTTTGGCGGTTTCTTGAATGGCGGCCTCTTCGGTTTTGGTAAGTTTTACTTTTTTTCGGTAGGCGAGTTTTTCAAAAGTCAAGGTTTTGGGCCTAAAAAAATAGTCGAGACTTACTTTTAAGGCATTGGCAATGTTCTGCAAGGTGCCGGCTTCGGGTCTGGACTTACCCTGCTCAAACTGATGCAAGGCCTGCTTGCTGATGCTATTATCCATATTGTCAGCCAATTGCTGCAAAGACAGTCCGGCCATGCGTCTGGCACTGGCGAGGCGTTCGGCGAAATCTAAGTTTTGATTAATTGCTGACATTGATTTTTGTTTACTTGACAAAAATGGGTATTTTTATTTTAAATGTCAAGTAGTAATTGTAAATTGTATGATTGAAGTTTTATTCTCCTTCAAAATACTCCTGATAATTCAATATCTCGAAACCATTGGGACCAGTCATGGTTTTTCCGTCGTAAAGGATATTTTTGGAGGTAATATTCAGTCCTTCGATTTTTGATATTTGCTCTATACTTTTCTTAAAACCAGGCTGATAGGTGGCCGCCGACTTTATTTCAAATGCAGCTATTTCGTTTCGGTTAACCGCAAGATAATCAACCTCCAGACCGTTGTTGTCCCTAAAAAAGTAACCGTTGTGGTCAAGGCCTGCGTTGTATCTTTTTTTCAAAAACTCAGCCACAATCATGTTTTCAAAAAGAACTCCTTTTAGTGGATCTCGCCCGATTTGCGACACCTCTTCTATACCCAAAAGATAGGCCGCCAGACCTACGTCATAAAAATATAGCTTGGAGCTTTTTACCAGTCGCTTGTTGATATTGGCATGGAAAGGCTGCAGTCTGAAACAAATAAATGAGGCCTCCAATACCGAAAACCACGACTGCAATGTATTTACACTCACGCCTACATCATTGCTTAGCGAAGAAAAATTAAGCAAACTGCCCACTCTGCCAGCACATAGCCTTACAAATTTTTCAAACAAAGCGAGGTCACCAATATTCAAAATCTGTCTGACATCTTTTTGAAGATAAGTTTCGAAGTAAGATCGGTAAGTGATGGTGGCATTTTGTCCACGATCATAAATAGCCGGATAAAATCCTTTGTATATCTGCTGGTCGGTGTAGTGGTTAACACCTGCTTTATTCAGCTCATTCAGGCTCAGTGGAAGCAATTTAAATATGGCAGTTCTTCCTGCGAGCGATTGGGAAATTTTGGCGTTAAGGTCGTGTTGGTTACTTCCGGTAATGATTACTTTGTTTTTGCCTCCGTCAAGATACGTTTGGATATATGAGAACAAGTCGGGCACCCTTTGTGCTTCGTCTATAATGAGATTTTGGTTTTTCGCAAACAATGACCTGGGGTCCTCCACGGCTATCATTCTTTCGTCCGGATTTTCCAGATTGAAATAGGCGAAGTCAGGAAATAGTTTTTTCACCAAGGTTGTTTTGCCAGATTGCCGTGGACCAATTAATGTGATTGAAGGAAAACTCTTTAAATTTTCCAGCAAAGTTTTCTCAAGTTCTCTATGTATCATTTTATACATTTTTGAAGTACAACTTCAAATTTACATAAAAATAAGATATATTTTAAATTTTTCTATGTTTATTTTAATCAAATATATTGTTTTCATTAAACTCATCACTCTAATTTTTCTTCTTTTGAATAAATAACAATAAAACAAAATGGGAAAACTTTTATGTAAAACAAGAGGGTTTTTAGAAACTCATTCCTTTCCCAAAACAAATCCCTAATTTTACAAAAAAAAAAACGCCTTTTGAAAGACCTCCTGCTCATTACGCCGCCATTTACCCAGCTCAATACGCCTTATCCGGCGACGGCCTATTTAAAGGGGTTTTTGAATACCAGGCGTATTGCGGCGTTTCAGATGGATTTGGGCATTGAGGTTATTTTAGAGCTGTTTTCTAAGGCTGGCTTGGCTTCCATTTTTGAGAAGGCCGGTTTGGAAGGTGTTTCAGAAAATTCACAAAGGATTTTCGGCTTAAAGCAAGATTATATTCACACCATCGAAGAGGTAATTGCCTTTTTACAAGGGCATAAGCCCACCTTGGCCCGGCAGATTTGTAGTGGAAATTTCCTGCCTCAGGCATCAAGATTTTCACAGGAAAATGACCTGGAGTGGGCCTTTGGCAACATGGGCATGCAAGACAAAGCCAAGCATCTTGCCACCCTGTATCTCGAAGATTTATCTGATTTTATTGTAGAATGTCTTGACGAAAACTTTGGCTTTAGTCGCTACGCAGAACGGCTGGGTAGAAGTGCCAATTCGTTTGATGAGTTGTACAACCATCTCCAAAAAACACCGACTTTTATTGACAACATCACACTCAAGGTTTTAAGCCCAAAAATAGCGGAAATCCAGCCCAAATTAGTTTGTTTTTCAGTGCCTTTTCCGGGCAATTTGTACAGTGCTTTTCGTTGTGCAGGCTTTATCAAAGAGTATTTCCCTGAAATAAAAATCGCCATGGGGGGAGGGTTTGCCAATACTGAGCTGCGAAGTGTAAAAGATTTTCGGGTTTTTGAGTATTTTGATTTCATCACGCTCGACGATGGCGAACTTCCTATTGAGTTATTGGCCAATCATGTTTTGGGGAAAAATGTAAGTTGTGAGTTTAAACGCACTTTTTGCCTTCAAAATGGAGAAGTGAAGTTTATTAATAATTCCATCAAAAAAGACTACAAACACAGCGAAGTAGGCACGCCTGACTATTCTGATTTGGCTCTGGACAGATACATTTCTGTGATTGAGTTGGCCAATCCGATGCACAGTCTTTGGTCTGATGGCCGCTGGAACAAGCTCACCATGGCACATGGCTGTTATTGGGGTAAATGTACTTTTTGTGATATTTCGCTCGATTATATTAAATTGTACGAACCCATTGCCGCCAAAATTTTGGTGGACAGAATGGAACAGATGATAGCCCAAACCGGCGAAAACGGTTTTCATTTTGTAGACGAAGCCGCCCCGCCTGCACTCATGCGAGAAGTGGCCCTGGAGATATTGAGGCGTGGACTGGTGGTGACCTGGTGGACTAACATACGGTTCGAAAAAAGCTTTACCGCTGACCTTTGTATTTTACTCAAATCCTCGGGCTGCATAGCGGTTTCGGGAGGGCTGGAGGTAGCTTCTGACCGACTTTTGGCATTGATAGACAAGGGCGTAACAGTAGCCCAGGTGGCTCAGGTAAACCGCAACTTTGTGGAGTCGGGCATCATGGTACATGCGTATCTGATGTACGGCTACCCTACCCAAACGGTTCAAGAAACCATTGACAGCCTTGAAATGGTGCGGCAGATGTTCGAGTTAGGTATTATGCACTCAGGTTTTTGGCATCAATTTGCTCTTACTGCCCATAGCCCAGTTGGTTTAAATCCTGAGAAGTTTGGTATAATACCTGATTTCAAAGACATAACGTTTGCCGATAACGACATCCAGTTCAAAGATTCAACGGGTATCGACCATGAAAATTTTAGCTTTGGCCTGAAGAAATCACTTTACAATTACATGCACGGCCTTTGTTTTGAATATCCGTTGCAGGAATGGTTTGATTTTAAGATACCCAAAACCAAAATACGACCAGATTTCATAGCCGAATGTCTTGAAGAGCAAGATAATAGCTTCATAAAACCGAATGCCAAGATCGTGTGGATTGGAAACCAACCCATTGTAGAAGAAATCAAAACTAAAAAAGGGTCGGCAGTGCAACTGACTTTCCATGAAAAAATGGAGACTTTTAGCATAAATATTGAAAAAGAAAAAGGGGAGTGGTTTTTGGAAAAATTAAAATTGATGGATGTGCGGTACGCTAAAACCATCACTTTCAATGAATTAAAAACTTCTTTCGAAAATAAATTTGAGCACTTTGAGCTTTTTTGGTACTCCAAACCCATCAACGAAATGCGGGAACAAGGACTTTTGGTTTTGTAATTCCAGGAATTTTGAAAATATATTACTTGACTTAGGGCTAAAAATTCAAAAACCTAATTTATATAATTTATCTATTGTGTAGATTTGTAAACAAAAACCACTTTTATATCCCAAATACTTCATGAAACCGTTCCATTGGCTTTTGATAGTATCTCTTATTTTTGGAAGACTCCACTCGGTAGCTCAGCAAAGCAGCTTTCCTGATACCAATTATCTAAAACAAGAATATACCCGCCAGCAAGCCATAAAGGCCGAGCTGGAAAGGTTGCAAGCTATGCAACTGCAGTATCAGCGGGATAAAAAAAATAATTCTTCGGTAAAAAGCACTTTAAGCAGCTTACCCATACATTGGGAAGAACGTGGCCCAACAGGACTTCCAAACGGAATAAATCAAGTCATAATTGATGCCAATGACCCTGCAGGCAAAAAAGCATGGGCTGCAACTTGGGGTGGGCTTTGGTACAATAATGACATTACGGCAGATTCTTCCTGGCATCTTAAAAAATCGAATTTACGTGCTTTCTCAGTTGCTCAAAACCCCTCTAATTCACGAGAAATGTTCATAAGCACTTTTGATAAATTATTTAGATCAATTGATGCTGGAAATACTTGGGATATATTTTCCGAAAGTGGAGCCTTCCAAATAAAATTTAATCATCAGGGGGATTTGTTTTCCGCTTGCCTTGACGATTGTAGTAATAGTGATTTTATTTACAAACTTAATCGTAGTTCTAAGCAATTTGAGCCAATTCTTTACCTATGGTCAGATTTAGGATTAAACCAAAGTGTGAAAATTGATGATCTTGAATTTGATTATGAAAATTTAATTTATTTTTCACTGAATAATGGTAAAATTTTTCGCTCATCAACAGCGAATGGAGGTGTATGGGAAAACATCATGAATCTCCCTCTTTCAAATATCTCATATAAAACAAAAATTGATATCGGCAAGGATGAAAATAATAACAAAATCATCTACGCAATTAACTTAAAACAGTATTTAAATTATGACCGAAATATTAATTGGCTTAGAAAAAGTCAGGATGGTGGAGAAAGTTGGTCAGAATTACCCATACCCGAACTCAATTCTTATCAATTGTCAGCAATTGATAATGTAGAAATATTATTATCTCCAGTCAACCCTTCAATAGTTAATATTGCTGCCTCTGGTTTTGCTAATAGTCAGGATGGAGGTCAGAACTGGAATGTTCCATATATTTTCGATTTATATACAAAATCATTTGCGACAAATTCCGCAGGAACTAACTATCTTGTAGCTTCTCAAATCAAAATAAAACAACTTAAAAATATTTTTTCTTCAGAACAAATTATTGGAGAAGCTCGAATAAAAAATCTTAATACTAATTTGTTTGGACATTTTGGCTTTCGAAATGATTATAATGATTCTATTTTTTTTTCTAGTGAAAAAAAACTCATTGGAAAGCATTTAATGAAAAGAGGAGATCTAGAAAATTGGCCTTTCTTTTATTTTGATTCGAATGAAACAGATCTAGTTTTTAGCATGGGATCTAAAATCATCTATTATAATCGAAATTGGCAAATTTCAAGAATTGTAAATGTAGATTTTGGATCAAATCCTCAATCTAGGGCATATGATGAAAAATATAATGTATTCTATTTTATTAAAGCTGCAAGCAAAATTAATGATTATTCAAAATTAGTAAGAATTAAAGGAATAGGTGAAAATAATGAATCGGTTGATACCTTACAAATTCACAAGTACTTTTTTGCTAGAGAGATGGTTGCGACAACTGATTCAACTTTAATCTTGGTCAATCACAATTTCGATAATAATACATTTGAACTTTACAGATTAACTATTCATTCTGATAATACTGTTACATACCTTTTATTAAATTCTAGTTCAACAGAAATAATAAAACTACTTTCTTCAAGAGAAAACCCTAACTTCATCACAAATTTAAGAGAAGGTCTATTTTTTAGTAATGATGGTGGAATTAATTGGACAAATAAAACAATAAGTATCCCAAATAATATTCAAGATTATGCATTGAACCAAGGAAATCCTGATAACGTGTTTGTTACAACTTTTGACAATATTTATGTAACTTATAACTTCACAAATGCAAACGTTATTTGGGAATCGATAATTGGTACTTTGGATAATAATATCCCATATAGCCTTCCATATATATGGTACAAAGAATCAGAGGGGCAGTTATGGGTTTCAAATTTTTTTAGAGGTGCTTTTTCTACTAATTATTTTCAAAATCAATTAAAGGACAGCATTATAATTGCTAATTATACTAAAGGAGTAAATATAAATGACTCCATTAAAGTTAGTTTTTATAGAAACGGTCCTTTTTCAGAAAACAACTCCTATGAACTCTGGCTTTCAGATGCTTTTGGTAATTTTAACAATGGAATAAAAATAGGACACTCTTCCACTTCTCCAATATTTGGCAAAATTCCAATTGATATTTTCTCAAGTAAAAATTACAAAATCAGAGTGATTTCGACCAATAATTTAGTACCAATTATTCATGCTGACATAGGGCCATTTGAATTAAATCATTGCACTGACATTATTTTGGGAAATCCAAAAGTAATCAATCCTACAGACAATGGATTTGTTGTAAATATCAATGTGAGTCAAAATGCAAAAGTTTGGTATGTAGTTGTTCCAGGTGGGGAAAAACCACCCACTCTTAGCCAGTTTGTTTGGGGAAAAGATTCTACAGGCATTACATTTTTAATCGCTGACAGTTCTAATATTATAGCCAATGAAAATAATACAATAATCTTTACCGGGCTATTACCTGGAACAACTTATGATATATACCTGGCAAGTAAAATTCAAAACCAAACATGTTTTTCTTCTCTTCATAAGGTTACTGCTACTACTCGAGGAATCTCCAAAAATTATTGTAGTCCAAAAAGTATTAGTGGTTGTGTCGGTAACAATTACTTTTCAGAAATATCTGTTTATAATTCCTTTGAAAATAGTTGGTCATTTTTTTCAAAATATAATTCAGGCTGTAGTCAAAATTCTTATTTTAATAATTTTAAGAATGCTGAAAAAATTATTGCCGGCCAGTTATCAAAAAACGTCCATTGGAAAATTCACGACTTTTTAGGCTATTATCCATCAAAAGGTATCGGTGCCTGGATTGATTATAATTCAGATGGTGACTTCAATGATCCTAGCGAGTCGTTACTTAACGGATTGTTTGATATGAATGACATCTATTCTTTTAATTTATTTGCCAATAACCAAACTGTCCCAGGAATAAAAAGAATGAGAATAAGAGTAATAGATGGTGCAGAATATACCTACCCAATGTCACCCTGTGCTACCTACCAATATGGCGAAACAGAAGATTATTTAGTCAAAGTTGAAACCAATGAGCCATACATATTTGCCAATCTTGATAAAGACACCGTAGGCCATTGTGAAAATATTAAGGTTGCCATGGAAATAACTGGTTCATATAATGTTGGTAATACATTCAGGGTCGAACTCTCCAATCCTACAGGGAGTTTTACCGACTCTACCGTTTTATTATCGGGCATTTCGGTGAATTTACCGGTAAATATCCAGATTCCGAGAACTATTCCTACCGGTCATAACTATAGACTCCGCGTGGTTTCAACCAATCCGGTGGCGGTAAGCTATGAGTCAGCTGTTTTTTCGATACAACCCACCACCCAACAGATTATTACTAATTTCTCAGCTGATACGCATACCTTTAACCAGACAGGAAGCATTTCAGCCACCAATAAAAACACCAATGCCGCCAGGGTAAATTTCAAGGGGTGGAATTCCGTGATTCTCCTCCCTGATTTTGAAGCAAAGCCAAATAATTCTGGAGTTTTTAAAGCAGAAATTGTTGGTTGCAATAATTGAAATATCCTGATAAAAGCACCCCAAAAATCACATTATCTGCCTTTCGGGGTGCTTTTATAATTTTTTTGCTTTATTTCAAAGAGTACCAGATCGTGCCATCATAGACTTTAATGGCTTTAACGGTAGTATCAAAATATATCGCTCCTTCGGCGGGGTTTTGAGGCGGGCCGGGCAATGGCTTCAGCTGCAAGGAGCCTGCAATATCCATTTTAGCTCCTGCGGAATAGTTGACACAAGCTCCTGTTGAAGGATTACAAATATCAATGGTAAGCGGGTTGCTGTCATTGCAGCCAGAACAAGGTAAACAAAATGAATTGGCTATAGTATTAGCATAAGTGCCTATAGCACAGTCTAGACACGTGGAAGCACCAGTTGTACTACTAAATTTTCCGGTGGCACATGGCAAGCATTCGGTTTTCCCGGCATCCGGGTTATAGTAACCTGCATTACACAATTTGCAGGTATCAGCTCCGGTCTGGTCATTATATTTCCCAGGCGGACAAAGCTTGTATTCTTTTGCTCCCGACTGATCAACGTATGCTCCGACAGGTGCCGAAATACAGAATGATGATCCATAAGCATTGGTATAAGTCCCTTTTGGACATGGTTTGGCATATTTTGCACCTACACTATCAACATACATCCCGGGTGGACTCAGCCGGAATGTTGTAGCTCCTTCAATATCCACATAAGCACCAAGTGGTGACTTAATACAATCTACCTGACCGTAGCCACTGCTGTAAGTCCCTCTTGCACAAGGCTTACATGATGATTTCCCCGTACTATCGGAGTAAAACCCGGGTGGACATAGATGAAAAGTGGAATCTCCTTCAGTAGAAACATAAGATCCCTTGGGTGCTGGCAAGGGGTTGGCCATACCTTCAAACGGAGCATAATAACCTATACCTGAGGATACACAAGCCGTATGACCGAAAATAGGGTTATATTTTCCGGGAGGACACAAATCAAACTTGGTTTGTTCATAAGTAGAAACAAATGCCCCGATTGGAGCATCAGTACATTTGTTCTGGCCGGAATTGGGATTAAATTTACCCAATTCGCAACCCTTGCATTTTTTGCTGGCCAATGAATCTGAATATTTTCCGGGGGGACAAAGCCTGTATGTTGAGTCGCCTGTAGTATCAACGTAAGCCCCAACCGGAGCCGGGAGGGCTTGCGACATACCTTTAAAAGGAGCGTAATACCCCTTGGGACTTAAAACACAGGCAGTACTAGAATATCCATCCTGAAATGTACCCAGAGCACAAAGCTTAAAGTCAGTAGCACCCATAGTACTTACAAATGCCCCCGGAGGGGCGGGTGTGCACTTGGTTTGACCCACTTTAGGATTATATGTTCCTGGCCCACAAAGCTTACATACAGTATCAGAAACGGCTCCTGCAACATTACTAAACCGACCTGTGGCACAGGGAACACAGTCATTTCCGTTTCGGTAATATCCTGGAAGGCAATTCTGGGAAAAAAGGTCAAAACAAAGTAATAATGCGAGCAATAAAAAAGTCGATTTCATAGCAATAAAAGGGTTATCAGGTAAGCAAAATTTTGCTAAATATTAATTTTAAATTCCTTTTTATAGCTCTCGAAAGCTTATTTTTAGTAAAAAAATTAGTAAGTGGATACATTTTATTCATATGCAAACATTTATCAATCAATATTTTACAAAAAGCATCAGTCAAATTTTTGATAAATAATACCCCAAGCCGCCATGATCAAAATATGAAAAAGCGTTTTTTGGATGCCTTAAAATCAATTATTGCCTGAAAATATCATATTTCCTGCCCATTTTCTTCCGATATTTGCCTCATTCAATCACTTAAGAAAAATGAGATTTTTCCTTTCGCTCCTTTTGAGCTTTATATGCTTTGGCACCTATGCCGATGATGGTTACAGACTTTGGCTGAAATACGACCCCATCAAAAATCCTGCATTGAAAGCCGGATACAGCAAAAAACTAAATAGTGTTTTTATTCAAAAAACTAATGAAACGATAGCCGTAGCCGTGGCTGAACTAAAATACGCCACGCGTGGGATGCTCGGTAAAGAAATTTTGGAAACTAAAGCACCAACTTCAAGCCTGAAGCTGGAAATAACAAAATTGGCAGATATAAGCCTGGAAGCGTTTGAGATAAAAACTATTAAAACCCAAATAGTTATAAGCGGAAATACTTCGAATGGTGTTTTATACGGCGTTTTTGAATTAATCAGGAAAATGCAATTGGGCGAATCCCTGGAAAATATAAACGTTGCTTCTTCTCCTAAAATCCACCTCAGAATGCTCAACCACTGGGACAACAACAACGGTACCATAGAACGGGGCTATGCCGGCATGTCGATGTGGAAATGGTACGAACTTCCCGAAAGAATTGACCCCAGATACATTGACTACGCCCGGGCAAATGCCTCAATAGGCATCAATGGCACGGTGCTGAATAACGTTAATGCCTCTGCCAGATTCATTACAGGCGAATATCTGGGCAAAGTAAAAGCCCTGGCTGATGTATACAGACCATATGGCATAAAAGTGTATTTGTCGGTAAATTTTGCTTCACCAAAAATCCTTGGTAAACTCAAAACCGCAGACCCCCTTGACCCTGAAGTACAAAAATGGTGGAAAGAAAAAGCGGATGAAATCTATAAGCTCATCCCCGATTTTGGTGGATTTTTGGTAAAAGCCAACTCTGAAGGCGAACCCGGCCCGATGGATTTTGGCCGCACACATAAAGATGGAGCCAATATGCTGGCAGAAGCTATAGCACCCCATGGCGGGCTGGTCATTTGGCGGGCATTTGTCTATAATTTTGACCCAAAAGGCGACCGTTTTGCGGCTGCTTACAATGAATTTAAGAAGTTTGACGGGGAATTTTTGCCCAATGTCATCATCCAGGTCAAAAATGGCCCGATAGATTTTCAGGTGAGGGAGCCTATTTCTCCACTTTTTGGTGCTATGGAAAAAACACCGGTGAGCATAGAGTTTCAGTTGACACAGGAATATTTAGGTTGGGCCACCCATTGGGTATATGAGGCCCCTATGTTTGAGGAAGTACTGAAAACCGACACATATGCTAAAGGCAAAGGCTCAACAGTAGCCAAAGTGATTGATGGCGAAGCATTTAAATACCCGATCACCTCCATGGTAGGTGTTGCCAATACCGGCTCTGACCGCAACTGGACCGGCCACCCCATGGCTCAGGCCAACTGGTACACCCTTGGACGATTGGCATGGAATCCGGAGATGAACTCGGCTACAATAGCCGATGAATGGGCAAAAATAACATTCAGATCCGATGCAAAAACCACAGAAACTATTAAAAAGCTCATGCTCGAAAGCCGGGAAATATATGTAAACTATACCAACCCTCTCGGTGTGCATCATGTGATGGGTGAGAGTCACCATTTTGGACCCGAACCTTGGGTAGAAAAAGCTCCACGGCCTGACTGGACTGCTTTATATTACCATAGAGCCGACTCAGTAGGCATAGGTTTTGACCGTACCGAAAAAGGCAGCAATTCTCTGGCTCAATACCATCCCGAGCTCAGAGCAAAATATGCGGATATCAAAACCATAGAGCCGGAATATCTTTTGTGGTTTCATCATGCACCTTGGAACATGCAGCTAGCAACCGGCCGCTCGGTATGGAACGAAATGGTAAGCAGGTACTATGAAGGCGTAAAATCAGTAGAAAAAATGAATATTGAATGGGCCACTTTGAAAGGCAAAGTCGATGAGGAAACTTTTGAAAATGTATCAGCCAGGCTAAAAACCCAGCTCAAAGAAGCCTATTGGTGGCGGGATGCCTCAGTGCTCTATTTCCAGAAATTCAGCAAAATGCCCGTGCCTGCCCCCTACCCAAAACCAACCCGAACTTTTGAAGAACTAAAGGCTTTGGTTGATGTGTATCATGTGAGGTAAGAGTATCTAATGACACTCTATTTACAAAAAAATGATATTTTAAACTTATTAAATCAGAGTGATTTTCAAAACTCTGATTTAATATCTTTCCAGGACCATACTTGATAATTGGTCCGTGTTTGACTATCCTCTCCTCCGTAAACCAATATTTTTCTTTTTATTGTATCGTCTGCTACATTCGCCAAATTATCTAATCCTTTAAAAAGTGCATTGGTGATGGTTTTTGTAGCTTTGATTTCCACAATATCAAACCCATTACCATTACTCACCATCAAATCAACCTCATTGCCATTGGAGTCTCTCCAATAGTAGAAGTCTTGGTTCAACTGGAGATGTTGATTCTGCTTCATGTATTCATTTATGACAAAATTCTCAAACAAAGCTCCTTTAAATGGGCTAAGTGCGATATTTTCAGCTTTTTTCTCACCAAGTAAAAAACTCGCCAAACCTGTATCATAAAAATATAATTTTGGACTCTTGACTAATCTTTTATTGAAATTTTTAAAAAAAGGCGGCAATTGGTAAATCACATAACTACTTTCTAAAATCGACAACCAAGAACTTACCGTCGGAACACTTATACCGGCGTCATTTGAAAGGCTATTTAAACTTAATTGTTGGCCAACTTTACCGGCACATAGCTTCAAAAACGACCTGAATTGCTTCAAATCCCGTACATTTAAAAGCTCATTTATGTCACGTTCAATATAGGTTTCGATGTAATTTGAATAATAAGAAGACACAGGAATATCACGTATATAAAGTGCTGGATAGCTACCCTTTACAATAGCTTCGTCATAGTCTTCTGGCAACAAATTTGCAGATTTTAACTCCCCAAAATCAAATGGCAACAATTTAAACAAAGCCACTCGACCTGCTAAACTCTGGGTGATTGACTTCATCATTAAAAAATTCTGTGAACCAGAAAGAATGTATTGACCCATTAAGCCCGAATTGTCAACTTTTGTTTGAATATATGAAAAAAGTTCAGGCACCCTTTGTACTTCGTCAAAAATAACCCGGTTATCATATTTATCTAAAAATCCATTGGGATCATCTGATGCAAAAGCACGTTCATCGGGATTTTCCAATGAAATATATTGATAGTCTGAAAACAGATTTTTTAGTAGTGTTGTCTTACCCGACTGTCTTGGCCCTGTAAGTGCAATTACGGGATAAACTTTTGAGATTCTTTCTATCGCTGAATATATGCTTCTTTGAATCATAAATATCTGATTATAAACACAAAAATAATCATTATTTTTAATATTCCAAATCTCTACTTTATGATTTACATAAACTCTACTTTATGATTTGCATAAACTCTATTTTATGATTTGCATAAATTCTACTTTACGATTTACATAAACTCTACTTTATGATTTGCATAAACTCTACTTTACGATTTACATAAATTCTACTTTATGATTTACATAAAATCTACTTATGATTTGCATAAAATAAAAAAGGATTTACCTGTTTTTGATACTTCGCAAAAGAGCCTTGATGGTCTTAGGGCGAGGCTTATAGAAGAGTGGTAGTGTCTGCGAAAGTGTGGCGGCCAATTGGAAATATTGCTGATGACGAGCACCGGAAAGCAGCTGATGAGGCAGCGGAAAATATGAAATAAGGGTTGTGATTTTTCCAAAACCTTCTATCTCACCTTTGATTCTGGAAAAAGGCTTTCTCAGAATTACAATTTTATCAACTTCTGACTTTTCATTAATATCTTGATTTTCAGCAGGTTTCAAAATATACTTCTCTTTTCCTTCCCATGCCGGCTGAAGGCTTTGGGTATCTAATCCTAATAGTTGAGCCGTGTCTTTCCATATTTTTATTTCTGAAAAAGCCCTGATAACTTTGGGTAAGGAATTCTCAAGCTCGATTGCCACGAGGTCGTCAGAAAAAATTGGATAGCCTTTAACAGCATACGCCGCCACAGTGGTCGATTTTCCGGCACCGGGCAATCCCAAAAAAACCGTGGAATGACGATTGATCTCTACTGCACTGCCATGAAGCAAGAAATATCCTTTCAAAAACAAAACTATGCCGATCGCCTCACTCAGAATAAAAACCCGCAGAAGTCCATCAGGGAGCTTACTTTCCGACTGATAATCAATACTTTGCTCAGTTATACGAAACGAAACCATCTGTGGCCAGTAGAGATAAACAAATTCAGGGGTAATCGCAATCTCAGCCTGATTGTCGGCTCTGAAAACTTTGGTTTTTTCGGTAGAAGGTAAATGAAAGGAAGCTTTTTTGATTCGTAGATCTGGATTTTCTGTTTGAATTTTTTCAATATTCAAGTCAAAATCGGAAGCAATATTTAATCCGAAAGCTCTGCAGGTCAGTTCCATTGCCATAGTGGTAGATAGTTTTCTTCTTTTCTTTCTCCCAAAATAATCTGCCCGTTTTGGCTTACCCATGCATGTGCGTTAAACCCTCCCTGATTGTTTACGCCAATTTCGAGTTTCACCTCAGGATTCTCACCAAAATAATACTTCAAAACCAAAGCCTGATGCAGACAGTTAAATCCGGCCGAATTGCCCGCCAGTTCCAATAGTTTGATTCTTCCATTATCCGAAAATCTACGGTTTTTAAAAAGTAGGGTTGCGTAAACTTTTTTAAAAACTGAAAAAGGCAAAATATTAATCAATGTCTTGAAAATCAATAAATAAAATAGGCTTTTAATCACAAAAACCTTTTCAGATATTTTGAGAGAAAAGAATTTTTTAAACCGTTTCAATCAACTTTTCATTTAGAAGCTCTTCAAGCAGACTTTCGATGTCTCTCCGACATTCTTCGGGGCTAACTTCATATTTTTCCAAAACCACTTTTTCCAGTTCTTCCACAGATTTTTCACCAGTTTTAAGTGTTGACCAAATCAAGGTCCCCACCTCATTGAGTGAAAAATACTCTCCTTTTTCGTGATTGAGGATCATCTCCTCATCGTTCATACGGGTAGATATCTGTTTGTCGGATAAAATATATTTTACGGGCATTGCTTGAGAAATAATGACAAATATACCTTTTTTCGATAAAATACATTGAAGAGAAGATTACAAAACAATCAAAATTTACATTCAGGTTAATCTTTAACCCAAACAAAAACATAGGATTTTTACAGGAAAGCATCAACAATTCAGGTCTATTTTGGGTTAGATTAATATGGAAATTATAAAATCAGAATTAGAGGAAAATCTAAGCGACCTCCTGATACAATGCAGAATGGAAGGAGACGAAGCTTTGGATGATATTTTTTCGGAATTGATCGCTGTAAGTGGCCCCGAAGCCCTAAAAGATTTTATGAAATGGGCGGGAAATACGAGAGAATTTGAGTTAAATAATATTCCTGAAAATTTAAGGCTACTATTTCAGGATTATTCTTTTTTGCCAGATTTTGCCAACGGGGAACAGATGGAGGCCGGTTTTATATTTTTTAAAAAGTATGTGGCTCCTATTGCCATGCTGCTGGGTTGTTATTCTCTCCCGTATTGCTATATGGGTGCTGATGGGGCTCAGGTTTTATACTTTTCTGAAAAAATTCACCAAAATACCACTAAAAGACTCAATGACACGGGCGATTTTGTGAGAGAAATGCACAACCCTGAAAAATGGAAGAATGGAGAAAACTTTGTGAGAGCTTTTAAGGTTCGTGTAATGCATGGCCTTATCAGAACATATCTCAAAAACTCACCTAAATGGGATATGAGTTGGGGCTTACCGCTCAATCAGGAAGACAAAGCGGGTACCAATCTGGCGTTTTCATACATTGTATTGGAAGGTCTTAAAAAGTTGGGCTTCAAATATACAGAAAAAGAGGCCGAGGCTTATCTGCATACATGGAAAGTAATCGGGTATTTTATGGGTGTCAAAAACAAGCTTTTGGTTGATACCATGGAGCAGGCCAAAATGCTGGACGGCAGGATTGTAGCGAGGAATTTCAGGGAGTCGGAAACGGGAAAATATCTGGCAAAAGCACTGATTGACAGTAGCCGCAGTGTGATCAAAATACCGTTTTTGAAAGATATACCTACCGCCATAATGAGAGAGATGCTGGGTGAGGATTATTCTGAAAAGCTATGTATTCCGGATATGCCGATTCAGAGAAAACTGATAAAATACATTCCATTTAAGCTGTTGGTCAGGAACAGCAAGGTCATAAAAGCCTGAAAATTAAGGAAAATTTAATACGGACTTAACTTTGGCTTAATTTTCGCTGCGTTTTTTTGTGTCATGAAAACAAGCGAAATTATGAATTCTACAAACTCTGAAAAACCGACTTCGTTCTTAAGCCACTGGCTACCGGTTCTGGCTTTCGTAGCTATCGTGATTTATTATTATCTTTAAGTTCTTCCTGACTAATTGCTTAAAACCAGAGCACAAAAAGTGGTTTTAAGGCAATTTATGTAAATAAATTTTTCTTTCTTTTCGAAATGGCCTGCGGCAAGGATAGCAGCGGAAAGCCCGCAGTGCGGCTGGCTGGTGCGTGGCCGGACTTGCAGCGAATAGCCTGGTGACCCATGACAGCCCCCGGCTGAGAGGATGGCATGGGTCAGCCGCCCAATTGATTTTTTTAATGAAAATGGTCTGGAAAAATATAGAAAAAGCTATTTTTGTTTGAAATAACCTATGATTAAAATGAAATCTCTCTTTATGGCGGGGCTGCTATGCTTTGCTGCCGGTGCGGTATATGCACAAAAATCAAACAATACAGAATGGTGGAAGGAAGAGGTGGTGTATCAGATATACCCCAGGAGTTTTAAGGATAGCGATGGTGATGGCTTGGGTGACCTGAAGGGCATCATCTCGAAGCTGGATTATCTGAAAAGTCTGGGCATAACGGCGGTGTGGATCAACCCGTATTTTGCCTCTCCCAACGATGACAACGGCTATGATATCAGTGATTACCGGGCAATTATGAAGGAATTTGGCACGATGGAAGATTTTGATGCCTTGCTGAAAGGGATGCATGAACGGAATATAAAACTCGTGATGGATTTGGTAGTGAACCACAGCAGCGACGAGCACGAGTGGTTTAAACAGAGCCGCAGCTCTCGTACTAGTCCCTACCGCGATTACTACCACTGGTGGCCGGCAGAAAAGGGTAAGCCGCCGTACCGATACAGTCTTTTTGATGTAAATCATGATGCCTGGAAGTACGATGCAATAACGGATAGCTACTACCTGCATTATTTTTCTGTAAAACAACCCGACCTAAACTGGGAAAACCCCAGGCTGAGACAAGAGGTGTATGATATTATGAAGTTTTGGGCAGAAAAAGGAGTTGATGGCTTTAGGCTGGATGCTTTTCAGTTTGCTTCGAAAGACATCGCCTTCCCGGAATGGCCGAAAGGCTGGGAGAAGGATTTTGTGAAATATTATGCCATGGGTCCGCATCTGCATGATTATCTGAAGGAAATGCATGAGCAGGTTGTCAGCAAATACAGGGTAATGAGCGTGGCCGAAGGGGCTGGAAATACAATGCAAGACGCTCATAATCTGGTAGATGCCGAAAGAAAGGAGCTAAACATGGCATATGCTTTTGAAGGAGTGGACATCGCGAAACCCGAAGGCTATGATCTGGCTCACTTTAAAAAGGTGTTTACGAAATGGGATGCAGAGTTTGCGGAAAAAGGCTGGCTGTCCATATTTTTGGCTAACCACGACCAAGCCAGAATGGTGACGAGGTTTGGCAATGATACACCTGAGTTCCGAGATCTGTCATCGAAGATGCTGACAACATTTATCATGACCATGCGTGGCACGCCGTATTATTACAATGGTGATGAGCTGGCGATGACCAACATTAGGTTTGAGACGATTGATGACTACCGTGATGTGGCCGGTAGAAATGAGTATGAATATCAAAAGAAAAATGGAGGCGACTTAAAGAAACTTCTGGAAGATATGAAGCTGGGCAGCCGTGACAATGGCCGCACGCCATTTCAGTGGGATGATACCAAAAATGCCGGATTTACGACCGGAGAACCATGGCTGAAGGTGAACCCCAACTATAAAACGCTGAATGCAGCAGCACAGGAAAAAGATCCGAACTCGGCCTTGAATTATTTCAGAAAAGTGGTGGCTTTGAGAAAGAATAACAAGGTGTTGGTTTATGGTAAGTACTCTTTGGTGGACGAGCAAAACCCTGAAATATATGCATACACCCGTGAGCTGGAGGGCAAAAAGATGTTGATTTTATTGAATTTTTCACAGAAAAATGCAAGTACGGTTACTGATAAAAAACTGGGTAAGTTACTGATTAACAATTATCCCACAGTACAAAAAGTAAGTGGAAATAAAATAGTACTTAGGCCTTACGAGGCAAGGGTATATGAGGTGAAGTGATTTTGACTAAATCTTTTTTAAGGTTTTATTTAGAAAAATATTATTAAAAATCGTCTAAAAGGTAATCTGGCGTTGCCTACCGGCGGTTTTCATTTTTTTGCTCGCCCAAAAAAACGAAACAAAAAAAGGGCGGTCTGTGCAAAGTGTCACGAAAAATTTCATTGATATTTCCTGAATTTTAAGCTTTTTATGAATGAAATTTTTCTAAACACTGCACAGACTTTCAATGTATTTTCATTTGATTATTAAATATTTAACTTAATTTTATTTCTGATAAAATTTCAATGCTTGATTATTGCCAGCTACAACGACGACCTGTTTTCCGGCAATGGCCATGGTTTTAATTTTTTTGATTTGACCTCTTATCCCACCGGAAACAAAGGGCTTGATCGCTTTTTTGCCTGAAAAATTATAAATATTGCCACGGTCGGCATCATAAATACCCATCTGGATATTGCAATCATAAAAATTGCCAAGCATGAGGAAGTCACCGTTATCAGAAACTCTCTGAGCTGCATAAAATGGTGCCCATTGGGCTTTACCATCCAGCGGCATCAGGTCAAAGGTCCCATTGCCTTTATTAATCAAGACAGCATTTTCCATAAAATCAGCTTTAAAAATAGCGGCACTTTTTATTTTTTCGACACCCAATAAGTCTTCTAAGCTGGCTTGGGCGAAATCCTTGTAGTATAAAAATTTCTTTTTGAAAGACGGAAGTTGCTTCTCCAGCTCCCGCTTATCAATAAAGATAGTCTCTTTTCCACCGACATAATAAGTGAGGATCTGATCCAACCGGCTGTTTTGGTCGTAATCATTGACATACATTTTAAGTGGCTCATTATCAGAGGCTTTGAGACGACTGTTGGTTCCCAGATTTCCACATATCAGGTCTGTTTTGCCATCAAGATTTACATCCATGGGATACACGAAATTCCACCAGCCCGACTTTTCGGTGAGGTTGCGGGCTACATACTTTTTGTTTTTATATTCAAAAGCCACTACCTTGCCCCAGTCGTAGGCTACCACGAGCTCCTCGACTTTGTCCTGATTAATATCGGCCCAAATGGCAGACTTAACCATGCCTTTAGTTCCGAGGCCGGGCATTATTTGTTCGGTTTTATCCTGAAAATTGCCTTTGCCGTCATTAATCAGTAGATAGGATTTTGGTATTTCTCCATAGGCGAATGGAACACAGCGTGCACCCAGAAACAGGTCAGGATGGCCGTCAGCATTGACATCTTTTACCAGCAAAACCGAACCACAAAGTGAGACTCCGGAGAATGCATTTGGGTTCTTTTTGAAATTGCCTTTTCCGTCATTGAGATAAATTCTTGGCCGGAGAAACTCTGAATTTTTTTCAAACTGATTGCCTCCCGAAAGCACAGCCAAATCGGTGTGGCTGTCCTGGTTAAAATCGGCAAATTGGGCATCGATATCTTCAAAAAGGCTGTCGTTTTCGAGCTCAGGTTGCGGAAGCCTCAGCAGTTTGCCAACTTTATTTTGTAAGTAGATTTCGGATACTTTTCCCTTGGCATTCCCCAAAAATAAGTCCTCGAGCCCGTCATGATTAATATCTCCAATGGCCAGGGCAGGACCTTCTTTAGAAATCATATTGGGCAAAAGTGGCTGATAATCAAAATCATTAAAATCGTTTTCCTGGTGTACAATTTTAGAGTTGATATCGTTGCTAATATCTTTATATTCAGAACTTTCCCTATGTAACTTTGAATAATCAAATACCGGCAAATCGGATTTATAGCTTACCGAAATGCGTTTTTCTCTTTCACTTAATATGAGTCTTTGGAAATGATTATCCGGCCAAATAACCAAAACCGAATCTATTTTTTTTATTGTACCCAAACCAAATTGGAGAGGAGTTTCCATGGATGACATAAAGCCATGGACGGGAAATTTTTCCTGATAAAAAGTTTTACCTCCGGCATAAACTATGCATTTGGTTCCCACTCCCGTTTTGTTTTTTTCAGGGCCTTTAAAGTCTATCGTCAGGGTTTGATTTTCGGAATGTTGTTCATTGCTAAGATTTTCATACAAAAATGCGGCATCGTCAATATTATTGGTTACAATGTCCAGGTCGCCATCATTGTCGAGGTCGGCATAGATAGAGCCATTGGAATAAGAATCCCGGGCATTTTTGATAGTATTTGTAAAATCAGTAAATGCAAGATCTCCCTTGTTGGAGTAAAAACGGTTCGGAATTTTTATTTCGGGCAAAAAATCATGCAGGGCTTTTTCGAGTTCATCAATTTTCCCTTCCGAAAGCTTGTTTTGCATCTCGGTATTGGAAATAAAATTGATATAATCGAGGTCGTTGAGTCGCTTGCTGATACCGTTGGAAATATAGATATCTTTGAGGCCATCGTTCTGAAAATCAAACAATAATGTTGACCACGACCAGTCGGTAGCATGTACTCCGGCAAACATCCCTACTTCTGAAAATGTGCCGTCACCGTTGTTGTGCTGAAGGTTGTTTCGGGCAAATTGTATACTATAGCCTTGAGAAAGTTTGAATTTGAAATTGTAAAAAGCATCCTCTCCATCAGATCTTTTCAAAATCTCAGAATCGTAAGGAAGCATATCAAGTGAAAAGATTTCCGGAAAAATATCGTTGTTGAGGTCTGCCAAATCGACACCCATAGAAAATCGGCTGGTATTGGAAAAACTCTGGGTTGAGAGGTCTTTGAAGCTTTTATTTTTTTGATTGATATACAGATAATCGTTTTCATGAAAATCGTTGCCTACATAAATGTCGGGGTAGCCATCCAGGTTTACGTCACCAAGAGCCAGGCCAAGTCCGTAACCCACCGCTGAGGCTTGGATGCCGGCTTCTTTGGTTTTTTCCAGGTATTCTCCATCAATATTTTCGAAAAACCTATCCCCTGCCAAAGGATGAAAAGTGTCAAGAAATATGCTTCGCTGATTATAGGTGTTGTTTTGATGGACGGAATGAGTCAAAAGAAAAAAATCAAGGTCACCGTCGGCATCATAGTCAAAAAACGATGCCTGAGTACCAAATCCAACCAGATTCAGACCATATTTTTTCGACTCTTCTTCATAATGCGGAAGGCCATTTTTGTCAATATTTTTACATACAAAAAGCAGGTTATGACCTTTCAAACCCAGAAAGTCCCCTACCCTGCAAATATAAATATCTAAAAGACCATCCTGATTGATATCGACCAGTGAAACGCCAGTGGACCAGCCTTTTTCAGCTGAAAAACCCGCTTTTTCAGAGATGTCTTCAAATTTCAGATTCCCTTTGTTGAGATAGAGCTTATTGTCCACCTGATTTCCTGAAAAAACGAGATCGATGAGGCCATCATTGTTCAGATCACCGGCTCCGGCTCCGGCACCATTGTAATAATACAGATAATTAAAAATATTGAGGTCTCTGGTAGGGTTAAGTTTGTTGACAAAATCCAAGCCTGTGTCCTTGCTTTCCAAAAGCATGAATATAGGCTCTGAGTTTTCTTTTTTACAAGAAATAAACAACCCGACCAAAACAATCCAAATAATTCGCCTCATCATCAAATACTGAGTTTAAAAAATTGAGGTTTCAGATTGTTGCTGGCACTGACTACCCATGTTTTATTGTTGATTTGAAGCGTTTTAATATTCTTAACTTCACCTTTCAAATACATTCCGGTTTTTATATTGGAAACATACCGGAACTTTCCTTGCCCCATGTTTTTTAAAACCACTCCACGGCTGGCATCCAGACGGCCAAATTGCGGGATAAAACCATAATAATTCCCTCCAAGTATAATATCGGGCTTGTTGTCATGGTCATAATCAAGCACAGTAATAGCACTTACGGCACTCAGTTGGGCTTCAGTTGGCAACAAAACCATTTCAAATTGTCCTTTGCCTTTATTAATGGCAACATAAGTTCTGAACTCCGAAGCCTGTGTTTGTTGCACTCCGGTCAACACTTTTTTCTCATCAAAAATATCCTGAATGCTTCTTTTGGCAAACTCACTGTGTTTGAGGTTTTGTGCTTTGAGGAATGGAAACTGCTCCATGAGTTCTCTTTTTAAGAAAACGGGTTTATCTCTTCCTTCCACATTTCGGGTGATTACCTTATCGTTGATTTTGTTTTTGTCAAAATCTCCTACCCAAAGTTTCAGAGGATACCCTTTGAAAAATGAATTTTCTGATAAGTTACCTAAAACCAAATCCATTTTTCCGTCTCCATTAAAATCTGAAACTTTTACATCACCATAAAAACCTGGGTTGTTTTCAAGGCCAGAACTGATTTTCTGAATTTTTCTTTCTTTTATTGAAACAATAACGGGTGCCATCCAGTCGCCTACAATGATTAGTTCTTTACGGTTATCATTATCAACATCGGCCCACTCAGCGGCTCTTACCAATCCAAATTTTGTTTCGTTTTCATCACTGCTGAAATTTTCAAAATATCCTTTCCCGTTGTTTACCAGAAAAAAACTCGGAGGGACCTGTCCATAATTGAGCGGCATCGAGCGACTGCCCACAAAAAGGTCAATGTCGCCATCGCCGTCAAAGTCATTTGGGGCAACACAAGAAATGTTGGTGCCCAAATAAGGAATGGCTTGTGGGTCGCCTGAGAAATTCCCTTTTCCGTCGTTTTTGTACAATCTGCTAAGGTAGCGATTGGCTTTGGGGTCTTCCTGGTTGCCTCCGGTTCCTACAAACAGGTCGAGGTCACCATCGCCATCACAATCAAAAAACTCGGCTGCTGTATCCTCAAAAAATGCAGTCTTTTCGAAATCCGGTTCATGTTTTTTTACAAATTTGGCACCTGACTGCAGATACAAAACTCCTGCCTGATCTTTGGCTCCACAAATATAGATATCTTCCATTTTGTCACCATTGACATCGCCTATAGCTACTTTTGGCCCTTCAGCACTTAGTTTTTGAGGGATATTTTTTTCAGAATAATAATCTTCATAAGTATCTTCTTTATGGATAAAATCATTGATTAGCTCGCTTTCTGCAAAAATCGTATTGGATAATTGCCTTTGATTTTCAGGTTCTACTCTTGCCTGGTTTTGATTGTAATTTAGGGTTTGGTTTGATTTTACATTTTTTACCAAAAACACTTTTCTGTCGGGCCAGATAATTTTTATTGAATCTGCCTGGGTATGTTTTCCCATGCCGATGGTCTGCATATATTCGGTACTTGACTGAAAACCTCTGGATGGGTTAATAATCCTTACCAGCTTTTCACCATTTGGCAGAAAAACACATATTTTAGAGCCTATTGCATTGAGATTGGGAGTATTTCCGTTGAGTTTTATTTTCAGAAAGTTCTTATTTTCAGATATTTTGCCTTCCTGAGTTTTATTTTTGTAAACAAAACATTCCTGATTCACATTGTTGACCACCAGATCCAGATCTCCGTCATTATCCAGATCGGCATAGGCTGCTCCGTTAGAAAATGAAGGTTCTGTAAATCCAAATTTCTCTTCTTCGTCGGCAAATTTCAGGTCGCCAATATTGTGAAAAAACTTATTGACAATCGGGCGTGAAGGCATTTGTTTGATGATGTCATTAAATTTCTCTTTTTTCCCCGAAAGCACCATTTTCTGGTTGACCTCATTCGCAAAAAAATCAATAAAATCCTGATCAATCAGGTCATGATAGATACCGTTGCAAACATAAATATCGGTTTTGGTGTCGTTGTCGGCATCAAACATGAGGGCACCCCAACTCCAGTCACTTGCCGATACACCCGCATAGTTGGCGATTTCGGAATATGTACCATCCTGATTATTGAGTTGCAGGCTGTTTTGCATAAACTGGTTATAGAATCCCTTATCGTATTTGAGTTTATACACATAATGATTGTCAAAAGAAGTGGTGGTTTTCAGCCGCATTTCGTCACGGGGGAGCATATCAGTTACATAGATTTCCTGAAAACCATCGTTATTGATATCAGCCATGTCGGCACCCATTGAAGCCAGAGAAGTGTGCTCAATTCTCTGTTCCAGTTCTTCTGCAAACTTCCCGTTTTTCTGGTTGATATAGAGATAATCTTTTTCAAAAAAATCGTTTGAAATATAGATGTCGGGGTAATTGTCGTTGTTTACATCGCCCACAGTAACACCCAATCCAAATCCGATAAGGCTACCATAAATACCGGCTTCTTTTGACACGTCAATAAACTTTCCTTTTTCATTTTTCATGAGTTTGTCGCCGCCGCCTTTCAGGAAGTCTTTCACCGGCCAATCCTCGGCTCTGAGGTCGCGGTTGTTGTCATAGTTGAGGGTGTTAACAGGAATAAAACTATTGTTGAGAATATAGCAATCGAGGTCGCCATCCATGTCATAGTCAAAAAAAGCAGCATGAGTGGTATATCCTTTGTCATCGAGGCCATAGTCGTGAGATTTTTCAGAAAATGTAAGATCTTTGTTGTTGATAAACAGTGCGTTACCTTCTTTATTTTTAAATTTATCGATGCCAGCATTGCAGATATAAATATCCAGCCAGCCGTCCTGGTTGATATCCACCATCACTACGCCGGTGTTCCATTTGCCTTTTTGAGTTATTCCTGCTTTTTGACTGATGTCCTCAAATTTCAGGTTGCCTTTATTCAGGAAAAGTTTGTTTTCGCCCATATTCGAGGTCAGGAGCACATCGGGCAGGTTGTCGTTATTGATATCACCCACAGCTACGCCGCCGCCATTGTAGAAATTGCGGTAATTGAAAATATTGAAATTTTCGGAGTTCCTGATGTCATTACTGAAACTAATTCCAGTTTCGGAAGGATCAAGAAGTTCAAACAGAGCATTCTTATTTTGTTTCTTGCAACCCAAAAATGTTCCTAAAATCAGAATTGATAGTATTAAGTATTTTTTCATCTTGTTAAAGTATTTATCGCAAAGAATAAACTTCCATTTTCCGGTTGTTTATTCCAAAAATTATCCTCTTGCCTATTTTTACTGCACTTTTTACATCTCCTTTCAATTTTAGACCTGATTTCAGAGGTTCCAAAAAATCAAATTGCAATTTATTTTTTTGTAAAAACATCTGACCAAAATTAGCATCTATTTTACCCATTCTAAGCCTCATTTTGCCGTTATTTCCCACCAACAAAATATCTTTTTTATGGTCATTATTAAAATCTTCCATCAGGATGTCGAACACTGAACTGTACTGGGCTTCAATTGGCAATCTATGGATTATGTATTTCCCGTTTTGATTTTCGAGAATCAAGGTTTCAGTTTCTTTGATCTGCTGCCTTTGGGCACATTCGAGCTGCTTTTTCTCAAAAAAATCACTCAAAACTGACATTGAAAAGCTTTTATAGGTTTGGAATTTTCTTCTGAGTAATGGTATCTGATCAGTAACTTCATCTCTGCTATAAGGCGGATAAGCTGTACCCTGAATGTAATATTCCATAAATGGGTCAATTTGCCCGTTATGGTCAAAATCGCTATAAACCAGAGCCGCAGGTTGATTAGAACTGGCATTAAACTGTACATTCCTGCCTATATTGCCGAGTACAAGGTCCAGGTCGCCATCACCGTCGAGGTCACCTGATTTTACACAATTCCACCAGCCTTCAAGGTTATCGGGAATTCCTTCTTTGCTGACCTTGAATTCTCCCGATTTCCACTCCAAAATTGTGGGAGCCATCCATTCTCCCACGAGCATTATTTTATTATCAGACAATTTTACGGAAGCTGTAACCAAACCATCAAAAGGCAGCTTTTGGCTTTCAAACAAATTGTTTCCTTTATTAAAAAACACCATTGAAGGTTCCGCAAGCGGATAAGTATAAGGCTTCACAAAGCCACACAATAACACATCAGGCTTTTCATTTTTATCAAAATCAACGATTTCTACCGTCTTGTTATGAATCCTGTCATTCAGAATAATTTTTTTCTTAAAGCCTCCTTTTCCATCATTTAGCCAAATCTGATCATTTTGATTCTCAGAATTGGTTTCTGAATAATCTCCAATCGCAAAATATAAATCAGGATATTTATCACCATTAAAATCCGCTGTTTTTATATCTTGTACATTAGCTTTTTCAAAAGATACATTGTTGCTTTTCAGCAGATTACCTTGTTTACTTCCCAAAAATAGAGCCGATGGAGTAAACTCAGACCCGGCCACTATAAGATCTTCATTTCCATCAAGATTAACATCTGCTTTACATAGTTTTGGACCAAAATAGGAATAGTGCTGTGGTATCAAGAGCTGCTTTTCGAAATCATTATGATAGCCTGTTTCTACTTGGAAGTTGAGCAAAGTAGAGTCATTCTCAAAAATCGCATTTTGTTTTAAATCCAGTATTTGGGCTTTTTGCCCTAAATCCTCTTCTACGATATTTAACTGGTTAATATTAAGATTATAAGATTTAACAACTCCATCAGGCCAAATGACTTCTATGGCGGGTTTATTTTCTCCACAACCCAAAATCAAATCAGAATAAGTGCTTGAAAGATAACCCCTTGCAGGGTTAAATTCAACCGCTTGTTGAGAACCCTTTTCTTTTATAATTACTTTTGCTCCTACACCAAATGTATTGTTTCCACTTCCTTTCAATCTGATTTTTACATAATTGACGGGCTTTGTTTCCTGAAGATTATTTTTATAAATTCTTGCAGGTTGATTGAGATTATTAGTAATGATTTCGAAATCTCCGTCATTGTCAAGGTCGGCGGTGATGGCACCGTTTGAAATAGTCAGATCTTCAAACCCCCAGTCTTTTCTGGCATCTGTAAAAGTCGTATTTCCATTGTTTCGGAATATATAATTGCTGGTTTTACTTTCCGTCATTTTCTTCAATTCATCCAGTAGCATTACGGTAGGACGATGCATATCGCTGGAATATTTTATAAAATCGATATTGGTAAAATCGCGACCGATACCATTGCTCACGAAAATGTCTTTGTTCTTATCCAAATCAAAATCCTGAATCAATCCGGCCCAACTCCAGTCGGTATTAGAGATTCCTGCCAGCTGACCAATCTCGCTGAAAGTCCCGTTCCCATTGTTGATTTGTAGCATATTACGCATATTTCCATGCCAAAAACCATTGTTTAACTGTGCCTGGTACACGTTCCAGTTGTCGGGCCAAACCAGCAGTTTCTGTCGGGCGTTGTCCTCAGGTAGCATGTCGGTGGTCAGGATATCGGGTAACAAGTCGTTATTAATATCAGCGATATCAACACCCATAGAAGAATAAGAACTATGTTCAAGATTTTCTCTCATCTGATCCTTGAAGGTGCCGTTTTTCTGGTTGATGTACAGATAGTCGTCTTCCACAAAATCATTAGCCACAAAAATATCAGGATAGCCATCATTATTAATATCAGAGAAAGTCACACCAAGTCCGAAACCCAATGGATTGGCTTTTATGCCTGCTTCTATCGTGATATCGGTAAAAGTGTTGTTGCCATTGTTGCGGAAAAGCTTATCGCCAGCGTTATAGTCATAAGCGGTACGCATAACATGAGCCTCTTTCCGTTCGTATCCTGCGAGATTATGGTTTACCAAAAAGCAGTCAAGATCTCCGTCGCGGTCATAATCCAGGAAAATTACCTGAGAAGAATACCCACTGTCAGCTAGGCCATAAGATTCAGCTTGTTCGGTAAACTCAGGGGAAGCATTTTGCAAACCTTTATTGATGAATAATTGATTTTTTCGCAATGTTGAATCCCTTAATCCTGAATAACAAACATAAATATCGAGCCAGCCGTCTGCATTAATATCCACTATACTAACACCTGTTGCCCAAGCCCCTTCTGGTTTTGTTACGCCTGCATTTTCTGTAATTTTCTCAAATTTCAACTCACCTTTATTCAGATACAATTCATTCCCGACCTGGTTTCCGGTAAAAAACAAATCTACCAATCCGTCGTTGTTAAAGTCACCGGCACCTACTCCCCCACCATTATAAAAATACTCATAGGAGAGTACATTCTCAGTCTCGGTTTCTATGAGGGTGTTGTTGAAATCTATATGGGTTTGACTGGTTTCAAGTGCTATAAACAAAGGTTTTTCTAGAAAATTACATGAGCTTATGGTGAAAATCAACCATAAAATGAGGGTTGCCGGCTTAACGCCAGGAAATGAAATTTTTGCAATATTTTGATTCTTGATTTTCAATTTAGTAAATACAAAAATAATGTCTTTTTGGGTATTTTGGCCTTAATCATGCCAGTTTTCGGGCTCTTGTTTGGTTCTATATTTGGCTTCTTTACAAGGTACCGTTGGCAAAATCGAAGAGCCCGTAGGTGCCATGGCTTCTCGCCCCTGATATATTGGAAAAATCGGCCGTAAATCAGCGGGCAAATTGTTTCGTTTTATATAAATTTGACGTTTTTGAGCACCAAAAACCGAAAAAACACCCAAAACTTTTTCTTTAGGATCTGTTAAACATTTAATATTTGGACTAAAAGGTGTATTGGCCGGAATATCAAACAAACTGCCATTTGACTGGGTGGTTTCTTTTAGTTGATTCAGATAATTATAGACCTCCGCATGAATTGTTCTCATTTCAAGTTCAAAATAATAATCTGTGGTACCATCATAGGGAATTCGGGCTACCGGAAAATCACTGATTTTCTGACCATTCAGAAGATTATCTGCAAACAAAACAAATTGTGGTGGCCTCGAAATATCAAAGCAATTATTCCCACACCGATAATTTATAGGCCGATCAGAATTATATTTTTCATAATAGGGAAGGTTCTCATCTGTTCTGCTGCAATCATTTTTACCATAGTCAAATCCATTGTTGCAGGAGGCACAATACAAGACCCTCTCATAATGTATCCAATCCCATTGATAATATTGACCGGGAATTTTACTGTCCTCAAAATCAACGGTAATATTGAATCCATATCTTTGGGGATTGTTTTCAGGAAAATTATTTCTTAAAACAAATTCATCTTTTATTTCTACTATCTGAGGAGGATGCATAAGCTGCTGAAAGTCAGATTCATAGCGTTTCTCATTTTTGAGACGAATACTTAACTTATAGGAATGCCCTGAAATTGCACCAACTTTCTGAACAGACTGATACACACCTTCACCTATTTCTGAGAAAAGTATTTTTTCTCCCAAACTATCAACAATCTGAACTTCCGCTCCGGAAATTGCCTTAGGTGAGGTATCACCGGAAATATTAGGCGAAGATTCATTGAGGTATATTTTATGAAATTTTTCTAAATTGGAAAATGTAGCTTCGATAGTCACAAAAGTTTCTTGTTCGGCCTGACGAAAGTCTCTCAACTCTTCTTCACAGCCAAATAAAAAAAACAAGAAAAAAATTATGCCTAATACCCTCACATTAAAATATTTAAAACTTAAAATTATATGTCAATGAAACTATAGGACTAGAAAATACGCCTAAAGAATAGGCTCTTATCCCAGAATCAGCGTTTTTGAAATAAATAGAATACACATTTTTTCTACCATAAAGATTATATACAGCAAATACCCAATTGTCCTGATATCGTCTGACTTTCATACCCGGATTAGTGACAGTCCACGAAAAATCCAACCGGTGATATAAAGGCAAACGGTCATTGTTTCTACTACTGTACAACGGAAACGACTGTTGATTTAAAACATAAGTACCGGTAGGTGAGGTAAATGGCCTTCCCGAATTAACTGTAAAAACCAATCCCACGGCATTATGCTCATTTGAAACAGTATTCAAAGTAAAATTTAGTGCATGTGGTCGATCATAAAATGATGGGTACCAGACATTTCCAAAGCTACCATTATAAGATTTTTGAAATGTTCTGGAATAAGTATATCCCAACCAACCGGTATTTCTGCCTCTTCTTTTGGTAACCATAAGTTCCAATCCATAAGAGCGGGCCTTTCCGGCAACCAGCTGCGTTTCAATGGCAGGATTTAGCTGCAAATCAGCTCCTGAAACATAATCAAATACATTTTTTGTATGCCGGAAATACATTTCTGCTGAGGCCTCCCATATTCCGTTGGACAATTCTCTGAAATACCCAGCAGAGATAAAGTTGCTGATTTGGGGTTTAATATTGTTATCAGAAAGTTTCCAACGTGCAGTGGGGAGCGGAGTTGTATTATTAGAAATCAATTGCAAAAATTGCCCCATTCGGTTATAGCCTATCTTAAGGTTCTCATTTTCACTTAATTGAATTTTTACCGAAGCCCGGGGTTCAATATTAAAAAATCTGTTTACCGTTCCATTTAAAGTGCTTACCGTAAGCAATGTGTTATTAGATGGCTGAAAATCAGTAGAATACTCTCTTACCTTGGATGGCCCCAAAAGCCTGTACTCAACACCTCTCACGCCTAACCTTATGGCAACCCGGGGCGAAAGCGTCCATTCTTCCTCCAAAAAAGCCGAAAGTTCAGCCGCCCTCTCTTTATCTAAAAGGAGTGGATTTACTGCCGATTTAACTTCTTTATTTAATTCACCAGGCATAATTTCATAAAAAACCGCATTGATTCCTGCATTGATGATCTGATTTTTGCCAGGACTTATTCCGACCATAAATTTTACACTCTGATATTTTATATAATTTTCAAGTAAAAAAGCATTTAACGAATCCGACGACTGAGTTCTGGTTTTATATAAACTATGTACTGATGAAAGTTCAAAATTCAATTTTTCTGATACATATTTATTCCATTTTAATGAAATGTTGTTCTGTCCGTAATTGAATGCTGTTTGCTTTGCAATCACGCCCCTCAAGCTAAAAAGGGAGTCCATTCTGTAATAATCTTTGCTAAAATAAGTGGATACCGAAAAGCTGTTTTGGGAGTTAATTTTAAAGAAAAGTTTATTGGTCAAATCAAGAAAGTTGGCTCTGGTACTTTTCATTTTTACCGGAGCAAAAATTCTGAACCAAAAATCATTAAATGAAAAACGAGACGCTGAAAGTAATGATAGTTTATTTTTAATAAGTGGGATTTCAGCCAAAAATTTATTGGAAATTGGACCAACACCTCCTTGTATCGAGATACTGTCTGTGTTGGCTTCGATCATTTTTATTTCTAAAACTGATGCTACCCTTCCACCAAACCTGGCCGGAATTCCCCCTTTGTATAATTCAAGATTCCGAATTGCATCAGTGGTTAAAACAGAAAAAAGGCCAAACAAATGAGTGGGATTGAATATTGGTGCCTCATCAACCAGCACAAAATTCTGATTCACATTACCTCCTCTGATATTAATGCCATTGGCCCCTTCTCCCACCGATGACACACCTGGGAGTGTCTGAATACTACGAAGTAAGTCAACCTCACCCAGCATGGCAGGTAATTTTTTTATGCCTTTTATATTAAGGTAAGTAACTCCAATGGAGGGTGAACGTGTCAACTGGTTATAGGATGTTGCAGAAATAACCACCTCATCCAACTGCTTAGATTCATCCTTTAACCTAAGATTTAAAATCGTATCTTTTTCGATAGCAATTTCAAAATTCTGTAAGCTAAAACCTACTGAGGAAAATCGAAAAGAATAGATTCCTTTGGGAAAAAACAACTGAAATCTACCTGCAGAATCAGTAGAAGTTCCCAGATTCCTCTTCGAATTAACCGAGATATTTACTCCGGCTAAAGGTCTCTCGGTATAAGAATCCTTCACAATTCCACTAATACTAAATATCAGTCTGTTTTCTTGAGAAAAAGTATTATTTGCAACTAAAAAAGCTACAATAACTGCAAAAACATTCCATACCCGATGCCAACTCATTTTAATTATTAATCGAATACTCTTGAAAGACGGGGTTTTTCGAAATAATATAACCTTCTACATTAAAAGAAGGATCAGTTTCCGAAACCTTAGGATACTTTTTTGCTTCTCCTGAAAATTTAAAAATCAATTTAGATTTGCTCACTGAAAGAGGTTCGATTTTACCGGATGAATAAAGATAACCTTCTCCTTTATTGTTTTTGGCATCAACTACTCTGCCAAACATAAGATTTGAAGCGGCTGCACCGAATATTTTCCCTTCAATAAACTTTTCTTTGTACCATTTTTCCCCGCTTAGATTCAGAATATAATTTCCTCCGTGTTGATTCATAAAATTCATGACAAAATAATTTTCCTTTGCCTCAAGATGTCCTTCAAAAATGGCATCGGTCTCATAAAAATCTTTTCCGTCAACCGAAAGCAAAAACCTTGTCTGTTTGTCTTTTGTCAATTCATATTGTTTATTTATGTCTATCTCCTTTTCACAAGAAACAAACATTAAAACCAGAATAGTAAAGAAAAATATCTTTTTCATAGAAATTAAAATTATAAACAATTATAGATTCAGTTGGGGTGAAAATGGAAAAAAGTCTTAAAGTAATAAGCAATTATTTTTTTCTGTTTTTTAAAATAAGAATGGCTTTTGAAAAAAACACCTCACTCCGATTTAGAATGAGGTGCTTTTATTATAATAGATACAATGAAATTCTTAGTATCCAGCGTTTTGTTTAAGGTTAGGATTGATCTCGATTTCTTTTTGAGGAATCGGATACAACACTCTGTAACCATCAGATTTTTTGTCTCTGTTAACTACAGGATCGTTGAATTTACCAAATCTGATCTGGTCATTTCTTCTCCAACCTTCCCAATAAAACTCACGACCTCTTTCCGCAAGTAAGTTTGCTTCAGTAACTTCAGTAAATGCTTTAGCACCTCTGGCAGTTCTAACCTGGTTAACCAATGTTAGAGCACCTGCTTTGTCACCTTTACGAAGAAGAGCCTCTGCTTTCATCAAAACAACGTCGGCATAACGGAAGAATACATAGTCATTACCCGGAGCATCAGGATTTGAGAAATCAGGAGCATATTTAATACCACGTACACCTTCTCTTTCATTGGCGTTGGTTAAGCTACAAGCTAAAGTGAAATCAAGAGGGTTACCCTGACGGTCTGTCAAAGCTTTTCCATTTTTATCATATTGTACACCAGCTAACCATCCATATTTCAAACCAGAAGCAGAAGCATCAATCACCTCGCCACCTTTTCTGGAATCATCCGCTTCAAAGCTATTGTAGAAATCAGAAAGAGTAGTGAAACCATTCCAACCTGAAGGATTTTGGTTGTAATGGGTAGTCATGAAATAACGGTTTCTGATTGATGATCCGGCGTTCAAACTTTGACCTTTAGTACTGGCAATAGCAAAAATCAGCTCTGTTGATTTCTCAGTATTTTCAGGTGAGAAGTTATCAAAATACTTGGTAGTCAATTTGTAAGTGCCAGAGTTTATAATAGCATCACAGTTGGCGATAACAGCATCCAACTCAGCTGCTGAAGGAGCTCCAATTGTACCAGGAGAATTTGGATCAGCGTTATAAACACCCATATTCAACTGTACTTTTGCAATTATCGCCTGGGCAGCCGCTTTTGTACCTCTACCACTGTTGGCAGTTGTTGCAGCCGGAAGGTCTGGTAGAGCTGTTGTAAGGTCAGCAATAATTTTTGCAGCAGCCTCTTTACGAGACAACACTTTGTTTACAATTGTTCCACCAGTATTTTCTTTAAATGGTACCTGACCAAACAAATCCATGATATGGAAAATATAAAAAGAACGGATAAACAATGCCTGAGCCATAGTGGCTTTATCAACACCTGAAGCAAAAATAACTTCATTAGCCAATGCATGTCCTCTGTTTAAGCCATCCCAAGCACCAACAACGTCAGAACTCTGACCGTTCCAGGTATGGGTATGTATGTTTCTCCAACGACCGGCATCATCCCAGTCAGTACCACGGGTTGGTCCCTGCATTTCGTCGGTAGAATGCTCTTGTAAGGCATAAATGTTAGCCTGATCAGTAAATGCTCCCAACTGGTTAAAAGCTGAGGTTAACTGAGCACTTGGAGCTGCCCCTGATTTATCAAGCTTATCAAGAGCCACATCTTGCAAATTGGAGCAGCTGAATGAGACTAAGCTCATCGCACCAATAAAAAGAGCAGGTTTGAGTTTGTTACTAAATTTATTGTTATTCATTTTCTTATCAATTTTTTTGTATTATTTAATTAAAAGCCAACATTCAGACCAAGGTTAAATGTCTTGTTTTTAGGATAAGTAATATAATCGATACCATTTGAAGGAATACCGTCCATTGATGCCGATGGGTTAGTAATTTCAGGATCAAGTCCTTTGTACTTGGTAATCAAGAACAAGTTCTGACCAGTCAAACTTAAACCTAAACTATTAATATAATTACTCTTAACTTTGAAATTATAACCGATTACCAGGTTGCTCAATCTTACAAAATCTGATTTTTCAACATATTTGCTTGACACTGTCAAACCATCTGAGAAAGATTGTTTGGGGTCTAACCATCTGGAATCTGTGTTGTTACCTTGCTTGATAGCCGGAGCACCCATAAGGGCCAAAGCAGTGTTATTCAATACATAACCACCTTTTTGACCATTAATAAAGATACTTGCATTCCAATTACCATATACAAAACTGTTGGTCAAACCCCACAATGCTTTAGGGAATGGACTACCAAAGTCTTTGGTTTCACCTAACTTAGACAATCCTTTGTCATCATATCCAAGGAATTCAGGAACAAAGAAAGTATAAAGAGGATAACCCACTTTGATAGGTTGTGCAAAAGCACCTGACAATCCCTGGCCATAGATAGCACCAGTTCTAACAGTTGTAAGTGCCAATGACTTAACTTCATTTTTCATGAAAGTAGAGTTAAGGCTGATATCCCAGCTAAGTTTTTTACCAGAAAGAACATCATAATTAACTAATACTTCCAAACCTTGGTTACGAATATCTGCATCAACATTAGACCAGCTTGTAGTTGCAACGTCAGGTTGCAAAGCAGGAAGTGCAAACAACAAATCTTTAGTTGACTTCATAAAATAGTCTAATGATCCTGAAAGACGTCCTGACATCATTGCCCAGTCCAAACCAATGTTTTTAGAAACTGTGCTTTCCCATTTCAAATCAGGGTTAGCTACGTTCTCTTTTCTGATACCACCGTTACCATCAGGTACATATGTATTGATTGTTTGGTTAGCAGGGAAACCTTCTGAGTTACCAGTAATACCCCAGCCTGCTCTCAATTTCAAATCGCTAACCAAGCCACCTTTTTTGAAGAAATCCTCTCCGGCAATTCTCCATGCACCATTAACTGCAGGGAAAATACCGTATTTGTTGTTTTCACCAAATTTAGAAGAACCATCAGCACGTAATGTACCAGTCAAATAATATTTTTCTGCTATATTATATTGAGCTCTTCCAAAGAAAGACTGCAATTCAGAAATATTCTTGTATGAACCGCCGCTGTAAGCTTTATTTGAACCTGTGTTGTCTACAAAACCTAAGTTATTAAGCAATGGGAAGCCAGCAGAGGCAATAAAATAATTGGCATCTAATCCGCTACCAACGTTCTCATACTTGTAATAAGCAAAACCACCTAATAGATCAAGGTTTGATTTACCAAATGTTTTTACATAATTGATAGTATGCTCAAGCGTTGTAGCTTTTTTATTCAAGTTCTGAATACTAGCAAAACCTTTACCACCGTTTGTTGAGTTGTCAAATCCAGGGGTTTTAACATCAACACTTCTGTTAAGAGTACCAGTAGAATTGTCAAGGCCAAAGCTTACTTTGTAAGTTAAACCTTTTACAATATTCCAAGTAGCATAAGGATTAAACATTGTACGGTTAGTAGGACCATAAATGTTTAATTGATTAAGCATAGAAACTGGGTTTCTGAAAGAAATGGTACCAGTTGTATAATAAGTACCATCACCATTTAAGATAGGGAAAGTAGGGTTAGTTGATATTGCTCTGGCAATAAGGTTACCTTCATAACCAATATCTCCTGAAATCGGAGCATATTTATCATTGATGTTTGCTGTAGTAAGGTTAACACCTACAACCACTTTGTTATCAAAAAGTTTGTGAGAAGCGTTAATTCTACCTTGAATTCTGTTTTGGTAAGAATTCTTGATAATACCTTGCTGATCCTGATATCCTAATGAGAAATAATAAGAAGTCTTGTCAGTACCACCACCAAAACTCATGTTGTAGTTTTGAGTCAAAGAAGTACGATAGATTTCGTCTTGCCAGTTATTGTCCTGACCACCGTTGTTAAGTTTAGAGCTTAAATCAATACCGGCTTTTCCCAATTGAGCCAAAAACTCAGTTTTATCAAGTAATTGATATCTTTGAGCTGGAGTAGATACAGCGGTGTTAGCTGAGAAGTTAAATGTACCAGCTCCGCTTTTTCCTCTTTTGGTAGTAATCAAAACCACACCATTAGCACCTCTTGAACCATAAATAGCTGCTGCAGATGCATCCTTTAATATTGAGATGTTCTCAATATCTGCTGGGTTAAGGAAGTTCAATGGGTTTCTTGGAGCTACTGAACCAATACCACCATTTCCACCACCAGTTGGAGTAACGTTTCCACCTTCCAAAGGTACACCATCAACGACATAAAGTGGAGTGTTGTTACCTCTCAATGAAGCAGTACCACGAATAGTAATGTTAACACCAGCACCCGGATCACCTGAGTTAGGAGTAACCTGCACACCGGCTACACGACCAGCCAACATCTGATCTGGAGAGTTGATAACCCCTTTGTTAAAGTCTTTAGTACCAATTGAAGCAATAGCTCCGGTAGCATCTTTAACTTTTTGAGTACCATAACCAACCACAACAACTTCCTCAAGAAGAGCAGCGTCATCTTTTAATGTAACGTTGATTGAAGTACGACCACCAACAGCAATTTCCTGAGTACCCATACCAACCGAACTTACTACAAGGGTAGCATTCGACGGTACACCCGCAAGTTTGTAATTTCCGTCCACATCAGTTGAAGTACCTTTTGTAGTACCTTTTACCTGAACAGTGGCACCTGGCAACCCTGATCCAGAGGCATCAGAAACTTTTCCAGAAACTGTCAGATCCTGAGCGAATACGGACACAGATAAAAACAGAGAGAATAGAACAGAAAACAAGCCTGTGCTTTGTTTAAAGTCTAACCCAAAGCCGAAAACATTCCGACCTCTAAGGTAGAATTTGTTCATCATAGGTTAATTGTTTAAAAATTATTAAAGTAATTTGGTCTGTTGACTCTAAACTTTAATCATTCAAATTTTATATTGAATGATTTTAAGAACCAACTCACAAAACTACAAAAAGAAATTTCTAAAGTCCAAATAAAAAATAAAAAGAAATTCATGTTTTTTAGAATAAAAAATGTCATTTTGACACTTATAAGGCGGTTTTTGATATCATTGCTGGTTTTTTAAGAATTATATTTTGTACAAAGATTATCTTTGCAGAAATAATAGAATTTGTAATGAATCTGGGAAATCTAAAAGGGAATTTTAAAGGAGAATTTCATGATAGTAAAGTAATGAAGACCCTTTATGCAACTGATGCATCGGCTTATAGGGAAATGCCTTTGGCAGTTGCTTTTCCTGCCAATAATCATGACATCGAAATCCTTATTGACTTTGCCTTAAAAAACAACATAACACTGATTCCAAGGGCAGCAGGCACCTCTTTGGCAGGACAGGTAGTTGGAAAAGGTATCATAGTAGATATTTCCCGTACCTACAATGAAATTATTGAGATAAACCAAGCTCAATCCTGGGTGAAATTACAGCCCGGAGTAGTAAGAGATGAGCTGAATATGTCACTGAAAAAACACGGTCTTTTCTTTGGGCCCGAAACTTCAACTGCAAACAGAGCCATGATAGGTGGGATGGTTGGCAACAACTCCTGCGGCTCCAATTCTGTGATTTATGGAAGTGCCCGTGACCACTTGATGGAAGTAAGCGGGTATCTCAGTGATGGAAGTTTTGTAACATTTTCGGATATTACTAAAGAAGAATTTGAAAAAAGAATCTCGGAATATAAAAACAAGAAAGACAGCGACTTAAGCCTCGAAGAAAAGCTTTACTTATTTACATATAAAATTCTATCTGACCCGGAAAATCAGACAGAAATCAGAAGGGAGTTTCCTAAAAGGAGCATTCCGAGAAGAAATACCGGATACGCCATTGACGAGTTGCTCGAAACGGAGGTTTTTAACCTTGAATCGAAAGAAAAATTTAATTTTTGTAAACTTATTGCCGGCTCAGAAGGTACTCTTATTTTCATAACTGAACTAAAATTACACGTAAACCAGCTGCCTCCGCGACATCAGGGAGTGGTGGCAGTTCATTGTAACACTGTCGATGAATCATTAAGAGCCAATTTGATTGCCTTGAAGTATAATCCAAGTGCTGTAGAGCTGATGGATCATTACATACTGGAATGCACAAAGGCCAATAAACAACAAATGGCCAACAGATTTTTTGTAAAAGGAGACCCCGGGGCATTGCTGTGTGTTGAGATATCGAGAGATTCAAAGGAAGAAGTAGAAAAACTGGCAGCTGAAATGGAATCCGAAATGCGGAAAGAGAGCCTTGGTTATCACTTTCCAGTGCTATTCGGTGAGGATATCAAAAAGGTTTGGACTCTTCGAAAAGCAGGACTGGGACTGCTATCCAATCTTCCCGGTGACGAAAAAGCTGTAGCAGTAATTGAAGATACCGCAGTTGATGTCAACGACTTACCTGATTTTATAATAGAGTTTAATGAGATCTTAAGTAAAAACGGCATGTACAGTGTCCATTATGCTCATGCAAGTACTGGCGAGCTACATTTGCGACCCATTATCAATCTGAAAACCCATGAGGGAAAGGCACAATTCAGAATGATTGCAGAGGAGATTTCTACTTTGGTAAAAAAATACAAGGGCTCGCTTTCAGGAGAGCACGGTGATGGTCGTTTGAGGGGTGAGTTTATACGTCAACAGATTGGCGAAAAAAACTATCAGCTCATCAAAGAACTCAAAAAAGTGTGGGATCCGCAGAATATTTTCAATGCCCATAAAATAGTGGATACACCACCCATGGATGAGTTTTTGAGATATACACCCGGACAGAAAACGCCTGAATTCAAAACCATGTTCCGGTTTAAAGATCAGGATATTTTGCAGCATGCCGAGCAATGCAACGGATCGGGCGATTGCCGGAAATCGCATTTGAGCGGTGGAACTATGTGCCCAAGCTATATGGCTACAAAAAGTGAAAAAGACACCACCCGGGCCAGGGCTAATATATTAAGAGAAACCTTGACACTGTCAGACAATCTCAATCGATTTGATTCTAAAGAAATTAAAGAAGTGCTGGACTTGTGTCTGGTATGTAAAGCCTGCAAGTCGGAATGCCCTTCGAATGTAGATATGGCCAAATTAAAAATGGAGTTTTTGCACCAATATCAAAAAGCAAATGGTGTACCGGTAAGATCATGGCTAATAGGAAATTATCCCAAGCTAAACCGATTGGTTTCGACAGTACCCTGGGCGTATAATCTGGTTTTTAAGAACAAACCATTAAGAAAAATCGCAAACAGTGTGGTTGGTTTCCACCCTGACCGCACCATGCCACTGTTGCACAATACTACCTTAAAGTCATGGTTTAAAAATAAATACGGCACTAAGGCTGGTAATTTTGATCGAAAAGTCTACCTGTTCATAGATGAATTTACTAATTTTAATGATGTGCCTATCGGACAAAAAACCGTAGAATTATTGCTGAAGATGGGCTACAGCGTAGAGGTACCCGATCATGTGGATTCTGGGCGGTCTTATCTTTCAAAAGGAATGCTCGATGAGGCTAAAAAACTGGCAGACCAAAACGTAGATTTATTGTCAGAAATTGTAAATGAAAATACGCCATTGATTGGAATAGAGCCCAGTGCCATTCTTACTTTCAGAGATGAATATCCGGAATTAGTAACGGAAAAATTTGCAGAGAGTGCCCTAAGGCTATCCAAAAACGTATTGATGTTTGACGAGTTTTTTGCCAGGGAAGCAGACCAAAAACACATTGACAATTCACTGTTTAACGCAGAAAACAAGCTCATTAAGCTACACGGACATTGTCAGCAAAAATCTGTGGCTTCTATGGTTCCTACCAAAAAAATGTTGGGCTTTGTAAAAGGTTATGAAGTACAATTGATACCTAGTGGCTGCTGTGGCATGGCGGGCTCTTTTGGATATGAGAAAGAACACTACGACCTTTCAATGAAAATTGGGGAACTGGTACTTTTTCCAACAGTCAGACAACAACCTGAAGAGGTAATCATTGCTGCTCCCGGAACCAGCTGTCGCCACCAAATCCATGACGGTACTCAACGCAAAGCATTACATCCAATTGAAATTCTATTTGAGGCTTTGAAATAGTCAGTCTTACAGTGGCAAAAGGCAAAAGTTTTAATTGAAAATTTCAAAAAAACTTTTGCCTATGCAAATATTTTAAACCTTTTACAAGAAACCTCTTAATTGAATACAATCCTGAAATATTGGGCGTCTGATTATTAATAACACTCCTCAGAATCAGTGCGGTATCTTCGGGCAATCATGTCGAGACCTATACCTATGAGTAACAAAGGCCATAAATCAACTATGGAATTGACCGAAAGCTGATTGAGAAACGCCGGAAAATACAATACATATGCGACCAATCCCCAGAAAATCCCTCCAAAAATTTTACCTTTAGCCAAATGATTTGCAGCGATGAATACAAAAATCAACTTCCAGCTTAACCAATGCTCAGGAAGATGAAAGTCTATCATATTGAAGTTATCCATCAAAAAAACGCCTCCCAATGCAATCAATATTACTGACCAAATCACCGACGATGTATTTCTATGCTTTCTCATAATTGTTTTTTTTGACAAAATTATTGTTGAAAATTAATCTGTTAAAAGCAAAATCGGTGGTATGGATATAAATATCGTTAAACGGCATTTTTTCACCGATTAGCTGCAAATAAATAAAATATCTGCTTAATCATTAGCGGTTTAGAAATGAATCCGTCAGGATTTTCCCAAATAAATTGTACTTTTTCAATATTTACACGGTAATGTACCCCGGAAAAAAGCATTGTTTTTGCAGGTAATACTCAATAGCATTAATTTTGTATTCCCAAAAAGAAAAAAATTAGAGGAAAAGACTGAGGAAGAATGTATTTAGAACTTAATACCATCGCAAACGACGACCGTCCTGTATATATTTCAGGTGACTTTTGTAACTGGAATCCTTGTGACGAGCGGTTTTTAATGAAGAAAGTAGATGAAGGTAATTATTTTCTGGACCTCAACAAAGATTTTACATTTGATAAGCCTCTTCGATATAAATATACCAAAGGAGGCTGGGAGCATGTAGAACTTGACATTTTTGGAAATACCAGTCAAAACCGCACACTCTCTCCTATTTTTGAGCCTCATATTGATCACGTTCCGCTTTGGAGGGAAAACGGGTTCACGCCTTTTTTCCCCGAATATATGCCAATCATTGAATCTTTTGAGGTTGAAATTCCCCAACTCAAAAAAATCAGAGATATAAGTGTGGTTTTACCCTCAGATTATCATCTAATGCCCGAAAAAAAATATCCGGTTGTGTACATGCATGATGCCCAAAACCTATTTGGGAAGGGTTCGGTCTATGGCAATTGGGAAATTGATAAACGACTTTCTCTACTCAAAAAACAAGGAAAATCCGATGTAATTATAGTAGCAATCAATCATGGGGAAGAAGACCGGCAGGTGGAATTCTCACCTTATAAAAATCAGGTTAAAGGGCAGGGAATGCGATATGCTACTTTTATTGTCAGAACCCTTAAGCCGCTGATAGACAAAAAATACCGAACCCAACCAGAACGACAACATACGGGCATTGGAGGTAGCTCGATGGGAGGCTTAATCAGTATTTATACCGGCATGATGTATCCGGAGGCCATTGGAAGGCTCATGGTTTTTTCGCCCTCACTCTGGACTTCACCCAAAATATATTTCGATGCCGTTGAGTTTTTTAATCCACTTGATACTAAAATATACCTTTACGGTGGCGGAAAAGAAAGCGAAAGTATGCTTCCCAACATCGAAAAACTCAAAGAAACTATTGAGGGTCAGGGTTTTGAGTCAAACAAAATTTTGATTAAAGCTGAAATTGATCCCGAAGGACTTCACAATGAAAAGCGTTGGGGGCAGGAGTTTCCAAAAGCATTAGATTGGCTATACAAATAAGTAAGATTAAAAAAATAAATTCACTTTCTCGCTTCCGAAATTACACATTTCGAATTGAATTTCTACAAATTGAAAATTCCAGTTTTCTTTGTTTTTGAAAAATAGTACAATAAAGGGATAAAATATTATTATATTGTGGGCATGATTTTTGAGTAAATTTACTTTGAAATATCAGGTTTGATGAGTGGGCCTTAAAAAAATTAGGGATTTGAAATAAATAACAAATTGCACGTTAGATCAGATCCTGAACTTGGCTCCTATTTCTGATTGGACAGAATCATCCAAACTGGTAGTTTTTAGCCTATATAAATTACTTTTTAAAGGTTTTAGTAGGGAGTTTTAAATTCCTTGTTAAAAATATTTAAAGCCATGAAAAACCATAAAATTGAAAAAAAAGGATTCACGGTTTATAAATCGTATCCAATTTTTGCCACTTACCTTATTCTTGGTTCGCTCAAAGTGTTCGGACAAATTCACCATCAATTTGTTTTTCAAATTATGATTTTGGTGGCTACTAATCTGCTTTTGGTCTTTCCATTCCTAAAAAACTATCAGAAAGGCTTTGATTTCAGAATCATCCTTTATTTTATATTTATTTTTTTGGGTCAATCAATCATCATTTTTTACGAGAATCTAACTTTTTTAAAATTGGGGATGCTTTTTTATATATTAGCCAAAATAATGATTTTGCTAACGTTCGATCATCAACATAGAGAAATCAGACTTAAGATGACAAAAGACTATTGGAAGATTCTAAGTCCGCAGGTTTTATCCTTTGGCCTGGCTTACGTGCTGTATAATGATTCGAAACTAGACTCAACCACCTCGATTTTGATAATAATATACTCAGAATTAGGAGCTTTGCTTTTTACTTATTTATTGTACCTAAACAATCTCAAAAATCAGATTTTTATCAAGGTTGGCCTTGTTATTCTACTTATTCATGATACCGTGGGTGGTTATAATTTTTTCCATTTTCACTTTGATACGCATTTCGTAATCACTTATATCCTTGTAATAGCCGGTAATTATTTGATGGGGTACGGTTTGTGGTGCTCCAGAAAAGAGCTTAATAAAAACTTTGATTATTATGCCTCTGTCAATTGGTTTTTAAGTGTCAATTTTGCAAAAACCTCTTTTTTAAAAACATTTTTCCCTGTTCAAAAAAGCAACATCAAAATCCTGGATTTTGAGAAAACAGCAGACAAGTACAATAACTGAATTTTGCATTCAATTTCTCATGAAAAAAAATCAGCAAGCCTTTTGTTAAGTTCTAGTTTTAGTAAGTGCAAAATTCCGTATCTCTGAAGATCTTCCTGACTACACTTATCCAGCTCATCGCAAAGCTGCACCAGTGTTAAGGGATTTAGGTCATCAATTTTTTGAGCTTCCTCCATTATTTGATTTTTGATTTTCAGCAAATTATGAATTTTGGTTTCGGCAACAGAAAAAGTGATTTCATCTTTAAAGTAGCTTAGTAAAGGCTTACAAAAGTATTTTTCACAAACCTTGGGTCTATCGGTTTCCCAAATACTGCAATGGCCCTCCAAAAATTTACATGGCAATAAAAACCCTTCATTTTCAACTATTTTCAATCCTAAACGCCTTGCCAAAGCCTTATCTTCCTGATCAAAAAGATGACCATGACGAAACAAGCTGCCATCGCAACACATCCCGCAGGAAATACACAAAGCAGAGATCTGGTCCATTTAATATTCCATTTTTTTTCGAAAAAAGATAAATAAACAATTAGCCTTAGGAATATCCAAAAATAACGTTTTCTGACAACCTTGAAAATAATCGAAATAATATCTCATAAAATCTGAAATTTCTACTTTCCGAGAGTTCAAAAATATAGAAACTCATTTAGAAACCTGCCGGGAAAATGATTAAAACTTAGCATTTTAAATAAAATTAGGTATTATCAGCCGTATCTTTGCCAATTATTTAGATTATGGAAGAGAATCCTTTTAAGATATTTGATCTCAACAAACAGCTGCTTATGGCAGTGGAGGAGTTGGGTTATACCGAGCCTACCGAAATCCAGACCAAGGCTATTCCACTGATTATGCAGGGGCACGATGTGCTGGGAATAGCCCAAACAGGCACCGGAAAAACCGCCGCCTATGCACTCCCGATTTTAATGAAAGTCAAATATGCCCAGGGGCAAAATGCCCGTTGTGTGATTTTTGCACCAACCCGCGAGCTGGTGATTCAGATTGATACCGCATTCAGAGAACTGGGTAAATATACCGACCTGCGTTTTGTAGCACTCTATGGGGGGCTTGGGCCAAAAACTCAAATTGAAAACCTGAAAAAAGGCGTAGATATTATCATCGCCACCCCCGGGCGGTTTATGGATTTGTATTTGCTGGGTGAAATCCCAACTAAAAGCCTTCAATATCTGGTGCTCGACGAGGCCGACAAAATGATGGACATGGGATTTATGCCCCAAATCAGGAAGATACTGGAGGTAATTCCCAGAAAAAGGAAAAATCTTTTGTTTTCTGCCACCTTTCAGCCAAGGGTTGAGAAACTCTCCGAGGAGTTTTTGGAAGCTCCTTTGAAAATCGAAATTACCCCTTCTGCAACTACAGCTAGCACTATCAGTCAGAAATTATATAAAGTACCCAATTTCAAGACCAAAATCAATTTGCTGGGTTATCTGCTTGACAATAATGACAACATCACCAGAGCTATGGTGTTTTGTCGTACCAAGACTGTGGCCGACAATGTCTTTAAGTTTTTGGAAAGAAAAGTGTTGGGCTCCTCTCAGGTGCGTGTTATACATGCCAACAAAGGCCAAAATACCCGTATGAATTCAGTGGATGATTTCAGAAACGGAAATATCAGGGTGCTAGTGGCAACTGACGTGGCTGCCCGAGGAATTGATATCACGGCGGTATCGCATGTAATTAACTTTGATTTGCCGCTAATCTATGAGGATTATGTGCACCGGATCGGACGCACCGGCAGAGCCAAAATGGAAGGAGAAGCCATCACGTTTTTGTTGCCTTCAGAAGATTATCATCTGGAAAAAATACAGAGGATTATCAGGAGCACAATTCCTGTGGAAGAATTACCGGCAACCGTAAAAATTGAAGAAACTCCTTATGAAGAGCAGCAGCAAATGCTGAAAGAACTTGACAACCAACGTAAGAAAGAAGACCCGACTTTCCAGGGTGCTTTTCATGAAAAATCTGAAAAGAATCAGCGTATCCTGAAAATGAAAATTGAGGCTTCAGAAAAGAAAAAGGCACTCCGAGAAAAGCGGAATGCCGGGAAACCGAAGGCACAGAAAGGGAAGTTTACCAAGAAGAAATAAAGCAATTAGTTTGTCAGAATTTCACATCTGATCATAGGATTATGATAAACTTCAGAATCTTTCGGAATTTTATATCTTATCCAATATCCCTGATTTTTTCTGGAAAAATAGATTTTAGGGTCGGTGCTCCTTACGGCTTCTATACTTTGAGATAACTTATTTTTATTAGGATCAATATTCAGCCATTCCATCGAAACTACAACTCCTTTTTCGCCAAATGGAATACCAAATTGAGAAATATCAACATCAAACCAGCCACTTTTTTTCGCAGAAACCACCAGCCCTTTTGGCAATAAATCTTTGCCAGGGAAGCCCTTTTCGGTGATTTCATAAATTCTTATTCTGAAAGGCGTTTTGAGTTTATTGGCATTTGAAATATAATATCCTACGCTTTTTATTGTACCAAGATAATTTGCCGGGTTTTTAATATGTAATCCATATTCAAAGTTTTCTATCCTGGTATTTGACAAGGTCATGCTTTTAAACATCTTCCTTTTTGTTTTTTCCCCAAGCATTATTTTTTTTCTGTTTAGAGTAACATAAATAGGGTTGAATTCTTTAACATTTTCTTCAAGGATAATTTTAATATTGCTATCAGAAATACCTATCACGGGAATAACCTTAGAATAATATCCGATGTTTGAAATTAATAATGTGTCTGTTTTTACCATTGAGACTTCAAACTTTCCCAGCGTGTCAGAACTCAATCCTACCGTTCTGTTTTTATTAGTGATAATTGAATAAGAAACTGGTTGCCCTTTGATATCAAATATTTGTCCGGAGATGTTCTTTTTGTTTTGTGAAAATGCAAAGAGAGGCAGAAAAAATATGTGGAAGAGCGATAGCTTAATCAAGTATTTCTGAAACATTTTAATACAAATGAGATGGGAAATTAATCAAAATTTTTATTTTAATATATAAAAAGTTATTCTTCATTTCTTACCATTTAACTTTAAAAAATATTCAAAAACACAAATCAGGAATTTGAAAAATCTTAATTAAAAAAAGAGATTCGAGAAAAGCTAAATGCGGAGAATGCAAAGGCCCAGAAGTAAAAAAGTATTAATTTGGGGATTATATTCTCCAAATTTATATAAAAATGGGGATTATAATCCCTGAATTTACAAAAAACCTGCTTTGCTAAAATTAATCAGAAATTCTGCAGCAGGGATCGCAGTATTGTTTGAGCTCCCACGCCTTAGCGTGGAGCGAGTACGAAGAGCCCGGCCGCTGCCCAAAAGAATCATGAAAAGTTATTAACCAGCTAATAGATTCAGGAAAACTTACACAGTAAAATTTTCACCAAAATACCTCATTCACGGTTTATTGCAGTTTTTTGCCGTTTAAATAAATTCCCTTAAGCCTTAGTTTTATAGTTCTTAAAATTGTACTTCAAAAAAACAGCTCGCTATAGATATGAATTTTAATTTGAAAATAGCCACTCTGGTTTTAGTTTCTTCGGTTTACACTTTCGGACAAACCAAAGTCTCCAGTTCCTCAGGCCAGGCACAGGTGTATTCTCTTAGAGAATGTGTGGACTACGCTCTAAAAAACAACCTGAGTATGCAACAGTCCCAAGTGTCGGTTGAGTCAGGTATGGTTACGCTTGATCAGGCAAAAATGGCCAAATATCCAACGGCCAACGGCCAATTTAACCTTAACGGTAACGCAGGTCGTAACGTGGACCCTTTTACTAACGGAATCGTAACTCAAACTATCGGAACCAACAATCTCGGAGTGGGACTAAGTATGCCGATTTACGATGGTTTCAGAAACAGAAATACCGTAGAACGTGCCCGATTGACGCTTGAGGCCCTCCAAATGGACGTAAATACCATGAAAAACAATGTTTCACTACAAGTGGCTCTGGCTTATCTCAATGCCCTTTCGACCGAAGATCTGATAGAAGTAGCTCAAAAGCAGCTGGATGTGACCAATTTTCAGTTTGAAAGAATGGAAAAACTCGTACGTGCCGGTACTATGCCCGAAACCAACCTTTTTGATCTGGAAGCTCAGCGTGCCAACGATGAACTGAGCCTGCTTAATGCCAAAAACAATCATGAGGCCGCTCTTTTGACTTTAAAACAAGCTATGAATGCACCGGCAGATATGATTTTGAAAGCTGAGAGAATCAATGTGCCTGATCCCAATATAATTCAATATGGTGAAACCGCCAATCAGGTATATGAAAATGCTCTTGGTTATTTGCCGGAAATCAAAGCAGGAGAAATCAGAATGAGAGTGGCTGACCGCAACATTGCGATTGCAAAGAGTTTGGGCTTACCCACACTTTCGGCATCCTCCAGCTGGGGTACGGCGTATTCATCGGTAGCAAAAACTATGACCGCAAGTGGTACCACCAATTCTCCGATTCCGGTATCAGCCGAATTTCAGGGACAAATCATTCCGTTTGTGATCAATTTCCCACAAACCACTTATACTTCTGAGGGCATCAATTATTTCAAACAACTGGGCAATAACCAAAACCTTAACTTGGGGGTGTCGTTGAGAATCCCAATATTTAATGGCTATAACCAAAAATATCAGACACAGGCTGCAACGATTCAGAAAAAACAAACTGACCTGCAGAATAAGTCAACCAAGCTGCAAATCAAGCAAAATATTGACCAGGCTTATATCACTATGCTGAACGCCCAAAAGCGGTATTCGGCCACTCAAACTCAGGTCAATGCCCTGGAAAAGTCGTTTAAAGCCATCGAAACCCGTTACAATGCCGGTGCCAATAATTTCATGGACTATAATCTGGCAAAAACCAATCTCGATAGAGCCAAAAGCAACCTTGTGGTAGCCAAATACGATTATATATTCAGAATAAAGGTTTTGGATTTTTATCAAAACAAACCGTTGGAATTTTAAAATAAACTAAATAATATATTGATTATCAAATACTAAGAAAACATACCAATGAAAAGGAACTCAAAGAAAATATGGTGGATACTTGGAGGTATTATACTCGCTCTTATTCTATTTATTGTAATCGGGAAAAAAGCAGGCTGGATCAACAGTGAGAAACCTACTGAGGTAGAGCTGACCAAAGTTGTAAAAGGTAACTTGACAGAAACTGTTTCGGCTTCAGGTAAAATACAACCCGAAGTAGAGGTAAAAATCAGTCCTGATGTGCCAGGAGAGATTATTGCCTTGTATGTGAAAGAAGGTGACTCTGTACAGAAAGGACAGCTGCTTTTGAAAATCCAGCCTGAGAACTACGTTTCGGTAGTGGAAAGATTTAAAGCTGGTGTAAATCAGTCTCAAGCATCTGCTGAGCAGGCAAAATCTTCGATAGCCAGAGCAGAGTCTCAACTCTTGAGAACACAGGTAGAATATAATCGTCAGAAGCAGCTTTTAGCCGAAAAAGTGATTTCTCAGGCAGAATTTGAAACAACCGAAACCAATATGAAAATAGCCAAGCAAGATCTGGAGGCAGCAAAAGCTAACTATCAGGCTGCACAGTTTGGAATCAAAAGCTCTCAGGCGGCCTTGAAAGATGCTTCAGAAAACCTCAGAAAGACCAATATTTATGCTCCTATGACAGGTATCGTGTCAAAACTTGCCGTGGAGTTAGGTGAAAGAGTAGTGGGTACTTCTCAGATGGCCGGTACCGAAATGCTAAGAATAGCCAATCTCAACAACATGGAAGTGAGAGTTAATGTAAACGAAAACGATATCGTAAGAGTGGGTATGGGTGATACTGTTATAGTGGATGTGGATTCATACGCATCGTCTGGCAAGAAATTTAAGGGTATCGTGACCCAAATCGCCAACACTGCCAATGGCACAGGAGGATCGCTCACCGCAGCCGCAAGTAATTCTACTGAATCCGTTACAGAGTTTGAAGTAAGAATCAAAATCCTTCCGAGCTCATACCGTGAATTGGTCGATTACAAAAAAGGCCGTAAGTATCCGTTTAAACCTGGAATGACCGCCACAGTGGAAATTGTGACCAATACCAAGTCAGGTGTACTTTCGGTGCCAATATCGGCAGTGACAACACGGGTTGAAAACAAAAAATCTGACAAAGCCAAAGAAGGCGGTGATGACGGAATGGGATTGGGTGCAGTGGACAACGAACCTGTTAAGAAAGAAGTACCAAAAGAAATCGTGTTTGTCAACGACAAAGGTGTAGCCAAAAAACGTGAAGTAAAAACCGGAATCACCGATACCGGTGCTGGTACAATTGAAATCATTTCTGGTCTAAAAGCTGGTGAGGAAATCATCTCCGGGCCCTTCCTTGAGGTATCTAAAAAACTTAAAGATGGCGACAAAGTAGCCCTCAAGAAAAAAGAAGAAAAGAAGAAAGAAGATTAAACTCTGATAGCACCAATACTAAAGCAGCGACCCAAAATCGCTGCTTTTTTGGTTTTCAGAGATAACCTTATCTAAAATCCCTTATTTTTGAGCAAATCTTAAATATCATGAAAAAAATATTCTTCCTTACTTTGCTTTTGTGCCTCGGTATTGCCGCCAAAGCACAGTTCCCACAGATGCAGGCTCTTACCGACCAGATCACCCAGCACGAAAAAATCTACACCAGAGCCGAAATGGCAAAAATGGTAAGTACGCTCAAGAAAGAAAACATACTCAACGATGAGGGAGAAAAGATTATCAACGGCTACCTGCTTGATGGGCAGCCCCTTGCGATATTCGACTCAAAAGTCACCCTGAAAGAAGAACAAAAAAGTATGCTGGATATTTATGGCGGCGTACTTAAGGCTGTCGATAGCCTGCTCATGAACAAAACCGCCATGCTGGGCTTTCTGGGCTATCTCGATATGGCCAAAAACTTCGAAAAAGTAAACCTGAAAAAATCGCCTGAAAAGTTTAGGCTCAAGCCCATTTTTGGTGCTAAAATGAGCTTCGATGTGAATTTACAATATGACCAGAATAACCCGCTCAAATACACCTATGACAATGAGAAAGTGAGGCCCTATTATATCTCTACTATGAAAAGTCTGCAATCGGCCGGCTTGATTTCTGATCTGGTTTTGGCTGATGCCCTCCTTTGGCTCGAAAAAGACGAAGTCGATATTTACCGCGACTTCAACGTGTTTTTCTACACTGCAGCCCGAAACCTTTTTTATGAAAACTATGAAAGTTTTAGAAAAAGCCAATTGTCAAAAATTGACTCGCTGCAAAATGCCGGCTTGCTTTCCGTCCAAAATTCCAACAGCCTGAAAAGCCAGGTGAAAGATTACAAGCTTTTGGAAAAAAGCCGCATTCTTGAAAAAATTCCCGGTAGTGTGATTTTGAAAAAGTCTGATTTTATGGGCTTAAGCAAGCTTGACTATTACAAAAAACTCACAGCCGCTGTCAGCAAGTTGATTCCCGAACTAAAAATTGAAGAAATAAGCCTCAACACCATCCCTGTCGATGATGTCGTAAAAAAAGAAAAAATCAATTTGGATAAATTTATCCCCGGTTTCAACATCAATGACTTCATGACTTTCAGCCAGGATGACCTGCAAATCAAAATCGGAAATGATACTTACAAACGAACATTCGAGGACTTCTCCGTAGTGAGCGACAACCCAACTTTCGGGAAATTTCTGGAACAAATCTTTAAAATAAAATCAAACTTCTGGATTTCAGACCCTAATATCCAGCTGTTTAACGACTATCTTTCTGATATTGGCCATCCAAAACGTTTACTTTTGATAGGAAACGAGATGAGTCTTTTCCCAAAACCCTCATTTGAAGAAAAAACACTGATGCTATTGGATGAAGCCCAGTTTGAAGTCGTAAAAAACAAAATGGCCGGAATCAAAAAAATGGTGGGAAATACCGCCTATTTTGACCGCAGCAACAGTATCGAGACCCTCATGGGTGTAGCCGAAAGTCTGCAGAATATGGCATATATCCCGGCTGGAGTTAACCTCCGACAGTTTATTCTTGACAACCGCAGTACCAAATCCAACAACTACAAGGATCTTTTAATCAGCAGATCACTCATGTCATCCTCTGATTACATTGGTCAACTTCCGGCCATCACCGAAATCAAAGATTTGGTGGAGCTCAGAAACACATTCCAAGCTATCAAGCTAAAAGCCGGTGACAGTTTCCAACCCGAAGCCCTCCATGACAACTTTGATCAGGCAGCAAAAGAAGAAGCCGGAAAACCTGTTCATATAGAATTTGGTTTCAAAGCCAATGGTATCGAATACCTCGATTCCCTCACTTATGACCCAAACAGCTATATGGCTTTAGGTTTGGCAGGCTATCCATCGCAGATAATTGGAAATATCAATGCAGCTTTGGGTAACGGTAATAAGAAAATCAGGATGTTTAAGGATGAAAAATTCCAGTCGCATCTAATAATGTTGTCCCCTGAAAAAATAACTGAATTACAGGAAAAAGTAGGGTTTTATATCGAAACTGATGTACAACAAGCGGCGGTCGAAGTGGTAGAGCAGGCTGTTTCAAATATGCTCCAAAAAGACACCGTTTTGAATTTCCTTAAAACCAATGACCTCATCGCAGATTCCGATGTAGAAAGAATCGAGGCATCAGGAATCGAATATTTCGAAAATGCTCAACAGGTTTTCCAATACCTCAAAGACCGCTTGGAAATCGACATCAAAGATTATATTACAAAAACAGAAGAAGATTTCATTTCGGATATCCTTAAGAAATCAGTCGAAAAATTCCTTCCGGGTTCGGTTTTGAAAATTACAAGCATTGAAAAATCACCGGAAAACATTGATGATTTTATCGTCAAATTTAAAGTTGACGACGAGGAATACTATCAATATTTTTACAGCATTGGATTTACTTTCAGGCAAATAAAAGAGCAATCGGGTACTGAAGATATGTATTTCGAAAAAATATACTTCCCGCAGTCATTTATCAATGTACTTCGTGCCGACAAAGGCTTACCGGCCAATATTCAGCAATACTACGATAATCAGTCAAAATACTATTTCGTGGCAACTACCGACGATTTCAACATAAAAATGGCTACCTATACCGGCTCTACACCAGGTAAAAAAGAAATCCTGGAAATGTTTAAAACACTTTCTGCCAGCAAGTTAATCAAAGCAAAAACAGAAGCTGAACTCAATGAAGCTGTAAAAATGTATCGGGCAAAAGCCCCTTCCTATACAGCCAATGACATGTTTGATGAAGACACCCACATCAGGGTTTTGTTTGAAAACACTACTACCCAAAAAATACCTGAATTCCTATCATTTCTCAGCGAAAATCAAATTCAGATTCAGCAATATATCGATAACATCGACAAGGTCAATACCGAAAAAGACCTCGAGCTGCAAAAAGAGAGCCCGGCTGCAAAAATCATCAGAAAAGGAAGTTTCATGATTTATGGCAAAAAGGTGGCTTTTGAAATCTCTCTTTTAGGCGAAAACGGATACTATTGTGACTTTGATGAGTTTTTTGAGAAAATCATAAAACCTGTTAACACGGCCATTGGTACCCGAAACCCTAAAAAGCTCTATTTGGGTGAAGACCTGTTCCTGTATTTTCTCACTCCAGATCAAAAAACCACCCTTGAAAGTCTGGGTATGTATTTCAGATAAAAGCGTTTAGAATAATTTCTGACAATATTGAATATCAAAGGATTATATTGAAAAAAAATTAACCCTAGGTTTTAATAAAACTTAAATAAAATGAAAACCTTGAAGCCAATCTTCAGTGTTTAGAAAATTTTATTGCTCTAAATTTATTTTCCGGTTGTTGAGTATCAAAAATTTTCGTGACACTTTGAAGATTGTTCCCTTTCTTTGAATACTTTCTTTGGGAAGGCAAAGAAAGTATTGCCCCTCCGGCGAGGAGACGCAAGTATGAATTAAACTAAGACCAGGCTATAAAATTCTGATTATAAATATTTTGAATAACCCAAGCTTCCCAATTTTAAAAATTTAAAATAATACACAACATTTGGATTTATTTTCTAAAACCGGAATCAGATTAAAATTATCATCGGGAAGTAAATTTCGTAAATTTGCCACCAAAAAACGATTCAACAAATGACCATAACCATTATCGGGGGAGGCAGCTGGGCTACCGCTCTCATCAAAATACTTACCGACAATAACCATAAAATCAAGTGGTGGCTTCGCAATACCGAGGCCATCAACCATATCAAAAAGCATCATCATAACCCGGAATACCTCAGTGGCGTGGAGCTGCACCCCTCAAAGGTAAAGCCCTATCACAGCCTCAAAGATGCTCTTAAAGGCACCGAATGGGTGGTGCTGGCCATCCCGGCAGCATTTGTTGAGTCGGCATTGTCAGAGCTCAGTCCCGAAAACTTCAAAGGTAAAAAGGTCGTATCAGGAGTAAAAGGGATAGTCCCTGGCAAAAATTTACTGGTCACAGACTGGCTTTCTGCCCAATTCCAAATCGACAAAAAAAACCTCGCTGCCATAGCCGGACCATGCCATGCCGAGGAGATTGCTCTCGAAAAACAGTCTTATCTCACCATTGCCTCCGAAGGCATCGACACCGCCCAAGCTTTTGCCACTATGATGGCCAACCGATACGTCAAAACCTCCCCTTCTACCGACATCGACGGGGTTGAATACGCCGCCGTCATGAAAAACATCGTGGCCCTCGCCTGCGGTATCACGCACGGGTTGGGTGCCGGAGACAACTTCCAGGCCGTGATGGTTTCCAACGCCATGCTCGAAATCGAGCGTTTCGTGGACAAAATCTCACCTTTTCAACGCCAAATCAACGCCTCCGCATACCTGGGCGACCTGCTCGTTACGGCCTACTCGCAGTTTAGCCGCAACCGCACCTTTGGCAACATGATCGGCAGGGGGTACTCAGTTTCCACCGCCCAAATGGAGATGAAAATGATAGCCGAGGGGTATTTCGCTACCAAAAGCATTCAGGAAATCAACAAAAACCTGGGGGTAAACATGCCCATTCTTGATTTTTCATATCAGGTTTTATACAAAAAAGCCCCCTTGCTCAAAGCCTTCGAGAGCCTGAAAGATAAGCTTATCTAAAATGTTATGGGCGTGCCACCCCAACTGATGACTTGTCAGTCATCAGTTGGGGGTCGGGTGTTCGCTACTCGCCTCCTCCCACGCTTAGGGCGTGGTGCGGGGGCTCAAACATGCCACTCACCCCCTCACGCGGGCATTTCCTTCCAGAAAAAATAATATCGTGGTGAAAATTTGGCTAAAGCCAATGGTCTTATTGTATCGTATTTTGACAAATGGGCTAAAGCCCATTTCTATTGAATATATTACTCTAATTTCCCATCTCATTCAATTCCCTCCAGCTTTAGCTGGAGATTATATTTAAACGCAAACAAAATCCCGGGTTTAGCCGAATTTTCATCACGAAAAATAATTTGAAAAAAATTAAAATCTACATTCAAGGATTTTTATCTAAATTTCAAATAAATATCTTTTAATCTTAAATGGAATATGACTACATCATCATCGGCAGCGGTTTTGGGGGCTCGGTTTCGGCATTGCGACTTTCCCAAAAAGGCTATAAGGTGCTGGTAATCGAACAAGGAAAATGGTTTAACAAACCCGAAGACTTCCCTAAAACCAACTGGAACCTCAGAAAATGGCTCTGGATGCCCGCTTTGGGTCTAAGAGGAATTTTCAAACTCTCGTTTTTCCGACATGTAACGGTACTCAGTGGCACAGGTGTAGGTGGGGGCTCATTGGTATATGCCAACACCCTCCCCATTCCCAAAGATGAATATTTCAACACAGGCTCATGGGCCAAACTCGCTGACTGGAAGTCTGAACTCGCTCCGTTTTATGCCTTAGGAAAGAAAATGCTGGGTGCTACAGCTCACCCTTACATGAGCCGCAGCGACAAAGCCATGCAACAGCTTGCCACTGAAATAGGAAGACCAGAGGCCTTTGAAAAAACCGATGTAGCGGTGTATTTTGGAAAACCGGAGGTCACCGTAACTGACCCATATTTTGATGGCCAGGGACCCGACCGCACCGGTTGCTGCCTCTGCGGTGGTTGTATGGTAGGCTGCCGGTTCAATGCCAAAAATACCCTGGACAAAAATTACCTGCACCTGGCCCAAAAAGCCGGAGCGAAAATTTTGGCCGAAAGCCGTGTCTTTGATGTAAAACCAATTGGAGAACAAGGCGAAAACGGTTATGAAGTGTTTTTCAAACCTACTTTTTCCACTTTCGGAAAAACTCAAAAAATAAGAGCCAAAGGGGTAATTTTTGCTGGAGGAGTGATGGGAACTGTTAAACTACTTTTAAATTTAAAACGCACAAGTCTGCCCAATCTTTCTGATAATCTTGGGCATGACATCAGAACCAACTCTGAGAGTCTTATCGGTGTTACCACTTTTCAAAAAGTGGATATGACTGAGGGAATAGCCATAGGTTCAATAATCCAGCTGGACGAGAGCCGCCATGTAGAACCCGTAAAATACTCTGCCGGTTCCGGATTCTGGAGATTATTTTTCGCCCCAATGGTTTCCGGCAACTCCATGGTTTCAAGAGGTTTGAAAGCCATCGGAAAGCTTTTCACCGAACCCTGGAGCCATTTGAAAGCATTTGCGATTGACGATTGGAGCAAACGCACCCTCATCATGCTTTACATGGAAAGTATTGATTCTACACTAAGATTTTCAAAAGGTCTTCTCGGAAATATGACCTCCCGACTCAGCAGTGGCCCACCTCCCAAGGGCAATAATCCCAAAGCACAGGAACTGGCCCGAAAAATGGAGAAAATCATTGACGGAAAAGCAATGGTAATGAATATCGAAACCATTCTGGGCATACCCACTACAGCACACATCCTGGGCGGGGCGGTGATGGGAGAAGATGCGACAGCGGGTGTTATTGACCGTGACAATAAAGTCTTTGGCTATGAAAATATGATGATTTGCGACGGTAGCATGATTTCGGCCAATATTGGAGTTAATCCAAGTCTTAGCATTACCGCAATAACCGAACGGGCCATGAGCTTTATTCCTGAAAAAAAATAAGCCGTCGGAGAATTTATTCCCGACGGCTTCACTATTTTCAATCAAGCAATTACTTCATTTTCAGCACATTGTTTACTTTTTCTACTACCAAAGTTTTAGGAAGTGTAAAGTCTTTTTGCAAAAGAATATTTCTGCTCGATGCACCTATTTTTACGGTATATTTTCCACCTTCTGCCACCCATGCCGAAGTTGTATCGTCAAACGAGCAAAGGTCTCTAGGCTCAAGGGTAAATGTAAGCGTCTGTGATTCTCCCGGAGCCAATAGTTTTGTTTTTGCAAAACCTTTTAACTCTTTCTCAGGTTTGTCGAGCTGTGCTACGGGTGCCGAAAGATACAGCTGAGCTATTTCTTTCCCGGCTACTTTTCCGGTATTTTTTACAGTAACAGTCGCCACTATGTTTTTACCGAAAGTCGGGCTGCTGAGTTTTAATCCTGAATATTGGAATGTGGTATATGAAAGTCCGTAACCAAATTCATACGCAGGCACAATATTTTTCTTGTCAAAACCCCTGTATCCAACATAAATACCCTCGAGATATTCTATTTCGGCGGGTTTGCTACGCATAAATCCACCAAGCGTATGACCTGTTTTATCTTCAATTTCTTTTCCCGGAAAACCCGGAGCAGCGGGTTCATCCTCATATTTTACTGAAAACGTAGTGGCAAGTTTTCCTGAAGGGTTAACTTCTCCGCTCAAAATATCAGCAATGGCATTACCGGCTTCTTGACCGGGCTGCCAGGTGAGCAGAATACCATCTACAAGACTTTTCCAGCTTGCTGTTTCCATTGGTCCTCCTACGTTAAGAATAACCACCACTTTTTTGCCCTGTGCATGGAATTTTTCTGAAACTGCTGCAATCAAAGCTTTTTCTGCGTCGGTGAAGTTCAGGTCATTTTCAACTTTTCTGTCAATAAACTCGCCTGATATCCTTCCGATAGTAATTATTGCCAAATCAGCCGTAAGTGCTTCATTCATATCCAGTTGTGCTACCGGCAATTCGTTAATAACCGGAGGTGGCATAAATGGCGACCTGTTTTTCGGTTGTTTGTCTTTTTCCTCTTTCAGATATTTCTCATAAGCATTTTGGATATTTTTATTCAATCCAAAACCTGCATTTTCCAGACCCTGAATGAGTGAAATCGTGTAGGCTTCGTTGACGTCACCGCTTCCTGTTCCACCTGAAACCAGATTATAGGCAAAGTTTCCGAAAGCTGCAATTTTCTTACCTTTGGCCACCGGTAAAGCTGCATTATCATTTTTTAATAATACCATACCTTCAGTGGCCGCATTTCTTACTACTGCCTGATGAGCCACCAGATTTGGCTTATTGGAATATTTATATCCTGCATAAGAAGGCGATATTTTCATGATATCAAGAATGCGTTCTACGTTGATATCAAGCACTTTTTCGTCTAATTTACCTTCTTTTACGGCGTTAACGATGGCTTCATATTGTTTGGTTGTACCCGGCATTATCAGGTCGTTTCCGGCTTTCATTTGTTCTACAGGATTATCGCCCCCAAACCAGTCAGTCATCACAAATCCTTTGTATTTCCAATCGCCACGAAGTACATCTGTCAACAGTTCACGGCTTTGCGAAGTGTAAGTTCCGTTAAGTTTATTATAAGAAGACATAACCGTCCATGGTTTTCCTTCTTTTACAGCAATCTCAAATCCTTTCAGATAAATCTCTCTTATGGCTCTTTGACTTGCTTTTACGTTGATGGTATTTCGGTTAGTCTCGTGGTTGTTTAACGCAAAGTGCTTCAAAGAAGTACCTACACCCTGACTTTGGATTCCCCGAATAATGGCGGCACTCATTTTCCCGGCCAGATAGGGGTCTTCAGACATATACTCAAAATTCCTTCCTCCCAGCGGGTTGCGGTGTATGTTGATGGCTGGTCCCAAAATCACGTCCACACCATATTCTTTTACTTCATTTCCCATTGCTTTACCTACCTTATCTATCAACTGTGTATCCCAGGTACAAGCCAGTAATGAGGAAATAGGAAAAGCAGTAGCGAAATATTTTTGTGTTTCATTGGGTCTGTCAGGCATAATTCTCAAACCTGCAGGGCCGTCAGCTACTACCATACCTTTAATACCAACCCTTGGAACGTCCGCCGTTGTTCCGGCAGCTCCAGGCACACGGGTTTGTGTCTGCCCTACCACAGGGCCACCACTCATTTCAGCAGGCAATGTAATCCCCGGCATGTTCATACCCATCCCAACCACCAGACGAGCCTTTTCTTCCATAGTCATGGAGGCCACAATCGCCTTGCTGGTTTTTATTTGAGCTGATGCTACAACAGCAACAAAGCAGAAGACCGTCAACAGTTTTACTTTCATATTTTTAAAATTTATTTGGAGAAACCTTATTGTATCACTTTGATAAAATAAGAACAAATGTATTATGTTTTGCAGGAAAGAAATATGGAATTGGTCAGTTTTTTTTCTGAGAAGAAGGAAATTCCACAAAATACTTGTCAACCAATTTTATATATCGGGTAAAAAAATCAGCCCCCCATTGAGTTTTAACGGCTGAAATAACTGTAAAATAAAAGAAGCTATTGCACAAAAGGAGCAGGATAGTAGCCGAAAATTTTCATCCTCACACCATTTGAAAAAGATTATTCAGGTAAATTTTTCCTCAAAAAATTAAGAAAATTTCCACTCATTATTTTCTCAATATCAGAAGATACATAACCTCTTTTATCAAGCAGGACGCTTAATTTCTGGAGATCTGCGATGGTTTTCAGGTCATAGGGGCATTGTTCTCTTCCAAAAGCCCCGTCAAGATCGGAGCCGATACCGGCATGGTTGGCATTCCCTGCCAACTGGCACACGTGATCAATATTGTCCACCACATGCTCCAGACTACAGCCTGTGTTTTCCGGAGTCGAAACACCTCGCACCCAGTCTGGCATCAGCATCCAGGCATCCAGGGCCGCCCCTATTACTCCTCCTCTTTTGATAATGGCAAGTATTTGCTCATCAGAGTATTGGCGGTTATGATTCACAAATCTTCTGGCATTGTTATGACTAGCCAATAATGGCCCGGAGTAGTATTCGATAGCTTGCCAAAAGGCATCATCACACAGGTGAGTCATGTCGAGAATAATCCCCAAACGTTCAATTTCTTTTAATAAATCCAAACCATTTTGGTTCATTTTCCCTGTGGAATTGGTGCCATTGGCATATCTGCCTTCACGGTAATGAGCAGGGCCAATCGCCCTTAGTCCGCTTTCCCAGGCTTTTTCCAGATAAGAAACCTCCACAATAGAATCAGCCCCTTCAAGGCTCAAAATATATCCAATGGTGTGCTTATCGGTATTCCAGGCATTCAAATGGGCTTCCAGATCTGTCTTGTTTTTAATCATTCTCATCTCACCGGCCTCTTCCATTGCTTTATACCATGCCAACTGGCCCTGGGTCTGAGCCCAGGCTTGAGCAGGCGAATTCCAGCCTGGTAAATCACTCTCCGGCTTCACATAGCGGGCAATTTGGGTGGCAACCACGAGTCCGATATTTCCTTTTCTCAATTCAGGAAGCGAAACTGTTGCCCTACCCCGGTCAGGCTTATCGGTTAAACTTTCCTCCCGACTATTAATCTCCGGCAAAGGTCTGGTAAGGTCACGATTCCATTCCAAAGCGTTCATCGAAAGGTCAAGGTGGGCATCTAAAACAAACATATCTTGATGAATAACAGCTAGTTAGGCTTTATATTTTTAAAAAATTCCAAACAGGGCGGTCCTCCTATGCCCTCTTGCATCGGGCATAGGAGTCAGGCTTTCGCCACTCGCTCCACGCTAATGCGTGGGAGCTCAAACAATGGCTCTATCCTTACCGCAAGACTCCTTCAAGAGGTGTCCGATCCTGTTTTTGATTCCAGATATTAATGACATCCATTTTTACGGCATCACCGTCAAACTTACAAATAACAGTCTCGGTGTGAGGGCTTTCAATGTATCTGAGGGTAAATTCAAGGGTGTTTTCATCAACCCAGGTGAAGCTCCCTGTTACGTCAAAAGCAGGAAGGCCTTTTCTATTGGCCATAGCTCTGGCCACAAGATATGGTCCAAACTTGGTGGTTTTCTGATAATTCCATTGCTCTCTTCCAAAGCTTATCAAATGGTCAGTAGAGTCGGTCCTGAGTTTAAGTAAGCAGCTTTGGCTGTCAAAACTAAAGCTTGCTGAAATTACTTTCTTCGCAACTTCCCCTTTGAAAATCACGTCTTTGCCACTCAAATATTTTTCCATTTTACTTGAGTTGATTTTGTCAGGAACGCCCAATTTAAGAGCTTTAAGTTTGTCGCTTAATCGCGTCAATTCTTCCTGATTAGGCTTTAGAGGCTTTGGACCCATTGCGGGTAGAATATTCTCCCACATAAGGTTGATTTCGCTCTGCATATCAGTGGTTTCGGCAGTGAATATCACCACTGCGTCTTTCTCGGGCAACATGATGATAAACTGTCCGTTGGCTCCGTCGCCACGATAACCATTGTTACGGCATCTCCACATCTGGTAACAATAGCCTTGCAGCCAGTCACTTTTGGCAAGTTCCTCAGCTGAGGCATCAGGTTTTTGCATAATTTTCATGGTCGAGGCTTCGTTGACCCATGCTTCAGGTAGTATTTGCTTGCCATTCCACTTGCCTTTTTGTAAAAACAATTGACCAAACTTGGCCATATCTTCGGTCTTCAATCTAAGTCCCCAGCCGCCCACGTTGATATCATTAGGATCCACTTCCCAGTCTATATTTTTGATTCCCAGCGGCTCAAACAATCTTGGGGTTAAATAGTCTATAATCTTTTGACCTGTCACTTTCTGAACAATAGCCGACAGCAGGTAGGTAGCCGCAGAATTATAGAGAAACTTGGTTCCGGGCTTATTTTCGATTGGCCAGGCAAGGAAACTTTTTATCCAATCATTTCCAGCCATGATATGGCCGGGCTCTTTTTCCATACCTACGCTCATGCTCAGCAGATCTTTAACTTCCAAAGCTGCCAGGTTATCACTTATTTTTTCCGGTAATTTATCAGGGAAAAAACTGATTACTTTGTCAGTCACTTTTAGTTTTCCTTCACTTACTGCCAACCCAACTGCTGTGGCAGTAAAGCTTTTGGAGCAAGAGTACATAGTATGTCGGAGATCTGACCGATAAGGATTCCACCAACCTTCTGCCACCACTTTTCCGTGACGAACAATCATCATGCTATGAAACTCCACATTGGATTTTTCGGCGGCTTCAAGGAATTTTATGATAGCTGATGATGGAATACCTTCTGCTTCGGGAGTACTTCGGGGAAGTGAGCCCTGAGCCCAGGCATAAACAGAAATCAGAAGGAAGAAGAATATTTTTTTCATTTTGTTTATATTATTTAAGGTAAAAATATCGGTATTCTAAATTTCACCCCTAACAGGGTTTTGAGTTCCTGGTTTTCTTTTTTCTTATAATTATTTCATCCCTACGGGAATTAAGTTTCACTTTTAGGTTAAGTCCTTCATTTCCTATTAAACCTAAATTTTCATTTTGTGAAAAAATCACATACTCCATTCGGTAGGAACACGATCCCAACGATGCTTTTTGAGCTCGGAAAGTAAGTCAACATCAAGACCAATACCATCACTACAGCCCATATTGATTTCCACGTTTTTGATACGTCGCATTCCGGGAATAATTGTTGAAATATCGGGATTGGCTAAAATAAACCTGAGAGCCATTTGGGCCATCGACATATCCTGAGGGATCAATGGCTTGAGAGCATCGGCATGTTCTACGCTGGAAATGAGGTTTTCGGGTACAAAATATTTTGAACGCCAGTCATTCTCGGGAAAAGTAGTTTCTTTGGTGAAAGTTCCGGTTAGGGTGCCTTCGTCAAAAGGAACGCGGGCAATCACAGCTATGTCTTTTTCCCGACAAAGCGGCAAAAGGTTATCTTCCGGTGCCTGATCAAAAATGTTGTAAATCACCTGTACTGAGTCAATTAGGCCGGTCTTTATAGTTTCGAGTGAATTATCCAGTTCCCAACGGTTTACACTTATTCCCCAGGCTTTAACTTTTCCTTCCCTGGTGAGTTTTTCTATAGTGCTTTTCCATTCGTCCTGAGTGGCCCATTCGTCTTCCCAAACATGAAACTGCTGCAAATCGATGGATTCCACTCCCAGGTTTCTCAGGCTACTTTCGGTGTATTCAACAATGTAATCAGCGGGAAAAACGTCTGCGATATTGAAACCTCTTTTTGAGGGCCAGATACGATTCTTGGGTGGAATTTTGGTTGCCACATAAAGTTTCTTTCCTAAATTCCTTTTGACGGTTTTATTCAGAATTTCCTCGCTTTTACCATTACCATAGGCCCAGGCGGTGTCAAAAAAATTGCAACCCAAATCAATTGCCCGGTCTAATGCAGCGTTTACCTCGGTTTCTTCGGAGCCCGTCCAACCGGCCATTCCCCACATTCCGTACCCCATCTCGCTAACCATCCAGCCGGTTCTTCCAAATTTTCTGTATTTCATTTTGTAATAAATATTAATTCAAATGTAATCAAAAATAGCAGCAGGGATCGTAGCATTTGTTTGAGCTCCCACGCTATGGCGTGGCAGGCCGCTGCCCTAAAAACTAATACCCCCTCAATTTGCTATTTCCAGTGTTATTCCGAAACTCATCCAAAGTATTATTTGCAATGGTTTTTAAGGCTGAAGAGTCATTAAACATCGTAAGAAATTTAAATCCTAAATCCGCAAATAGTCTTGCATTTTTAGGATTTCCGGCATGAATTCCTGTTATGAGATGATTCTCTTCGGCTACTGCCAATATTTCTTTTAGGATTTGCATAAAGCTCGGATCTTTAAAATTTGCCAATTTTTTATAACCCAAGGAAGCACTCAAGTCCCATGGCCCCACATAAAAACCGTTTAGATGTTCTACTTGGGCCATTTCCCTCATGTTTTTGAGTGCGTCAGGAGTCTCAATCATAGCAAAAGTGATAGTGTGTTGGTTGGCGGTCTGCATATAATTTTCTCCAAAAACCACACTTGCCCGTGTTGGACCAATACTTCGGTTGCCATCGGGATAATATTTGGCGGCCCTCACGAATGCCTCCGTTTCCTCGGCATTATTGAGCATTGGACATATCAACCCTTCTACACCAACATCGAGCATACGCATAATATACGCAGGGTCATTGGCCGGTAGCCTAACAAAAGAAGTAGAGGAAGATGCCCGCATGGCTTGCAACATAGGAATAAGTGTATTCAAATCAGCCGAAAGCCCATGCTGGGTATCAATCGTAATGGCATCAAAGCCTGTAGAGGCCAGAATTTCGACATTCCATGCCGAAGGAGAGCTCACCCAGGCATTGGTGACCGGAAGTCCTTCTGCCCATTTCTTTTTTAAGGTATTTTGCATTTTAATCTTCCCAGTTTCGTGATCGTTCTATGGCTTTCTTCCAGCCTTTATGATAGGCCGCTCTTTGAGTTTCATCCATTTTCGGTTGCCATTGTTTATCTACGCCCCAGTTTTCTACCAAATCCTCAAGATTTGACCAGAAACCAACGGCCAGACCGGCAGCATAAGCAGCACCAAGGGCAGTGGTTTCAATCATTTCGGGTCTTATGACGGGTACTTTCAGCATGTCAGACTGAAACTGCATGAGCATTTCGTTTACAACCATACCTCCATCCACTCTCAATGAAGAAAGAGAAAGTCCGGCGTCTTTTTCCATGGCTTCCAATACATCAAGGGTCTGATAAGCAGTAGCTTCCAATACCGCTCTTGCAATGTGACCCTTGTTGACAAATCGGGTAAGGCCTGCGATCACTCCGCGGGCTGAATTCTCCCAATAGGGTGCATATAGGCCGGAGAACGCCGGTACAAAATAGGCTCCACCGTTATCTTCCACAGTTGCAGCCAAGGTTTGTACATCAGCAGAGTTTTTGATGATTCCGAGGTTATCCCTAAGCCACTGAACCAATGCCCCTGCAATAGCAACCGAACCCTCCAAGGCATAATGAACAGGCTGGTTTTCAAATTGATATGCAACTGTGGTCAAAAGTCCAAATTTCGAAGGGATGGGCTTTGGGCCTGTATTCAATAGCATGAAGCAACCGGTACCATAAGTGTTTTTAGCCTCCCCAGGCTTAAAGCAAGTTTGACCGACCAATGCCGCCTGCTGGTCACCCAAAATTCCGGCAAGTGGTACTCCTGCTAATGGTTCTGACTTAATTTCTCCATATTTCATGCTGCTGGGTTTGATTTCGGGCAACATGGCTTTGGGGATATTTAGTAAAGTGAGAATTTCATCGTCCCAGGCTTGGGTTTCAAGGTTCATGAGTTGGGTACGTGAAGCGTTGGTCACATCGGTAATGTGCAGGCCTCCGTTGATGCCTCCCGTCAGATGCCAGGCCACAAATGTATCCATGTTACCAAAAATCGCCGTACCATTTTCGGCATCTTCCCGCAAACCCTCTACATTTTCAAGCAGCCATTGTATTTTTAAACCACTGAAATAGGTAGCAAGTGGAAGACCGGTTTTATCACGAAACCATTGACTTCCGATGGTTTTTTCAAGTTCATCAACACGTTTTCCCACTCGGGTGTCCTGCCACACAAGGGCATTGTAATAAGCCTTGCCCGTGCGACGATTCCAAACTACGGTGGTTTCCCTTTGGTTAGTGATTCCGCAAGCCAGAATATTCTCAATTTTAATCTGATGTTTGATACGGGCATTGGCGATTACTTCTTGAGTATTTCGCCAGATTTCCTCGGGATTATGCTCTACCCAGCCGGGCTGAGGGAAGATCTGTTCATGTTCTTTTTGAGCAACGGAAATTATTTTCCCTTTTTTATCAAAAAATATACAACGGGTACTGGTAGTGCCCTGGTCTATAGAGGCAATGTAATTCATTTTTTAAGGCTGAAATTTTAAAATTCTAAGTTAATATTTACACTTCTTATTATCAGCTTTTTGATAATAGTTTTTATAGTTTTTTGCTTTGGGATCCATACAGCCCTCAAGCTCAAGGAGTTCGACCTTTCTAAACTCTATCGGATGGCTTTCACTTTGTAACGAAATGCTTCCATGGCTAAGTGGCTGACCATCGGGCTTAATTTTAGGGTCGAAGCCGCTTACTACTCCCCCACCTATTACCGGCTTTTCGTAGGTCATTACCAGCTCGTTATTTATAAAATGCCTGATCAAAGAGTCTCCCAAAACCTCCACTTCGGCTCTTACCCATTGGTCGCCATCAAAAGTTTTTGAAGTAGAATTGATACAATGCCGGGTGTCAAATTTGTTTTCATAAGTTACGTGCGTTCCCGGAGTGCAAAGATTACAGGTGGTCCTGGGCTTACCATCCCCTTTTCCACCTAGCAGCTGTACCTCTATCGAAACCGGAAAATCCTGATCTTTGAGCATCGTACTGGCAGGCTGTCCATGAATCATGATACCACTATTTCTCCAGGCCCAGTCTTCTCCGCCTTTGGCTTGATCTCCCACAAAACGGTACTCAACTGCTATTTTGTAATATGAAAAATCACCTTTGTAAAACATGTGACCATAGCGGTAGTTAAATGGATCGTAAGCATCGGTATTGACCACTATTTTTTTGTCTTTTACCGAAAAAGTATTGCCAAAATTATCATTAAGGTCATAATTTCTGATTTTTATATCCCAGTTTTTCAGGTCTTTACCATTGAAAAGTTGCTTCCACTCTTTTTGTGGAGCTGTAATTTGACCGAATACGCTGGTAGTCACTAGAATTAACCAAAGGGCTTTTTTCATTGATGTAAGGGTTAAGAATTTTGCCAAAGGCATAAGGTTGAAAACTGTGCAATTTATTATAAAACTGCCATTTTGGGGTTTTTTGTAAGAAAATTTAATGCAAAATGAATTTTAGAAGAAATAGAATCGAATTATTTAATAATTTTAAAAATTAATTTCAACCCTAATTATAAATTGGATGAAACGACGCGAAGTTTTTTCGAGCCTAACCCTGGGTATTGTCGGTGCGGTTAGTCTCCCATCCTGGGCTAATAACTGGACAGCCCAAAATCTTAAACCTGATAGTTTAGAACTTAACACCTCAGAGGAAGACCTTCTTGATGACATTTGTGAAGCAATAATTCCTGAAACCGATACTCCCGGTTCCAGAACTTTACAAATACCGAAATTTGTAAAACTCATGGTGACAGACATGCACAAGCCTGCTGACCAGGAAAAGTTTAAAAAAGGATTGGCTAAGATAAACGAACTCTCAATTTCTTTTTTCGGAAAATCTTTTGGAGATTCAAGTACTCAGCAGAAGCTTCACTTATTGCAAGGCTTTGGGATGAGTTCAGACGAAAACCTTAAGTTTTTCATGGATGCCACCAAGCGGTATGCCATTCGTGCTTATACTACTTCAGAATATTATCAGGTCAACATTGAGAAATTTGAATTTGCTCCTGCACGTTATCACGGCTGTGTACCTTTAAATCAGTAAATTATGAACTTAATAAATAAAGAAAAAAGAACCTTTGATGCCATAGTGATTGGTTCGGGAATCAGTGGGGGATGGGCAGCAAAAGAGCTTACCGGTAAGGGGTTGAAAACCCTGGTTCTGGAAAGGGGAAAAGATGTACCTCATATTACGGGATATCCCACCACACTATATCAGCCATGGGATTTTGAGCACAGAAACCAATTGCCCCTGGCCATAAGAGAAGAAAACCCGATTGCCAGCAAATGTTACGCTTTCTATGAAGGCACTGAGCAGTTTTTTGTAAAAGATAAAGAGCATCCTTATGTACAGGAAAAGCCGTTTGATTGGATCCGGGGGTATCAGGTTGGAGGAAAGTCTTTGCTTTGGGCTCGGCAAACTCAACGCTGGAGTAAATATGACTTTGAAGGGCCCGCCCGCGATGGTTTTGCCGTGGAATGGCCCATCAGTTACGACGATTTAGCTCCATGGTATAGTTATGTAGAAAAGTTTGCCGGAATTTCGGGTAATAAAGACGGACTCGACCATCTGCCCGATGGGGAGTTTTTAGCTCCACATGAGTTTAATTGTGTGGAGGATTATTTCAGTAAAAAAGTAGCTGAAAAATATAATGGTAGTCGCCATGTAATCATGGGGAGATGTGCCCACCTTACCACCCCAAAGCAAATCCATTTTGACCAGGGTAGAGCTCAATGCCAGCACCGCACCATCTGTGAGCGGGGCTGTCCTTATGGAGGGTATTTCAGTAGCAATGCCTCCACCCTGCCCTGGGCCATGAAAACCGGGAAAATGACACTCAGACCCAACAGTGTGGTAAATAGTATCATTTATGATGAAGCCAAACAAAAGGCAAGTGGCGTGAAAGTAATAGATGCTCTTACCGGAGAAATGACGGAGTTTTATGCTAAAATAATTTTTGTCAACGCTGCCGCCTTAAATTCTAACCTCATTTTGCTGAATTCTACCTCTAGTCGCTTCCCTAACGGTCTTGGGAATGACAGTGGGGTTTTGGGGAAATATGTAGCTTTTCATAATTACAGAGCCAGAGTTTGGGGTGAATATGACGGATTTTTGGATAAAACCACCGAAGGAAACCGCCCTAACAGCCCATATATCCCCAGGTTCAGGAATGTCCTTAAGCAGGAAACCGACTTTTTGCGTGGCTATGCAGCGGGTTTTGGTGCTGGAAGAATGAGTCATAATAGTCAGGAAGGATTAGGAGAACAACTTAAAAATAATCTCCATAAAACTATCCATGACGGCTGGTATGTGGGCTCGCACATGATGGGGGAGACCATTCCGAAGGAGAGTAATTACGTAGCATTGGACAAAAACCTCAAGGACCCCTTTGGTATTCCTCAACTCAAAATATCGGTAGCCTATGATGACAATGATGATAAAATGGTGAAGGATTATATTGAGCAAATGACCGAAATGTTTGAAATGGCTGGCTTTAAGAATGTTAAATCGGCTGACAGCAACCAGGCTGCCGGGCTTGATATTCATGAGATGGGAGGAGTACGTATGGGTAAAGACCCAAAAACTTCCATGTTAAACGCCTTCAACCAGCTTCATGCCTGTAAAAATGTTTTCGTGACAGATGGTGCCAGCATGACCTCAACTTCAACTCAAAACCCATCACTCACCTACATGGCCTTAACTGCCCGGGCAGCAGACTATGCAGTAAAGGAGATGAAGAAGGGGAATTTGTAAGTATTAAAATAGCTAATATAAAATGCCCCGATAGAATAGCATCGGGGCATTTTATATCAGAAGCTTTTTGCTAAATTTCTTCATTCTTTTGACTTAAAAGATGTCCTATATTTAAAGAATAAATTCGTGGAAATGTTCGACCCCATTGGGGTGGCATTCTCTGCGTTATCATTTTTTTATAACTACTTAATCCCTTCGGGATATTGCATTTCTCGTTCCCTGACCTTGAAAAGGTCATATATTTATAGAAACATTTTGAAAATGTGGATTCGACCCCCTTGGGGTCGTATTCTTTACGTTATCATTTTTTATAAATATTTAATCCCTTTGGGATATTAAAAACAGAAAGGAAAAATACTTTTTTATTAAAGAAAATTTATCTTTAATAAAACTCTATTATTGAATATGTTATAAATTTGTGTAATCCAAAACATTTATCAAAACAACTCTTACAACTTATGCCATCTGGAACATTTTCTCAAATCTACATCCAAATTGTTTTTGCCGTTAAAGGCCGAGAAAGCTTAATCGAGGTTCGTTGGGAAGACGAATTATATAAATATATAACCGGAATAATCCAGAATAAGGGTCAAAAATTATTAGCAATCAATGGAATGCCAGACCATATCCATCTCCTGATCGGAATGAAGCCTAATTGCTGCTTATCAGACCTTGTCAGAGAAGTAAAAAAGGCATTTAACTCATATATCAATGGAAAGAAGTGGGTCAGAGGCAGGTTTGAATGGCAGTCGAGCTATGGTGCATTTTCATATAGTCATTCCGCCTTAGATAGCGTGATAAAATATATTTCCAACCAAAAGATACATCATGAAAAAACTTCGTTTAAAAATGAATATATTAAGTTTCTCAATAAGTTTCAGATAGATTATCAGGATGAATATCTTTTTGAATGGCCAGAATAAGCTGCCTTAATTTTTAATCAAAATCAACCTAATTGTTCTGTTTTCATGTGGATTCTTATTAATGTCTTGCTCTAAATCTCAATATCTTTCCGCACATATTTAATCCGTTGTTTTCATTTTGATTTTTCGATTAATCAATACTACTTTAACCCTGTATCTCCTAGAAAAATCCTCTACTGGTACATTATTTTCAGTTTTCCGTCGGGCAGCCCGGCACCTTCTACACGCACTTCTTTGCGGCGTTCGTAGAGTTGCATACCGTAGGCCCGCATCACTGCCTTCGGCCCGTGCTTGTGACGGATACGATCCATGGCCTGATAGAGGTCGGCCATGTGGGCAGAGGTATCAAAGAGGGCAATCTGACTATGCCCGGCAACCAATTTGCTGAGCCTTACCCCAATGAGACGAATCAACAAACGACGGTCATAGAGTTTTTCGAATATCTCAAGGGCTTTTTGCTGCAGCTCGTGGTCGTTGGCGGTGAAAGGTATCGCCACCTGGCGGTTGTGGGTGTCAAAATTGGAGTACCGCACTTTTACGGTTATCTGCCCGGCACAGCGATTTTTTTGACGGAGATCATAGCACAGGTCTTCAGTCATTTTTACCACGATACTACGCAGCATGTTCACGTCGGTGGTGTCTTTGTCAAAGGTCATCTCTTTCGACATAGATTTCTGGTCATGATACGGCACAACGGGAGTATAATCTATGCCGTTGGCCCGTTCCCACAGGCTGAGACCATTTTGGCCGAGTACGGCTTGCAGCATTTTTTTGGGCATTTGTGCCAGCATACCTATGCTCGTGATTCCCAGGTTTCGCAGCTGCTGACCCGTGACCTTGCCCACGTAGGGCATTTTATCAATACTCAGGGGGTTTAGAAATGGCTTTTCTTCACCCATAGGCACAAGTTTTTGCCCGCAGGGCTTGGCCTCATTGGTGGCGATTTTGGCTATGGTTTTACCGCTACTCATTCCAAATGATATACTCAGGCCGGTTTCCCGCATCACCCGTTGCCGTAGTTCTGAGGCATATTTGTAACTTCCAAAAAAGCGATCCATACCGCTGAGGTCAGCGTAGAATTCATCAATCGAAGCCTTTTCGAGCAAAGGCAGGCTGGAGTCCATGATTTCGGTTACCACAGCCGAATATTGGCTGTAGTTTTCATAGTCGCCACGTATCCAGATGGCATCGGGGCACAGGCGACGAGCCAGCTTGGCAGGCATGGCTGAGCTCACACCAAAAACACGGGCCTCGTAGCTACAGGCCGCCACTACACCACGCTCGCTTATACCGCCCACTATCACGGGCTTACCGGCGAGCTGTGGGTTTTTGAGCCTTTCGACCGACACAAAGAAGGAGTCGAGGTCAAAGTGGGCAACGGTACGGTTTACGGCAGATTTCATTTTTTCTAAAAAATAAGTAAGTGTTCACAATTCAAATGTGGCAATTTTTTTGGCAATTTAGTGCTTGAAAAATTAGCACGTGGGCAAATTGCTAAGGATTGTAGAGTAGCATAAACCTAAAATCACACTGATTTCAAACGTTTTACATCAAAAAGGAGGTAAGGGAATTGCCTCAAAACGACAAAAAAACACCTGTCTTTTATTTTCACAAATAAAACTTCTAAATTTATAAACTTAATCAAAATACTAATCCCGTTTAGAATGAAACCAATTATCCTAATTTTATTATTACTACTAAACCATTCAAGCTCCTTTGGTCAGGAAAATTGTAAAAAAGGGCAACTTGATTCGTTAGAAAAAAGTATTATTAGAGAATAGATTGATCAAGCCGTTAAAAATAATTGGGTATCGTATAACTTCGAAAACTTTTTTCAAAAGAATAATGATAGCCATGTAAAGATTTTAGAAAAATTACCTGTCACTGAGAATATAACAGCTTTACCTGTAAAATAAATATAAACCGAAAAAACATAATTTTTGCGACACGGTTGCAATCTATTAAATATGCTTATCGAACATACCCACTTTAAACATGTAGCCAATCTCATCCAGGAAGCTCGCAAAAAGGCTTACTTGGCTGTTAACCGAGAGCTAATAGATTTATATTGGAGCATTGGCCAATACCTTTCCGAACAAACCAAAGCCCAGGCTTGGGGCAAGGCTGTAGTCCAGGAGCTGGCCAATTACCTGGCCACCACCTTACAGGGTCAGAAAGGATTTTCGGCACAAAACCTTTGGCGAATGAAGCAATTTTACGAATTCTACCATGCCAGTCCAAATCTCTCAACACTGTTGAGAGAAATTCCCTGGTCGCACAATATGGCTATACTTTCATCAGCCGATAGTGCCGAAGAAAAAGAGTTTTATATCAGATGACCATAAAAGAACGCCTCTCTTTTCGGGAGCTGCAACGCCAAATAAATACCTCTTGCTATGAGCGGGTAATGCTCCAAAACCAAAAACTCTCAACACTGTCGGGAGAAATACCGCAAGACTTGTCCAATGTCTTTAAAGATTCATATGTGCTCGAAATGTTCCAGCTGCCGCAGCTCCATTCTGAAAAAGACCTCAAACACCGCATTTCACAAAACATCAGTCTCTTTTTACTGGAGTTTGGTCGCGACTTCAGTTTTATGGGCGAGGAATATCCCATACAGGTAGGTTCTCAAGATTTTGCCATCGATCTGCTTTTTTACCACCGTTCGTTACAATGCATGGTGGCAATAGAGTTGAAAGTAGAAAAATTTAAACCAGAACATCTCGGCCAACTAAATTTTTATCTGGAAGCCCTGGATCGTGACATAAAAAAGCCATATGAAAACCCATCGATAGGCATATTGCTATGCAAAGGCAAAGACGATACCGTGGTAGAATACGCCATGAGCCGCAGCTTATCACCTACATTGGTGGCCGACTATAAAACGCAACTACCCGAAAAAGCCCTGCTTAAAGAAAGATGGGAAGCAATTTTAACCCAACTAACTGACTAGTGAAAATGTACGATACCTACAAACCCTCAGGTATAGAATGGACTTCAGAGAATATATAAAATTTTACCAAACAGGAGATTTCAGTGGAAAGGACTGGGATTAAAAATAATTCAATTTATGGAAATAGTATTGAAGCTTTTAAAAGACGAATTGGAACTAAATACCTACGCAAGAAAATTAATGAAGTATACGAAACCACAGTACTCTCTTTTATTTTCTTTTTTTTAAGCAGGAAGAAACATAAAAAAGCATCTTAAATCAATTTTTGCTAAAAAAACGTATAAATTTAAAGGGCTATTACAAAATACTAATCCCGTTCAGAATGAAATTAATGATTCCTGTTTTATTATTACTACTAAACCATTCAAGCTCCTTTAGTCAGGAAAATTGTAAAAAAAGGCAACTTGATTCGTTAGAAAAAAGTATTATTAGAGAATATATTGATCAAGCCGCTAAAAATAATTGGTTTGAGCAAGACATGGGAGTAGTTGTGGTTTCGGAGGATTTTTCGCAGCTACCAAAAGTCAAATGGGAAATAAGTATATCAATTGATAATTCTATTTGGCCCGATTCTTCTTTTACTTATGCAAAATATTACAGTGATTTAATTCTATTTAAAAATAAAGAACAAAAAGCGTATTCAAATAGTGAAAAAATAAATGATTGTTGGTCAGAAATAATTGGAGACCGTATTTATATCAAACCAGAAAAACAAAATCGTTCATGGAGGCTGACCTATGATGGATGGGAGGACGGAAAACCTATTTTAAATTCTGATAAAAAGGAAAGAATTATTCCTGATGGCAGGAGGTCCTTTACCGACGATGCAAGAGGAGATATCAGAGTGTATGTGTTTTCGAAACAAAATGGAATTGAGCACAGAGGGAGGTGGCCGTATTAAAAATTACAATGTATTTTTTAAATTAAGGAACGGTTTTTTGCAAAAGTGAATATAATATTGAGAATTGAAAAGCTTAACAAAAACAACTAATTATCAATTAATTACAATAAAGGGAACATCTATTTTTCAAAAATCAATTTCCGCTGAAAGGTCTGATGATACGGGATGTGCGGAAACCACTAAGGCACTTTAAGATTCGGAAAGTAAGCTCATAATCTGTAGCTCGGAGAATAAAATCCTGCGGAATTTTGCAATATTTCATAAAAGCATCAACTTCTTCTTCAGGTAATTTGGTGATTTGTATTACCGTTTGTTTGTTATATTTGATGTCGGCATAAAAAGTCTTTACGTCCTGAAACTGCAGGTCGGCGAGTTTGCGGTTGGCTTTTCCCTCTTTACTATACATTTGATACAAACCATCAATAGAAATGCCAAGACCAGGCTGTGAGGTGTTGGTGTTGAGCATGTTACGCCAGATTTTACTTTTTAGTGTTTTGGAGTCGTAAGGATTAGCCAGCAGCAAGTTGATGTCGCGGTTGAGCTCAGCCCAGCGTTTGTCTTCTACCACCAGCTCACGAAGCATAATAGGCTGAAGTTTCTCTTTTATGACAGGGAATTTTTCGATACCATCCCAAAGAAAACCGCGGCGGTTATAGCCAAAAGTACTTATCAATATAGAGTCTCCTTTAAGGGCTCTGAGATAAAATTCACCGTCTTCGTTGGTGACAACAATCTGGCCGTTGCGTTTATTGAGAACATTGATATTGGCAATTCCCTTCTGGGTTTGGGGGTCAATCACTTTCCCATAGACTGATTTTTCCTGAGCTTGTAAATAGCTGGAAATCAATAAAAAAAACAAGAAAAAGAACCGACTTTTAGTCCAATATTTTTCCATTCAAAATCACTTTTTGGCCACTTTTGTAGTCGATTACAAAACTTGCTTTGCCCCCCAATTCTATTTGGGAAGGTGTGCTCCCTTTTATTTTATATTTTTGTACCAAAGCCGGAAACTGACTGATAGGTTTTAAAATGGCTCCCTGAGCATCGATGGTTTTCAATCCGAAAAACACAGAAAGGTCGCCAATATCTTCTATAACGCTGGTATGGGTATAATTCGTGGCTCGTGGGTTGTTTTTTTCATCAATATTTATCCCAAGATCCACCATATATTTACCACCGGAGCCTTCCATTTGTGCATTTTCAATTTTCAGGTCAAAAAGTGCTTTTTCGTTTTGAGGAATATTTTCGTAGTCCTGAAGGCTAAAATGCCCATAATTTTCCCGACTTATGGCCAAAAGAGCACTCAAAATGGCCACAAAATTCAATTTTCTGATTTCCTGTTTCTCAAGGTCTCCTACCAACCCGCCAGACTCGATTAGGATAAGGCTGCTGCCCCATTTTTGAATGTTGTCACCAAATGCCCGGGGTTCAAACTCATCGGAAAACCTGCCTATACCTCCCGGAATAAAATTTTGCAGTACTGCGTTGAGATGACCAATGACCTGCCTTGACTTAATTCTCACTTCATTCCACTCGCGGGCTTCATTGTAGGCTGTTGCCAAAAACGAGACAGTGGCCTGTTTTGGGCTTATACCCGCACTGTAGCGTGTACCCTGATCGTGCAGGTTAAACGAAAATTCAGGTTTGAGTTTTCCAACATTGTCTTTCAGAATACGGCTCTCGGGGCACTGCAGTCTGAGGGCATCACGGTTCATGTCAATACCCTGAGCAGTATAGCGGATAAACCTTTCGGCACCGTCAGGATTGAGCATTGGGATAAAATGCAATTGTAGATTGGAAAGGATTTCTTCTTTTTCAGATTGAAAATCAACTCCTTTTTCTTTGAAAAAATTAAAAATATCAAAAATAGCCATAGTGGCCGTGGCTTCATTGCCATGCATCTGAGACCACAGAAGTATCTTTCGTTTCCCCTGCCCCAAGGCTACTTTTATGATTTCTCTGCCTTCATAGGAGTGTCCTACTACCATATTTTCAAAGGGTAGTTTCTGGATAAGGGGAAGGATATCTTTTTGTTTAAATCTCCTGATTTTCAGAGACTTTTCCTTATATTTTTCGAAACTATTGTAAAGACTTTCTTCGAAATTCTGCATCCGGTTAGATTACTTAAGTATCAAAGCTACTAAATTTTTATTTAGCAACTCATATGACTTCACTTTTCCAAAACCTGAATATTTCACCCGATAGCCTTTATTTTCAAGCAACGGAAGGGCATCCTTCAAGGTCAGGCCCACGATTGCTTCCATATTTTTATCGGGATTTTGCGACTTCCACGCTACCGAATCACGCCTGACGGGTTTCGGCACAGCGTATCCATCGCCTGCGGGTTGACTTTTGATGCCCAGTTTTTCTCCAATTAATTTTTGGTCCGAAACTTTTCCTGCATTCTGAAATTCAGCCAGCTTTTGGGTATCAGACTTTAAAACCAGCCTCCGATGCATGGATATGTCATAGGCAAAAATCTTGTCGGCAATCTGTCTGAAAACAGGAGCCGAAACATCAGCAGCGAAAAGATTATTTCCCACGGGCTCGTCAATTACCACAATGCACGAGTATTTGGGTTTGTTGGCCGGAAAATATCCGATAAAAGAGGTATAATACAATCCTTTTCTGTAACCTCCGGCGGTACGTTTTTGAGAAGTTCCGGTTTTTCCGGCTATAGGGCAATTACCGGTTTTAATTCCTTTGGCTGTACCATTTTGTACTACTCCTTCCATCATTCTGTGAAGTTTCCTGATGGTATTTTCGGAGCAAATCGGCTCGTCAAGTTTACGGGCGTCAAAAGTTTCAATGGTCTTGGTACCTTTTCTTATTTCCTTCACAATAATTGGTTGCACCCAGTTACCATTGTTGGCGATGGCATTGTAGAAGGTCAGCATCTGGATTGGCGTCATTCTGGATTCATAACCAATTGACATCCAGGGCACAGTGGTACCACTAAAAGTGGAACTGGCCGAATTTTTTAACACCGGAATAGGTTCTCCTTTGAGTTGAAAACCCGATGCTTTGTCAAGTCGAAAATCTCTTAAAAACTTAAAATAATCTTCGGGACGATTAAACCCGAAGTGTTTTTTCATGAGCTCATATATTCCGATGTTACATGACTGCTCAAAGACCTGTTGTACAGTGAGGTCTCCGTGCTCATGTGAGCAGGTAAATGGCACCCCGTTGTGTTTGATTTCACCGGTGCACGTCACCCCAAAGTCATCGGGCTTAAGATTGGTTTTTTCAAGTATGGCAGCCATAGAAGCCAATTTAAATGTGGAACCGGGGTCAGTACCTTCTTTTACCGCATAATTTTGATCTTCAACATACTGCAACACCCCATTTTCGTCGGTTTTTCGACTCAGATTGGCTATTGCCTTAACCTCACCAGTTTCAATTTCCATCACAACTGCGGTGCCATATTTTGCCTGCATTTTGATAACCTGCTGCCTGAGGGCATTTTCGACAATATCCTGAAAATTAACATCCAGCGTAGTGATTACGTCGAGGCCGGGTTCGGCATTGATATCCGACTCCAGATCAATGGGTTTCATATAACCTCCGGCGAGTCTCTCATAAAATCCTCTGCCATCTTTACCACTCAGATAATTGTCAAAACTGGCCTCTATCCCAAAGTCCCCCACCCGATTGGTTTCCCGATCTAACTTCCCGACTGTACGCATGGCCAGATTATTAAAAGGCAAAAACCTGAATTCTTCTTTTTCAAATCGGCCTCCACCTTTATTGGCTCCTTCTCTGAACAATGGAAATTTCTCAATGATCAATCTTTCAGTATGATCAATGCGGCGGTTACCTAAGGCAATAAATCGTGACTTTACTTTTCTTCCGTGGCTTATTTTTTCCTTGTATTCCAGATAGCTTTTATCTCCGAAAAAATCTGACAAAAGCATGGCCAGAGAGTCGATTTTGCTTTCGAAAAGTTCTTTTTTTGCTTGAAAAGGGTCAAAAACGACCTGATATTTTGGTACTGATGTGGCCAAAAGACTCACGCCATCGGCAGCATAAATATTTCCACGAGTTGCCGGGATGGTTCGTTCTTTTTTCTGAATGTCCACCACCAAAGCCAATAGTTCTTTCTTTTTCTTGGTTTGGAGATAGACGATTTTGGCGGCTATCATGATACCCACCAATCCTAAACCCAGAATTGCCCAATAAGACCTCCTCCTGATCTGATCTTTTATATTGCTACCTTCTGCCATGGGTTTATTGTTTTTTAATTGCGATTTTTATGGGTGGTTCCTGGTTGGTTTTAAAACCCCGGCCCTCAAGTTTTTTTTCTACCTCAGACTGCTTGCTCGCAAACAGGTATTTTGATTTATGCGAAATAAATGCTGCTCTCTGCTCATTGAGTTGGGTGTCGGCTTTGTTAAGTTTCCTAATCAGACTGTCGAAATTGTGCTGAAAAAAAATATAAACCACCGTAAGACCCATAAGCCACAACACTTTTTTGAAGGTCCCCATCGAGATTTTTTCATCGATTTCAAGCTTTTGATTTACCCATCTGAAAGCCTGAGCAGTAAAATTAAATTTCTTTTTGCGAGAAGGTTCGGCAGCCGCCACCCTTCTTCTTGGAGCATTTTGAGGCATAATTTTGAGGTAATTTTTAGAAAAAGCACTATTTCGAAAAACTCCAGGCTCTTTACCCTGATATTTTCTTATTCAAAAATAAAAAGAATTTTCTCTGGATTTTGCTGAAAAAGATAAATTTTTCGGCAAAAACACAAAACAGAATTTTTTACGCTGATTTCTCGGCAATTCGGAGTTTGGCACTTCTAGCCCTTGGATTTCTTGCGATTTCTTCGTCGTTGGCTTCTAAAGGCTTACGCGTAATAGAAGTCAATGGTTTTATTTCATGCCCAAACATGTCTTTTTCTACTTCGCCAAAAAATTTCCCGCTGCGGATAAAGTTTTTCACCGGCCGGTCTTCGAGCGAGTGGTATGACATGACCACGAGTCGTCCTCCGGGAGCCAACACCTCAGGAACTTGTAATAAAAATTCCTCGAGCACCTGCATTTCCTGATTTACTTCAATTCTCAAGGCCTGAAAAACCTGAGCGAAATATTTGTTCTCCTTACCTCTTGGAGCCAAAGGATTCAGGACGCTCTTGAGGTCAGCGATGGTGTTAATAGGGGTGCTATGCCTCTTGTTAACAATGGTTTGTGCAACTGAACGGGCATTTTTCAACTCACCGTACATTCCGAATATCTTATGGAGTTGCTCTGCCGAATACTCATTGAGCACTTCGGCGGCGGTAAGCTCAGCAGTGGTGTTCATCCGCATATCGAGGGCTGCATCAAAGCGGGTAGAAAAACCTCTTTCCGGTGTGTCAATCTGGTGCGAGGAGATTCCTAAATCAGCAAGAATTCCATCGACCTGAGCCACTCCATAGAGTTTAAGATATTTCTGAATATTTCTGAAATTGGCTCTGATAAAAGTAAAGTTATCTGATTTAATTTTTTCAGATTCCCGCTCAGCGTCCTCATCCTGGTCAAAGCTGTAAAGGTGCCCGGTGGTAAGTTTTGCCAAAATAGCTTTGGAGTGGCCACCACCACCAAATGTAACGTCCACATATATGCCATCGGGCTTTATTGCAAGTCCTTCGAGGCATTCGGTAAGCATTACCGGCCAGTGATATTCGTAGTTTTCGGTCAATTTATTTTCCTGAAAATGCGTTTCGTAACTCTTCTCGGTCATCAAAATGATGCTTTACGCCAGCGATATCCTGATAGGTCTCATGACCCTTCCCGGCTACCAGAATTATATCGTGAGGGCCGGCCATTTCAACAGCCTTTTTTATTGCTTCCCTGCGGTCGTTAATCTGTTCCACCTTTCTTCTTTGGGTGATTGTAACTCCTGCCTGCATATCTGCCAGAATATCTTCCGGGTTCTCATTTCTGGGGTTATCAGAAGTCAAAATCACTTTAGTCGAAAGCTCAGCAGCAATGCGGGCCATCAATGGTCTTTTGCCCTTGTCGCGGTTACCGCCGCAGCCCACTACCGTGATCACCTGCTGGTTATCATCCCGAAGGTCGTTGATTGTCTCCAGTACATTTTCGAGGGCATCAGGGGTATGGGCATAGTCCACAATACCCACGGTTTGGTCTGGTGCTACCACTTGTTCAAACCTTCCAGGGGGCGGCGTTAGCTCAGAAAGTATCGTGAGCACATTGTCAGAGTTTTCGCCCAAAAGCATGGCGGCACCATATACCGCCAACAGATTGTAAGCATTGAATTTGCCGATAAGCTTAAACCAAACTTCCAGACCATTGATATCCATTTGGAGACCAAAAAGACCGCAATCAAGGATTTTCCCCTTAAAATTTCCGATATTTTTTAAGGAATATGATGACTTACTGGCTGCAGTATTTTGCAACATCACTTTGCCGTTTTTATCGTCGGCATTGGTAAGGGCAAAGGCCGTCTTGGGCAGCATATCGAAAAAGCCTTTTTTGGCTTTTATGTAATTGTCAAAAGTAAGGTGAAAATCGAGATGATCCTGGGTGATATTGGTAAAAATACCTCCTGAAAAACTCAAACCACTAACCCGGTGAAGCTCCACCGCATGTGAGCTCACTTCCATAAACACATACACGCAACCTTCTGAATGCATCTGAGCCAAAAGCTCATTGATTTTTACCGAATCGGGAGTGGTGTGCGTAGATGGAATGACCCTGTCTTCAATCTGATTCTGAACCGTTGATAACAAACCACATTTATAGCCCAGTTTCCTGAATAAATTGAATAGTAAAGTGGCGATAGATGTCTTGCCATTGGTACCGGTTACACCTACCAGGCTAAGCTTTTTAGAAGGATTACCATAAAAATTGGCAGCAGCAAAACCCATGGCCCGGGCAGCATTGGGCACCTGAATATAACTTACTTCAGAATTAATTATTTCGGGGAGTTTTTCACACAAAATGGCTGAAGCACCTGCCTCAATGGCTTTTTCGATAAAATCATGTCCGTCAACCCGCGTACCCTTGATGGCAACAAAGAGCGTTCCCGGCTCAATTTTTCTCGAGTCAAATTCTATTTTATTGATTTCGAGATCAGTACGTCCCGAGACCGTTTCCAGTGAAATGTTGTAAAGTATCTCGCTGAGAAGCATAAATTGGTATTTTTGTGTAAATATAGAGGGTAAGTGTAAAAGTTTTTTGCTGAGTTTTAGAGAATGTGTAAAATGGATTTCCATTTTCCTAAATGTTAGGAAATATTATTGCTGCTAACATTCCTTTAACTTTTCTGTAGTTGGGGTTAAATTTTCATTGAATCTCTCTAACTTTCTGAAAAATCAAATCCTTAAGTGGCGGAATTGTCTTGTCCGTTTTGTGAGACAAAGCACATACAAATTTGACTTTTATTGAAAGTAATTTAGAAAAAAAAGTTCTGAAGTTATCCTTTTTTTGACGCATTTAAAACTGTTTTGAATTTAGATTTTTAAGCAACTTCTTCATAAAAGGTCATTCAATAAAAATTCTTTCTGATTGATAGATTTCCTCATAAATTTGCGGAAAAAGCATTTTTATGAAACTAACCCTAAATTTATTCCTTCTAATATTTTTATCCATACAAAGTTTTGCTGTAACCGTTGAGTCCAATCGATCTCAACAATTAGATTCTCTCATAAAAATTTCTGAAAAACAATCTGTAACCCAAAAAGCTCAAGCAACCCCCAAAAAGCCTTACAACAAACTTGCAGTAATTGGATTTGGCTTATCAACTCTGGGAATAGTGGCCTTGCTGGCATTACTTTTTGCCGGAATTGCTACCACCGGGAGTGCCCTTTTATCTTTAGCCGGACTGGTTTTGAGCATCGTAAGTTTATTTCAAATCAAAAAAAGAAAAGAAAGGGGCAAAGGACTGGCCATTACCGGAATAGTATTTTCGATTCTTCCGTATTTGTTTTTATTGGCCATAGTACTCCTCTGGGTTGGGTTTTCGTGAAGAAATAAATAAAGAACTTTTGATTGCCCCCCTCAAAAATCAAACTGAAAAGCCATTACCGGCACAAAACCGCTACTGCCATAAAAAATGCTGGTGGTATTGGTTTTTGCGTTGTAAGTGACCGATGAAGCATTGATTCTGTTGAAGACATTCTGCACGTCGAGGCTGATGTTGCCGGCCAATTTTCGGGCATTGTATCTGAAGGCTATTCTGCCATCGAGTCGTCGGTAAGCAGGCACTTGCTCTGAGAAGTCGGCATTTTGCATTTCCACATACTGGCCTTTTTCTTTTGACTTTACCGGGTCATAAGGCGTATATCTGAAGCCCCCATTGAGCAAATACCTCGCCCCTAACTGCAAAATATTGCCATTTTTGAATGGAAATTCTTTTCCAAACGTAAACGAGGTTGTAAAGCCGGTATTAAATCTGCTGTTTAAGGTAATATTGTTTGGGGTTTTGTAGGTAGAATTGAGCCAGGAGCCCGTCACCAAAAAATAATAAGAATTAGAAAAAAGCTTTTCCACTGCCACGTCGAGGCCATAGTTGGTGCCTGTCCCCTTGCTTTCGACTTTAAATGTCGGGAACTCCGAACTGTTGTTCAGCATCCAATAGTTGGATTTTGAATTGGGCTCTACCGGCACATTTTTGAGGGTTTGATAATATCCCTCCACACTAAATCTGATCTTGGAGGCGGTATAAATATGGTATGACGCCACCAGATGGTTGGCTTTTAGCAGGTCGAGATTTTTGTTTACAAAAGCTCCTGTAGAATCTTTAAAATAATAGGCCATCAATGGCAATGCCCGGGCATGAATACCGTATGCCAGACTGATTCTGTGATTGATTTTGGGTAAAAACTGCACAGAAACCCGCGGCTCCAGAGAATGGGTATTATTGGCAAAAAAATGCAGATAATGATACCCAAAATTAAGGTGGATTTTTGGTGTGAGCTCGGAGTGAATCTGGGTGTATTGCTGAAACTGACCCGTAGTGCCACTTCCATCTACGGTTACGCTTCGTTGCTGCTGGTTTACATCAGAAAGGCTGGTGCGGCTTTTGGTATCTTTGAAAAAATTAAATCCGATGTAGTTTCCTATGATTCCTGTTTTCAAAGTGGTTTTTGTCGAAAGCTTGGTTTGATAAATCGCAGTGGCTACCAGTCGCTTATCTACATATTGTTGCGTATCAAACCGGTACCTTACATTTTTCAAATCCAGCGTATCGCTCATTCTTTTGATTTCACTACCTACCACAGCCACTACGGTCTTTAGGAAAGACTTTTGGTTCAAAAGGTAGGTCCAGGTATAACCAACCGCTCCCATGTTGGCCGGTTTTCTTCTGTCCTCCCACTGATTGGCTTCTCCAATCTTTCTGTTTTGTGCATCGGTGACCGGTTCATAATGCTCCTCACTCAAGCCTCCCATTCCGAAGAGCGTCTGAATACTTTTGTTGTTTTTACTTTTGAAAACCAGATTAAATGATAAATCCTGAAAATTATGGTTGACCCGCTCACCCACCAGATAAATGCCCATACTGGTCAAAAGCCCCAAGGTGGAATACCGATAGTTGACCAGGTATGATGAGTTTCCTTTTTTAAACGGTCCTTCGGTAGAAAAATCAATGCCCAGCACGCCCAGTTTGAATCTGTTCTCACGTTTCTGATCATTCCCGTTTCTGAATCTCACATCAAAAACTCCCGAAAGTGCGTTGCCATATTCCGCTGCAAAACCACCTGTGGAGAAATCAGACTTAGCCACCAATTGCGACGAAAATACTGTCACCCCACCTCCCGAAGCCCCTATCAAAGCAAAATGGTTGGGGTTGGGGATGTCGATCCCTTCCAGCCTCCACAGAATTCCGATGGGAGAATTGCCTCTGACCACGATCTGGTTTTCACTGTCGTCCTGCCCTTTTTGTACACCCGGATACGAAAGTGCCACCCTGCCGGGATCATTGATGCCGGCGGGCATTCGTTCAGTTTCTTCGGCTGTAAATGAGCGGGTGCTCACTACCGAAAGCTCATTGAGGGGTTCGTATGCATTTTTTGAGGCACTGATTACTACCTCTCCGGCTTGTATCGCTCCTTCCTTGAGCTCGATCGAAATAAAGAGCTCTTTAGTACTCTGGACAATAAAATCAGGCATTGTAAAAGACTCATATCCAACATATTGAGCCTTAAGTGAGCGTCGGCCCACGGGTACGCTTTTTAATACAAATTCCCCGTTTTCATTCGTAAAGGCAGCTATTTCGTTTTTTTCTAAAATGATAAAAACAGAGGCTCCAACCAAAGGTTGTCGGGTATTTTTGTCAACCACAGTGCCCCGCACATTCTGGGTTTTTGATTGCGAAAATGACTTTTCGGCCAGGAAAAGAAAACATATAAATGCCAACAACAATGGTTTTTTCATAGGATAGGGTAAATACGAATCCTAAAATAAGTCAATTTTTTTTCAAAATATTTCAAATTTTTTGTTGATTCGTGTTTTCATTCAAACAAACCCTAACATGAAACCAAGATTTTTAACTTTAACCCTGATTGTTTTTACACTAATTAGCTCATGCAAACCCAAAGAAGAAACCTCTAAATTAGACATCTCAAAGCTCCCCAAAGCCACCGAAGCTCAGATTGAAGAGTTGGTTGGGAAATTTATCGATGCTACCGAAGGATCAACCATCGAGATTCCGGAAGGATATTTTGAAATGCCAACGCAGTTAATTTTAGATAATGTAAACAACGTAACCATCAAAGGAGCTGGAATGTACAACACTGTGATTTCATTTAAAACCATGACCACAGGTGGGGAAGGCATGAAAATAGCCGGAAACAAAATTACATTGGAAGGCTTTACCGTGACAGATGCCCCCGGCGATGATATCAAAACCCAAAAATGCCACGGTCTGACTTTCAGAGCAATAAATACCACGTGGACAAACGGCGAAAAATCAAAAAACGGCACCTATGGTATTTATCCGGTACAGTGTAAAAATGTGCTGGTAGAAAAATGCGAGGTGAGCAACTCACGTGATGCGGGTATATATGTGGGGCAATCTGAAAATATCATCGTTCGGGATAATTATGTGCACGAAAACGTGGCCGGTATAGAAATAGAAAACTCAGACAATGCCGAAGTGTATAACAACCGCACCGAAAATAATACCGGGGGAATACTGGTATTTAACCTGCCCGGCCTCCCAAAAGCAGCAGGCTCAAAAACCAAAGTGTATAAAAATCTGATAAAGAATAATAACCATGATAATTTTGCGATTGCAGAAAATGGTAACGCAGTATCGATGATCCCTCCGGGAAGTGGAGTGGTGATTTTGGCTGGAAATGAAGTAGAGGTATTTGACAATCAGATTATTGACAACAAAACGTTGGGTGTGGCTATAGCAAGCTATCATATCACGGAATTGCCGATTCCGACACACCCGGGCTGGAGCCCTTTTAGTACCAATATTTACGTTCACGACAATAAATATGAACATGCCTTAGCTGTTCCTGATCTTACCAAAAATATGGGAAAACTCATCGCCACCAAATGTTTCAAGGCTCCCGATGTGATTTATGATGGAATTTTGGATGATAAGAAAGGAAAAGATCCACTAAAAAATCCAATGGGAATTTTTGTAAATGAAAAGGCAGAAGGACTGAGATTTTCGCGGTTGATTATCCCCGCAGACGGTGGAATAATGAGTATAAAAGTAGCTAATGATGCCGGCACTTTTAAAGGTGAATATCTGGTAAAAACCGATGTTTCGATGGTGAAATAGTTTTAGATAACTGTAAAAGTGATTAGCAAAGTAAATTTTATAAATAATTAGAGGTCAGGCATTAATAGCCAAAAATAATGAAAAAAATACTTTATATTATTGCTGTTATTACAATTGCTACAGCCTGTTTTAAAAACGCAACAAACCGAAAGCCGGATGAAATAGACTTTGCAAAACTACCCTATAAAACACTTTCAGAATACGGCTTTTTTAAGGGTGAAATGAACCAGCTGGCTGAAAACGAGGGCGTGGTGCCTTATGAGCCAATCTCGCCACTCTTTACTGACTATGCCTTCAAGAAGCGGTTTGTGTTTATGCCCAAAAATACCCAGGCTTCTATTCCTGATGATCACGATGCTACACTGGACTTCCCTGAAAATACCATCCTGATCAAGAACTTCTATTATCCTGCTGACTTCAGAAAGCCGGAAGGAGAAAAGGAGATTGTTGAAACCAGAATATTATTTAAGAAAAATGGAAAATGGGAGGCCTACCCCTATCTCTGGAATAAAGACCAGACCGAGGCAAATCTGAAAAATACCGGGGCCAAAATTGATGTAAAGTATATAAACCAACATGGCGAAAATGTGGCCATAAAATATGCCATGCCACAAAAAAATCAATGCAAAAGCTGCCATTACCGCAACAATACTTTCTCTCCGATAGGCCCAAAAGCCAAACAGCTCAATTTTGAAATAAACTATGCCGATGGAAAAGCCAATCAGCTGAGCAAGTGGAAAGCATTGGGAATATTAAAGAGCGAAAAAGACATTGCCGGCATAAAAACATTGGTAAATCCAATGGACGAAACCAAACCTATCAATGACAGGGCCAGAGCCTACCTTGATGCCAACTGCGGGCACTGCCACAGCAGCTATGGACCGGCTTCCACATCAGGATTATATCTGAATTATGAGGAAAACCGTCCTTTCCATTTTGGTGTAAAAAAATCACCTGTGGCAGCAGGTATAGGAGCAGGCACATTCAATTATGACGTGAACCCCGGCCATGGCATGGAATCAATCATGACCTTCAGGATGAACTCGACGCATCCCGGCATCATGATGCCCGAGATTGGTCGGGTAACTATCCACAAAGAAGGCGTGGATCTGATAGCGAAATGGATTGAAGGGTTGGAGTGATTATTTGCTTCTTCTCCTACTCAAATAAACCCCTTGATACTCAATGTGCCATTTTCTTTTTGAAAAATGGGCATCAGCGTTTGGTTACCCTGATTGAGCGTACCATAGAAATAATGACTGTAAGATTTGACTTTCATTTGCAACAAATCAGGAAACTGAGCCTTTAACAAAGCCGGAATCTCATGATTGGTCTTAATCAGGTGCTTTGGAACGATTATTCTGGCCATAATTCTGAAAGTTTAAATTTTCAAAAGTTTCTCTTTAATAAGTGGCAAACCCCATAATGCTCAGGGTTCCGCCTACCCTTTTCAATACCGGAGTTAAGGTTTGGTTCTCTACTATATTGGTGCCATAAAAATTATGACTATATGAGCTTGATTTTTCTTGCGATAAATCAGGGAAATGGTTTTTCAATAAAGCGGTAATCTCACGATTTGACTTAAAAAGGTGCTTTGGTACGATAATTCTGGCCATGATAATTGATGTTTATAATGTTTGAAAAGCTTAATTTAGAATGGCTTACGCCTTGTTTTATGATCCAAAAGTATAAGGAATTTTTTATGCTAAAAAATTTTGCTCATTATTGCTAATATTTTGAGCAAAGGCTTTTGGTCTGTAAATTCTACAGCGAACATCAGACCTGGTTTTAACAAAAAAAATAAAGTTCTTAACCGGTCTGACCTGCGGTACTGACCTACAACTTAAGTGGTAAGCGGTCGGATCTGTTGTGCTGACCTAATACTTTGGTTCTTAACCGGTCTGACCTGCGGTACTGACCTACAATTTAGGTGGTAACGTAGTGGGATCTGTTGTGCTGACCTAGCACTGTATTTCTTAACCGGTCTGACCTGCGGTATTGACCTACCTATCAATTCTTTTTAATTACAATGCCGCATGAGGGATCGTCGCGGAGCTCCCACGCCTAAGCGTGGAGCGGGAGCAGAGACCCCGACCCCGACCTATGCAGCGACAGCGGAATGGGGCGGGGGCATGCCCAAATCAAAAAAATGAGTTCTGCCTAAATACCTTTGCTCAATTCTTAAATATGACCTTTTTGAAGGAGCGACCAAATTGTTTGATTTAGAGCTTGAATCAATTGAGGCTTTGAGAAGTGAGATGGGGTGTCAAAATCTACAAAAGCGGCCTTTCCCTTTGTTTACTCTTAAAATTTTCGGAAAATTGCCACAAAATTCCACTAAAGGAATAATTGTAGATGGGTTTATTGAAAAAACTTGCGGGCGACACCATGCTGTACGGAATGAGTACCATAGTGCCGCGTCTGCTCAACTGGCTGCTCGTGACGGTACATACACGGGCATTTACCGAGCCCGAAATGCTGGCCGACAACTCACAGCTCTATACATATGTGGTCACGCTCAATGTGATTTACACGTTTGGGATGGAGACAGCATTTTTCAGATACGGCTCCAAAAAAGAGAACCAGCAACAGGCTTTTAACCAGATCCTCAGCTTTGTGCTGGTGCTGGGGGCGGTGCTTTCGGGGGTATTTATTGTGTTTGCCACCCCAATTATCGAAGCCATAGGGTTCCCCGGTAAAGAGCGGCTAGTGATGTGGCTGGCGATTATTCTGTTTATTGATACTTTATGTGCCATTGCGTTTGTAAAACTCAGGGCCAACAACCAGGCGAAGAAGTTTGTACTTATAAAAATCCTGAATATTTCGATCAACATAGGGCTCAATCTGTTTTTGATTATCCTTTGTAAAAATGTAGTAGAAGGGAAACTTCTGCCCGAATGGATGCCCTTTGCATCGTTTTTTTACAAGGCCAATATCGGGCCTGACTATATTATTTGGGCCAATTACGTAGCAAGTATGGTTACGCTGCTGTTGCTCTGGAAGGAGTTTGTAGGCTTTAAAATTGATTTGACATGGGAAAAAACCAAACCCATTGTGCAATATGCTTTTCCACTCATGTTGATGGGGCTGGCCGGGGCTATAAACCTTACCGCCGACCGACTGATGTTCAGGAGTTTACTGCCTGAGGGTTTTTATCCCGACTTTCCAAAACCCGACCAGGCGTTCAGTATTTATGCTCAGGTGTATAAGCTTTCTATATTTATGACGCTGGTGGTGCAGGCCTATCGGTATGCTGCCGACCCACTATTTTTTGCCAAAATGGGCGACAAAAATTCTCCGGGCCTCATAGCCCTGAGTACCAAGTGGTTTACGATTGCATGTATAGCTATCTGGTTAGGTGTGAGTCTTAACCTGGGATGGATTCAAAACTTGATTGGGGTCAACTACCGCTCAGCGGTGTATATTGTACCGGTACTTTTGCTGGCCAACCTTTTTGTGGGGATTTTTGGTAATATTTCGATTTGGTATAAGTTGTCCGACAAAACACAGTTTGGCACCTATTTTACAGTAGCCGGAATGATCATCACGGTGATTTTGAATTTCTTATTGATACCGGTGCTGGGGTATTTGGGCAGCTCGATTACATTTGTGATCAGTACTTTCGGGATGCTGTGGGCAAGTTATTATTTCGGGCAAAAATACTTTCTGGTGCCGTATGACCTGGGGCACCTGAGTGTATATCTGCTGGGGGCATTGGTGCTGGTGGCTCTTTTTGGATATGTGGTAAAAGTCGAAGGTATTGGTGGAATATTACTTAATAATATATTGATTTTCAGCTATTTGTTTGGAATATATTATTTCGAGTTTAGATACCGGAAAGACGGCGGATTGAAAATGCCTGCTGTAAATCACACAGAAAATGCCTGAAGGATGATTAATTACAACAGAAAGAAATTCAGGACTGTTTCCAACACTGAAAACGGAGATACGTCATCTGAAACAATTTTTGAATATCAACAAACCGGGAATATCCTCACCTCAAAGTACCGTGGTGGTAATATAGTGGAAGGGCATCTAATGGCACTGGTTGATGAAAATGGAAATATCGACATGCGGTATCATCATATCAATACTTCCGGAGAAATCATGACAGGGGTATGTGATTCAACACCCGAAATCCTTGAAAACGGGAAAATCCGCCTTCACGAAAAATGGCGATGGACATCGGGTGATTTTTCGGAAGGCGAATCAGTATTGGAGGAAGTGTGATGTCCTCTATATCACAGCAGCTATTCTTCTTTTAACTTGCTTTTGTACTGCCACTTCTTTTTTTGAAACCACCAAATACTCTTTGGTTACAAAAGGCTTGAAAATGCCCCTGGAAAGATTGGCATTACGAAATATGGCAAATTGATCCAACGATGACCGGGTAATTCTTTTACTTAGTTTCAGCCCTGATCGTCTGGAAATAATCATGATTTTATCCTGATTTAGCTGCGTATATTGATCCGAAAAATCCTCCGTTTGATTTTGAGTCGAATGGGCATTGAGATGGAAAATGCTTTTTGTCCGATTCCAAATCCCTGATTTGTCATGGTCAGGTTTCCGGCTTCTTTTGGGTTTAAATTCAATGATGATACTACCGTTAGGCTTCAAGGCATTGGAAAGCTTCCTTAATAAGGCCTCAAATATTTGCAAAGGCAAACCTTCCACTAAATCATTTATTATGATATAATCATATTTCTCGGTGATAGGCTGCAAAAGAACATCCCGCTGCTCAAACTTCACGTTCCGGGTTTTATGTTTGGTCTTTACAATTTCTCCGATTTCTATTTTATAATAGTCAGAATCAATGCCTGTTACACGGCAGTTCCATTGCCTGGCCAGCCAGAGAGAGATACCGGCCATGGTATTTCCGGTGACCAGTATTTCTTTATCTGAAAAATCAAAATTTGACTCAAATATGGACTTTTCTTCTGTTTTTACGGCTTCTTTGTCAAGATACACGTTTTCAACTGCTATGCAGCTTTCTTTCAATTCATTAATCTTCATCACTCGTTTTTTGTCTGTTTATCACTCTATAAATTTCTGATTGGCACAAAACTTCTATGGTGGGATATATCCACTTAATAAGTTTTCAAACTTTTTTGATATCAGAAATCAATACGCTTTCTAATAAATCCAAACTAGTGCCAAACTCAAAATATTTTACTATATTATTGGTTTTCAATTATTTATAAACAAAACAACCCCTTTCTAGATTCCATATTTTGGAAATTATTCAGATTTTGAAGAAATAAAAACTTGCATGATTTTTGTACTAAAAACTTTTAAAAAATATATTTATGAAAGGGCTGGTATTTACAGAGTTTTTGGAAATGGTTGAGGGGAAATTTGGCTACAACACTGTGGACAAAATTATAGAAAACTCGCAGTTGCCTTCGGGAGGTGCTTATACTTCAATCGGAACTTACAGTCATTCCGAAATGGTGTCTCTGGTAGTAAACCTATCAAAGGAAACTGAAATTCCGGTGCCTGATTTGTTAAAAGTTTTTGGAGAATATTTGTTAAAGGTACTTTCCAAAAAATATAGTCATTTTTTTGATGGCGTAAACGGAACATTTGATTTTTTAGGGAATGTTGACCGCTACATACATGTAGAAGTGAAAAAAATATATCCCGATGCCGAGCTCCCAAAATTTGAGATTTCGAAACTGAGTGAAAATAAAATTGAGATGGTTTACGGCTCAGACCGTAAAATGGCCGATCTGGCCGAAGGTCTCATTATTGGTGCTTTTAATTATTTCAATGAAAAAGCCATCATAACCCAACAACCTGTTGAGGAATCGGGAAAACAGGTAAAATTTATTATTGAAAAAGTATGAGCGAGGAGCTTGAAATACTAAAAAGGAGAATTGAAAGGGAAAGAAAAGCAAGAATTCAGGCGGAAGATTTGCTTGAAAAGAAGGCTTTTGAACTCTATGAAATCAACAGCAAGCTCGAAAGAGAGGTTGAAAAACGCACGATGGACCTCAAATATTCAGAGGAAAAGTACCGTGACATAATGGAAAACCTTGAATTGGGAATGATTGAAGTTGATAATAATGAGGTGATTACAAAAGTTTTTCCTAGTTTTAAAAAGCTCACCGGATACGATGAAAATGACCTGCTGGGTAAACTTGCACATGAGGTGCTTCTGGCAGACCCGTCATTTTTGCAGACCATAAATAGCCAGAACAGCCGTAGAAAAGATGGAGAATCAGGAGTGTATGAAGTGCCTCTGCGTAAAAAAAATGGAGAAGTACTGTGGGTGATCATCAATGGGTCTCCAATCAGAGACTCTGACGGAAAAGTAATAGGTTCGGTGGGTATCCACTATGATATCACCTACAAAAAACGCACTCAGGAAGCTCTGGAACAGGCCAACTTTGAAGCCGAAAAAGCGAGGATGTCGGAAAAAAGATTTCTGGCCAATATGAGCCATGAAATCAGAACTCCTATCAACGGTATATTGGGAATGGCCCACCTGCTGGCCGACACCATGCCATCACCGAAGCAATCGGAATACATCAGGGCGATCCTTTATTCGGCGGATATGTTGCAAAACCTGGTTTCTGATATTTTGGATATATCGAAAATAGAAGCCGGCGAAATGCAGATGATGGAGCAGGCCTTTAGTATGAAAGATTTGATAAACAGCATTTTACAGACTTTCAGACTAAGGCTTTCAGGCAAAAATGTTGAGCTTGAGTTTAAATATGATGAAGAAATAGAAAATGAAGTCATTGGTGATTCTACTTTTCTTACCCAAATATTGATGAATCTCCTCAGCAACGCCGCCAAATTTACTGAAGAAGGAAAAATAGGTGTTGAGGTAGGCTTGTTGTGTAAACTCGGTGATTATTATATGACCGAAATTAAAGTTTCGGATACCGGAAAGGGAATTCCCAAAAATCAAATCGGGAAAATCTTTGATAGCTTTAAACAAGTTGACGAACAAAATAAAAGCAAATATGGTGGTACAGGCTTAGGACTAGCCATCGTAAAACAACTGGTAAACCTACATGGTGGTGAGATATCAGTAGAGAGCGAAGTGGGCATTGGCTCGACGTTTATTTTTACATTGCCTCTGAAGGATTCCATGCAAAAACCGAAAGACCTGATATCAATAAGCGAAAACCTTTCTGATACGGTCTTCAATGCTAAAATACTTTTGGCAGAAGACAACATGCTCAACCAAAAATATGCCGAAAGCCTCCTCAATAAATGGGGTATTGAAGTCTCTAAAGCCGAAAACGGCATGGTGGCGGTACAATTGCATGGTAGTCAGAAGTTTGACCTTATATTGATGGATTTGAGAATGCCTGAGCTGGATGGATATGAGGCTACCAAAATAATCAGAGACCGTGACAAAGAAACTCCGATAGTAGCACTTACCGCTTCTGCCGTAAATGATGAAATTGACCAGGCGAGGGCAATGGGTATGAACGATATCCTGACTAAGCCATTTGCTCCCAATCAGCTCAAAAGCATGCTTGGAAAATACCTGACAGCTCAAAAATCGGAAGTAAGCATTCAACAACCCGAACCTGAAGAGGTTCCAAATGACTATCTGGAAAAAATATATGGAAATGATATCAGGTATGCCTCTGATATGTTTGAATTATTTCTGAATACTGTACCTGCCCAAATGACCCAGCTCGAAGTACTCGTAAATGAAGAAAAAGTAAGTGACATCGGGTTTTTAGCACACCAGATGAAACCCTCTTTTTCGATGGTTGGGCTGCCTGAAATAACTGCTGCTTTTCAAAGTTTTGAAAAATTAGCCAAAAGTCAACCCGAATTTTTTGAGATTAAAAAGGAATTCAGGCCTATTAAGACGCTTTTTGAGAATAAAATTGACTGGATTAAATCAGAATCCGGGAAACTGAAAGCCAAAGCTTGATCAATAGTTCATCTTTCACCTGAAAAATTACTATAAAAATCAGTTGAACTAAAAGTCTATGACGACCATTAGCTCCAAATAATTCCCAAATTTCAACAGGCTATTTTCAATATATTAAGATTCCCTGATAATGGTGGTTGAAATTATAGTTTGTTGATTTAAAGCAAACTAATAATATAATTATGCGGATGTATATCGTTTTTTTGATACTATTCACCCGCATTTTATCATAAAGTCTTATTTCCCAAGGTTACTGATTTCGACACAAACCTCCCTCATGATTTTTATGCAGTGATCAAGCTGAGCTTTCAGCTCTGTCTCGTTGACCTCCTGACGACAGGCGTTTTCGATTATTCTGATAGGCTGTTTAAGGGATTCTATATGCAGCCAATCTATTGAAGCTTTAATTTTATGAGCTGCCATACAAATCTCCTTCCATTGCTTCGACTTATAAAAATTCTCAAAGTTTTCGATGGTTTCCTGGGTTTGTTTCAAAAACAGGTTTTCCATTTGGTTGGCCTGCACCTTGTTCCCTTTCATCATTTGAAGCATGATGTCGGGGTTATAGTGACTGGTACTTACGGTTTCTTCTTCCTCGTTCTTTGATTTTCCAGAAAGTAAAAACTCTTCATGAGGTAATAAATACTTCAAAAGTACTTTGAGGAGGTTTTGTGGCTCAAATGGCTTGAGAATGTAGTCATTCATTCCAACTCCTTTAAACTTTGCCACTTCTTCTTCAATAGTAAGGGCCGTGAGAGCAATTATCGGAATACTCTTATTCTCAGCCCTGATAAGTTTTGTCGCGGTAATTCCATCCATTTCCGGCATCTGAATATCCATCAGGATGGCATCGTAAAATTTAGAGCTGGATTTTTCATAACCAATTTTACCATTTTCGGCAATATCCACATAGATACCCCAACCTTCGAGAAGTTTACGGGCAAAAAACTGATTCATCGGATTATCTTCAACCAAAAGAATTTGTTTACCGGCAAGTTTTTTCTCCGCACTTTGGTCGGTCTCCTGTTCTTCCATAACGGTTTCGCTAATTGGAAACCCTAATACAAAATTAAAAGTAGAACCTACCCCCTGCTGACTTTTGACTTTGAGGTCGCCCCCCATCAGAGCAACAAGCTCTTTCGAAATACTTAAACCCAGGCCAGTGCCTCCGTATTTTCTTGATATAGAAGAATCTTCCTGCGTGAAGCTGTCAAATACCTTATCCATTTTATCGGGTGCAATTCCTTTGCCAGTATCGGTCACGCTGATGTCGAGCACCATGGCGTTACGCATACGGGTGATAAGTCTTACTTCAAGCTGAATGTGCCCTTTTTCGGTAAATTTTATGGCATTACTAATAAGATTTAACAAAATCTGACTAATTCTGATAGGGTCGCCCATTAGTGGTAAGTCAGCTCTCTCGTCAAATTTGAGGAACAGACCCAGCCCTTTTTCTTCGGCCCTAAACTGATTACTGTCAACGATATTGTTCAGAATCTTTTTTAGGTTAAAAGGCACATTCTGAAGGCTTAATTTTCCTGACTCAATCTTAGCAAAATCCAGGATTCCATTGATAATTCCCCTCAGGTTTTCTGAAGAAACGCTAAGAGTATGCACATAATCAGTCTGTTGTGGCGTAAGAACGGTCTTTTGGATGAGGTTGGTCATACCTACAATGGCATTCAACGGCGTGTGGATTTCGTGAGAAATCACTGCCATAAACTCCTGCTTGATTCGCCCGGCTTCTTCTGCTTTTTCTTTGGCTTCAGTTAGTTTTAATTCAAAATCCTTTCTTTCGGTGATATCAGTGTTAACAGCTATAAAGTTAACTACTTTGCCTTCCGGATTAAAAATAGGTTGAATCGACAACTCTATCCAATATTTACGGCCTGATTTTGAATAATTTAATATTTCTATTCTGAAGCTCTCTTTATTTCTTAGTTTTTCGTTTACTATTGCCCTGGTTTCGGGGTCGGTTTCTGGACCTTGAAGTACAGATCCGGGCGTTTTGCCGATAACCTCATCAAGCGTATATTCTGAAATCCTGGTAAAAGCCTCATTGGCCCACTCTATCTTTCCTTGGGCATCGGTTATTACAATAGCGTTGTCGGTTTTTTGAGCAACGACCGCCAGTTTTTTGGTTTCGGCCTGATATTTAAGTTTTTCGTTGGTTTCTTCCACAATCCTGCTGTGAAGCTGGCAACTTTTGAGAGCAATGCTAAATTTCTGTATTACCTTCGAAATCTTTTTGACGGTCTGTTTATTAAAAGCATTTTTTGATTGATTATTTTCTCTGAAAAAAAGTTTAATAAACCCAAGATCAGGCAGATTTAAAATCCAGTAATCGCCTTTTGTTAATTCGTTGGAATTGTGTGAAAAAATTCTGATATCTTCTTCATTATCGAGCAGTTCACTGCCGTTAATTTTTATATTTTCGTAAAAATCAACGCTTACAGATTTTTGTTTTTTTATGTAGCTAAAATCGGGATAGGAGTAAATCAAATCAAAAGTTATTTGCCCGTTTTCTTCCGTATTTTTGTTTTCAAACCACACTGCTCCATAGTCAATATTTTTTTGTCTGAGTAAGACAGACATAAACTCACCGCTGGTTTTGTGCAGATCGAGTGAGTTGCCAACGGAAAGCGAAAGTTCGTACAATAAGGCAAACTCCTGAAGAATTGCATAGTTGATTGTACTTCCCATATTTTTTTTAATAAATAGCCGCAGCTACGATAGTTTTATTATAAAATTCTACATACCCATATCCGGTCGAAGCAATTTCGCCAAGGGTAGAGACACCATAAACTGTAGGTGGCACTTCTTTATTGGCAAACTTCATCATGTCAAGCTCTTCCTTAAATCTGTCATCAAGGTATTTTACCCTGGTTATACAGTCAAAAACCATCAGGCATTTGCAATCTCTTTCGGCGTCATTAGTAGCAATCGAAACTTCTTCAGCTGCATTAATGAGCGTATCCTGATCCCCTTTGAGGATATAAATCATAGAGTTTTCCGGAATATCAGAAATACACTCTATATGACCGTTGGAGCGTAAAATATAAGGGTCTCTTACCACAAAATCTTTTCCATCTTTATGAATGCCAATGGGAAACATTTTAGCGATATCAAAATAATTGGTGTCATTAAACATATGCTCGCTATCTGACTCTATGGCATTTTTGTAAACATCAAATGCCGGCTGCCAGTTAATTTCATGAATTACATTATTTTCAGATGATGTAACCATAAAAGGTCCTGCAAACATATCCCAACCGTGCTTAACGGCTACCTGGCTTTTATTTTCGATGAGAGCCAACAGAGCTCCGTCCATGAAAATACCTTCGTTGGTGAATAAACATGGGTTTTGTTGCAATGTGAAATAGCCCGCTCCGCCACCTACGATATTTACACTGGTGCCCACCACGCTGTATATGTCTCTGAAAAGATCGTCTTTGTTTTCCATGAGTCCGTCAATCAGAAGAAACGCCGTTTTATATTGGCTTAAGTCCCCTACTTGCTCTCTTAATGAATCGGCATTGTTTTTAACTTTAATCACTTTTTTTACACCTTTTGCGGGTATGATTAAAAAGCCAGATTCAAAGTTTATATTGTCCTGAAAAATGGTAGGATAAATCGCACCGAAAAAATTAATCCCGTTTTGATTCAAAGTTGCGATAAGCTCCTCAGCCTCTGAAGCTGATCCCTCGGCCAAAAAAACAAGATAAGTATCAGCGTTTGCAGAAAGCTCTACAATCTTTTCTTGTGACAGGTGTTTGATGGTTTCAAAATACATAATTAATAATATAGTTATGTTTTTTTCTTTTCAGAAATCGTGCCCAACTTTAAGGTGCTCATTTATAGCTATTTAGTATTTGTTTTTTTTCAAAAAATGGAGGTATTTCCATTTTTTGGAATTCTTATACCTCGCCGTTTTTAATCATATTGTATATCGTTGATTTGCCGACATCGAGTTTTTCGGCAACCAAAAGCACATCTCCGTCATATTTCTTCAAGAAATGACTCACGATTTTCCGGGTATATTCTCTCAATGTAATCTCCTCAAGCAAAAATGCTCCTTCGGGTTTAATCGAATTGAAAGTGATGTCTTCATCTGTTATAATTCCGTCAAGTGCCATTACGCATGAAAGCTCCACAATTGCTTTTAGCTCTCTGATATTTCCGGGGAATGAATACCCCATTAGCTTTTGAGCTGCTTCCTGAGACAATTGGAGTTTGGGAAGGCGATTGCGTTTAGTAAACTCCTCTATGAAATATTTGGCTAGTAAAACGATGTCATTACCTCTGTCACGCAGCGGAGGCAGCTGAAGATTAAGACCTAACAAACGGTAATAAAGATCTTCCCTGAAGTTGCCTTTCTGCACTTCTTCTGCCAGGTTTCGATGCGTGGCAACGATGATTCTCACATCAATTTTTACCACCTGATTGCCTCCTACTCTTACTACTTCCTGCTCTTGTAATACTCTCAGGATCTTTGCTTGCATGGTAGGATCCATCTCTCCAATCTCATCGAGAAAAAGTGTCCCTCCGGTGGCCTCCTCAAATTTTCCAATTCTACGATTTTGAGCACCTGTAAATGCCCCCTTTTCATGTCCAAAGAGCTCACTCTCAACCAATTCTCGAGGTATTGCGGCCATATTTACGGCCACAAAAGCCTTTTTGCTTCTTGCCGAATTATGATGAATTGCCTTTGCCACCAGTTCTTTTCCGGTACCGGTTTCACCATATATCGAAACGTTAATCTGGCTGTTAGAGGCTTTTTCCATGAGTGAAAACACCCTTTGAATACTTGGGCTGTTTCCTTTGATTACATTGCTGAATTCATATTTTTCTCTTACTTCTTCTCTAAGTACCGATATTTCCTCTCTGAGCTTATGATTTTCCTTAACCTTGATGATAACATTCCAAAGTCGCTCTTTGGTGTTTTCATCTTTTACTATATAATCATATGCCCCAAGTTTAAGGAGCTGCACTGCAGTTGCGATGTCTTCCTGCCCCGAAATCACAATGACAGGAATTTCCGGATAATCCTGTCTGATTTTTTTAAGGATCACCTCCCCATCCATATCAGGCAAGGAGTAATCAAGGGTGATTGCCATGGGTTTTTTATAAAGGTTATCCATCAAAGATTTCCCATTTTCAAACCTCTGAATACTATATTCCGGATTCAGCGAAAGATGGTACTCAAGCATTGCTCCGTAAAAGGCATCGTCCTCTACAATAAAGATAGTCTGACTGTTTTCCATGGTAATTTATTTTAAAAAAAATATCCCAAAAATTGTACCAAAATTCCAAAAATTGGAAAAAATTGGTTGAATAACAGATTTTTAACTCATTGATTTTTAACTTTTTATAAAAAAATGGCACTCTTGGCAATGATTTTGAAAAATATAAATCAAATACTTTTTTTAGAACATGAAGAACAAAATTTTACTAATTGACGACAACGAAATTGTGCTTGGGTTACTGAGCCAGGTTTTACAGGAAAAATTTGATGTGTTTTTGAGCACATCAATCAAAGAGGCTCAGGAATTATTGGAAAAGGGAGTGATTCCGCAGGCGATTGTGACAGATTTATATCTTAACAATGAAAACGGTAAATCATTGATCGGTTTCCTGAAAAATGATGAACAGTTTAAAAGCATTCCGCTGATTGTGCTCTCGGGTGATGAAAAATCAAATACCCGTATTGAGTGCCTTACCCTGGGAGCCGACGACTACATCGTGAAGCCATTTCACCCTGAAGAACTCACCGTAAGAATCGAAAAACTCATTATGAAGTCTGATGCTGATTTTCTGAAAAAGAAAGTGGAAAACATCAATCTTCAAAACCAAATTTCGGTTCCAAATCCTGCTCCTTCCTTCAGGAAGCGACTCTTCGACATTTTCATATCGTCACTTGCATTACTAGCCCTATCACCTCTTTTGGTGATAGTGGCTATTTTGATTAAAATTGATTCTAAAGGCCCCGTGTTTTTCCTTTCAAAAAGAATTGGCTCGGGATATAAAGTATTTGAACTCTACAAATTCAGAACTATGAAAGTGGGTGCCGAAAAAATGATCGCCAACATGGGTCATCTCAATATGTACTCAGCTCCACAAGAAGAAATTTCCAAAAAAATAAGTGAAGAAGGTGAATTAATCAATGATGAAGGCTGGCAAAGTGAAGGCCACATTCTTGAAAAGAAAAGTGGTGAGTCGGCTTATTTGAAATTTAAAGATGACCCCAGAATCACAAAGTTGGGTAACTTTTTAAGAAATACCAGTATCGACGAGCTTCCGCAATTAATAAATATCCTTAAAGGTGACATGTCGATAGTAGGTAACAGACCATTGCCATTATACGAGGCCGAAAAACTTACCAGTGACCAGGCTGCGGCCCGTTTTATGGCTCCGGCAGGGCTCACGGGCTTGTGGCAGGTATCAAAAAGAGGCCGTGGCGAGATGTCGGCAGAAGAACGCCAGGAACTTGACAATGAATATGCCAAAAATCATGACTGGAAAATGGATATGAAATTGGTAGCCAAAACTTTCCCGGCATTATTTCAATCTGAAAACGTATAATAATAATGACAATGAATATCCTTTTAATATTTTTCTCTCTGTCGGTATTATATCTTTTGTATTTTGCTTTGATGGCATTCAAAAAAAGGCCGGTAACTTATTCCAGAGCACTTGCTGAGTCAAAAACAGACATGATTTTTATCGTGCCGGCTTATCGGGACGACGCCAGAATTCTGGAATCTGTAAAAAACATATTATCTCAGGCCGATTTTGGAACAAAAGACGAGATCGTGGTAATCGCGGACTCATTACAAACCGAGACACTGGAAAAACTTTATGCTCTTGATACCACTGTGGTAAAAGTAAAGTTTGAAAACAATACCAAAGCAATGGCCATAAATCTGGCTTTGAAAAACCTTCAAATCTGGAAAAACACTTCCAAGCTCGTAACCTTACTCAATGCCGACAATCATCTGACCGAAGGATTTATCAGCATGACCAAAGCCGCTTATGAGCGAGGCCACAAAGTGATTCAGACACACAGAATAGCCAAAAATGCCGACACGCCAATGTCAATATTAGATGCAATAAGCGAAGAAATAAATAATGCGGTGTTTCGGCTCGGACATTTTAACGCAGGCCTTGCCACGGCTCTTTCCAGCTCAGGTCTGGTAATGGACTACGATTTGTTTAAAAAATACATGAACAAAATAGACCCTTCCACCAGTTTTGACAAACAGCTTGAACTTGATTTGTTGCTCGACAAACAGCAAATCTATTATATGGACGAGGTGTATTTGCTTGACGATAAAGTTACAAATTCAGTGGTGTTTAAAAATCAACGCTCTCGGTGGATTGCAGCTCAGTTGTATTTTTTACGTACCAACTTCTTTAGGGCATGGTCTGAATTGTTTGAGAAACGAAATATTGACTTTTTCAACAAGGTGATTCAGTTTGCGATCCCTCCAAGAATCCTTTTGCTGACATTCGTTATGTTACTCAATCTGGCCGAACTCACATTTTGGCAACCATTGTATTCCAGTTTTTATCTGACAGCCGGGCTGGGTTTAGTGTTTCTAATTTCAGTTCCGGGTTATTTATACAAAAAAATATCTTTTAAAACTCTTCTTAACTTGCCATCTGTGGTGTTTAATATGGCCATAGCCATGTTTAATATTTTCAGATCAAAAAGGAGAATTGTAGAAATTTCATAAGCGTTCTAGTTGTTCAAAAAGTAAATAGGGATTTGTTTTTCGGCGATAATGTTCTGATAATCAAACCCGAATCTTGAAAGTCATACGATGGTAAGGTGTAAAGCCATGCTGTTGTATGGCTTTTCTGTGATATATGGTAGGGTAGCCTGCGTTTTCATGCCATTTGTACATGGGGTATTCCGTGGCGAGATTTTCCATCAGGTCATCGCGGTAGGTTTTTGCCAGGATAGATGCTGCGGCAATGGAAAGGTATTTGCCGTCACCTTTGACAATACAAGTGTGTGGTATCATCGGATAGGGTGTAAACCTGTTGCCATCGACCAGTAAATGCTCCGGTATAATTTTTTCCGAAATCTTTTCCACTGCCCGGTGCATCGCCAAAAAACTGGCTTTCAATATGTTGATTTTATCAATTTCTAAATTTGAAGCCTCGGCCACCGCCCATACCAATGCACTCTTTTCGATTTCGGTTCTGAGTTCCAACCGTTGGCCTTTGTTGAGCTGCTTGGAGTCATTGAGCCATGGATGCTCATAGTCTTTGGGCAAAATCACCGCTGCAGCCACCACCGGCCCGGCCAAACAACCCCTCCCGGCCTCATCAAGTCCTGCTTCAATGTAGTTTTGGTTGTAGTATGGGAGGAGCATCTTATATACAATTTTTTATCAAAGTCGGTAAATAATCGGCCAAAAACAAGGGAATGTTTATCATTCCATCCCGATACTCAAGATTTTTTGATGAAAATCTTATTTTTAGTTTTGGATCAAACTTTTTGGAATAATAGGTTAAACTTTTACTTTTTATGTTAATATCTGATTTTACTTCTACAGGCAAAATTTCTCCATTGGTTTCGATTAAAAAATCAATTTCTGCGATTCCCTCGGAGGTGTAATAGTAAGGGGCAAACATATTTGAAATTGCCTGAGAAATATAGTTTTCGGTAAGAGCCCCTTTAAACTCTGTGAAAACTTGATTGCCTTTAGCAAATATTTGATAATCAAGGCCCGAATGCACCCTTAATAAACCCACATCAAGTAAATACAATTTGAAAGCCGATAAATCAACATAGCTTTTCAAGGGTATGCCCGGCTTACTTATTTTAGATATTTTTTGCACAATTCCTGCCTGTATCAACCAGGTTAAAGCCTCTTCATATTCTCTGGCTCTTGCCCCTGATTTTATGGCCTGATATAAAAACTTCTTATTTTCTCTGGCTAATTGTGAAGGTAAAGAATCCCAAATATGATTAATTCTCATCACCATCACGGCATTGGCATGCTTTGAAAAATCTAGTCTGTAAGAGTTCAAAATTTCTTTTAAAACTGCTTCAACTTCTTCAATATTTTGCGTTTCTGACCAAATTTTGGCAGCTTCGGGCATCCCTCCTGAGATAAAATATTGACGAAAATAGTCCATCAATGGATTGAAAAAAGCCTCCGGAAATGCATTAATTGTATTATTGTTTGCAACACTTTCCAGAATTTCAAACCATTTAGGGCTTATTCCCCGAAGGTATTCTGAAAAAGTGAGCGGATACATCTCCAAAAAATTTACCTTTCCAACCGGAAAAGAGCCATCTTGACCCAAGGTAATACCCAGCAGTGAGCCTGCACATGCTACATGATACTCAGGAATGTCTTCCTGAAAATATTTTAATGTATTAAGTGCGTCTCTGCATTCCTGAATCTCATCAAAAATCACTAATGTTTTTTCGGGTAAAATAGGTTGACCATTCAATAAAGAAAGGTTTTTGACAATTTTCTGTACATCTTTTGTTTCCTGAAAGAAAGATTTAATATCAGTATTTTTCTCAAAATTGAAGTAAGCAACATTTTCATAGTGAGTCTCCCCCAATATTTTTAAAATTGAGGTTTTTCCCACCTGGCGGGCTCCCATTAGTATCAGAGGCTTCCTGTTTTTAGCGTTTTTCCAGGAAGCCAATTGCGTTAAAATAGCTCTTTGAAATTGCATTTACACACTATTCGTTAGAATTGTGTGTAAATTTACACAAAAAACCAACGAATAGTGTGATTTTGGGGAAAAAGATTAGAAATGGTTTTGAAAATTTTTTGAGAAAACTTACTATTAATTTTATGAAATTATTTGAAAGCCCTCCATTGGGAAAGATAAATGTATTTGAGCATTATTATGATTGAAATGATCACGCCAGCTCCGCAATCACCATCTCGCCACCTCGGGTCTTGTCTTCAAGATTGACCAGGATTTTGGCATCCAGAGGCAGGAAAATATCAATTCTTGAGCCAAATTTGATAAATCCAAACTCTTCACCTTGCGTAACTTTCTGGCCCTCAGACACATACCATACTATCCGTCGGGCCATGGCTCCAGCTATCTGACGGAAAAGTACCTCGGTACCGTTTTCGTGGCGGGTTACCACAGTGGTGCGTTCATTTTCGGTGCTGCTTTTAGGGTGCCAGGCTACCAAATATTTGCCGGGATGATATTTGAAGTATGAAACCACACCCGAAAGTGGATTGAAATTAATATGTACATTAAACGGCGACATGAATATAGAAATCTGCCTTCTGGGGCCATTGAAATACTCTGTTTCTACTACTTCTTCTATCACCACCACTTTTCCATCGGCGGGAGCTATAATATGCTTTGGGTTTATTGGAGTTTTTCTGGTAGGTTTGCGGAAAAATTGCAGTACAATTAGAAATAATACAAGGCATACTACAAATAAAAAGGTATGAAGGGCGTTTTGTCCGGGAGTAAAATATTTTACGAGGCTAAAAACCAATGCAAGCGTAATGGTCGAAACGAGTAGTGTTCCAGTGCCTTCTTTATGTATTGTCATCCGATATATTTCTAAAAATTTTCCAAATATACGGCAAAATTTGATTTCCTGATAAAAACACTGTCCTGCGGGCATGACCTTTGCAGGGTTTAGAATATATGAACGAACACATTAATTTTTGGAGAATCTGGGAAAACAGAGAAAAATTCCCTCTTTTTTTCGCCTTTTCTTGCCTTATTCTGGCTTTGGTTGCATCCGTTTACCTGTACTTTTACGGTCATGAGCTGGTGTTTGGATGGGACACCGTAAGTGAACTTCACGAAAAAATCGTGAGCTTGCCTGCCTATTATTTTGACGATTTTGGTTTTTCTTCTTCCTCTCCGGTATGGTTCATAAAAGAGCGTTACCTGCCCGCACCGGCACATATTTCGGGCTGGGTTTATCATTTAGTCTGGTTAACCATCACCTTGGGGCTTTCATTTTTACTGACTGGCTTTGCCCGATTACGCGGTGCCTGGTTTCTGGTTGGAGCTCTGGTTTTGGGTGGTTTTTTGACCAGTTTCCGACTCGAAAATCTTTTTCTGACCAACTCTCAAATTCCTTTTTTAATCGCCTTTGGTTTACTGGGAGCGGTTTATTATCTGAGCAATTATTATGGTACACGCTTAAAGTCTTACCAGATTTTGCCTGCATGGATTTTAATTTGGGGGTTATTTAGTATTGTTTCGGTTAAATTTTCCGCAATAAATGCTCCGGTAGCGGGCTTAGTGGCTTATGGTCTGATAGCCATGATTGTTATTACAGTCATTTTTACTTTTCTATCTTCACATGAATCTTTCGCCGGCCTGGTATGGCTGGTTTCTAAAAATGCACAGAAAGGCAAGAATTCCCTGCCACAGTATTTCATAATTTCGGGAATATTTTTTGCAAATATTCTCTTGATTTATCTCGAAAATGCCAACCGGATCGAGGACACAGGCTTTCTTTTACCTCCTCTTTTTATATTTTTACTAAACGGCTTGCTTGGGATTTGGGGATTTAAACAAATCAGCGAACAGCGGCAATGGTTCAGCTATCGTCAGACAGGCTTATATCTATACACAGGTCTATTTCTGATTGGGACAGCAACTTTCATTTTTGCATACGCCACAGCAAGTGATTCCCTCATTGAGTTGCTTAACGACCTCGTGAGTATCAGTTCGCTGGCCCTGAGCGTGAGTTTTTTTGTATATGTACTTATCAACTACAATCAATTGTTTAAAGCAGGGCTCGACGTTCACAAAGTACTTTACAAATCACCTTTTAACCGACTGATTTTTGCTCGTACAGCAGCTGCTTTTATCATTTTAATATTATTTTCATTCAAAAGTTACTTTTCTTACTTTCAATTCCAATCTGCTATTTCGTGTAGTATTGCTGATTTTTACCAAAAAGAGGGCGATCTTAAGTCGGCAGAGACTTATTACAAAAACTCAACCCATTATGAGCTTTTTAATCAAAAAGCCAATCTTTCACTTGCATCTCTGGCAACAACGCAAAATGATAAAATCAATGCTGCATTTTTTTATAACCAATCATTACAAAAAAGCCCGTCAGAACAAGCAATCCTGGGCTTAAGTACCAGTCTGGAAAACGAAAACATGTATTTTGATGCCATTTTTGCTTTAAAAAACGGTCAGAAGAAATTTCCTAATTCCAGCAGGATATTTACCAATCTGGCATTTTTACAATCAAAATCAAAAGTAACTGACAGTGTGCTGATTAACCTCGATTTGGCTTTAAAAAATTGTAAAAATTGCGATATAGAATCTTCCAATTTTCTGGCGTTTTGGATAGAAAACGGTAAGCCTGAAAAACTGGAAGAAATGGTGGCATTGGGCGGAAAATCAGAAAGTAAATCATATTTGGCCAATCGCTCAGCTATTGATCGCATTATTCTTAAAAATTCTATCGATATAAAACCTACCGTGTCTAAAGACTCAATATTGGATATGGCTTCTGCGGCATTGATTTTTAATCAGATTAGTAATCCAAAAGTAAAAACAGAAAGTAGCCTTTCAGGGAAAGAAATATCGGGTTTACAAATACAAAATGCCAACGACCCGGTTTTTGAAGAGCTGAGTTGGTCATATGCCAATCAACAGTTTTTACGGGAATCAAAATTGTCAGGTATTAAACAATTGACTGTTCTTGCCGAAGCTAAAACCAGATTTAAAAGTATTTATAACCAAAACCTGGCTTTATGGTTGCTTCAGGAAGGTCTTGTAAATCAGGCCATTGAACGCTTAAAAATAGCGGGAGACTCCACCTCTGTCAGCGTATTAATGAAATCTGATATCCGACAAAAAATGGAAAAGTCGCAGCAAGAGCAGGCTAAAAAGCTTTCCCAAAATCTAACGCTTACAAACTATTCTGAAATATTAAATAAAGCCCCGCTAAACCCCTATTTGCTTGAGAAAACAGCAGATTTTCTTTCTACAAAAAAGAAAGATACTGAAGCCTACAACCTGCTGTTTTATGCCACTGAAATCAATAAGGATTCGCCAATAATCTGGAAGTCTTACATCAGAAAAGCTCTGGATCTGGCTCAGTGGGATTATGCAAATGAAGGTCTGGAAAATTTAAAACCTTTGGTAAATAATGCAGAATATCTGGATTATAAAAATTTGATTTCTCAGAAAAAACAAAAAACGCTCTCCGCTGATTTTTAAATAAAAAAGCTTGAAAATGAGTTGAAAATAATAAATATCAGGCAAAAAATCTAAATTATGGCGGATTTTGCTAAATTTGCCTACTTTTGTAAAAAACCAGAATTTTCAAAAAATAACAGAAATGAAATTAGTTGTTTCGTCATCAGAACTTGTAAAAAACCTTTCAAATATAAGTGGGGTGATCGCCCCAAATCCATTGGTCCCCATACTCGAAAACTTCCTTTTCGAACTTGAAAAATCTACGCTTACCATCACCGCTTCAGACATGCAGACGGTAATGGTTTCTGAGGTTACGGTTGACTCCTCTGATACGGTTTCGGTAGCAATTCCTGCAAAACTCTTGATGGACACGCTCCGCAGTTTGCCTGATCAGCCGATTACCATCAATATCAGCAAAGATACTTTTGGTGTGGAAATTACAACCAGCAATGGTCGCTTCAAAATTGCAGGTGAAAACCCTCTGGATTTCCCGAAAGCACCACAAGTAAACCGAAATTTCAACATTGAGTTAGATTCTCATACGCTGGCATCAGCCATTAATAATACACTTTTTGCCACCAGCACTGACGACCTCCGTCCTGCTATGACTGGTGTATTTGTTGATATTCAAGAAGATAGCACCACATTTGTGGCTACTGATGGTCACAGGTTGATTCGCTATCGCAGAGAAGATATTAAATCGGCTACGCCCACTACGATGATTCTTCCGCGTAAGGCTTTGAACCTCATTAAGTCGTCTTTGCCTTCTGAAAATGTGCCGGTTGTGACAGAATTCAGCAATTCCAATGCCTTCTTTAGCTTTGGAAATATCAAATTGATTTGTCGTCTCATTGATGAAAGATACCCTGATTACGAAAACGTAATTCCAAAGGCCAATCCCAACAAAATGACTATTGAAAGATCGAAATTCTTAAGCTCATTAAAAAGGATTGCGATTTTCTCCAACAAAACGACTCACCAGATCAGACTTAAAATCACCGCTACAGAGTTGACAATCTCTGCAGAGGATTTGGATTATTCTAACGAAGCCGTAGAAAAAATTGACTGTGAGTTTGCGGGCGAAGATATGGAAATCGGCTTCAACGCCAAGTTTTTGGCCGAAATGTTGAGCAACCTGGGCTCATCGACTGTTACGCTTGAACTCTCAATGCCTAACCGTGCGGGTTTGATTATCCCTGCCGACAAAGAAGAAAACGAAGACATCCTGATGCTCGTGATGCCGGTAATGTTGAATTCCTATTCTTAATAAAATCAGCGTTTTGTGAAATATAAAAGCCACTCGAAAGGGTGGCTTTTTTTATAATAGAAAAACTAAACCCTATTAGTTCTATTTCCAAATCAGCTAGAAATTTTTTTATCTTGAGTTATAGATTCACAAATCTTAAACCTCTGTCAAAAACTTTAAATCTTTTAGCATAAAATTGGGGCACAACCACAAAAAAAACAGCCCTCCGTTGCCGGAGAGCTGCTCTTAATAACAATCTATATAGAAACACTTACGATCCTCTTTCTTTCTTAACTACCTCGTCGGCGATGTTTGTAGGTACAAAATCGTAGTGAGAGAAAGTCAAGTTTGCCGTAGCACGACCAGAAGACATGGTACGTAGATCAGTCACATAGCCAAACATCTCTGACAAAGGCACGTCAGCTTTGATTACTTGTGAGCCGGCTTTGGTATCCATACCTTTCATCATACCTCTGCGACGGTTAAGGTCACCTGTGATTGGTCCGGTGTATTCGTCCGGAGTCAATACTTCAAGAGCCATGATTGGTTCAAGCAATTTGGCACCAGCCAATTTACCTGCTTCACGGAAGCCCATACGTGCGGCCAATTCGAAAGACAATGAATCTGAATCGACATCGTGGAATGAACCGTGGAACAATCTCACTTTGAATGAGTCAACAGGGAAGCCAGCCAAAGGACCATTTTTCATAGCTTCTTTGAAACCTTTCTCGATAGCCGGGATAAATTCACGAGGAATAACACCACCCACAATATTGTTCACAAACTGTAAACCTGTCTTTTTCTCTTTTCCTTCCTCGTCGTCGTCTCTTGGACCAAATTCAAACACGATATCGGCAAATTTACCTTTACCACCCGATTGCTTTTTGTAAACTTCACGGTGTTCGACAGTCTTGGTGAAGGTCTCTTTGTAAGCCACCTGAGGAGCACCCTGGTTAACTTCCACTTTGAATTCACGACGCATACGATCGATGATAATCTCAAGGTGAAGCTCACCCATACCTCTCATGATAGTCTGGCCTGTTTCTTCGTTGGTTTCAACTGTAAGGGTTGGGTCTTCTTCGATTAGTTTACCGATTGCCTTAGAGAAGTTGTCCTGATCGGCAGTTTTCTTAGGCTCGATTGCATAACCGATTACAGGATCAGGGAATACCATAGATTCCAATACAATTGGATTCTTTTCGTCAGAAAGGGTATCTCCTGTTTTGATATCTTTAAAACCTACTACAGCGGCAATATCACCTGCCTCAAGTACGTCGATTTGATTTTGCTTATTGGCGTGCATCTGGAAGATACGTGAAATACGCTCCTTGTTGCCCGAACGGTTGTTCAGCACGTATGATCCCGAAGGAAGAGTTCCTGAATAAGATCTTACAAAACAAAGGCGACCAACGTAAGGGTCAGTTGCGATTTTAAAAGCAAGAGCAGCAAATGGCTCGCTTGCATCCGGCTTACGCAATACCTCTGCACCTGTATCAGGGTTAGTACCTTTGATACCTTCTCTATCCAATGGTGAAGGCAACAAAGCCATCACAAGGTCAAGCATGGTTTGTACCCCTTTGTTTTTGAATGAAGAACCGCACAACATAGGAACGATCTTCATGTCAATTACTGCTGCACGGAGGGCGGCAAGGATTTCATCTTCAGTGATTGAGTTTGGATCCTCGAAGTATTTCTCCATCAAAGTCTCGTCATACTCAGCTACGGCTTCAAGTAATTTCTCTCTCCACTCTGCTACTTCCTCAACCATATCGTCAGGAATTGGCACTTCGGTGAAGGTCATACCTTTATCAGCCTCGTTCCAAACCATCCCGCGGTTGTTGATCAAGTCAACCACCCCTTTAAAGTTTTCTTCGGCACCGATAGGCAATTGCAATGGCACTGCATGTGAGCCCAACATTTCTTTCACTTGCTTACACACGTTAAGGAAGTCGGCACCAGAACGGTCCATTTTGTTTACGAAGCCCAAACGAGCCACGTTATAGTTATTGGCCAAACGCCAGTTTGTTTCTGATTGTGGCTCTACACCGTCAACGGCACTGAAAAGGAAAACCAGACCGTCAAGTACACGAAGTGAGCGGTTAACTTCCACAGTAAAGTCAACGTGACCCGGAGTATCAATGATGTTGATGTGGTAGTTATCTCCCCTGTATTTCCAGTTTACAGTAGTGGCAGCCGAAGTAATGGTGATACCTCTTTCCTGCTCCTGCTCCATCCAGTCCATGGTAGCTCCACCGTCGTGTACTTCACCAATTTTGTGGTTCACACCAGAGTAGTAAAGGATACGCTCCGTGGTTGTGGTTTTACCGGCATCAATGTGAGCGGCAATACCGATGTTTCTTGTAAATTTTAAATCGCGAGCCATTTTTTAATTGTTTTTTTCTGAACAGCTTTTTTTATTCAGTTTTATTCGAAATTTATTGACTTTTTGTTTCGGGCTGCAAAATTATAAAAAAAATGCATAAATCGAAACACATTGGGTTATAATAGTTTAAGAAATTGTAAAATATGGTTAAAAAGGGTTGATTCGTAGATTTTTCCCGGAAAAACGTCTCAGAAATTTGTCTAATTGTTTGAAAATATGGCATTTTAATGATTTCCCCCGTATAAGATTTACAAATAAATTTTCGTTAATCATTAAACATTTTATAGTTTTACCAAATATTTAAGACCATCCATTATGAAGGAAGCAGAAGAAGAAGAAAACCAAATCAATATAGAACTTTCTGAAGAAATGGCCGAAGGGGTTTATGCCAACCTGGCCATGATAGCTCATTCCAATTCAGAATTTGTGCTGGACTTTATCCGCTTAATGCCGGGGGTGCCGAAAGCCAAAGTGAAATCGAGGGTAATCCTTACGCCCGAGCATGCTCAGAGGCTGCTGTTGGCTCTGCAGGATAATATCAGAAAATATGAGGCTAATTTTGGTGAAATACGCCAATCCAACGACCCTATTCCCTTCCCAATGAATTTCGGTGGGCCTATGGGCGAGGCGTAAGCGTATTTATATTCAAAAGATAACGCAATACCGAATTCCAGATCGGATTGCGTTTTTTTGTGCCTAAATATCTTTAATCTCAAAAAACATGTAAAAAATCATATATACACTTGTATATAAATCAGTGGAATTGTGATATATATTTAATAATATTTGGTCGGAGATTTTGCCCGGGATTGGATAAATAAATGACATTTTCAAACTTTAAAAGTTTATGAAATGAAAACGGCCAAATTATCTAAAATTATTCTTTATGCTTTAATTTTACTAGGTTCAGTTCTACTTTTTACCAGTTGCAATCTTTTTGGGTTTCTCAACAAAAAATCAAATAAAGATGTAAAAGAAGGTTCATTTATTAGTACAAATCCTACTGACCCTCAGTTTGTTAAGCTCATCACCGACAAAGACGAAGAGGTTAGTGTTTTTGGAGAAAGAGATGCCAGTGGCTTACCTTCAAAAATTAGACAAATCAACATTAAAGATTCAAAGGGGGAGAATTATTCTTTTTTCTATAATAAAGATGGAAAACTTACTACTGCCGTGGCCGACAATGGTACCGTCTTTAATTATAAATGGCTGGGAAATAATAAAATAGCTTTGAATATCATATGTAATGATGGAAAAAACCAAATTGATACAGAAATTGATTTGGCAGAAATTCAGCCCAAAAGCATAAAAAATATTAATACTACTGCAAAAATCAGAAGCAATGCTGGCGTTAATTCTAAAATAAGGTTTACACCAATTGAAAGCCCGGTAGAAAAACCTCTACTTATCAAATCAGCAAAAGTTTATGAGGATGGCACGGTGCATAATTTGACGGTGACTTCCTGCGGGGCACTTTCTAATTATGAGGTACTTAGAGTAAATATTGTAGATCAGGCGGGAATTACGGTATTGAAAGAACTCAACGCTGTTTGGGTTGGAAAAGGAAAATATACCATTACTGTTCCATCAGGATTGGCCCCCGAATTAGATCCGCAAAAAACAGCGGAAGCACTTGCAAAAGTTCTTTCAAAATATTGTGATGCAGCCGGGCTTGTAGGTGGAATGTCTGAACAAATATTACTTACTACAAGTGCTTGTGCATATATTTCCGGGAAACTGGCTTTGACTGGTGTTGGTGTTACCGTGGCTCCTACAGTTGGAGCTGCTTGCACAGGGATCACTTCCGCTATGGCGGTTTATTGTGCCACTTTGGGGGCATCAGGTCCACCTGAATCCCCGTCTATTTTGGATAAAATGTTAGAGTTGAAGTTTTTGGATTACTTCAAATTAACCGGCGGAATAAGGATGCACGTTTACTTTAAAGTTTTTACCGAAGGTGTTTCAAGCGGTACTAAAATAGTTGGATTTAATGTTGCTGACGGAGTTCCTTCCAATTTGAAAGCTGAAATGTCTGAAAATGCAAAACCAATGGTAAAATACCTTGAGCTGTCGCCATCTTCTCCTTCCGAAGGACAAGACTACACCATAACAGCCGGGGTTTACTGTCTCCCGGTGGGTAGTACCGTAACTATAAGTATGGCGGGCAGCGACGGTTATTCTGATTCAGAGACTTATACCATTAATGATGTTTCACAATCTTCAGGTAATTTTAGTCTGGCAATTCCCGGGGCAGACAAGGGAGTAAGAGATGAAATTACCGTAACTGTGACTACTCCTGAAGGTAGTGTTATCACAAAATCAGCATCTTTGGTTTTTGGAAACTAAGGTTAATGGTTGTTCAACGTTTGAATTTTTGAGGTGGAGTTAGAAATTGCTCCACCTTTTAATATTATTACAATTACATTTGCATTATTGATGACTATTCTCCAAAAAATGAAGTTTATATTCTCAGTTTTTTTCTTTTTTTCAATTGTTTTAGGTTTAAATGCCCAGGAGTTAAAATCTCTCAAAAAACACATCTACTATCTTGCCGATGACAAAATGAAGGGCCGTGGCACCGGTAGTAAACAAGCCATGAAGGCCTCGGAATATGTGAAGAAGGAATTTAAAAAATACGGCCTTAAACCCCTTGGAACCGATGGCTATTATCAAAATTTCAAAGCAAAAGTAAGAAAAGTCGTGGTGCCCGACAGCATCCGTGACTCCAGAAACGTGATTGGTTTTCTGGACAATGGCTCCGGGAAAACCATCGTGATCGGAGCACATTATGATCATATCGGTGAGGGAAAACAAGGAAGTCTGAAAGATTCCACGGCCTATGGCAAAATCCATAACGGTGCCGACGACAACGCCTCAGGAGTAGCCGGATTACTGGAATTAGCCCGGTATTTTGCACAAAACAATGAAAAAGAGCCCTTTAATATTCTGTTTATTTCATTTGGAGCGGAAGAGTTGGGTCTTGTAGGCTCCAGATATTTTGTGGCAAATCCAACAATTGACCTGAAAGCCGTTCATTTTATGCTCAATATGGATATGATTGGCCGGCTCAACAAAGAAAGCGGCGTGGCGATAATCGGTTATGGCAGCTCACCTGAGTTTGAGACTATTTTTTCGGGCATAAATAAAGAAAAACATGTGAAATTTTATACCGGTTATGAAGGTCGGGGCGGCTCAGACCAAACCTCTTTTTATGAAAAAGACATTCCGGTGCTGTTTTTCCATACTGGTGGCCACGAAGACTATCATAAACCAACCGACGACGCTCCTAAAGTAGATTACACTTCTCTAAAAGGCATACTGGAACTGGAAAAAGAAATAATTGTCCGCAGTTTTGACGTGGGGAAAATGAATTTCAGAAGTACAGATAAAAAGTAAGTCAGAAATCTATGTACCAAAATTACTATTTGAATAAAATATCCTTTTTGTAGTCTCTGGGGCTTTGACCTTTAATTTGTTTGAAAGTTTTACTGAAATGTGAAATGCTGTTAAAACCACTGCTAAAGCATACGTCAGACACAGGAACTCCCGTATGAAGAAGCTTGCAGGCGTTGTTTACTCTAAATTCGTTAAGAAAATCAGTAAAAGTTAGGTGCGTCATTTTTTTAAAATATCTGCAAAATGACGGCACTGAAAGGTTGGCGATTTCAGCGACGGTTTCAATCCTTATCTCTTCGGTGTAGTTTTCCTCCACGAAAGTATATATTCTGTTGATGCGGTCTTCATCTTTGTGCCTGAAATCAAACTTGGAAAGCGGGTCATTAAGCACCTGATATTCTGAAGATTCGGAAAGGATTTTAAAAATTTCCAACAAGGCTATCAGTCTGTCAATGCCCGTTTTAAGTGCGAGTTGTTCCATTAGAAAAGAAACTGATTTTTTTGTTTTTCCAAAAAAACTAATTCCAAAAGATGCCTTTTCAAACAACCTTTTTACTTTGGCCAACTCAGGAACATTTAAAAAATCCTGTCCCAAAAAATCTTGCTGTAATTGTACGATAATCTCTTCATGCTCGCCAATTACACCATAACCCAAACCCGTATGTGGAAGATTGGGACCCAAAAACATGACTTCACCCTCGGTATATTGCCCCATATGATTACCAACATGAAGCTTTCCTGTTCCTTTTTTTACATAAATAATCTCATATTCAGGATGTTGGTGCCAAAAAAATCTATCATTTTCTGATTTCCAATGTATCAGTTTAAATGAACTTCCCTGATCGGGTGCAATTTTCTCAAATTGAAGTTTCATGCTTTAATTACCCTTATTTTGCCTTAAAATTACAGCAAAATGTTAAAATAAAACAAATATAGGAAAATAGAGTAATATTTTTTTTACAAAAAAAGATGCAATTTTGTATTGAAAAAGGAAGGCTGGTCTTTCCAGAGACGAATAAATACTTAAGGTAACCAAATAAAAAATATAGCTGGGAATGATTCCGGCTATTTTTTTTGCTTCAAATACGCTACTAGTTTTTTGATGGCCACTGCTCTATGGCTTATCTGGTTTTTCTGAATGGAGTTCATCTGGGCAAAAGTTGTATCGAAGCCTTGTGGTATAAAAATCGGATCGTAACCAAAACCATCAGTACCAATTGGCTCGTAATTGATCTTTCCTTCTACTGATCCTTCAAACTGTGTGGTTTCTCCGTCCAGATTGAGCGAAATCACGGTTCTGAATCTTGCTGAGCGGTTTTCAAGGTTCTTCATTTCTGTCAACACTTTCGCGATATTGGCCTCATGGTTGCCATGGACACCCGAATACCGAGCCGAAAACACCCCCGGCCTACCTTCCAGAGCATCAATTTCGAGACCTGAATCATCGGAAATGCAATTGATACCGAACTTTTCAAATACAAAATCAGACTTTATTTTTGAATTTTCTTCGAAAGTAATCCCTGTTTCCTCAATATCCTCAAAGCATCCGATATCACTCAAAGTCTTGAAAATAAACTCGTTGCCCAAAAGTTGTTTAAGTTCTTCTATTTTATGTTGGTTGTTTGATGCAAGACAGATCTCCATATTTGTAATAAAAAATTAAGCCACTCCTTCTTTCATTCTTTCGGCGTTTTCGGCTATTCTGAGTTTTTCAATAAACTCTCCAATCTGACCCTCCATAACGGTAGGAAGATTATATACCGTGAAACCTATCCGGTGGTCTGTAACCCTACCCTGGGGATAGTTGTAAGTCCTGATTTTGTCCGAGCGGTCGCCAGAGCCAACCATGGATTTCCGTTCACCGGCGATGGCTTCGTTGTGCTTGGCCAGTTCAATTTCATAAAGTCTCGATCTGAGGACCGACATTGCCTTGTCAAAGTTTTTGATCTGAGAGCGTTCGTCCTGACACTGTACCACCACTCCTGTAGGTATGTGGGTAACTCTTACGGCCGAATAAGTTGTGTTTACCGACTGACCACCAGCCCCTGAAGAACAAAATGTGTCTTTTCTGATATCATTCATATTGATCTGAACGTCCACTTCGTCAGCCTCAGGAAGTACAGCAACTGTGGCAGCAGAAGTGTGAATTCTTCCTTGGGATTCGGTTGCCGGTACTCGTTGCACCCGATGTACCCCCGATTCATATTTTAGTTTACCATATACATCTTCTCCTTTCACACTTACCACAATCTCCTTGTAACCCCCGGAAGGAGCGTCTGTAAAATCCATAACCTGAAACTGCCAACCCTGGGTAGTTGCAAATCGCTGGTACATTCGGAACAGATCTCCTGCAAAAATCGCCGCTTCATCGCCACCGGTTCCTCCTCTGATTTCCAGAAAACAATCTTTGCTGTCATTGGGATCTTTCGGAATCAGCATTTCTTTCAAAATTTCCTCTGCTCCTATTTTTTTGTGTTGAAGTTCTTCCAGCTCCATTTTGGCCATCTCACGCATCTCTTCGTCTTTTTCTGTTTCCAGAATCTGCCGGGCTTCATCAAGATTAGCTAAAATGAGTCTGTAAGCCTGATATTCCTGGACAACCTTCTCGAGATCACGGTATTCCTTGCTGATTTTCTTAAATTTATCCATATCAGAAACCACCTCAGGCATGGTAATCTGCTGGCTAACTTCTTCAAATCGCTCTTTAATTGCTTCTAGCTGTTCTATCAACATTTAACTCAAAATAGAATTTGGGATGCAAAATTACTATAAAATACCCGAAAACTCCCGGGTATTAAGTCTCATTTTGGAAAACAGAAATGGTTTTCAAAAAGTTTGATACTGAAAAAAGGCATTTTAGCAGGTACTTTTTCCAAAATAAAAACACCTGTTAGTCAGCAATTTCAATCTTTGGGTTCTGAATCAGACTTTTGGTTGTGAATCCGGGAAAGAGAATTGGGGTGCACATTAAGCAAAGAAGCCAGGTGCTTAATCTTAATTTCTTTTCTAAAAAGATATGGCTTGGTTTGAAAAAGCAGTTCTTCTCTTTTTTGTGTGGGCCAAATTTTTAGCAAAATCTGATGCTCCCTTATTTCATGCAGATTTTGAAAATAGACCTTATTCATCACAATTGACATCTTGGGATTTTCAAGCAGCATTTGTTCAAACTTTTCCTTATTGGTTTTCAAAACCTGGGCATTGGTCAGTGCCTCTACAGAAATTCTGGATGGTTCTCCCGACATAAAATTGCTCACATCAAGCACAGCTTCTCCTTCTACCGAAATCCACAGCGTGTGTTCTTCATCGTTTATAAGTGTGAATTCTCTGAAAACGCCTTTGGTAATGAATAGAACAGAATCGGAAGACTTTCCCATTTCTATGGGCATCTCGCCTTTTTTAAAACTTATTTCTTCAAAAATCGATATGATTTTTTTGAATTCGGGAGCTGTAAGTGGAATTAAACTCTTCAAAAAATCTTTAAACAATTTCTGCGAATGTGTCATTTTTTAATTTTGGGTGTTTTACTATTTCTATAATTGTGAATTACCGTCAAATCTGGTAAAATTCCAGAGCCTTTAGTGGTGTAAGGATTTATTTTGCCGGCAAAACTATCACACACTAATCCTTGCTAAAGTCCAATTTTGGGCAGTCTACCATCTGCTTTTATTGGGATTGAATAAAATTCGACCACAAATGTTATTTCGAAAAACAATATATACAAGACTATTTTGTGTTTTGTTGCATCAAAACTAACCGTTGTTAGAAAAATAAAGGAAATTCAACAGTTTAGTAATCAAGATTGTAGAATCTGAATCAAAAAAATAAGCAACGACGACGAAACCCCAAAAAAGTCACATTTGTTTACATTTATTTTGAAAAATTTTTTGGAAATTAAAAACTAAAAATTCCCATGGATATATTTTATGAGATTGGCAGAGGCTAGTCCAACTTTTGAGACAGGATGTGTAAAGTTATTATTCATTACACTAAAAATCAATACTCTTCCACTCCCTGTTTTCACATAACCGCTTATATTGTAAACCCCTGACATAGAGCCGGTCTTGGCAAAAACATAGGGTGGCTCGGTTGATGCAAAATACCTTTTTAGTGTGCCGGTTTTCCCTCCAATCGCCATCAGGCCAAATAATCTTTCCTGAGGAAATTCAGAAAGCAGCTTATCCAGCAATTTCACATTGTCTCTGCCCGTAACCAGATTATATCTCGACAATCCACTACCATCAACAAGTAGTGGTTTATCCGGCAAATCGGAAAGTAGTTTCTCTGTAATGCGGCTTATCGCTTTTGTAGTGGAAAGCGTATCGGTGAGTTGTCCACCGGCCATCAACATCATTTGCTCCGCCAACATGTTGTCAGATACCTGCATCATCCGTCTCAAAACGGTATCAATAGGCATAGAAAAGACGGTTTTTGCTTCTGAAAAATCAGTTTTAGAGGTCAAAACTACATTTTTTTTGAGGGTGTCAGCAAGAAGTTTTATGGTAAGAGCGTCGGAAATTTTCAAAGGGATATCTTGTCTGAAATCCGGTTTGAGTTTTTCGGTATAATAAAATACATTTTCATTTATATCTCTTTTCAGATAATCATAATTGCCCGATCTGAAGGCAAAACTGTTTTTAAACTCGGGAATATTAATATTGGATTGATATGCGGCAGATTTTACTCTCAAAATATTTCCATATACCGGAAAAGCCGACCGCTCCACCTGATAATCATCATTGTAGTCGTCCCAGGCCCAGCCTGACCCCAATCTTTGATTTTCAAATTCATCAAAATAAAAGGCCAGCGTCTTTGCCCCGTGATTCTTTAAATATTCAAAAACTTTACTTTGAGGGAGGTCGGGGTGCAAAAACGACGGGTCGCCGGTAGCTTTACAGTAAAGGGTGTCATTTCGCTCCAATACTTTGAGACCAGGCATAGAGTCCCCCATTGTTTTCAATGCCGCATAAAGTGTGTAAGTCTTGGTATTTGAAGCCGGAACAAAGTATTTGTCAGCATCTTTTTCATATATGAATTTTTCAGCCTTAGGGTCATACAATGTTACCGAATAAAGGTGATTTCTGAAAGTGCTGTCAGATGCCAAATAAGCAGCTATTTTATCATTATTTGTTGCAGAAACCAACAATTGTTTTTTGCAGGAAAAAAAAGAAAATCCGCCCAAAACCAATAAAAAAAGCGTTTTTGAATTCATTTTTTAAAAAAATTTATAAATTGTAATCAAATTGTGAATAAAACTTGGAAAAACAAAGAATAACCTCGATTGATATCTTCCGTGGGCTCACCATGATGCTCATGACGATTGTAAATAACCCCGGAGACTGGGGAAATGTATATGCCCCTTTGCTGCATGCCGAGTGGCACGGTGCCACACCAACTGATATGGTTTTTCCGTTTTTTGTTTTTATAATGGGAACCGCTATGCCATTTTCAACCTCCAGAACCGGGGCAATTACGAAAGACTATTTTCTGAAAATCCTTACCCGAAGTCTGAGAATATTTAATCTGGGTCTTTTCCTTAATTTTTTCTCCAAAATCCATGTGGGAGAGCTGGAAGGTGCTCCCTTGGTACTTATCAGACTGATTATAGCGGTGGCCCTTGCATATGCAATGCTCGGAAATTTCAAGGCCAATATCAAACTTGGGTTAGCCATTGGAGCGACGGCACTTATGTTTATTCTGGCATTTTGGGGTGGTGAAGATTTCGCATCAGTCAGAATTCCAGGCGTACTACAAAGAATATCGTTGGTATATTTCTTTGCCGCAATAATATATAAGAGATTTGATTTGAAAGGTCAGCTAATCGCAGGAGGATTGCTGTTAATATCCTACTGGGCTATGATGGCATTAATTCCTGTTCCAGGGGGCATAGCACCCAATTTCGACAAAGGAACCAACCTGGCCGCATGGATTGATAATACTTTGTTGCCCGGGCATTTATGGGCGTCATCCAAGACTTGGGATCCTGAGGGTATCCTAAGCACTATTCCCGCTATTACTACAGTGTTGTTGGGCATATGGACAGGCAATATCATCCAAAATCAAAAGTTAGAATCATACAAATGGTTGCTGGGAATAGGTCTGGCCTTGATAATAACCGGAAAACTTTGGGGCGTAGTATTCCCTATTAATAAAGCTTTATGGACAAGCAGTTATGTGTTATTTGCAGGTGGATGGGCAATGTTGGTGCTGGCGATAGTGAGTGTTATAGACGAAAAAGCCGGCAACAACCCTGTCACACGATTTCTGATTGTTTGGGGGGTTAATCCTATGATTGTATTCTTTGGGTCAGGAATATTGCCCCGGGCTTTAGGAATGGTAAAAATATCTCATGGAGAAGAGTCATTGGGTACTTTGGATTATATAAATGATGCAATTATAAAACCTCTTTTTGCTAATCCCATGAACGCCTCGCTGGCATTTGCAATATTTTATGTTATCCTTTGGTCAATTATTTTGCTCATTTTGGATAGAAAAAAATTGATTTTTAAAGTATAATTTTACTTATAATGTTGATTTTCAATATATTATTATGAAATATTTTATCTTTTTATCATTGCTGATTTTGAACTGGCAAGTATCAGCTCAAAATAAAAAATGGGTTAACCTTTTTGACGGAAAGTCAACAGCCGGATGGCATTCCTGGACTCAAACTGAGGTAAAAGGTTGGCATGTGATGGGCGGTGCCCTGATGACGCACGGCGGAAATGGCGACCTGGTTTCTGACCAGGAATATGGAGATTTTGTGCTGGAATTTGAATTTAAAGTAGCAGCCAAGGGAAACAGCGGGATAATTTATAAAGTGTTGGAAGAGGCCGGAAACAAAGAACTGTTTGCCACATATGCTTCCGGTCCTGAATATCAGATAATCGACGATGCCGGATATCCCGGAAAAATCACCGACAAGCAAAAGACCGGAGCCAATTACGATATACAGGCACCTTTGGATCTAACTGCCGTAAAACCTGCCGGAGAGTGGAACAAGGGCAAAATTCAAGTCAAAAACAACCGTGTAACCCACTGGCTTAATGGCACAAAAGTAGCTGATTATGAATACGGTAGCGTAAAATGGGATGACGATGTGGCCGGAAGTAAATTTGCCAAATGGCCTTATGCAAAAGCTCACGCCAGTGGAAAAATCGCTTTGCAGGATCATGGAGATATGGTGTCATTCAGAAAAATCAGAATCAAAGAACTGTGAGGATGCTCTTTACAGAAACCCAGCGATTCCGGCAGTGGTGGTTGATATTGTTATTGGGTGCCATCTTTGCCCATTTGTTGTTTGGAGCCTACCAACAACTTTTTAATGATATTCCAATGGGTGACCATCCGGTTTCCAATACTGGCATGATAGGACTTGTGCTGTTTATATGTGTCATATTTGCTTTGTTTTTTATTATAAAGCTGGAAACAAGAATTACTACCAACGCAATTTTTTTTAGGTTTTACCCTTTTCAAATTAAGTTTAGAAAGATTCAAAAAGAAGAGATCGGTAAACTTGAAATTGTTCAATTCAGACCTTTACAGGATTTTGGAGGATGGGGTATCCGAATGGGTTCAAACATAGACTGGGCCTATACAATAGCCGGAAATAAAGGTTTAAAAGTTTTTAATAATTCAGGAAAAGTGATATTGATTGGCACACAAAAGTCTGATGAATTACAAAATGCATTAATTGAATTTCAAAAATAATTCCCGGTTTTCTCCGTTTTCAAATGGAACACCCCTAAGCTATTTATGCGTTTTATTTTTGCTCTTCTCCTACTTTTAATTTTGGGTTATCATTCATTTGGTGCATCTGTAAGAGGACATGTAACCGACGAAAACAACAAGCCTCTTCCATTTGCGTCGATTTTCGTGAAAAATAGTAAAATCGGAACCAACAGCAACGAAAAAGGAGAGTTTTCACTCGCTCTGGAACCTGGAAAATATGAGATAGTGTTTCGATTTTTGGGTTATGAAACCCAAACCCGTTTCGTAGAAATTTCGTCTGCAGATATAACGCTCAATCTTCAGCTGCAACCCGCCGTAATCCAGCTTTCCGACGCAATAGTAGGCAAATCAAAAGAAGACCCGGCATTGACTATCTTGCGAAAGACGATTGCAATGTCGGCTTTTCATTATAAAGAACTTGATAACTATTCCTTTAAAACCTATCTCAAAGGAAATCTGAAAATTCTTGATATCCCATTTGTTTTTGAAAAACTTGCCAAAAAGAATTTCATTGAAAAAAATCAGCTCTATGTTTTTGAGAGTGTTCATCAGGTGAAATTCAGGCAACCAGGTAAGCTTTCTGAAGTTGTTGTAGCTAAAAAAGATAACCTGCCCCCTAATCTAAAAAACAGTGTGAGTATTTCATTTGGCAAGTATGATATCTATTCGCCCGACAATGAGACCTCCCCTGTCACACAAAAAGGAGCAAGAAATTTCAGGTATGAATATTTGGGTTATTTTGAAGAGAATGGGCTGATTGTCAATAAAATAAAAGTGATTCCGAAAATCAAAGGATACAACAGTGGGGTAATAAATATCGTGGAAGGTAGCTGGTATATACACAGCTATGATTTTAAAACTTCCGATGATGCAAGTCAAACCAGAACAAAAGCTATTTTTAACGCAATAGAAGGTGTTTGGTTTTTGTCAAACCTCAATATTGAAACCACCCTGGAAAGCTACGGAGCAGAAATGGAAATGCGTGCGGTTGTGGCTCTGAAAGATATTGTATTTAAAAAGAATCCGAAATATGCCGAAGTTAAACCTGATATAATCGATGAAAAAATCTTTAAAGAAAAAGCTACATTAAAACCAAAAGACACCCCTGTAAATAAGGAAGCCACCTTGAAGGATTTGAAAAAACTCGCTAAATCATTTGAAAGCGAAGAACGGAAAACAGGCATTATGGTTGATTCTGACCGAAGCTTTAAAATTGATTCTATGGCAACCAAACAAGACTCGGCTTTTTGGAACATTGAAAGGCAGGTGCCACTTACCATTTCTGAAATTACCGGCTTTAAAAAGGCTGACAGCTTATATAAAATCAATGCCGGGGCCATTCAGAAGAAAATTAAAAAGGATAGCACCCTGTTTTCGGGAGGAAATAAGTTTAAAATATCACAGATATTTTTGGGTCATACATTTGAATTTGGGAAAATAACCGACTCTTCTACCCATCTCAGAGAGCACGAATTCAAACTCGGCAGGATATTCGAAGACCTGCGGTTTAATGCGGTAGAAGGATACACGCTGGGAATAAACCGACTGGAATATACAAAAAACAAAAATGCCTCAGAAAATCTAATGGCAGGAATCAAGGCTTATTATTCAATTTCAAGAAACAGGCTGAACGGTGAGGCTTATTTTTCTTTACGAAATAACAAATCCAGCTTTGGTCTTTCGGTTGGCAGGAGGGTGTTTCAGGTCAACCCACAAATGCCCGTTTCTACCTTTCTCAACGAATCTTTTGCCTTACTCAATGGAAAACATGTAGCAAAATTTACTGAAAAAACCCAGATCGTCCTTTCGCATAAGTATGAATTCAACAATAGGTTGACATTAAATAATCAATTGATTGGGGAAAAAAGGATTGTTCCTGCAAACCATTCAGATTTTGGGTGGCTTAATAAAGATAATGTATTTGAGGCAAATACCATTTCACATGCCAATGGCAACAGGATGGAAATTGGGAACTCTGGCAACAGGTTGTTTCTGAAAACCTCGCTTCAATTCAGTCCCAATGTCAGACAAAACCGTTATAATGGAGTCCTGAAAACTGAAAATCAGGAGGCTCCGGTTTTTAGGCTTAACCACAGTTTTTCATTTGTCGATAACGTATTCGGACAGGTAGATTTCGAAGTGGCTCATACCCAAAAAATTAAAGCCGGGTTTATTACAGCAAGTATTAATGGAGGATTTTTCTATGGTCAAAAAATTTCAAATATAATTGACTATAAACATTTTATGGGAAATGAGCTAAGGATAAGCTCACACCGAAACTTCCGTGATCTGGATTATTATACATTCTCTTCAGACAAATATTACGTGCAGGGATTTCTGGAATATAAACCGCAAAGGCTCTTATTGTCTCAGATTTCTCAGGTACGAAAAGCGGGGATATCAGAATATGTTTTCTGTAATTTTTTAAAAAACCAATATGTATCTCATCAGGAAACCGGATATGGTATTTCCGTATTCAAACAAAAGATTTCGGCAGAATACTATATAGCATTCGAAAACAACAAATTACTCTCAAGAGGTATTAAAATAATATTATCCACAGATAACAAAAAGTAAAGTCTTAAGAAACCATATTTTATTATGCAGTAAATAGCCCTGAAACCATCTATCCAGTTGATTTTTTTGCCTTCTTCATATGTCCTGCCAAAATAGGAAATCCCAACTTCATATATTCTGACACCTTTGATCCGGGAAATTTTTGCGGTCACCTCAGGTTCAAACCCAAATCGGCTCTCTCTGAGATTGAGGCTTTTGAGCATTTTAGCATCAAAAAGCTTATAGCAGGTTTCCATGTCGGTAAGATTGAGGTTGGTAGATGCGTTTGACAAAAAAGTCAGGAATTTGTTTCCAATACTATGTAAAAAAAACAAAATTCTATGGGGTTTACCACCCATAAATCTGGAACCGTAAACCACATCGGCATAGCCGTCAATCATGGGTTTAAGCAAAATATTGAATTCCTGAGGGTCATATTCGAGGTCAGCGTCCTGCACAATAATGTAGTCGCCCGTTGCAAGGGCAATGCCCGTGTGAATAGCAGCCCCTTTCCCTTTGTTTACCTTATGTGCCACATATTTGCAGGAATAAGAAAGGTTATTCTTTGAAATATAATCCAAAACCACCTCTTCTGTATTATCAGACGAAGCATCATTGATAATAATAATTTCTTTTACTATGTTTGAAATTAATTCTACCTTTGATACTTTATCCAATATCTTTGAAATAGTCAAAGATTCATTGAAAGCCGGAATTAAAATTGTTAATTTTTTCAAAGTAAAGTTCTGTTTTATTGCAAATTTAGAAAAAAACGATTTTCAATAAATTATGAATTCGTATTTATTAAATAAAAAATTTCTTCTTCTAATTCCTTCCATTTTTTATGCTTTCTGTGCAACAATTTTTTTAAATAGACCCGGCATCAACGCCGACGAGCTACTTTTTGGAAATGCAGCAGTAGGAATTCCCAATGGATCAGTGCATATTTTCAAGCGTTTTGAAAACTTCCCACTAATGTTAATGACATATATTGGGGCGTTGAAAAGCTGGTTGTATTATCCAGTTTTCAAGATGTTTAGCGTAAATTACCTTAGTATTCGCCTTCCGATGATAATTCTTACGGCCTTTTCCGTAAATTTTTGTACCCGTATTTTGTATAAAATTACCTCAGATTTATATACAAGCATAATTTCAGGTTTAGTTGTTGCCTCATTTCCTTCCCTGGTATTTCTCACCCGTACCGACCAGGGGCCTGTAGCCATTGAATTTTTTCTCAAATCATTAATATTTTTAAAAATCACGCAATACGCCATTCAATCTGACCTTCGTAAACTTGTATGGTTGCCGTTTCTATTGGGCATTGGTGTTTTCAATAAAATCAATTTTATCTGGGTTGTTATCGGGATATTGGTGGGTGCGGCGGTTTGGTTGAAACCCATTTTCGAAGCCTTCAAAAAATCTGATTCAAAAGGCAGATTTTTATATCTACTTTTTATTCCGGTTGTTCCTTTCTTGACCTATATCTTTATAACGGGCCTATCTCCGGGGCTAAATTCGGTTTTTATCAAAGACTATAGCTGGGCAGCATTATTGGCAAAATCAAAAGTTTCACTCGCCGGGTTGCAGGATCATTATCACGGGTTTGGCATGTTAGGCCTTCAGTATGAGCAACTTTCCAACAAAAAATTACTTTCCTTTTTGCCATTTAATCTGGGATATAAACTAATGAGCTATTTTTATATTCCGGTAATTTTTATCGCTCTTTTGGCATTTTTATTCCCAAAGCCTGAAAAATCACAAAGATTATATATTTTTTGGGGGATATATACGCTTGTAGTTTTAACCCTTCAATTTCTGGTATTATTTGCCAACGCCAGCTGGCATTTTTTTACAATATTTCCGGGAGGTCTATTTCTATTTGTTTTGGGGCTGTACTACATTTTTCCACGTGCAACCAAGTATTTATTACTGATTTTAGTCGTCTTTCAGATTAATTCCCTGTTGATAGGATATTCTACTTTTGCTCATGAAACACCAAAGCCAGTATGGTCAAACAAGAGTCTGGAAGTGGTAAATTATCTGAAAAATAAACCGGGAAGTGTGGTGCTATTGACCTGGGGGCTAGCCGACCAGTTGGCAACATTTAATAAAACCTCTGAAAAAGATTTAAATGAAATCTCGATTTTCCCTGATTCATTATATGACTACAAAGTGCCTCAAGTACGGGATTTTCTACCTAATAAAAGTAGATTAAAAAAATATCTGTTTTCGGAAGTCCTGTCTAAACATCGACCCGAGACATTATATGTATATTCTTCTGAAAGAAATGCCTATTACCTTACAGTTGAATGTTTTAAGGAGTTATTGAAAGAAAATGGTTTTGAAGAAAAACCTGAAAAAGAAATCTATGAAAATGGAAAGTTGATTTTTACAATTTCAAAATTATCAAAAAAAAATTAGTCTCCCCAAGTGTTAGAAAAACAAAAGGCAAGTCGTTCAATATGAATAACTTGCCTTTTGTTTTTGTGGTGATGGACGGAATCGAACCGCCGACACAAGGATTTTCAGTCCTTTGCTCTACCAACTGAGCTACATCACCATTGTGATTTCACCACCTTTTACCCGTTTGGGACTGCAAAATTAGACAAAAACTTTTTTAAAACAAATTCATTTGAAAAAATTACTAAAAAATTTCTCCCATCTCTTGTTTTGTTTTTCTAATTTTCGATATTTGTAATAGTATGCATGCATACCATAACCTTACATAAAAATATGAGCATCATTTCTCAAATCGGGTTTCTGATAATATTGGCTTTAGCGACATACTTTATTTTTAAAAGAGTAAAGTATATAAGCAAAACCATTAAACTGGGTAGGGCAGAAAACCGCACCGACCAGCCTCATGTACGATTAAAAAATATGATTCTGCTGGCTTTTGGCCAGAAAAAGATGTTTGCAAGGCCAGTGGTAGCCTTTTTGCATTTATTGGTTTATATAGGTTTTATCTTAATCAATATAGAAGTATTGGAGATTGTGTTGGACGGACTTTTGGGTACTCACCGAATATTCCTGAAACCACTTGGTGGCTTTTATCCGGTAGTGATGAACTTTTTTGAGGTGCTTGCTTTAGGTGTTTTGGTGGCTTGCATGGTATTTCTGGTCAGAAGGAATATTCTGAAAGTCGGGAGATTTCAACCCGAAAATCACAGAGAAATGAAAGGCTGGGCTTTTCAGGATGCCAACACTATCCTGGTGTTAGAAATTGTCCTGATGGGTGCATTTCTTAAAATGAATGCTGCAGATTTTGTGTTACAAACACGTGGTTTCGGGCATTTTGCAGATTCACAAACCGGAAGTTTTTTAATAAGTCAATTTCTGGTGCCCATTTTTCAAAACTATTCTGATACCTTTTTGATGGTAGTTGAAAGAGCGGCGTGGTGGTTTCATATTATTGGCATACTGGTATTTGCGGTTTATGTTACCTACTCCAAGCATCTTCACATAGCTCTGGCTTTCCCCAATGCTTATTTTGCTGATTTAAAACCAAAAGGTGAGATGAAAAACATGTCTGCAGTGGCTACGGAAGTAAAAATCATGCTGGGGCTGGAGCAAGCCCCCGAAACGCCGACTGAGATTGGCCGCTTTGGAGCAAAAGATGTGGATGATCTTAGCTGGAAAAACCTCATGGATGCCTACACGTGTACAGAATGTGGGCGTTGTACCTCAGCGTGCCCGGCAAACCAGACTGGCAAGGCCCTTTCGCCCAGAAAAATCATGATGGATACCCGCGACAGGCTTGAAGATATCAAAAGGGGATGGATTAAAAATGGCATGGAATATCGGGACGACAAAAGTCTTTTAGGTGACTATATCACTGACGAAGAAATATTGGCCTGTACTACCTGTAACGCCTGCGTGCAGGAATGTCCTGTGATGATCAGCCCATTGGATATAATTTTACAGCTCCGAAGATATAGGGTAATGGAAGAAAGTCAGGCCCCCCAAAGCTGGAATATGATGTTTCAGAATCTTGAGACCAACATGGCTCCCTGGAAGTTTTCGCCTGACCAAAGGCTGGATTGGGCAAAAGATTGAGTTTTTCTGTGTTCCTTGAATATTCTACCTTAATTTAGGGTAAAATATGGATCTGGAATGAACGCCAATATTGAAAAACTTTATCAGATAGCTAAGAAACCCAATAGAAAGATCATAGGTCTGATGTCGGGTACTTCGATGGATGGGCTCGATGTGGCTCTCTGTCAATATGAAGGCAGCGGGCTCGATACAAAAGTGCAGGTGCTGAAGTTTGAAACTGTACCCTTTGATGACCATATCAAACATGAAATCAGGAAGATTTTTGCAAAAAAAGAAATAGATTTTCAACAGCTTTGCTTACTCAATCCCTGGATCGGAAACCTCCACGGAAGTATTGTAAATCAATGTCTTGACAAATGGAACATCAATAAAAGTGAGGTGGATTGCATAGCCAGCCATGGGCAGACTGTATTTCATGCTCCGAAAATATTGCATCAACTTCCCGACTTTCCCAATGGGACTTTACAGATAGGCGATGGAGACCATCTGGCTATGACAACAGGTATTATTACTTTATCAGATTTCAGGCAAAAACATTGTGCTGCAGGTGGCGAAGGGGCCCCTCTGGCCGTATATGGTGATTACCTGATTTTTTCGAAACCCGGTAAGGACAGAATCTTGCTCAACATGGGTGGTATTTCCAACTTTACCTTCCTTTCCGGTGATTTAGATCCAGAAAAAGTATTTGCCACAGATACCGGACCCGGGAATACAATGATTGATGGCCTTTCTCAAAGGCATTTTGATATTCCATTTGATAAAGATGCAGCCATAGCAAAAAAGGGAAAGATCAGTAAAACTCTTCTGGATGCTTTGAAAGACCACGATTTTTTTAGGGGGCCAATTCCAAAAACTACAGGACCAGAGTTGTTTAATCTGCATTTTCTGGAAGATGCCATGCAAAAAAGTTTCACCACCGACCTGAGCACAGAGGATCAAATGGCCACCTTGTGCAGGTTTACAGCTGAAACTATCGCCGAAAGCCTGAGTAACTTACCTGATCTGACTCCTGGTTATGACTTATTTATGAGTGGAGGCGGGATGCACAATCCGCTAATAGTGTCTCACTTAAAAGCACTTTTGCCCGGCGTACGATTTTTTACCACTGACGATATTGGTATCAGTGGTGATGCTAAAGAGGCGGTACTCTTTGCGACCTTGGCCAACGAAGCTCTTGCCGGGGGAAAAACAGATTTTGGTACCCGAAAAGGCGTGCCTAGTGTAAGTATGGGGAAGGTTAGTTTTCCGGAATGATTATTTTTCCCATTTACCAATGCCAATACCTATACCAGCATTGATGGAAGGCATGATTTGAAAACCCGGACCGCGGGCTAACATTCCAAAATTTCCACCTTTTGAATTTTCATATCCAGGAGGAACCTGTTCGTTGTAATTGTAAGAAGCTCTTACGCCAAGCCCAAAAAAGATATCAAAGGCCGGGAAATAATCTTTTGTGACATATTCTCTGCCAATTAAAAAATTTAGTGCCAGAATATTGGCCTTGAAATTGGTATAAAATGAGTTTTGATTTTGGTAATTCAGTGCCATTAAACTGGTAGGTTCCACAACATTTCTAAATATTAATTCTGTACTGAAATAACCCCTACCAGGCTTCTTTTCAGTAAATTTTCTAAAAAAACTTTTATAAGCCATCCGAATGAGTTTGATGTCATAAGTTCTTGAGGCTTTGGTTTTTGAATTATTCCAGTAACCCAGGTTTAACTGAAGGCTATTTTTGGGGCTTAAAAAATGTTCATAGGCCAGTTCAAGGTGCGGGTCATAGTCTATCCAAAAAGTATGGGGTATTATTTTAATGGTAAACTGAGGCAATGAATCTGGCAGGTTTTTTCCAGATGAATAATGCGAATAAAAACATAAGGCAATTAATATCAGCACTTTAAAGTTTGAAAGGATTCGGTTTTTCATAATTATTTGTGAATTAAAATACCCTAAATTTTCAAACATTTTAGATAATGTAAACGATTATTGGCCCTGATTGTGAGCACATATAGCCCCGGCCCACCCAGCAAATCAAGATAAACGTTGTAAAGTCCCGTACGGTATTTTTTCTGATGAAGCTGGCCCATAACCTGTCCGTTTAAAAAACTCTGAGTGATGGTAATAGTGGCCGGATAGTAAAGCGTCATATTGATAAAAGCGGCATTGCCCTGAACCGGATTGGGATAAAGTACAAATGTGTCTTCCTGATCCACAAAGGCAGGGTTATTTGCATTGGCCGGCGAATTGGGATCGGCATTTTGTTTTGGAACTTCCGGAGGTGGTGGAAGAGTAGGGTCTTCTTTGGTTACTTTTATGAAGCCCTTTTGCTCTACATAGGCAAATTTTGAACCCAAAACTTTTTCGGCAAAATCACTGCTTTGCCCAAACCAGCTCACCATGATTTCATAATAAATGCTCCTAAAATCAGTACTAAACCTGAGGTTCTGGTGGTCACGGAAGGGCAAAAACATGAAATGACTACCAAAGATTTCACCTTTTACTTCTGTTCCAAATGCAAACATCAGATTGGAGCTTCCATGGTCGGTACCATTACTTCCATTTTCATAAGGTCTTCGGCCAAACTCTGAGGTGGTGATACCAATAACTTTTTTAGCATGTCCGAGTTTTTCGATGTCTGACTGAAAAGCACTGATGGCTTCGCTCAGCTCAGCCAACAACCTGGAGTGTAAACCCTCGAGTCCACCCTGGTTAGAATGTGTATCAAAACCACTTAATTCTACAAAGTAAACTTTTGACTTTAGTCCGCCATCAATTAGTCTGGCAACAAGCTTTAGTTGGTTGGAAAGTGGTTTGTCGGCATAACTTTCTATATTTTTCCCCTTATCAAAGGCTTTTTTTATAACTTTTGAATATTCATTAACCTGAATACCAACATCATTTACATAGTTAAACTCGGTCTGAAAATACGATGAACCACCGATATTAATCTTATCAGATTCTACCGATTGGGCTTGCTTAAACATTTCCTCGGCATCTTCCAACACAATTGATTTTTCACCATTTTCGCCTCTGAACATAAGTGAAGGATTATGCCCGACCTGTAAACAAAAAGGGCTTTCGGGTTTTTCGGCTTCAGTATATTTATCAAAATACCTTCCAAGCCAGCCTGTATGCAAAGGAGAGGAGTCGTTGTTGGGTACAAGTCCGCTCAACCAAATGTCGGTAGATCTGAAATGGCTATAATTGGGGTTTTCATAACCTACGCCATGAATAATTGATAATTTGCCTGCATTAAATAAGCCGAGCATCCCTCCGTTTGGTCCCAGTTTGAGGTTGGGGTGCATTGCCATACCTAATTCTTTACTGATTGGACTAACGGCACTTTGTGGTATATGAAGGGTCGGACGATATAAAGTATAATAGGAGTCCCATTCATAAGGAGTAATGGTATTAATTCCGTCATTTCCACCAAAAAGCTGTACTATTACCAGAATATTTTCATTTTCAGAATAAGCCATTGCAGGATGAAAAGCACTCAGATGCATCTTGTCGATCTGGAGATTGCCTACCACCCCCAGGCCCATAGTCGAATTTTTTATAAAGGCTCTTCTTTTCATAATTAAAACAGATAATAGTCGGGGGCTTTAATGATTTCAACGATCAAAGACCTCACTCTTTGGCCTGCCTGCTCTTGATTCTTTACGATTTCATACCATTCATAGTCAGGGGCACCACCCGTAAGCACCGACTGGTACTTTTTAAGCCTGGATGCATTGACAGGCCGAGCCAAAAACAACTCCAGAATTGCCGGCGTGAGCTTGCTCACATCATCATATCCACTGAAGTTTTTAATCCAGCTTCCCAAAACAGCATCCGAACTCCCGCTAAGAATTTCTTTCAAAAAGTTAATCGTAGCGGGTAATGTTTTAGTCGAGACCCAGTTTCGATAACCTTTCCAGCCGGCAACGTTGGGAGGGTTTAAGACTTCCAAACCCAGTGACATCATAATATTCCTCGTGTACAAGTCACTGTATTCGAAATGATGCGAAAATCCAATAATACTCTCTGCCGGGGATTTAAGTTGAACTCCAATATTGAGATCATCAAAAAAATGCTGGCTTTTGAAAAGCGTTTTGAGCATGGGTTTAAATTCAAAATTGTTGTTTTTCAGAATCTGTGCCAATTGCTCTATTATCGTGACATCGGTCTTTTCAGGGTTAGCATAAACAAAATACTCATAGATTTTCTTTGAAATAAACCTGGAAGCCTCGGTTCCTTTTTTTGTAAGGATAACATCTATAAGTTTTCTTACGGAATACTCGTAAACATTCTTTTCGTTGACTTCATAATTGGCATTGAAAACCTCCCCCATAAAAAGTTTGGGGTTTTTGTCAAACTGGTCGGCATTGAGATATGCCTCATAAGGTACATGCTCATCATAAAACATCGTTACTTTCCAGCCTGTAAGAATTTTTGCAGCTTCTCTGATATCTTGTTCGGTGTAATTTCCTACACCCAAAGAAAACAACTCCATTAGTTCCCGGGCATAGTTTTCATTGGGTAGCTCATTGATATTTTCATTGCCATTGAGGTAGAGCAACATGGCACCATCTATTGAAATTTTCTCTAATAATGTACGAAAATTGCCGGCATAATTTTTCCTGAAGATATCATTCTGACGATACATCAAAATGGCGGGAATGTTGTTACAAATGGCGAATTGAGTTGCAAAATGATCGTGCCAGAATAGAGTAGTTTTTTCAAGAAAGCTGGCAGTATCTTTTTTCATGAGGCTAACCCACCAGGAACCCAGTGTATAATTGTATTCCCCTCGGTGAAGTGCTACTTTCTTTTCTTCATCTTCTTTCGCTTTTCCGGTAAGATTTTGAGGATCTCTTATCCTGTCATTGATAAAAAAAGGTGGAGCTGGGCTAATATTCTTATCGGCATTAGAAAACAATTCATCTACCACCTCCCCGGCTTTTTTACCTTCGTATTTATTGATTAGCTCATGAGTCACATTGAAGGATGCCCGTCTAAGCAGATGCTGTACCTGAAGTCTGGTAAGAGGCAAAGTATATTCGTCGAGACTACCACTAACTTTTGTCCTGTGGGAGGTGCCCTGAAAAACGGTGCTCCAAAGGTCTCTTCTCGTTATACTGCCCATATGTAAGATTTGAAAATGGCTTAAAATTAACCATTAATTTCAAGACTTTCAAAGATGATAAAGAGCAATTTTACAACTAAAAATCTTAATAAAACTAAGTGTGATAAGATTTTAAGGTAATTTTTAACTGAATGTTTTCCAAACTATACAATTTTATAGACATGCAATCAAATATACAATTTTCGAAAAAATTAATATCTTTAGGAAAACTTCCCGGAATGAAAAACAAACTAACCCTACTATTTATTCTTTTTGCTTTTAAAGGCTTTACTCAGGTTAATACCAAAGAAAACTACACCAAAATGCAGGCAAGCATTACCATGCGTGATGGCGTAAAACTATTTACCAATATCTACATCCCGAAAGATGCGTCGGCTACTAATTCTTATCCTATTTTGATGAACCGAACCTGCTATTCGATAGGGTTTTATGGAAAGGATGAGATGCCTGAAGTGATGCACTCGCCTTCGTTTACAAAAGAGAAATTTATATTTGTAGAACAAGATGTTCGGGGTCGATATATGTCAGAAGGCACCTGGACCAATGTGACGCCACAGGTTAATCCCAAAGCCAAACCCACCGATATAGATGAGTCAAGCGACACTTACGATACCATAGATTGGTTGATAAAAAATGTACCCAATAATAATGGACGGGTGGGTATTCATGGCATATCGTACCCGGGATTTTACACAGTAGTTGGAGCACTTTCGGGTCATCCGGCATTGAAGGCTGTGTCGCCACAGGCACCGGTTACTGACTTTTTCTTTGAAGATTTTCATCATAACGGTGCTTTTACACTGGGTTATGGCTTGACCTTCCCTGTTTTTGGTGTTCAGCATCCGCAACCGACTACCGAAAACTGGTTTAATTTTCAGTTTCCTGAAATTAAAACCAAAGACGGCTTCGAATGGTATAAATCGATGCAGCCGCTGAGCAAATTTTCTGAGCAATACAAAGACAATTTCTTCTGGAATGAAATCGTACAACACCCTAATTATGATGATTTCTGGAAAAAACGAAATACGCTGCCTCATTTGAAAGCAGCCAAAAATCTCCCGGCTTTCATGACGGTAGGGGGCTGGTTTGACGCCGAAGACCTTTTTGGGCCTCTAAATGTTTATCAAACCATAGAAAAAGCCCATCCCGATACCTACAATACCATTGTGATGGGGCCATTTGGTCATGGAGATTGGGCACGGGAGTCTGGGCATCATTTTCATTCCAATGTGTATTTTGGAGATAGTATTTCTACTTTTTACCAAAGTCAGATTGAACTAAGGTTCTTTAAGCATTTTCTGAAAGGTAGCGGAGATAAAAATTCGGGATTGCCGGACGCTTATATGTTTGACACAGGAAAAAAAGAGTGGAAGACTTTTGAGGAATATCCTTCTAAAAATGTAGAGAAGATGACTTTTTACTTAAATCCAAACGGAAAACTAGATAAATCTGCTGCAAAAGGGGCAGCTGAATATATCTCCGATCCCAAAAAACCGGTACCCTACACAGAAGATCCGGACCAGATTCTCGGATTTTCTCCACGCCGTTACATGAGTGAGGATCAACGGTTTGCGTCGAGAAGAACAGATGTTTTGACTTTTGAGACAGATGAACTTTCGGAAAATATTACATTAACAGGCAGCGTCATGAATCATCTCAAAATCAGCACCTCAGGTACCGATGCCGATTATTTTGTAAAACTCATCGATGTATATCCGGGCGAAGAGCCTAATAGTGAGTTTGCCAGCAACTGTACCACCTATGGCGGTTATCAGCAGATGGTACGAAGTGAAGTAATGCGGGCGAGATTCAGAAATTCATTTTCAGAACCTAGTCCACTGAAAGCCAACACCTTAACCAATATAGATTTCAAACTTCAGGATGTGCTGCATACTTTCAAAAAGGGCCATAAAATCATGGTGCAGGTGCAATCGACGGCCTTTCCACTGTTCGATATTAACCCTCAGAAGTATGTGCCCAACATCTATCAGGCCAAAGAAAATGATTTCGTAAAAGCAACTCACCGGGTTTTTGGAACGAGTAGTATTGAGGTGATGAGGTTGAAGGAATGAGTAAAATTCTAATTAAAAATGTTAAAGAATTTAAAATGGAGAACCTTTTCGTTTCCTCTAAAAAAATAATTTTACTTACCTTCTTAATGGCATTTTTGAATAAATCCTTTGCCCAATCCTTCCTCAGAACCCAACTTCAATACGAAAGAGTGAAGGCTTCTTATGAGGAAAAAGGGAAATATATTGAAGAATTATTGAAAGAAAAGGGATTTGAAAACAAACCTTTTCAAATTTTTATCCGGGCTTTTAAAGAAGAAAAAAACCTGGAATTATGGATAAAATCAGGAAAAAATGCAGAATTTTCTTTGCTTAAAACCCACAAAATCGCCGCTTCCTCGGGAATTTTAGGTCCAAAAAGAAAAGAAGGCGACCTGCAAGTGCCTGAGGGTTTTTACCACATTGACCGTTTTAACCCATTAAGTTCTTATTATTTGTCTTTAGGTATAACCTATCCCAATGCTTCTGACAAAATTCTGAGCGATAAGGTAAAGCCCGGAGGTGATATTTTCATTCACGGCTCTGATGTGACAGTAGGCTGCCTGCCACTTACCGACGAGCTCATAAAAGAAGTATATCTGATCGCAGTCATGGCCAAAAACTATGGGCAGGAAAAATTAGAAGTACATATTTTTCCATTCAAAATGGAGAAATTAGATGATTACAAAAGCAATCCAAACTTTATTTTTTGGCAAAATTTAGCTCCAGGCTACACTTTTTTCGAAAAAAATCATAAACTTCCAGCCATAAAAGTGGCCAAAGATGGAAAATATCGCTGGTAAGGTCAGGAAGATTATCCATATCGACATGGATGCGTTTTTTGCTTCGGTCGAGCAGCATGATAATCCGGAGCTTCGGGGAAAGCCGGTTGCGGTTGGAGGAAGTGCCGAGCGGGGAGTAGTGGCTGCGGCCAGTTATGAGGCCAGGAAATTTGGAGTACGGTCTGCCCTACCCTCTAAAACTGCGAAGAGACTTTGTCCGGACCTTATTTTTGTAAAACCTCGCTTTGACAGATATAAAGAAATCTCTGGTCAGATCAGAGAAATATTTGCTGAATATACCGACCTCATTGAGCCCCTTTCATTGGATGAAGCCTATCTTGATGTGACCGAAAATAAAAAAGACATTAGCTCGGCTACCCAAATCGCTACTGAAATAAGACTAAAAATATTTGAGAAAACAGGTCTAACGGCATCGGCTGGGGTCTCTTACAATAAATTCCTAGCCAAAACAGCCTCTGATATCAACAAACCTAATGGCCAATGCGTGATAAAACCCGCTCAGGCTGTGGCATTTGTTGAGACCCTGCCCATACATAAATTCTACGGCATCGGAAAAGTTACTGCCGATAAACTGAAACAAATGGGAATTCACTCAGGCAAAGAACTCAAAGAACAAAGTCTGGAATTTCTGGTGAAAAAATTCGGTAAGGTTGGAAAATATTATTTCGAAATCGCTCGTGGACAAGACCATCGTGAAGTGAGCCCCAACAGAGAGAGTAAATCGATTTCGGTAGAAAATACTTACTCTAAAGATCTGGAATTGCTTTCAGAAATTTATCATGAACTTTATATCCTTACTGAGCAGCTATTGAAAAGAGCAGGAAAGCAGGGTCTTTTTGGTCGGACTTTGGTATTAAAAATTAAATATGCTGATTTTGAAATTATTACACGCTCAAAAACTACTACCAAAGGGTTTTCTAACAAAGATATCATCAATCAGGCCGCCGAGAAATTTATTAAAAATCTGTTACCATTTCCAAAAGGGATACGACTGATGGGCCTAGGGCTAGCCAATCTTTATGAAGAATTGCCCTCCTCCGGGCAATTGACATTGGACTTGTAGATTATTTGGCTAAAGCCTGACTTTTGTACTTGTTCTTTGGACAAATGGGCTAAAGCCCATTCCAATAAAAAACTAATCTTAAAAAGAAAAAATATCGCCCTCAGGACGTTAGAGTTTGAAATTTTAATTTTTTACCCAAAAAGCTCTTTTAGCTTTTTCTCTCTAAACTCAAAAATCCCTCTGACCTTACTATCAACAAAAAGCCACCCTGCAATTTTTCCAAAAATCCATTTTCCGATATCATAATGCAAGATGTCAGTCATCAAAACACCCCCATCTTTTTCTTCAAAATGATGCTCGTGATGCCAGATATTATATGGACCGATTCGCTGCTCATCCACAAAAAATTTATTCTCCTTTACATGCGTAATCTCTGTAACCCAATCCAACGGAATATTAAACATAGGCGAGACTTTATATCTGATCATTAGCCCTTCGTACATCTTTTCGGGGATATTTCCCAAAATCTTAAAAGTCATATCAGCAGGGGTAATCTCATTAAGGTTTTTAGGAGATGAAAAAAAATCCCAGGCTTCAGTAAGACTCATGGGTAAAAACTGTTGCACTTCCAATCGCTTCATTTATCTTTCTTGTTTTAAAATCTTAATTTTTCGAATACTTATTCTGGAAATAAAACCATAATAAGACCGGAAAGTTTAGAAAATTTGGTTTTCAGGGATTGAAAGAAATCGATTCAAATGGCTTGCAGGTCGAAAAAGGCAATGCTATAGTCCATATTTATAGAACATTTTTAGAAATAATTGTATTTTTACCAAAATAAATATGACAAAAATGGAAAACGAAATACAGAATGCCTCCAGAAGGAGTTTTATAAAAAACCTGGGTCTCACTGCCGGTTTAGTTGCTGGAGGTTCAAAACTTTTTGCCGGACCGGCAATTCTGACAGATTTATACAAAAAGGGTTCATTGATAAACGGCGTTCAGATTGGGGTTATTACTTATTCTTTCCGGGAAATGCCCAACCAGAGTTTGGAAGCCACTTTGCAATATATTTTGGATAGTGGAATTAGTGCAACTGAACTCATGGGAGACCCGGCAGAGATTTTCGCAGGAAAACCCAAAAATCCGGTAAACTTTATGGCAATGTTTCCTCTAATGAGAAAACGAAGAGAAAAGCAGCCTTTGACCGAAGAAGAAACCAAAAAATTGGATGACGCTGAGGCTCTGATGAAGGAATATCGGGCCGAAGTAAAAAAATGGCGTGCCTCGGCTTCGATCAGTAAGTTTGAAGAAGTGGGTAAAATGTTTAAAAAAGCAGGAATTAAAATCTATGGTTTCAAACCTGACGCTTTCGGGAAAGACAATTCAGATGATGAGGTTGCCTATGGAATGAAAGCAGCCAAAGCTTTGGGTGCCGGCCATGTTACTTTGGAACACCCATCTGATGATAATCAAACGCTTAGACTGGGGAAACTAGCCGAAAAATATGGCGTGAAAGTGGGTTATCATGGTCATGAGCAACAAACGCCCACTTTCTGGGATACTGCAATGGCACAAAGCCCCGGCAATGCCATGAACCTTGACTTTGGCCATTTTGTAGCTGCAGGAAATACTGAACCATTGGATTTTGTTAAGAAAATGCACAAAAACATAGTGAGCATGCACATCAAAGACCGCCAAACTCCAGCTCATGGAAAAGGAAACTTGCCTTGGGGAACAGGCGATACTCCTTTGAAAGAGCTTTTGAAACAAATGCAGGCAAGTAAATATGCGTTCCCGGCTACTGTGGAGCTGGAATACAAAATACCGGAAGGCTCAAATTCGGTGAAAGAGGTGCAAAAATGTCTGGAGTTTTGTAAGAAGGCATTGAGTTAATATCATCTGGGAGGCTTAAAAGTCTCCTTTTTTTTAACTAAAATCCAAAGTTTCGGCATCAATTTTCTCAACTTTTCGACCCATTTTTTTCTGAATAATATAAAAATGATGCTCCTCTTCGTCAGTAACCAAAGAAATGGCCTCTCCGCTGGCATTTGCCCGACCTGTTCGACCGATTCTGTGTATATAATCTTTGGGTGATCGAGGCAATTCGTAGTTAATCACAGTCGGAAGTTGCACAATATCAATTCCTCTCGAGGCGATATCTGTGGCCACCAAAACATTAATTTTTCCCTTTTTAAAACCACTTAGAGCCTCACTACGGGCACTTTGCGATTTGTCGCCATGTATGGCTGAGGCATTGATTCCATTTTTTTTCAGTTTGGCTACCACATTGTCGGCCGTGCGGGTGCTTGAGACAAATACCAGCACTTGTTGCATATTTAGAGATGCAATCAGATGCCTCAATAGTGGTCCTTTTTTCTCAGGTTTTACGATATAGGCCGTTTGTTTTATCAGATCCAGATTCAGGGCTTCCGGTTCAATCTCAATGATTTCGGGCTCATGCAACACCGAAGATTTTATTTTGTCCAGCTTAGGGTCAAGTGTTGCCGAAAACAACAGATTTTGCCTTTTTTCAGGAATTAATCTCAAAATATCAGCCATTTCATCCTGAAAACCCATGTCAAGCATTTTGTCAGCTTCATCGAGTACCAAAATTTCTATCTTTCCCAAATGAATGGAGTTGGTCGAAACCAAGTCGAGCAGCCTTCCAGGTGTTGCTACCAGGATTTCGGTGTTTTTAAGCTTGACCATCTGTTGGTTGAGTGGCACACCGCCATAAACCGCAAGATTTTTAGGGGCAACAGGCAAACCCACTGAAAACGAACTAAATACTTCACTTATTTGCATGGCCAGCTCACGTGTTGGGGCCAGTACGAGTACTTTTAGATGTAAGTTTCGTGAAGGTTCTTTTTGCTGAAAAAGCTCCAGAATTGGCAAAACAAAACTGGCTGTTTTACCCGAACCGGTCTGAGCCTTGGCCTGTAAATCTTTGCCTTTCAAAATCACCGGAATGGCCTGTTGCTGAATAGGATACGGCTCTGCATATTCCATCTTTTCGATGGCATCCAGCAAAGGTTTCGATAGGCCGAGTGATTGGAAAGACATGATTTGTTTTTTTTTCTGCAAAGGTAGGGCATATTTTCAGGCGGTGCGATTTTTCAAATCTCTTCTTTACTTTTATCGGAATATTTAAGTTTTTCCTGACCAAAAAAATCTTATCAAGAGTTTCTTGTTTTAGTTTTTACCTGTATATTCTAAAATATAAATTTAGTTTTTACCTGTATATTCTAAAATATAAATTTAGTTTTTACCTGTATATTCTAAATTTATTATATATTTGCACTTAGAAAAATAAAAATCTATGGATATTCAGAGAGATAAATTACAAGATTTAATCAATTGGAAAAACAAGTCCAACAGGAAGCCGTTGATTTTGAATGGAGCTCGTCAGGTTGGAAAGTCTTGGTTAGTTTCAAAATTGGGCGAAATAGCCTTTTCAGGAAATATACTAACCATAAATTTTGAAAAAAGAAGAGAGGTACATCAGGTATTCAAAAAAAATCTTGTTCCTGAACGTATCATTTTGGAGTTGGGGCTTATTCTTGATACAAATATTGAGATTGGAAGCACTTTACTATTTTTTGACGAAATACAAGAATGTCCCGAAGCCTTAATGAGTTTGCGATATTTTTACGAAGAAATGCCTAAACTACATTTAATTGCTGCGGGCTCACTGCTTGATTTTTCATTTTCAGAATATCCTTATCCCGTAGGAAGAGTTGAAACTCTGGACATTTTTCCAATTTCATTTTTTGAGTTTATAAAAGCAAAAAGTCCCAAGAATAGTGCTTACCGTTTATTATTAGATAAAAACTTTGAAATCCCCGAATCACTATTAGATAAACTTGAAAGCGAATATTTAGAATACATAATAGTAGGGGGTATGCCTGCGAGTGTGAAGTATTACCTGGAAACCAAAGACTTTATAGGAGTAAAGAAAATACAAGACGATTTGCTTTATACTTACGAGCAGGATTTTAAGAAATACAAACCACAAATAGATGAAGATTGCTTGAAGGATGTATTAAAAAACAGTATTCAATTTATTGGGAATCAAATAATTTATACAAAACTATCAGACAGGTTCAGTGGGCCAACTATCAAAAAAGCTCACGAATTATTAAAAACAGCCAGACTAATTCATAGCGTAGAAAATGTATCAGTAAGTAGATTGCCGCTTGCTGTCTCGGGAAAACGCTTCAAAACATTCTACCTGGACATAGGATTAATGGTGAGGAAAAATGGCTTAGATGCAAGAAACATTTATCTTACAACAGACCTATATGCAACTTTTCAAGGTGAATTGGCTGAGCAGTTCGTAGCACAACAATTGGTTTCAAACCTTGGATTGGAGCTGTATTACTGGGCAAGAGAAGAGGGTAGTGCGAGTGCAGAGGTAGATTTTGTGATAGCCAAGGATGGTGAAATAATACCAATAGAAGTAAAAGCAGGTAAAAGTACCAAAATTAAAAGCTTGGTGAACCTCTTGGAAAGTTATCCCAACATTAAAAAAGCAATAGTATATTCAACTAATAACCAAAAGGCAGAAGGAAAAATTGAATATATTCCGATTTATTTGGCAGGGATGAGGATTTAATCATTTTTTTTTGTAAGCTGCTCAATATCATTCAAATCTCTACTTCTTCCGGCTGCTTTTTTCGCTTCAATAAGGTGATGAAATTGAATAGTCCGAATTGCCAATCCGTTATCTTCAAAATATCTGGAATCTTTAAATGCTTCATCAAAATCAAGGCCTTTGACTAGTGTTAAGATTTCTATAGACACCGGAGGTCTGCCAAAAATAAAAACATCAAATTGTTCTGTATTGAGAAACTTATCCTGAGTAAGATCGAACAATGGCATTCCGAATAACTTAAATGCAGACTCTAACTTCAAATAATTCTCTTGTGTGGCATTTACCCAGACACTTAAATCACCGGTTGTTCTGGCATATCCATGTAAAATTACTGAGTATCCTCCAACCAAAATATACTTGACATTCGCCTTATTTAAAGCTCTGATAAAATCACGGAAATCATCATTGAAAATATTTGCCATCAATCTCTTTTTCTTATTGAAAACACGGTTCTGTCCATTTTGGGAGGGTTATTTACATCATAACCATACACTATTGAGTTCAGATAATTCGCGGCTTCAAGTCTTTCCCGAACAGAAGTATTATGCCAATATTCTTTTATTCGCTCTTCATTCTCTTCAAATTTTCCTGCCCAATGGTAGCTTCTATCCATTTTCATAATACAATTTCCTTATGCATAAGATTTACAAATGTCAAATAATTTTCTAATATAACCAAACCTTCACATCACCGTCAAAACACTCTCCAAACCAACACCTCTAGAGCCTTTTACAAGGAAATAAGTATTGGCAAAAGTCTTTTCTATCAGCCAGTTGTGAAGAGAAAATTTATCGGTAAAATAGTAGGCTTTTGGTAAATGATCCAAGGCATGTTGCATGTTTTCCCCATAAAGTACCACTGTGTCGAAATCTTGTTCCGAAACCAATTTACCAAGGGCGGAATGTTCAGCTTCGCTGTATTCACCCAACTCAAACATGTCGCCTAATATCACGACTTTCTGTTTTTCGGTCTTTAGATTCCCGAAGTTTTTCACAGAGGCCGCCATTGATGATGGATTGGCGTTGTAGGCATCCATCAGGAACGAATTGCTGCCTTTCTCTATCACTTGAGAGCGGTTGTTGTCGGGGTTGTAGTCAGCAATGGCTTGAGCTGCGTCTGTGTGGCTTACGCCAAAAAACCTACCAACTGCAAAGGCCGTCTGCATATTGTCAAAATTGTATTTGCCACCAATATGCGTGGTGTATATTTGCTCACTATCAGGTGTTTGAAATGAAACCGTTGGACTTTCTGCAGTCATTTTGAGAGCAAATTCGTCGGTTCCATAGTAAACCACCGGCATCATGTTTTTTTCTTTTGCCAATGAAACCACTTTTTCATCTGTCTGATTAACAAATGTCGTTCCCCCATTATTTTTCAGAAAATCAAAAAGCTCTCCTTTGCCTTTTCTTACACCTTCTTCTCCACCAAAACCTTCCAAATGAGCCTTTCCAAGATTAGTAATAAAACCATGCGTAGGCTCACAAATGCAGCAAAGCATTTCTATCTCTTTCTGATGATTGGCCCCCATTTCTATTACAGCCATCTCAGTATCAAGAGGCATTTCAAGCAGTGTCAATGGCACACCAATATGATTGTTGAGGTTGCCTTTGGTGGCATGAACTCTAAACTTTTTACTTAAAACTCTAGTTAAAAGCTCCTTATTGGTTGTTTTCCCATTTGAACCGGTTAGGCCAATAACCGGAATATCAAATGTTTTTCGGTGAAAATTGGCAAGCTTCTGGAGTGTTTCCAAAACATCATTAACCAAAATACATCTGGGGTCAGTAGCATATTTTTCTTCATCAATCACCGAGAAAGCCGCTCCGGCCTCCAATGCCTGCAAGGCAAATTCGTTGGCGTTAAATTTTTCACCTTTCAGTGCAAAAAATAGCTGCCCCTCTCCTATTTTGCGGGTATCGGTGGTAACGCCTTTTGATGTTTTAAATTTCTGGTATAATTCTTCTATCAGCATTTGCTCAATTTTTCGGCATCAAAGTTCCGTGTTTTTTGAGTAATTTCGTGATACCTAATCAAATTTTTGTGTCAGAATATTTTACTGTATTTCTGGAAGCTTCGGGTCGGAAACTGAAAATCGAATCAGATGAAACCGCGATAAAGGCCGTTTCGTTTGTAAATGAACTGGGAAAAGACTCCGAAACACTACCCGAAATTTTGCTTTCAGCCAAAAAGCAGTTAGGCGATTATTTTGCAGGAAAATTAAAAGATTTTGACTTGAATCTGTCACCCGAAGGCACTGATTTTCAGAAAAAAGTATGGGAATTTTTGTGTAAAATCCCTTACGGAAAAACCCTTACTTATGCCGACATGGCCAACCGACTGGGCGACCCGAAAGTGATCAGAGCGGCAGCATCGGCCAACGGAAAAAATCCAATAGGTATCATCATCCCCTGCCACAGAGTAATCGGAACCAACGGTAGCCTCACGGGCTATGCCGGTGGACTGGAAAACAAACGCTTTCTGCTTGACCTGGAAAACCGAATTGCCAATGGTGTGATGGATATTTTTGCATAATTTTGAAAAATATCTTTCAAAAAGTAATCATGAAGAAACTAATTTTCGGAATTCTATTTTTCCTAAGTCTTAATGCGTTTTCTCAATCAGACACCATTTCGGCTGCCCAGGCAAAAGACTATATCAATAAAGAAGTGGTGCTGAAAGGGGTTTTAAAAGGGGTAAAACCCTTTAAAGACCGAAACGGAAAAGATATTATTTTTCTGGACATCGACGAAAGCTATCCCAATACGGCCATAGGTGTGACCATCTTCCCGGATGCTGTGCCTGAAGTAAAAATTGGACCGGAAGACATAGGACGCACCATTTTGATTTCCGGAATAGTGCAGGACTACCGTGGAAAACCTAGTTTGCCGGTGAGCGAGGGAAAACAGATTTCCTGGAAACCGTAAAAACAAAAGGCCGGAATCAATTTCCGGCCTTTCATTTTATAACTCCTTAATCCTGATCCTTCGATAGGAAACCACATCGCCGTGGTCCTGCAGGCCGATTTTTCCTTTTGAGAATTTACCGAACCCTTCCCAGCCTTTAAACTTGCTGTTTTCAACCATTTTTTCCCATTCAGGTCCCGCTGTTGGGTAGGTCACCGCCAACTGACCATTTTGCCAAACCTTAATCACATTGTCTTTTTTTCTGATTTTTACCTTGTTCCACTCACCGGCAGGTTTTGCTTTTGACGCGGATGAAATCATATCATACAATGAGCCCGCCTTCCTGTTACCATCCTTTCCCTGCTTGGCATCAGGGTGACCCTCATCGTCCAAAACCTGAATTTCGGGGCCGGTCAGATATGGTGTGCCATATTTTTTATCTTCTACAACTCCATAAAAAATACCGCTGTTACCATTTCCTTCTATTTTCCATTCCAGCTCTAATTCAAAGTTTTCGTATTCCTTGTCAGAAATGAGGTCATTGACACGAAACTCACTTTTGGCAGTTTTATCAAAAACGAATGCCCCGTCCACAACCTTCCATTTTTCATTAACAGGCTCCCCCGGATGATTATAGATGTGCCAGTTTTTAAAAGATTTTCCATCTGAAAGATTTACCCAGGTGCCCTTTTGAGCAAATGTGATGGTGGCTGTAAATATTGATAAAGCAAGAAGAATTTTTTTCATTGATATAAAATGTTTGTATAAAAAATAAGGTTGTTTAAAATTTCTGAGGAAACAAATATCCAAAATTTTATGAATATTTAGATTAAGAAAAAAATATTTGATCTTTAAATCATTTGGCATTTGCTAATGATCATTTCAAAGTAAATTCTTCAATTAATCTTAACTTTCACAAATTCAAACCCATAAACTTTAATAATCATCCCAATATTTACGTTTAGAGATTTTTAGAAATTTAAAATTTTGAACATAATTCGAAAAGATTCAGTAGATCCTCTTATTTTTTAATTTTTTTAAAAATTATATCTTCGGGTTGGGTGTAAAAGTCCGTTTTTTGTCCAAATTTGTCATTTATTTATTCAAAACTAATGAGAAAATTACTGTTCCTATTTTTTGCTACCGCTCATATATCATTTGCACAACAAATTCCGCTGCCCGAGCATCCCAGACCTGATTTTGAACGATCGGAATGGCTCAATCTCAATGGCCAATGGGCTTTTGAATTTGACAGTCTGGACAAAGGACTATCCCAAAACTGGGCCGATGGAAATACCAAATTTTCGAAAAGTATAAATGTGCCTTTCCCCTGGGGTTCCAAGCTATCCGGCGTGAAAGACGAAGCCGATATTGCCTGGTATCAAAAAGAAATTACCGTTCCCGCTGCCTGGACTGGCAAAAAGGTGTTCATTACCATCGGGGCTTCTGATTGGGAAACTACCGTTTGGTTTGATGGAAAACTCCTGGGCAAGCATCAGGGTGGTTATACGCCTTTTGATTTTGACCTTACTCCCTTTGTAAAAGCCGGAGAAAAGCAGAAAATTGTGGTCAGAGTAGATGACATCCGCAGAGATTTCACACTCTATGGAAAACAAGGCTATGGCAATGCACGTGGAATCTGGCAAACGGCCTATCTCGAAGCCCGTGGAAATTCTTTCTTCGAAAACATTCACTTTACTCCCGATATCGACAACGGTTCGGTGAAAATAGATGTGCTTTTGGGAGAAAGAACTAAGACCGATCAAGCCGTTTCTTTCAAAATTAATGGACCAAAAGGTGTAATTGAAGCCACGGGTCTTATCACAAAAGGCAGAGAAAAGGCAACGATATATGTTAAAATTCCGGAAGCCCGCCTCTGGACATTAGAAGACCCATTTCTTTATGAGGTTGAGGCCAAAACCGGTGAGGATGTGGTGAAGTCTTATTTCGGCATGAGAAAAATATCGGTCACTCCCCTACCCGGTACCAATATCCCTTATGTGGCTCTGAACAATAAGCCAGTCTATCTGCAACTTACGCTGGATCAGTCTTATCATCCCGAAGGCTATTACACTTTCCCGTCGGATGAATTCATGAAAAATGAAATTCTTTTGGCAAAAAACATTGGCCTGAATGGAATCAGAACACATATCAAAGTAGATATTCCAAGAAAACTCTATTGGGCCGATAAACTAGGTCTGTTTGTGATGAGTGACCTGCCCAATTTCTGGGGTGAACCTGACGAAAACGCTCAAAAAGAGTCGGAATTTACTTTAAGAGAAATGATCAAAAGAGACTATAACCACCCGGCTATTTTCTCATGGATAATTTTTAACGAAACCTGGGGCCTCCGCTCCACCGTGACCAACCCTGAAACCGGCAAAGAAGAGAGTAAATACACGACCGCCACCCAAAAATGGGTTACTTCGATGTATTATCTGGCCAAATCAATGGATCCTACCCGTCTGGCAGAAGACAATTCTATATGCTGTGGTGTGGGCCATACTGTAACAGACATCAATTCATGGCATGAATACCTGCCGGGTTATGGTTGGGAAAAGCACATGCAAAGCATAGACAACGGCACCTATCCCGGCAGTACTTTTCACTATGAAAAAGGCTATGCCGAAGCTGCTAATACTCCAATGATAAACTCAGAGTGCGGCAACGTGTGGGGCTACAAAGGCAGCACCGGCGATGTGGACTGGAGCTACGACTACCACCGCATGATGAATGCCTTCAGGATGCACCCCAAAATGGCCGGTTGGCTTTATACTGAGCATCACGATGTTATCAATGAATGGAATGGTTATTGGCGGTTTGACCGCACCAAAAAATTCACCGGCCTGCCCGAGATTCTTCCCGGTATGACTGACAAGGATTTTCATTCCGAAATATACCTCAGCACCGGCCAGGATATTACATTTACAGCTAAAGCGGGTTCAGATGTGATGGTACCTTTGTTTTTGTCAGTTATGACCGACCGCCAGATTGCCGATAACAAACTGTCGCTGGTTACCCAACTTACCGGTACCGATAAACTGGGCAGAGCCATGGCTACTGAGAAGATTACCACTACCCTGCCCTATCGCCCTTGGATGCAGGAAAAACTCAGCCCACTGAGCGTACATATGCCTGATGTGGATGGTGTTTACACCCTGGCGTTGGTGCTACAGGATGCTTCAGGAAGAGTGCATCACCGAAATTTCGTAAATTTTGTTGTGACTGATGGCAAAATACCGGAAACTTACAAGGTCTATGATGTCGCCCCAAACAGCTATAAAAAATCAGAATTTTCTTTGAAAAAATGGGAAGTGATGGGAGGAAAAAAAGTGAACGGTGCAGGAAAGGGTTATATAGAATATGAGTTTAACACCAAAAAACTATTGAAAGCCCCTACCGGCTATTTGATGTTTGAGCTAGGTGCAAAAGAGCTTTTCTTCAAAGATCGTGAAGGCTCCGAAATCAAAGACACCGACTATATGTTGGGAGCCAAGGCCGAGCCAAGTCAAAATCAGAACTCCTACCCGATGACCGACGAAAAGGCGTTTCCATCGGCCATTAAGATATTGATAGACAACAAACTGGCAAAAAAAGTAACGCTTGACGACGACCCTGCTGACCATCGTGGTATCCTGAGTTGGCATAATCAAAAAGAAGACGGCACCTTGAGCGAAGCCGGCAGCTATGGATACATGGTAAAAGTACCCCTAACGGGTGCCCAACTGGCCAGCCTGAAAGTCAAAGGTAAAATGAAAGTCAGAATCGAAACCGAAGGGCTTGGAGGCCTGGCTGTTTATGGAAAAGACTTCGGTCGCTATGGCATCAACCCTTCACTGGTGATTCAGGAATAAAGATTAAAAACACCTGAAGAGCTCCGGGTCAGATTTTTTTCCTGTTAAATGGTGAATGTCTGGCTCGGAGCTTTTTTGTAATATTCTGAAAAACACTTGCCTTGTACATACTTTTAATTATTTTTGTACAAAAACAATACTATAAATGCTTACTAACATTGATATTGACGATTGGAAAGTAAAAGAAATCATGACGATGATGAATATTAAAACTAAAAAAGAAGCCGTAAATACAGCTATCGATGAGTTTTTGAGAGCTTTGTCTGCCAAAGAATTATTAAAACTTAAAGGTTCCAATGCCTGGGAAGGAAATCTGGATGAAATGCGTAGGGATTGATGGAATATGCAATTTTTGATACTTCAGTTTGGATAAATTTCTCCAGAGGAATTGAAAATAAAGAAACTGCTCTGTTAGAAAAATACCTTTCAGAATACCCTGATTTAATAATTCTAACTCCAACAATTATTCAGGAATTTCTGATGGGCTTAAAAACCGAAAAACATCTTACCCAATTTGAAACTCATTTTAAAAGGTTGACCATTTTAGAGGATAACTGGCTTGAAAACTCTGTTGCCGCCGCCAAAATATACTTCAACCTTCGTAAAAAAGGAATAAGTGTTAGAAAAAGTACTGACTGCCTTATCGCCCAATTTGCCATCAAAAATAATTTCTTGTTAGTTCACAATGACACTGACTTTGATTTGATTGCCAAAGGCACAAACCTAAAAACTATTTCATAAATTCATTTAATTAATTTGTAAACCCCATCAAAAATCTCAAATAATTACTCTTCAAAAGTTATTTTTGCTAAAAAATAAAAATCATGACCTCAAGACGCTCTTTTCTTCGCTCACTCGGTGTAAGCAGTGCTTTTTTGTTAAATGGTGGGGCTATCTCAGCAGCCGAATATTTGGCGGGAAGGAGCAAGGTGAAGTTTCGGTTTGTGGTGGCTTCTGATGGGCATTATGGCCAACCTAACACCGATTTTGATGGCTTTCATGATACCCTTATTCGAAAAGTAAATGCCTTTAACCAGCAGCAAAAAGTAGATTTTGCGGTCATTAATGGCGATCTTTTTCATGATAAAACAGAGCTTTTACCAAAGGTAAAGCAAAAACTCGATGGCCTGGCTATCCCTTACTATGTAACCCGTGGCAACCACGACCATGTAAGTGATGAAGGGTGGGCCGAAGTCTGGAAAATGCCTTTAAATCATAGTTTTATACATAAAAACAATGCCTTCATTCTGGGGGACACATCCAACATCAAAGGGGAATATCTCATGCCCAACCTCAGCTGGATGCGAACTGAGCTAGATAAAGCCAAAAGTCAGAAAAACACCTTTATTTTCCTGCATATACCCCAGATACCTTGGGTGGAGCATTGCATAGATAGTCCCGAACTCATCAAACTTTTTGCAGAATACCCCAACATCAGGGCTGTTTTTCACGGGCATATTCACTCACTCGATGGCATCAAAAAACATCAGGGCATCACTTATCTTTTTGATGCCCACTTTGGTGGCAACTGGGGCACCGAATACCGCGGTTTCCGTGTGGTAGAAGTCATGAAAGACAACACCATCCTCACCTACATGATGAATCCTGAAGTACGGATTGGGGAGGAGAGGATATAAGTATGGGCAAATTCAATCCATTTGCCCATACCTATCACACAAAATTATAGGAATTACTATTTCTCATTTTTCCAGAAAAAATTGAATTAGTTCTACCTTCATTTATTGATTTCAGTAACTCCGAAATTAATATACATGCACCAAATAGACCTACAAACGGAGTAGAAATACCAAAGTTTGTCAAAACTCCGCAGCCTCCTTTTTCAGAAACTAAATTGTATAGATTTTCATGTAGAACTTCTGTTTTTTCTTCTACTGCATTCCAAATCTCATTCGGTTTTTTCTTCAATAAATTTAAGTCTCTGAATGTGAATGAATCAAAATTCTCTAATTTACCATTTGTTGCACCGTCTAAACAAATTTTAAATCTACTTGGCTCAATTATACTTCTCGTTGAAGCACTATCAAGACCTGTTAACAAAACTTGATAATCCATGAGCGAATCATCTTTTTGGTCAGAGGAGATAAACCTTTTTTCTATGATTTTATTAGAAATACCTGCATTATCTAAGAAATCTGCACAAATTCGTGTTTTATGTTTACCAATTTGTTTTTCAAAACTTATTATCTGAGACCCTAAATTTTCTGCACCTAATTTGTCAAAGTCTTGTAATAAGACTTCAAAATCATTTTTAAAATGCAATAACGTCCACAAATATGCTTGACCTAAATGTCCAAGTCCTACAAGCCAGATTTTGGGCGGAAATTTTACTTTATTTGGCCCTTCTCCAATACTTTCATTCCAATTATAATCTAACGAATTATCCCATAACGAATATCCAAAAGATTCATTTTGAAGGTTATTTGTAATTTCAAAAGTAAAATCAAAAGCCCAAAATAAACCGTAAGAACTTGCAAGTAATGCCCCCAATGGAATAGAAGTAGGTGCATTATCCAAAGTATAATGTTCAGATTTGAAAAAATTCAAACCACCCTGCCACCCTGAACAGATAATCTCAACTTCATTCTCTGATTGGGGCGTTTTTCCAAACAAAAGCCTCGGAGTACTATCAGAAACATTAACATTTTCATTAATTTCGAACAAACTATTTAAAACATCATTAAATGTTTCGCCCTTCAATTTAAGTAGATTAGGAGTATTTTCAGGTAGAATACATTTCACTCCCCCTTTAAAAATCCTATTACTAATATTGTAACAAGTTACAAAAGCAACTTGCAAGCTGTAAGAAGACGTTAATTTCTCATTTGCTTCTAAGACCAATTTACTACCATTTAAAAGTTGTTTGGCTTCCTCAAATAGAATTGATTTACTTGCCATCAATGCAATTATATGTCTATCGACATCCTCAAAATTTAATTTCATAATAATGTAATGTTTAGTGGAAAACTTTCATTTACTAAAGTCTTCCATTGAAATGAACCCTCATACAAATAGGCACTACAATCTTTTGGCATCAGCAATAAATTTGATGCATAGTTTGGGGCAATAAAAGCAATATGCCCTTTCAGACGACACATAGGATGATTTCTATCCGAATCACTTTGTTGGGTGCTACAACCTATTGGGTGAGTGTGGATGTCAGCAATTACAATTCCATCAAAATCTTGTAGGATTTTATCTAATTTTGAATAGTATTTACCTTCAAATACAATTATCCCAGATTTGAAAGCATTGGGATCGAGTTCATCATAAAAAACAATTTTTGATATTTTATCCGAACCATTTTTTGCTATCAAAAAAGCACCACTCTCTCTTTTTCTCTTACCTTTTTTTCTTAATCCCCAAGTAAGAGATATCCATTTTATTATTGAAATCTTAATTCTTAGCTTAGTTTAGTTTAAAATTTGATATACCTCATTCAGATATTTGAAAATAGAATCTTCACTATTTTTCCATACTAAAGATGGGTGAAGCAACGGCCAATCAGTATGACCATTAAATGCCAATCTATCGCAAGGAAGATAGAGACATGGTGTTCCCCAATTTCTAAAAACTTGTAAGCAACGGCTCGACCAGTTTGGCCATAGATTTTGTGCAAGGGGTTGATTAGTTTCAACATCCCATAATTGAGCCGTAGGGGCCATTTGCTTGTAATCTGTTAAATCAAACCGTAAGTAGTATTTTACGTCATTTTTAGCCAAAACCCAGAAAATAGAAATGGGCCAGTCTGGCCCATTTTCTACTTTTCCCCAAATACCTTCAATCTTACCCGAGAGGTAACTCGCTTCTTCCAAGTCATTATTTAACAAATCTAAAGGAGCATCGAAAAAACCATTCACATCCTTTTTAGGAGCAAAAACCAAGCTTACATTGCAAGCAGAATAATTAACCAATGAGCCAACCATAGTTTTTAAATCATCAATGGCTACGCCATTAAAAAGAAACTGAAAATCAGCTACTTCTTGGTCTGTCATTCCAAAATGTTCGGCTACCTTCTTTTTAAGTACTTTAAGCATTAGTGCAGGTGTAGTTTCAGCAGAGAAACTTCTACCATGATAAGAAACAACCACATTTACACGTTTACACTTTCCAATAAAAAGGTGGTCGCCATTTTTTACTCCGCATTGCTCCAAAGTCTTTCCTTTGTCAAAATCTTCATCTTGATTGGCAAGGTAAACCTCGTTGTCTTCTTCAAAATCAGACCCTTTTTTCATTTCTTGGTATGCTTTCTGCATCAATTTACCTATCGTTGTAGATGCTTCAACTTCCATTTTTAATGACTTTAAGCTGTCATTTGAGCTAACAAAAACTAACATATTTTTGAATATTTAATTTTAAAAAAAATTACAAAAAGCCCTGCGTAAGTCATTTCAATGACGAACGAAAATAGAAGTTCAAGGCTCACTGAATCCAGTGATTTTGAACAGCTTTCGGAAGTGAATTACCCTTTGATAGAGCTATAATAGTTAATTTGAAAAATTGCAGAAGCTCCCTGATTTGGAAATTAGAAGAAGTTTGAATAGCTTTGAATTCTCAACCTCAAAGATATTTGGCGGCTCTATCAGACCGTCATCTTCTTTTCCAAAGCATGTAGGAAACTGCATGCTTTATTTTTTTGTCAAATTTAGAGAACCTTTTTTAATAAAAAAAGATTCTTGAAAAAAATTGTTTTTAATTTTTACATAAAAGGTAAAAGTTTAAGTTTTTATGTTGGATTTTATTAATCGTTTTTATTGTGCTTTATATTAGTTACTTAAATATGCATTCTTTTTTTATACTATCAACACTTCGTCATTCTCTTCTTCTACTTGCTAATAATACAACATCTGATGCTGCACTATCTACTTTTTATATTTTTGTTTTATTACTTTCTTGTTTAATTACTTGTTTTATATTATCTTTGTTTCACTTAAGTGCTTCTTTATCTAATTATGCTGAACTTGCTTCTACTTCAGCTCCATTAGTACTACTTGTTAATGAACTTCTATTTCTTGAAATCCAACACACAATATTAAGTTGGGCGGCTAAACAAAAAATTAAACAATGACAAACTTGGAATTTAATACTCCTGGAGAATTTATCAAATTTCAAATCAATGAGAAAGGTTGGACTCAGGAAGATTTCTCACAAATCATGGGATTGTCTCTTAAACATACTAACGAATTATTGAAAGATAAGGAAAACAGGTTTTTAACATTTGATCAAATTCAACATATTAAAGTAGTTTTCGATCTAGATGACCGAGTTTATATAAAATTTGTTCGATTAGTTATAAAACACAGGATAAATAATATAGAAACAAATTCGGATATAGAGAACAAAGCTAACCTATATAAAATTTTACCAATTGGGGAAATGATAAAAATGGGTTGGTTACCTGAAAAAAAAGATTTTAAAAGCTTGTTCAAAAGTGTTAACTCAATTTTCGGAACTTCGTTTAAAGAGCTATCTCAATTATCTAATTTTCTCGTCCAATCTAAAAACAGTCTTTCATATCGAAATATATCTAACGAAAACTACAATCATATAGATAACAATAGAATAGCTTGGTATCTATTTGCAAAAAATAAAGCAGAAGGTTTAAAAAATATTGCTCAATACGACAAGTTAAAACTTCGTGATTTACTAAACAACATTTGCTTATTCACAAATTATGAATCCCTTGAAAAAGGAATATCGGAATTCTTGAAAAAGCTTAATGATTGTGGAGTAAGGTTTCTTTTTATACCGCACTTGTCAAAAACCTATACCGAAGGTGCTGCATTTAATTGTGAATTTGGACCAGTTATTGTGTTAACAGGAAGAACTAATAAAATCAATACTTTCTGGTTTAATATGGCACACGAAATTATTCATATTTTAGAGGGTCATTATACCCAAGGTCCACAAATAGATACAGATTCGACTACATCAAAAAAAGATGAGTCTGAAAATGAAATAATTGCGAACGAAGGTGCTTCAAATGCTTTAAAAAGTAAAGAAATAATAAGTCATTTCCGTAGATTAATTGGCTACATACAAGACAAAGAAATCGTAGAATTTTCAAATCAACATAATATTCATCCGTCAATTGTTGTTGGTAGGCTGGCTTGGGAAGGTGTTGTTTCCTTCTCAATATTAAATAGATATAAAGAAACAATTAAAGATAAAATTCCAGAGAAATATAAGTTTGGTTGGTCTTAAAAAGAAAAGGGTTTAATCCTTCAAAGTCTTTCTAGCCCGTTTTGAAAATTAAGTATGTCCAAGGCTACTAATACTGAAACCTACACTGAATAATATGTATTCTTTGGTCAAAACTTTGTAAACCTGGCGGTGTTCGTCGGCGATTCTTCTTGACTTATTGCTTTTCGACTAAAGTCAAAAAGGTAGCAACTTGCCACCATCCACTTGCTAAAGCCAGCGGTAATTAAAAATCATAGCTTAAAATTAGATTGATTTAGTAATGAATTCCCACCAGCTTTAGCTGGTGTTTGTCTATTAAATCTACAGTTGGACTTTAGCCAAATTCTAAAAATCATCTCTCACCCCCACTTCGCTATCAAGCCGTCTAACAGCTTGTTGGTCTGAGGGTTAATGATCATGCGGGCGGGGTCTGCTTCAAACCAGGCCAGGGTTTCTTTGATGCCTTCGGCAAAAGGAATGGTGGCCAAGTAGTCAGGTACCAGTCGTTTGATTTTACTATTGTCAAAAATCGCACAATGTGATTTGTCTCCCCAAAGGCCGCCTTCTTCTGACTCAAAACCGTTTTCATCGGCATATTGGATAATTTTCCTGGAAGGCACATGCACTATGTCGGCCTTTACCCCTGCGGCATCTGCCAACTGTGCGTAGATCTGATTCCATGTCAACACTTCGTCGGAGGTAATGTGGTAGGCCTCCCCTATGGCTGCCGTGCGGCCCATCATGCCCACAAAAGCCTTGGCGAAGTCGCGGGCGTGGGTAACGGTCCAAAGTGAAGTGCCGTCACCCTGAACTACTATGGGCTGGCCTTTATGCATACGATCTACGGCGGTGTATTCTGTCCAGCCCGCCAATGTGAGTGGAAACACGGAATAATAAGTATGCGATGGCCTGATGATGGTCATCGGGAAATTCTGCTCACGGAAGGCTTTTACCAATAAATCTTCACAAGCTATTTTATCACGGGAATATTGCCAATGAGGGTTTTTGAGTGGTGTTGACTCTGTAATGATGTAGTTGGTCGGTGGCTTTTCATAGCATGATGCCGAACTTATAAACACATATTGCCGGGTTCTTCCTGCGAAAAGGTTGATATCCCGCTGCACCTGCTCAGGCGTAAAGGCAATCCAGTTGACCACCACATCCCATTCATGGTTTTTTAGAATTTGGGTAGATTCCGCCTCGTTTTCTATATCACAAACAAGGCTTTTTACTCCTTCTATGGGATGGCGATTGCCGCGGTTTAAGTGGTATAAGTCTATGCCTTTGGCCACTGCCAACTCGCTCACCGGGGTGCTTATATTTCCGGTGCCACCTATAAATAATACTTTCATTTTGAATATTTAAGTCCCTTGATTATTTAAAATTATCCGCCGCGAATGGACGAAAATTTTTATTTATTTTATTGAAAATATAAAACCCCCTCTCACAATCCCATCAATTCCACCTTTCTAAATTCCACCTCAGAGCCTTCTGCCTGCAGGGCTATCTGGCCTTTACTGGCAGTCGAAACGCCTTCATTTACAAGGTCGCCATTTACCCAAACTGTGATTTTGTTGCCTTCACAACGCACTTTCATGGTGTTCCATTCGCCAAGCGGTTTTTCTGAATTATCAGTAAGGTTTTTTACCCGTCTTTCTTTCCCTTCGGTCACACCCCAATCCTCTTTTTTACCCCTTCGAGCCTCCATATCGGGCGTAACCACGTCCTCACCTATGCACCAGAAATCTCCGGCGTTTTCATGCATAAGCTGGCATTCGATCGACTTTGGAAACATTTTGTAGAGAATCCTCGGTGTGGAAGCATGCACCAGCACGCCACAGTTTCCGGGCTTTCCGGCGAAACGATATTCTACGGTGAGTTCGTAGTTTTCATATACTTTGTCGGTGATGATGTGTCCCTGTGGCTCGGCCAGGCTCACCATTTTACCGTCTCTGATGATAAAAGGTGATTTTCCCGAAGGGTTATTATCAAGTGCGGGCACGTCAATATGCCATCCTGTGTGATCCTTTCCATTAAATAGGCCGATGGGCAATTTTTGAGCAAAAACACTGCATGATATTAGCAGTAAAAACAAAATGGCTGATTTTTTCATTTGGGTTGAATTTTTCCCCAAACTTAATTTGAAATTTATATATTCAATGTATTTTCCAGAATCATTTTCAAACGAATACTCACCAAGGGCCATTCTTCTTTACCTGATAAAAATTATTACCATTGAATCTATAAAGTCCTTGCCCGGTTCCCCACCATACATTTCCCTCTCTATCCTGATACATACTCTGTACACAACAATTAAGTCCATTTTCGGGTTTAAAAATAGTAAAAGCCTTCGCATCATTAATGCTTAATGATGGATCAAACCGCGTAGTGTTTCCTCTTGCTGTAACCCAAACTATTCCTGATTTTTCTATTAAAATACCCCAAAACTCCTTTCCTCCCAGTCCATCTTTTGGTGTAAATTCTGTAAAGATTTTTCCATCGAATTTACAAATACCATTTTTCATTGTAAACCACATATTCCCCATTTTATCTTGAGCGATTCCGCCGGCATAATTCTCTCCTAATCCTTCTTTCTCGTTAATATTTAGTATTTTAATCCCATCATATTTAAACACGCCTTGGTCTGATGAAGCAAACCAAATGTTACCCTCTTTATCTTCAAATATATCAGCCACATTAATATTTTTAAGTAATGGGAATTTTGAAAAACTTGGATTTGCTAATGAATCATACTTGTAAACCCCATTGTGTGTCCCAACCCAAATAATTCCTGATTTAGAAACGAGAATACCCCTTCGGCTTATTTCAAGCTGGTCTAATCCGTCCTTCAGGCCATAGTTTTTGAAATTTATACCATCGTATTTAAAAACGCCATTGTCGGTACCGAACCAAATATTCCCCTTTTTATCTTCATTGATCGCATAAACACTTTTTTTTATAAATCCTTCAGGATAAGAGTAGTATGTTAAAGTCTTTTGGTCATATTTAACAACCCCTTCTTCTAAAGAACCAAACCACATATTGCCTTTAGAATCTTGAAAAATACTTCTGAAGTATTGACTAACTAATGTACTATCAAAATCTGGGGCTAAAGTAACTACAGGAAAGTTCCTGATAATTTTAGGCCTCTCATTAGGGTAGTGATAATTTGATTTTTCTTGAGCAGAGCAAGAACATAAGTTACTCAAAATGAAACCAAACATTAACATTAATTTGTAATTCATTTTCTTCTATTAAATAAAAAATCTAGAGGAAAGTTTTTCATATTAATAAACCAAAATTTCATTATGCGGCAGAGCATATTGATCTTTGGTAGTAAGAATTATAATGGCGTCGCCTTTTTTGCATTTAGCAAGGATTTTCTCTGCTTCAATTTTTTTAAATGTTTGGGCAGAATACATCAAAATCGTACCTGTTTTTCCGTCTTTGATGGCTACACCAAATTCAAATTTTCCTGTGATTTCGGCTTTCTTTTCACCTTTTGAAATATCCCCCAGATTTACAGTTCCTGCCGAGATTAGCCCTTGGGCATCTTTCGAAATCCTGGCTTTGGCCACATCGGAATATTCCTCCACAATCATCTGGTCATTAAGAAATACCGCAGAGCAATTGGAAAACTTTTCCTGAGCACATGCCATAAAATTAATGCCTGTAAATAAAATTAAAATTAGCTTTTTCATAAATGTAATTGTTTGACCTCACCCTATATCCCTCTCCATAGGTAAGGGACTTTGAGCAATATTTAAAATTCTAAAAATTAACAGCCGACCAGCATATCCATCGGGATATTTTGGACTTTCTCTCCCTCCACCCGATACAATCCACCGGAAAAACCCAACCACATATTTCCTTTTTTATCTTTTAAAATACTCTGCACATGATTTTTGGTTTGTCCTTGTGTCTCTCTAAAAGTCTTAAATTCCTTACCATCATATTTGATGGCTCCACTCCCACCGGTTCCGAACCAAATCTGATGATTTTTGTCTTCGTATGCAGTCCAGATGTTCAGGCTGCTGAGACCTTCTTTTTCGCCAAAATTCCTGAATTTTTTACCATCAAATCGACTCACTCCTCCACCCTCGGTTCCCAGCCAGATATTTCCATGGTGATCCTCCAAAATACATCTGACATTGTTGCTTTTTATGCCGGAATTGGCTTTATAAGTATATATCTTATTGCCATTAAACATCTTCAGTCCGCCGCCGTCAGTTCCAAACCAAATATTTCCTTTTTTGTCCTGCATCATATTCCAAACCACTTTTTGGTTGAATTTCGAAATACCTCCATTTTCGGTTTTAGGCATATCAAATTTCCTGAAAACCTTTCCATCAAATCTATCTACACCGGTCATGGTACCCAGCCAGATAATTCCTTTATTATCAATCAAAATACTCCAAATCACTTCATTTTGAAGACCTTCCTTTTTAGTAAACGAGATAAATTTCTTTCCGTCAAATCTGCTAAGTCCACCATCGGTAGCAAACCAAATATTGCCTTGCTTATCCTCCGAAATGCCATTGACCTGATTTCCGGCCAATCCTTTCTTTTTATCAAAAAATTCGATGCTGGTACCATTATATCTGCAAATCCCATCACTGTTAGTTCCAAACCAAAGGTTTCCTGACCGATCCTGATAAATTTCTCTGATATACTCACTGAGCTGTTTGGGAGGGGGAGCAAAACAGTGCCTGTTTGGAGAACTCAAACTGAAAAAATTGAATTTCTGACTTGGTTTCGCATTATCTTTTTGGCCAAATGAAACCCCAAAGTTTAGTATTAAAAAAAATGCTGTTTTAAAAAGCTTTTCCATTTTTGTCATTTTTAAAATTATTGGCAAATCTGTGATATGATTTGATGACCCAAAACTATTCCGAAGGTCGCCAAAAAATGTAAATAGAATGTAAATTATTGCAAATCTGAGGTAAATCGTATGTAAAAGAGCTTTTTTTAGAATAACTTGCGGCGATATGAATTCAAGATTTTTTCTCCTCTTTCTGGCCTTTTTGGGCCTTTCTTGTAGCTCATCTGTTGATGACGATAAACACCGTATTGTACAGTTTCGTACCATCGGTCATCAGCTTTTATTGGCCTGTGGTGACTCTACGTCACGAATATTGCCGGTTGAAAAAACCAATCCAAACACCTACAGAATAACATTTGAGCAGCAGTTTGAGATTATGCCCGACAGCCTGGCCAATATTGTTATCAAAAATTTGAAAAACTCTGATCCAAAGATTCAATACCGTGTAAGTGTTTTTACCTGCAACAAGCCCAAAATGGTTTATGGGTTTGAATGGAGCTCAAAAAGTACCGATGATATCACCTGCATGGGCCGAAAACTACCTAACAATTGTTATTGGGTAGAGATAGAAGTGCTGGAGTCAAACAGCTCATTATCATTGTTTTGGATACTTATTCCGCTGGTTTTAATTGGAATTGGTGTATTTTTTATGCTCAGGAAAAAAACTAAAAAAGAACTTTCTTTTACCAAAAATGAGGGTGATTCGCTTAGAATTGGGGCATTTGATTATTACCAAAAAACGGCAGTTTTAGTCATAGAATACCAAAAAATTGAGCTTTCGGATAAAGAAAACAAACTGCTCAATCTTTTACTCGAAAAGCCCAACGAAACCGTTTCACGTGAATATCTTTTGAAAGAAATCTGGGAAAACGAAGGGGTTTTTGTTATCAGCCGAAACCTAGATGTGCTGGTTTCCAAACTCCGAAAAAAACTTGCTGCCGACCCTGCGATTAAAATCACCAATAGCCATGGGAAGGGGTATAAGTTGGAGGTGTGATTTTTTACATTCCTATAAACAGTTTTCAAAACCAAATGTACTTAACCCCATAGGGGTTAAATATTTATAACAAAACAAACTTCTTTAAAATAAAAACCCCGTCAGGGGTGACATTTTCAGAATATCAACCACTCCCAACCAAGTATACTCATTAATTTCTCTTTTGAAATCAATTTTTCCCTGTCTTTTTTTCTATTAAAGAATCTAAAAAATGATACAAAATCTTAAAAATATTCACTATCTAATCGGCGAGTAATCAGTGGGTTTCATTATGATGGACTCCACTTTTTCTACTATTTTTCCTGACTCTTCCGAAGCATCTCTGGCTTTGATCCAATTGGGGTCATTCCTAAAACCATCCCACGATTTCTTGGCGGCATCGGCATCTTTATGGGCCAGAAAATACAATAACGTAGGTTGAGCACCATCTTTTTCAATGGTCTCAAAATACATGATATTCTCCATACCCTGGTTTTCAAAAAGTTTGCGGGTATGATCTCTGAACCTGGCCACAATGTTTGGGTATCTGCCCGGCAAAAGATAGTATGTTCTCATTTCAAAAAGTCGCTCAGGATTAGCCTGCTTTTTCTTAATTTTCTTGGTCAGTTCGGGGTTTAAAGTCATAAATTTTGACTCAATTTTCGAAATAATCTTACCATTCAGCTCCGACTCCTTCATTACGCTTTGCCATTCCGGGTCGGCCATGAATGCCTTCCAGGATGCCTCCCGAGCCTCTTTGCTTGGATATCCCAACACATAATACAGCACGCTGTTGTTTTCAGTCGTCGGTGTCCAGTAGCCAATATTTTCCATGCCATGCTTTTCAAAAAGCTTGGTAGTGTGGTCTCTAAATCGGGTTTCGAGCGTGGGGAGTTTCCCTTCGTTGCAATAGTAAATTCTTAATTCATAATACTTTGAAGGCTTGGGCTTAGCATTTGTGCCAAATGATAGAAGAGATGCAAAAAGAAACACTATTAATTTTTTCATTAAAAAAAGGGGTTGAATATTCATCCAAAGATAAGACTAAACTTGTAGCCAAAAAATTCAGAACTGCTTTTTCAAAAACTTTCCTAAATTGCATTTCAATTTTAACTTTTAAAGGAGACTCCAATTTTTAAAAAAATTTGAAAAATGTTTAGAATACCCTATTTAATGCTCCCTCTCTTCTGGAGAGGGGTTGGGGCTGAGGTCAATTAAAATACTTATGAAAAATTTCGACATAAAAGACTACAGAGTAAACGATAAAGATTCTTTCAAAATCAAAAAACATCCTACCAAAATCAAGGATTTTTATGAAGATAAAGCCGAATATGAAACCATCCTGAGTGAGCTACAAACTGAAATGGACGAGCTTCAAAGTATGATGTATGCCCACAACCGCTATGGGGTACTGGTGATTTTTCAGGCGATGGATGCAGCCGGAAAAGATGGCACCATGAAGGCGGTTTTTCAGGGTGTGCACCCTTTGGGCTTGAGTTTTTATTCTTTCAAAAGACCTTCTGAAACCGAGCTCAATCATGATTTTATGTGGCGATGTTTTAAGAAATTACCTGAGCGTGGTAAAGTACAGGTTTTCAACCGGTCATATTATGAAGAAGTTTTGGTAGTGAAGGTTCACCCCGAAATCCTGCAGGATTATCAGAAAATGCCGAATGAAATCAAATCTGAAAAAGAAATTTGGGAAAACCGCTATAAAGACATCAAAAACTTTGAAGACTATCTGGCAAATAATGGAATAAAGGTGATCAAGTTTTTCCTGAATGTATCAAAAGAAGAACAAGGCAACCGGCTGATAGAGAGGATTGAAGACATCACTAAAAACTGGAAATTTGAGGAAGGAGATATAAAAGAAAGAGGATTTTGGAAGGAATATCAGGAAGCTTACGAAGAAATGATCAACAAAACCTCAACGAAAGAAAACCCCTGGTATGTTGTACCTGCCGACGACAAAAAAAATATGCGTCTGATTGTGGCAAAAATCATGTCTGAAAATCTTAAATCTCTGAAAATGAACTACCCTGAACCCGACGAAGCACGTAAAAAGACTTTGGAGGGATTGATAGATACCATCAGGCAGCAGAATAATAGCTGAATTCGGTCAGTACCGTAGGTCAGACCTATTCACCACAAAGCCGCTCAATTTTAGATTTTCACAAAAAATATTGCCCTACTAACATCACAAACATTATCTTTGCATCCAAATCGGGTCAAATACGTGCTTTAGTACCCTGATAAAACTTAAATATCTCCTTTTGAACGCCCGGGATTTAATAAAAATATACCAGGAAGATGCGTTTGTGCAACATATCATTGCGGCACAAAAAGGGGAAAACTCTGTTCATATTTCTGGGTTATCCGGTAGTCTGGATGCCGTGATTGCTTCCGCCATTTTTGAAAATCAGCCAGAAACCACTGTGTACATTCTGCCCGATAAAGAAGATGCCCTGTATTTCTTCAATGACCTGCAGAATATTCATGGCTTTGAAAGCCCTAAAATCGCCTATTTCCCGGCTTCTTACAAAAGACTTTATGAGTTTGATGCCATAGAAAACGCCAATCTTATTCAACGTGCCGAGTTGCTCAATAAACTCAATGCAGCCACTGAGCCTTTGATGATTGTGACTTATCCTGAAGCACTGGCCGAAAAAGTGGTCAGCAAGAAAACACTGGTTGCCAATACTTTACGCATTAAAGAAGGGGATACGCTTGACCTCAATTTCGTAACAGAACTGCTGGTTTCCTACAATTTCGAAAAAGCCGATTTCGTTTATGAACCCGGCCAGTTTGCCATTCGTGGGGGTATTTTTGATGTATATTCGTATGCTGCAGATGTACCTTATCGTATCGAACTTTTTGGCGATGAAATTGAGAGCATAAGGGCGTTTGAACCTGACAGTCAGCTCTCCAATCAAAAACTCAAAAGCATCAATATTGTTCCTAACCTTCAGGAAAAAGTACATAGAAGCGAAACCGTCCCCTTATTCAATTTCTTTTCAGAGAATACAAGGCTCTGGATTAAAGACATTGTATTTTCGTTGGATAGGGTAGAGGAAAATTTCAATAAAGCTCTTTCACTTTTTGAAAAACAAATAGGTGAGGGGGGAGACATCAATCTTTTACTTGGACCTGAACATAACTTTCTGAACAGAAATGACTTTTCTGATTTTTTGAATTCATACAAAAAGACGGAATTTGGTCGGAAGGCTAAAATTGAAAATCATGAAACCCTTGATTTTCCTTCAAAATCTCAACCCAGTTTTCATAAGGATTTCAATCTGTTGATTGACGATATCGCTCAAAACCAGAGCAACGGCTATAGTTGTTATATCAGTTCTGACTCATTGAAACAACTCAACCGACTTGAAACTATTTTCACCGAAATCAACCCCACCATACATTTCAAATCGGTGGCGGCCAATTTCCGGGAGGGATTCATTGATACTCAGAACAAAATTCTTGTTTATACCGACCACCAAATATTTGAACGCCTCAACCGATACAAAGAAAAAGACAGATATTCAAAATCAAAAGCACTAACGCTCAAAGAGTTAAAGAATCTTCAGGTAGGTGATTTTGTTACGCATGTGGACTATGGCATTGGTAGGTTTGCCGGTATGGAAACGGTAGATATAGGAGGCAAAAAACAAGAAGCTATCAGGCTGGTTTACAAAGACAATGACTTGCTTTTTGTAAATATTCACTCTCTCCATAAAATAGCCAAATACTCTGGCAAAGAGGGCGAACCGCCGAGCATGAGTAAACTTGGGTCAGGTGATTGGGAAAATAAAAAATCTAAGGTAAAACGTCAGGTAAAAGATATTGCCAAAGAACTCATAGCACTTTACGCCAAAAGGAGAGAGGTGCATGGCTTTGCTTTTTCACCTGATAATTATATGCAAATCGAGCTGGAGTCCTCTTTTATGTATGAAGATACCCCCGATCAGGCATCAGCAACTGCCAAAGTAAAAGAGGATATGGAAAAACCCTATCCTATGGACAGGCTCGTGTGTGGCGATGTGGGTTTTGGTAAAACTGAAGTAGCCATAAGAGCAGCATTTAAAGCGGTAAATGACTCCAAACAAGTGGCTATTTTGGTTCCTACGACCATTTTGGCCATGCAGCATCACCGTACATTTTCGGAAAGATTGTCAAAAATGCCGGTAAATGTGGATGTTCTGAACAGATTCAGAACTGCCGCCCAAACCACCAAAACACTCAAAGACCTTAAAGAGGGAAAGGTCGATATCGTAATAGGTACCCATAAACTTCTGAATAAAAATATCGAATTCAAAAACCTGGGTTTGCTGGTTATCGATGAAGAACAAAAATTTGGGGTTAAGGCAAAAGATAGAATTAAAGAGCTAAAGCTTAATGTAGATGTACTTACATTGACGGCTACTCCGATACCTCGTACGCTACATTTTTCCCTGATGGGTGCCCGAGATCTTTCGGTAATTGCAACTCCTCCGCCTAACCGTCAACCCGTAACTACTCAGGTTGAGGTTTTCAAAGAAGAAATCATTCGTGATGCCATCAGTTATGAACTCAGTAGGGGAGGGCAGGTGTTTTTTGTGCATAACAGGGTTAACGACATAGAGTCAATCGCCAATATCATTTACAGATTGGTTCCTGATGCACGTATTGGCGTGGCACATGGACAAATGGAAGGGGACAAGCTTGAAAAAGTGATGATGCGTTTCATAGAAAATGAAATAAATATCCTCATTTCTACCAATATTATCGAATCAGGACTGGATATTCCTAACGCCAATACCATCATCATCAATCAGGCTCACATGTTTGGACTTTCTGACCTTCACCAGATGCGGGGTAGGGTAGGGCGATCCAACAAAAAAGCCTATTGTTTTCTATTGGGTCCCCCCACTTCCGGCCTTACAAAAGATGCACGGAAAAGACTTCAGACCCTGGAAGAATTCACTGATCTGGGCGATGGTTTCAAAGTGGCGATGCGAGATCTGGATATTCGGGGTGCAGGAAATCTGTTAGGCTCAGAGCAAAGTGGATTCATCAACGATCTGGGTTACGAAATGTACCATAAAATTCTGGATGAGGCTGTTTCTGAATTAAAAGAAAAAGAATTCAAATCTTTATTTCAGGATGAGATTTCTACCAAAACATTCAGTATTGATGATTGCCAGATCGAAACCGATCTTCAAATCTTAATTCCCGAAATATATATCACCAATATTTCTGAAAGACTTTCGGTATATAATGCCATTGATGACCTGAAAAATCAGGATGAACTTGACATCTTTCAAAATTCGCTGATTGATAGATTCGGAAAACTACCTGTCGAAGTACAAGAATTATTTAAGATCGTAAAAGTACGTTGGTTGGCCAGAATCATAGGTTTTGAAAAAATAACCCTGAAAAATAATAACTTAAAAGGCTATTTCGTTTCAGAAAAGCATCAGGAATATTATCAAACGGACAAGTTTGGCAAAATTCTTGATTATATAAAATCGCATCCTAAAGAATGTAGTTTAAGGCAATTAAAAGATAAACTTATTTTTTCGGTTGAAAATGCCAGCGATATAGAACAAATAAGGACCATTTTTGAGAAAATCGTTGCCTTTATTGGAGAATAATCGGCTGGTAGTATGTTTTTTAAAGTATTTTTGCGTTTTAATTTTGAAATAAACAAAATAAAAAGAATGAAGAGAATTATTTTGGGTGTGTCTTTCCTTGCACTCACTCTTTTTGCAACTACTTCTTGTACCAATAAAAAAGCAAGTAGTTTACATCCGGGCACCAAAAGCCGCACTACCGGACAAGCCTATGCCAAAAAAGGCAAGGAAGGTTTTCAGGTTACTTCGTTTTCCGGACAGCCTGCCGGGCCTAACATGGTTTTTATTGAAGGGGGTCGCTTTACCATGGGTACACTTGAAGAAGATGTAACTTACACCCGTGATAATATCGAGAGAACTGTTACAGTTGCTTCATTTTATATGGATGAAACCGAAATAGCAAACATCGATTATCTGGAGTATCTATATGCCGTTGGACAAGATTCTACCCGCGAGTTTTATCAGTCTGCTTTGCCTGATACTACTGTTTGGGCCAACGAAATGTCATTTAATGACCAATATGTTGATCAATATTTAAGATATCCCGGTTTCCGTACCTATCCGGTAGTGGGTGTTTCTTGGGTACAAGCAAATGACTACTGCAAGTGGAGAACCAACGTTGTAAACAGTGCTCTATATACCAAATATGGTGATACCGGTGCCAAGAAAAAAGGCGGTTTACCTTTTGGAAAAAAGAAAAAAGGTGCTGAAAGCGATGCTTTGACTGCTGCTCCAAAAACATCAGGTCGTTTGGCTATCGAATCAGGTAATGTAATGCCCGATTTTCGCCTTCCAACAGAAGCAGAATGGGAATACGCTGCAAAAAGTATGATTGGTACACAATATATTGATGAAAACCAATCTAATCAGAGAATTTATCCTTGGGATGGCTCGGCAATGCGTAAGTCGAAAGGAAAAGCTAAGGGTAATATGATGGCCAACTTTAAAAGAGGTCGTGGTGACTATGCTGGTATAGCCGGAAAACAAAATGATAAAGCTATTATAACTGAAGAAGTTTATTCATTCCAACCAAACGATTTTGGCTTGTATAACATGGCCGGAAACGTAAACGAATGGGTTTATGACTTATATCGTCCTAATTCGTATCAGGATTTCAATGATTTGAACCCGATCAGAAGAAGCGATTATCTGGATGAAGCGAAAAATTATGACAAAGAACACTTTAACTCACTGATTGACAACAAGAAAAGAGTATATAAAGGTGGTTCCTGGAATGACGTAGCCTATTGGTTATCACCAGGTACCAGAAGATACCTTGATCAGGATTCATCCACTGCCACTATCGGTTTCCGTTGTGCAATGATTTCTGTTGGTCCAAAAGGCAAAACCAAACTATAAGAATTTAAAATAATATTATGAATAGCCTCGGTTTTTCAATAAGCCGAGGCTATTGTTATTATATACAGTTCCTTACATCCATTTCCCAATAAAAGATTTCCTGCGATTTCTATGGTTGATCCAGTAGTCAATACATCATCTACAATAGCTATTCTTTTGCCTTCGATTTCTTTCAAATCTGCAATTTCAAATACCCCCTTGATATTTTCATGCCTTTTAAAGCGACTTCCCGTTTTGGTTTGAGAAATCGTAAAAGTATTTCTTTTAAGGCAAGTCGTTGAATAAGGAATATTCAAAACCTCCGATAAACCTTTAGCAAACATGTCTGATTGATTATACCCTCTGAATTTCTGGCGGTCTTTATGAAGGGGAATTCCTACCAAAAGATCAATTTTTTCATTCAAATTAACTTCTTTTAAATCATTTGCATACATTTTTCCAAGATATTCTGCCAATTCGGGCTTATTTTTGTACTTGAGTGCGTGAAGTATATTCTGGACTTTTCCTTTTTTAGAAAATTTCAGAAATGAGTAGGTATGTTTTACTGCCAATTTGCCCCAAAACTTTCGCTCTATCAGCTCTATTTGCTGTAAATGAGAATTAGTCTTGGGAATATCAATCAGACATTCATAACAAATGAATTTCTCAGAACTCAGGTGGTTTTTTTTACATGCCACACAAACTCTGGGAAAGAGGAAGTCTAGTAAATAATCTAATAATTTTTTCATTTCGGACCTAATAGCAAATGATGGATACAGAAATCAAAGATAATAAAGAAATATGGAACAATTTGATTCGTTTTTTACAACAGAACACCGGAAAAAAACCAGGTGATCTCAATTCCGTATTATTTTTGATTGGTATTCAGGAACTAGGTAAGGGAAATATTCATTTTTCTAAAGAAGAAAAACAGGATTTGTTACATATAGCAATGTGTAAAGTGCTGAGTTTTGGTGGCTATTATGAATTGGAAGGAATCGATGAAGAGGGCTGGCCACATTGGAAAAACGTCAAACATTTGCCAAACTTTGACCTTAAAACTCAGGAAGATTTTATTAAAACTTACATCATTGAATATTTTAAAAAAGAGATTGGAGTTCATATATGAAAATAACTACTTTTAACCTGAACGGAATCAGATCGGCTCTGAATAAGGGTTTGGCTGAATGGCTCAAAAACCACGATGCCGATATTTTATGTTTTCAGGAAATCAAACTTTCAGAAACTGAACTTGTAGAACATATTTTTGTAGAATTAGGCTACCATTGTACATGGTTTCCTGCTCAGAAAAAAGGCTATTCAGGCGTAGCACTTTTAAGTAAAATTAAACCTCTTGAAGTAAAATATGGCATCGGTATCGACCAATATGACAGCGAGGGACGCACCATTTTGGCCTCATTTGAGCATTTTCATGTCATGAGTGCCTATTTCCCTTCAGGTACGACCGGAGACATCAGACAAGACGTTAAAATGAGTTTTTTAGATGATATTTATAAATATGTCCATCAATTTGAAAAATCAGGCAAACCACTCTTAGTATGCGGAGACGTCAACATCTGCCACAAAGAAATAGATATTCATAATCCTAAATCCAATGCCAATAGCTCGGGATTCCTTCCTGAAGAACGTGCATGGGTTGGCAAGTTTATTGATAGTGGGTATGTAGATTGTTTTAGACACAAAGTGTCTGACCCTCAGCATTATACCTGGTGGTCATATAGGGCAGGAGCAAGGGCAAAAAACCTGGGTTGGCGAATTGACTACGTATTTAGCACCATTGATGCAATTGATAAGATCAAGGATGCAAAAATACATGCTGAAGTCATATTTTCTGATCATTGTCCGGTTTCGGTGGATTTTGAATTTTAATATTAAATTATTGATTATCAATAAATTATGAAAAATTACTCTAAGGAATTTAATCAGTTGATTGATCAGATTTCTGAATACAAAAACAAGTATTATAAAAACTTACTTATCAAAGGTCTGTTGATAGGTTTAGGACTTATATTGGGTGTTTTTGTTGTAATTAATTTCATTGAGTATTTTGGTAGATTAGGTTCCACGTTTCGGGCTATTTTATTGATATCATTTTTAGCAGTATCTGCTTACACTTTATTTTTCATGATATTGAAGCCTATATTTTTTCTTTTCAAAATACAAGCACCAATTTCTGATGCCGAGGCTGCAGATCAAATAGGAAAGTTTTTTCCCAATATTAAAGATAAATTACTGAATACCATACAGTTAGCTTCAGGAAATGTGGACAATGCCAATGCTCTTATTGAAGCGAGTATTGCTCAAAAAACCAAAGAGCTCAAATTGGTGAAATTCGCAGATGCTATCAATTTTAAAGAAAATAAAAAATATCTAAAATATGCACTTCCACCATTGGTGGCAATTATCTTTATTTCAGCCATTGCCCCATCATTTTTTAAAAGCACTGAACGAATTGTGAATTTTCAAAAAAAGTTTGCCATACCTGCACCATTCCAATTTCAGATAATCAATAAGAATCTCAAGGCTATAAAGAATGAAGATTTTACAATAAAACTAAATTTAAATGGAAATTCCCTTCCTGAAGAAGTCTTTTTGGTTTCTAATGGCAGGAAATATAAAATGAACTCTTCTGACTTACGAAATTATGAACACGTATTTTCGAAGATTCAGGAAGGAACCTCATTCCATTTTGAAGCTGGTGGATTTAGCTCCGATACTTATGACATAAATTTAATTTCAAGGCCCTTAATAAATTCTTTCACCATTAGCCTTGATTACCCGGGCTATCTAAATAAAGCATCCGAAGAATTTGAAAATGTTGGTAATCTTATAGTACCTGAGGGAACTACTGTTGAATGGAAATTTAAAACTTCAGATACTGATTCTTTAAAAATGAAATTTAATGACGAAAAACCATTTAACGTCAAAAAAAGTATTTTTACTGATTTTAGTGTTTTGAAAAAAATGAAGGTTTCTAGCAATTACCAGATGCTCCTTCAAAACAAAAATGCAGTTAATCCTGAGGCTATGTCATATTTCATTAATGTGATTCCCGACAAACATCCACAGATAAATCTCGAACAAATCAAAGACACCACCCTATACAATTACATTGGAATAGGTGGTACTATTTCTGACGATTACGGAATTTCAGATTTCAGATTGTTCTATAGAATAAAAGCAAAAAATAAAACCTTTTCATCTACTCCAATTCCATTTAATAAATCATCTCTTTCTCAAACATTTTTCTATCAGGTAAATATCAATTCTCTTGGTCTGGAAAAATCTGATGACCTGGAATATTACATACAAGTTACCGACAACGATGGTATCAATGGACACAAATCTACCAAAACCTCTATCATGAGCTTTGGAATGCCTACTGCAAGAGAATTTGATAAAGAAGTTGACAAACAAATAGAAAAAACTGAAGATAAATTTGATGATATTTATCAAAAAACTAAACAATTTAAGAGAGCCCTGGAAAATCTTGAATCGGAGCTAAGAAAAAAGAAAGAACTTGATTTTCAAGATAAAAAAGAAATTGAAGAACTCACAAGAAAAAAAGATGAACTACTCAACGATATAAAAGAATTACAAAAACAACTCCAGGACTTACAGGACAAACAAAATCGGTTTGAGCAACAAAGTCCTGAAATGCAACAAAAAATGGAGATGCTTCAGAAAATGCTAAACGAGCTCATGAATTCTGAAGACAACAAAATGCTGGAAGATCTGAAAAAATTAATGGATCAACAAAACAATGATAAAACCATAGATAAACTCAGTGACTTCAAAAAAAATCAGAGAAATCTTGATAAGGATATTGACCGCACAATGAAACTCTTTAAGAACATGCAGCTAAAACAAAAAGTAAATGAAGTAGTTAAGGACCTTGAAAAACTAGCAGAAAAACAAGAACAATTATCTGAAAAAACTGAAAAAGAAAACAATCCATCAAAAACTGAAGAACTAAAAAAAGAACAGGAAAAATTAAATAAGGAATTTGATGATAAAAGAGAAAAACTTAAAGATGCAGAAAAGTTAAGCAAAGAACTCAAAAAAGATCTGGATACTCAAAAAGAAAAGCAGGAAGAAATATCTGAAGATCAGAAAAAATCTCAAAAAGAGATGGACCAAAAAGATAACAAAGCTGCTTCAAAATCTCAGAAAAAAGCATCAAAGTCTATGAGAAATATGGCTGGTCAGCTAGCAGAAGCCATGCAAGATGCAGAAATGAAACAACTGGATATCGACATGGATGCTCTTAGAGACATTCTTGAGAACCTTGTTAAAATATCTTTGGATCAGGAAAAAGTAATGAAAAACTTTAAAAATATATCAGTATCTGATCCTAAGTTTATTGCTTTATCGCAAGAACAGTTAAAAATTTCAGACGATGCAAAAGTGATAGAAGATAGTCTATATTCATTGGCTAAAACCGTAATGCAAATTGAGGCGTTCGTTACTAAAGAAGTTACTTCAATGAAAAACAATATAGACGAGTCTGTTTCTTTTATCAGAGAAAGAAAACTTCCCCAGGCGGCATCAAAACAACAGTTTTCAATGACCTCTATGAACAATCTGGCTCTTATGCTAAGTGAAACGTTCAAACAAATGCAGCAAATGATGGCAATGTCTAAACCAGGTTCAGGAAAAGGAGGTAAAAACGGAAATGCTCCATCAGAGGGGTTGGGAGAGCAACAACAAGAATTAAATAAAAAAATACAAGGTTTGGGTTCTCAGGGAATGAGCGGAAAACAAATGTCTGAGGAATTGGCAAAAATAGCTAATGAACAAGCCAGGCTTAGAAAACAAATCAAAGAACTTCAAGACCAGATGAATGGTACCGAAATGGGTAAAAAAATTGGTGATAATCTTCAGAATATACAGAAAAAAATGGATGATTCTGAAAATGATTTAGTTAACAAACGTATTAGTCCAGAGTTAATACGTCGTCAAAAAGAAATTGAAACTCGCCTTCTTGAAGCTGAAAAAGCAATAAAGGAACAAGAACTTGATCCCAAAAGAAAATCAAATACAGGTTTGTCGTTTAGTAGAGTTAGCCCTCCTGATCTTGAAAAATTTAAAAAAGAAAAGGAAAAACAAGTAGAATTATTACGTACCACACCACCTAATTTTACCCCTTTTTATAAAAAACAAACTGATAATTATTTTAAAAAAATAAATTAAAAACTCCGTTTCACGTGAAACAAAATTTCTTAGTTTCACGTGAAACATAAAATTATATGTTTCCAAAATACGATGTAATAGTAGTAGGTGCCGGTCATGCCGGATGTGAGGCCGCACATGCCGCAGCCACAATGGGCTCAAAAGTTTTATTGGTAACAATGAACTTACAGACTATTGCCCAAATGTCATGTAATCCTGCGATGGGAGGAGTAGCAAAAGGACAAATAGTAAGAGAAATAGACGCACTTGGCGGCATGTCAGGAATAATTTCTGATGAAACAATGATACAGTTTAGAATGCTTAATCGCTCTAAAGGTCCTGCAATGTGGTCACCCAGGTGTCAATCAGATAGAATGAAATTTGCATTAAACTGGAGAGATAAACTTGAACAAAATCCCAAAGTAGATTTCTGGCAGGAAATGGCCATAGGTTTAATAATTAAAGATAATAGGGTAGAAGGAATAAAAACTTCATTAGGCTTAGAAATTACTTCAAAATCAGTCGTGCTTACAAATGGTACATTCCTTAACGGAATCATCCATATAGGTGAGAAAAAATTTGGTGGTGGCCGTACCGGTGAATCAGCATCTTTTGGAATAACCGAACAACTCGTTACGCTGGGTTTTGAATCAGGAAGGATGAAAACAGGAACACCACCAAGAGTAGATGGAAGAAGTATAAATTACGCTGCCATGGAAGAACAAAAAGGTGATGAAATACCGGGTAAATTTTCATACACAAATACCCCACCCTTGGTCGAACAAAACAGCTGCTGGATTTCATATACAAACCTTACAGTACATGATGAGCTGCGAAAAGGTTTTGATAAATCTCCTATGTTCAATGGTCGTATCAAAGGAATCGGACCAAGGTATTGTCCCTCCGTTGAGGATAAAATCAACCGGTTTGCTGATAAAGATAGTCATCAGATATTTCTGGAACCAGAAGGTAAAACAACCATGGAAATGTATGTAAATGGCTTTTCCACATCCTTGCCTGAAGATGTACAATACCAAGCATTAACTAAAATACCCGGATTTGAAAATGTAAAAATGTTGAGACCAGGCTACGCCATAGAATACGACTTTTTTCCTCCAACTCAACTAAAACTAACATTAGAAACCCAACTCATAGATAATCTGTTTTTTGCTGGTCAAATAAACGGCACAACAGGTTACGAAGAAGCTGCAGCACAAGGATTAATTGCAGGTATTAATGCACATAGAATTTCTAACGAACAAGATGAATTTATTCTAAAAAGGGATGAAGCATACATCGGTGTATTAATTGATGACCTGGTAACTAAAGGCACTGAAGAGCCATATAGAATGTTTACCTCAAGAGCTGAATTCAGAACAATACTTCGACAAGATAACGCTGATATTCGGCTTACTCCATTAGGTCATCAAATAGGATTGGCAAATAACGAAAGACTACAAAATGTACAATTAAAAATACAAAACTCAGAAAAACTATACCAGGTACTTACACAAATTAAAGTTACTCCCGAGGAAATAAATCCTATTCTTGCCACCTTAAATTCAACCGCTATCAGAGAAAAAGCCTCTTACTATAATCTTATAAAAAGACCAGAACTAGATATAAATATCCTTGTAGATAGTTTTTCACCTTTTAAAGATATAGTTGCTGAATATAAAGACAACGAAATTGAACAAGCAGAAATAAAAGTTAAATACGAAAAATATATTGAGAAAGAATTACAGCTGGCTGAAAAACTTTCAAAATTTGATGATATGAAAATAAATCCTGATTTTGATTATTCTCAACTAAAATCAATTTCGATTGAGGCCCGACAAAAATTATTAAAAATAAAACCTGGTACTCTAGGGCAAGCGTCAAGAATCAGTGGGGTATCCCCGGCTGATATATCTGTTTTAATGATTCACTTAGGTCGATAAAAAAATGAGTAGATTGTACATTATCCTGATAATATTTTTATCATCCTGTGCTCAGTTTGTGCCACCAACCGGTGGTGAAAAAGATATTAATGGCCCAAAAATTATGGAAACATTCCCAAAGAATAATTCCAAAAACTTTAATCAAAAAACATTAGAACTTTCTTTTGATGAACTGATTGACGTATCGTCTTTAAAACAGGAGATCATCATTACACCTCAACAAAAAGGAACCTTCAGCGTAAAACAAAAGAATAAAACCGTAAAACTAATCTTTGAGGAAAAGTTTGAAGATTCAACAACTTATACGTTCAATTTCAGAAATGGAATAAAGGATTTAACAGAAAAAAATCCGGGTAAAAATCTTAAATTAGTCTTTAGTACAGGACCGGTAATAGATTCATTAAAACTCGAAGGTAAAATAATAGATATTAATTCCAAACTTCCCGAATATGAGGCTACAGTAGCTCTCTATAAAAAAGATACCATAAATATTCTTAAAAGAAAACCCAGTTACTTTATTAAAACTGATTCTTCAGGAAACTATAAGTTTGAAAATCTTAAAAGCGATAAATACTTCATCATGGCGTTTTCAGACAAAAACCAAAATTTAATTTTCGATCAAAAAAATGAAAAAATAGGGTTTGATCCCGATTCCGTCATACTTAATAAAAATACAGAACAAAAAACTATTGAAATTTATCCGGCTAACTTTACTAAAAATAGAATCAGAAAAAGTACAAGTCGGGAAAAAGAATTCATTATCCAAACTGATAAACCATTTCTATCGGCAACAATCAACTTTGATACAATTCCAAACCTCGCTTATAGTTTCAAGCAGAACAATATAAATATTTACAAATTGGATGAAAAAATCCTGGACACTTTGAATTCCCAAATCATTTTGACTGATTCACTCTTAAGAAAAGATACGCTGTTTCAAAAAATCTATTTTTCAAAACCCACTAAAACTTCAAAATATAAAATTCAAAATCTTACTATTCAATCCAATATCAAAAACGGTGAAGAAAAAACAAGTAACCTGAAATATAAAATAGATTTTGACACACCAATTACAAAATATGATTCTTCAGGAATTGTATTTAAAACAGATACCATATCTTCAGAAATACCAAAAATCAAATGGTTGAATAAATTTTCTTTGGAAATTGAAATAAATACTAAAGCAAAAAAACAAACGGAACTCATATTTAAACCTAATACTTTTATCAATTTCCGTGGTGATACCAACACGTTGGTATCAATAAAAAATCAAATATTACAGCAAAACGAAACCGCAAAACTTCAGGGAAAAACAGAAGAGACTAAAGGCACAAAAATTGCACAATTAGTTAATACAGACAATGGTAAAATCTTAGATCAAAAGATATTCACAGATAAATTCACATTTGTGGATATCATACCAGGTACATATATCATTAAAATAATTTTTGATGACAATAAAAATGGTATTTGGGATCCGGGAAGCCTATTAGATAAAAAAATGCCGGAAAAAATAATAATTTCAAAAGAGCAAATAAAGATTAAAGCAAATTTTGAGATAAAAGACATGTTAATAAAATAAGATGTGGAAAACAATGTTAATAGGTATAGACAAGTGTGGAAAATCATATAAACAATTCACATAAAAAACCGTATAACATGAAACATTATACGCAAAAGAAATAGATTGGGCATAAGTAACACCGTAAAATTTATTATAAACAAAATCTATACACAGAAAAAATTAATTAAAATTAAAAAATAAAGACTTAATTAATTATAAACATTATTTATAAATAATTCAATATCAATAATTTATGTGTTTATAAACTATATACTTATCCACAAATTATGTTATTTTTCAACCCTAAATACCAAGGTAAAAAAGTATCAACATATTCACAGCACTAAATAATATTAATAATAAATTTTAAATAATATCTTATTTATATAATTATGAGATTCATTTTTAAAACAACAATCATTTTTTTTCTTGGGCTGTCCGCTGCCTTGGCTCAGGATATAGAAATGGCTAATTTGTATTTTAAACAAGGTGAATATGAAAAAGCGGCCGAATTATATAAAAAGATTTCTGCAAATAAGGATCAGGCCAGAATTATACACAGTAACTACCTCCTGACACTTACAAGACTACAAGATTATGATTCTGCTGAGAAGTTTCTCAAAAGTCAGATTAAGTACAACGAGAATAACATCGTTTACAGAGCAGAGATAATTAATATCAATGAACTGAAAGGCAAAGCCGAACTTGCTTCGAAAGATTTGGAAGAATTGATAGATATGGCCAGCAAAAATGACGGCTGGGTATATGAACTCCAAACATACTTCTATAAGACCAATAAACTCGATCTGGCGGTCAAACTACTACTCAAAGGTAGAGAGAGAAGCAAGGACCCAAATAAGTTCGATACACAGCTCGCACGGGCTTATTTGTATCTTGATATGAAAGATAAAATGCTTGAAGAGGTGCTAAATTTTGGTTATAGAGCCAAAAATTTTGACTATGTACAGGCTACGATTCAGGATAATATCAAAACGGATAAGGAAATAGAAATGTTGGAAAATATTCTGTATGCAAGAATTCAGACCAACCCGGAAGAAACCTATTATTCAGAGATATTGATATGGCATTTTACTCAAAAATCAGATTTTGCACGTGCATTTATTCAGGCCCGTGCCATTGACCAGCGTCAGAAACTCCAGGGATTTAAAATTTTCGAATTAGCAGGTAAAAGTTTTACTTCAGCCGATTACAAAAATGCAGTGAGAATGTATCAGTACATTATGACCGAGTATCCCGAAGGAGAATTATACCCCTATGCCCGCAAATGGATGATTCAAAGTAAAGAAGAGTTAGTAAAAAATACTTTTCCTATTGATAATGAACAGATTAAAGAGCTAATCAATCAGTATAATCAACTCATTGCCGATATCGGTATTAATCCAAAGTCAGTTGAAGTTTTAAAAAACATGGCTCTTTTACATGCTTTTTATTTACACGATTATGATAAAGCCATCGAAATTTTGGAAACTGCCATTACCGCTTCCGGGAATAATCAAAAATTTAAAGATGAGTGTAAATTAAATCTTGGTGATATATTTATTTTGAAAGAAGAACCCTGGGAATCAACTTTGCTTTATATGCAGGTCGAAAAATCGCAAAAAGAAGATCAACTAGCCGAAATAGCGAAACTGAAAAATGCCCGTTTGCAATATTATACAGGTCAGTTCGAGCTTTCTAAAGAAATTTTGGATGTTTTGAAAAAAGCCACCACAAGAGAAATTGCCAACGATGCCATGCAATTGAGTCTTCTGATTCAGGACAATACCGGTCTCGATACTTCAGAAGTAGCCATGAAAGAATTTGCAGCCATCGATTTATTAATTTTTCAAAATAAATATACTCAGTCAATACAAGCTTTGTCAAAATTGTTTATTAAATACAAAACACATAGTCTTGCAGATGAAATATTGTGGTTAAAAGCAAATACATTGTTGAAAATCAATAAAATAGACGAAGCAGTTAAAGATTTGAATACAATTATTGAAAATTATAAGTACGATATTCTTGCCGATGATGCACTTTTTACCCTTGCTAAAGTGACCGAAGAAAATCTTAAAGACAAAGAAAAAGCAATGAATCTGTACAGGTCATTATTAAAGGATTATCCAGGGAGTATTTATGCTTCACAAGCAAGGGTTCGTTTCCGTGAATTGCGGGGAGATTATGTTAATTAGTTGAAAATCAAAAACTTAAATGTTTATAATAGCTAAGTTTCATTATACTTTTAATAACTGTTATATTTGAAAAGTTTTTGAACTTTCAATATGAGAAAAAGGACTATTCATTTTTTATTCTTTCTGATTATAAAAATATCATTTGCACAGCAGACGATTCCTTGTCATCGTGTTGAAATGGTAACTATGAAAGATGGCAAAATTCAGAATAAAATAACTAATGAATATGATAAATTTGGAAACGAAATTTTGGTATCAACTTACACTTATTATACCTCTAATCCGGTAATTTATACCGTTAAAAATCAATATAATTCAAAAAATAATCTGGTTAAAACTTCTAATTTTTTAAATGATAAATTATTAAACGAAGTTAACCATCAATTGGATCAAAGTGGAAATCAGAACTCCTTTTTGAGCATTAACCAAAACGGGAAAACCACTCAGTCGTCAGTTTTTGAAAATGGTCAAAAAATTATTAATAATTTTGATGAAAATGGGGGTATTTTTTCAACGGAAAAAACAATTTATTTCGGAAAAAATAAGAGTTCAATTTCAAGGTTTAATGATAAAAATAACCTGGTATTCGAAGAAAAGTTTGTTTATAACGCTGAGGATATGTTGATAAGTGCCGAAAAGAGGGATTTTTTGGCCGATATCAAAATAAACACAAAAACAACTTATAATAACCTTAAATTACCTGTATTGGTAGAAGAAATAGTAAATGATAAATTGAATAGTTCGACTGTTTTTGAATACAATTTATCTGGAAAAACTCAAAAATTCACAAAGTTTAATTCTAAAAATGAGGAAGAATTCAGAGTAGAACTTGAATATACCAATGGACTGGAAACTGCCACAAAAAGTTATTACCTAAATGAACTGGTGTCAATAAAACAAAAGTACTACGACGAAAAAAATAACCTAATAAAAGAGACTCAAATCAATAAAGTGGGTCAAATCATATCAGAAACATTTTATAAATATTCTTGTCAATAATTGCATGGACTTCGTAGCAGAGATCAATCGTCTAAAAAAAGAAAAAAACGCCGTAATTCTGGCTCATTATTATCAAACAGCCGACATTCAGGATGTGGCCGATTATATAGGAGATAGTTTAGGACTTTCACAACAAGCAGCCAAAACCAAAGCCGACCTGATCGTCTTTGCTGGAGTAAGATTTATGGCCGAAACCGCCAAGATACTCTCTCCGGGTAAAAAAGTAGTTTTGCCTGATATGAATGCCGGTTGCTCACTTGAAGAGTCGGCTCCCGCCGACAAATTTGCAGCATTCAAGGCACAGTATCCCGATGCTGTGGTAATTTCATATGTAAATTGTTCAGCAGAATTAAAAACCCTTACAGATATTGTTTGTACCAGCACCAACGCCATCAAGATTGTGGAAAGTGTTCCGGCTGATAAACAAATCATCTTTGCTCCGGACAAAAACCTGGGCGGATACATCAACCGGGTTACTGGTCGAAACATGATTCTTTGGGATGGAGCATGTATGGTGCACGAAGCATTTTCGTCCAGATTACTAAAAGAAATGCGTGAGCAGTATCCCAACGCCACTGTGATAGCTCATCCGGAGTCAGAAAAGCCAGTCTTGGATCAGGCAGAATACATTGGGTCAACTACCGGACTATTAAAATATACCATCAATAGTCCCAAAAAAGAGTTCATAGTGGCTACCGAATCGGGCATTTTGCACCAAATGCAGAAAGCTTCGCCGGATAAAGTGTTCCACGTGGCACCAACTTCTCAAAATGGTCGTGCTTGTCAGGCATGTCAGGACTGCCTACACATGAAACTCAACACCATGGAGAAATTGTATAACTGCCTTAAGGATGAAACTCCTGAGATAATCTTACCGGAAAACACTATACGTGATGCCCGGGCAGCCATTGACCGTATGCTCGAAATATCCGAAAAACATGGATTATAGAATTAATATTAGTATATTTAAATTCAATAATATTTTATAAAAGTTTCAATAGAATTAAAAGTATTAATGATAACTTATTGAAAAAAAGATAATAAAATCAATTAAACCAATCTTCAGTGCTTAGAAAATTTTAAAATTAGAAATGTAATAATATGGGAGTATTATTCTAAATTTTCGTGGCACATTGAAGATTGTTCCCTTTCTTTGCCTACTTTCTTTGGGAAAGCAAAGAAAGTAGGTCCCCGCCGGAAAGGCGACGAAAGTATCATAAAGAAAAAGGTTAATAAGTGTTTAACATTAATAATTCTTTTTGGTTATAAATTTAGAAGGGTCTTATATTTAAAATATTACCCTTTTTATCCCAAACGATTTTAAAAAAAACAACAATATTATGTCTGAATCCCGTCTTTTACTCAAAAATATTCTGTTCATTGACTTGGAAACGGCTTCTTTAACGGAGAAGTATGAACAATTACCCGAAAGGCTTCAATATCATTGGATAAGAAAAGCCTCAAAAATTAAAAATGAGGAAAATGTTACACCTGATGAATTGTATTTTGGCAGGGCGGCGATCTATGCCGAGTTTGGCAAAATCATTTGTATCGGGGTAGGGGGTTTCTACGATCAGGATACAAAATTCAGGGCAAAAACACTTGTCAATTCTGATGAGAAAAGTTTACTTCTTGAATTCAAAAAACTAGTGGAAGAACACCCTGCCAAAGAGCAATTGATACTTTGTGCACACAATGGCCGCGAGTTTGACTTCCCATATTTATGTCGCAGAATGCTCATAAACGGAATAAAACTTCCCGAAATATTAAATATTACTGCCAAAAATCCGTGGGAAGTTATGCACATCGATACCCTGGAGTTCTGGAAATTTGGCGACTATAAAAACTATACTTCTCTAGATCTTCTCGCATCTGTATTTGATATCCCTGGAAGTAAGAGTCAGATGGATGGTTCTGAAGTTAACACGACTTATTACCACCAGAAAGACATGGATAAAATCGCTGTGTATTGTCGGGAAGATGTAGTGGTACTTTCACAGCTTTATCTTAAAATGAACGGACGGGAAATATTAGAGGAAACCAATATTTCAAGAGTTTAAACTTTTATCTTTTTCAGATAATAAAAATTGTTATTTTTGAGAAATGGTTTTCTATTTAAAAGGCCATTTTAAAAAATTATTCAACCATTAAAATTTTCTATTTCTGAATAAAATTCAGGGAAAGAAACAATTTATTATCATGAAAAGAAATGAATTTTTAAGAGCCGGAGGTATTCTGGCGGCTTCTGCTTTTTTCTCTCCCAATTCACTTCTGGCTGCTACAAGAGCAAAAAAAGAAAAGCTGGGCATCGCTTTAGTGGGCTTGGGTTATTACAGCACAGATTTATTGGCACCCGCATTAAAACTTACCAACAATTGCGAGCTCAAGGGAATCGTTACCGGTACTCCGTCAAAGATTGAAAAATGGCAGCAAAAGTATGGTATTGTTGATAAAAACATTTACAACTATCAAAACTACGAACAGATTGCAAACAATCCCGATATTGACATTATCTATGTGGTTTTACCTCCTTCAATGCACCGCGAATTTACGATTAGAGGAGCAGGTACCGGCAAGCATATTTTCTGTGAAAAACCCATGGCTCCTTCGGTGGCAGACTGCCAGGCTATGATTGATGCTTGTAATAAAAACAAGGTTTCCTTGGCCATTGGTTACCGTTGTCAGCATGACCCCAACATTCAACAAATGATGAAAATAGCTAAAGAAAGACCCTTCGGAAAACCCCGGATGATAAACTCTGCTGCGGGGTATTTTGACAATCGTACCACCCACTGGAAGCAAAACAAGGCTCTTGGAGGTGGAGTGATGGGAGATATGGGCGTATATGCCCTTCAAGGGGCAAGATTAGCCACCGGAGAAGAGCCAATATCAGTTATAGCTCAGGCTTCAACCACCCGTCCGGAAATTTATAAAGAGGTGGAAGAGACCATGATGTTTCAATTGGAGTTTCCTTCAGGAGCCAGGGCCGCCTGTCAGACGAGTTTTGGCATAAACATGAATCATCTTCAGGTAAATTATGAAAAAGGCTGGCTCAAAATGGAGCCACAGTCGGCATACAATGGCATAAATGGCAGCACTTCCGATGGAAAAATTATCAAAATTCAGATTGAAAATCAGCAAGCCAAACAAATGGATGAAGACAGCCTTGCACTTCTAAATGGCAATGCTCTAATAGCTCCCGGCGAAGAAGGAATGCGTGATATCAAAGTGGTAGAAGCCATTTATAAATCAGTGGCTACGGGAAGAGAAGTAAAAATTTAAATTTTTTGGGTAGGCTTGGGAGTTCTTTTTTTTAAGAAACTGTCAAAGAGATAGATTAGACATTAAAAATTCTTTTATTATAGTTTCATATTTCGTTAATATGGTCAAAGAAAAAGCCCGAAACTTTGCTCTTCGGGCTTTTTTAATTTTCTCAATATTTTGGCATATGATAATCCAAAAACTTCGAAGTTGTTTTATTCCATTTTTCTGTTAATGAACTTCTTTTTTTGTTAAAATCATTGTTTACAGCGTTAAAATCATTCATAGCTGCGTTAAGTTCATTGACCATTTTGTTGTAATTATCCACATCGGCCTGCGTTCGCGATTTGGTAGATTTTGCGTTAAATGCTTTACTCATTTTAGCAAAATTTTCCTCTTTCAAAATATAATCAGTTATAACTTTTGATTTTGAGGCTTCATCCACATAAAATGTCATAAGTTCTTTCAATACAATTATCAAACTGCGGTCATTCATAAAAGCTTTGGTAGTATCCAGGACAACTAACGCCTGTTTTGCATATTTTTCAAGTGCATTTTTGTTTTGCTCAATCCCACTTATGTTCTTCCTGTTTTGGGCTTCAATCATAAAATCTTCCTGCTTAAAGGACTTAAAAAACAATAAATAAAGGCTGTGGTAATACTTATCCACTTGAGATGATTTCAGTAATTTTTCTGACAAGGTTGAAGTTGATTCCACAAGATTTATTTTATTATTTTTTGCAAAAACCTTATATGAACCAGAAAACTTTTCAAAAGCTTCGTTTGCCTTTTTTTCTGCTAACTCCTGAGTCAAAAACAGAGCTTCCATGGCATCATACGATTGCTCCGCTACTTCTTCCAGATTTACAATCTTCCCGTAGTCTTCATTTAAAACATTATAAACTATGTCCAGATAGCTTTTTAAGGCATCTTTCAGGCTTAAATCGCCTTTAAAAGCATGCATATTTACAGCTTTAGCTTTCGAAATTTTAACGGTGTTGATTAGGTCTATTCTTTTATTTTCAACTTTTCGGGCACTTTTTCCATGCGAAACCGCACTTATATAGCTAAGATATTTTTTAGAGATATCATTTTGCAATTCTGAAACCTGATTGAGGTAATCTAAACTTTCCTGTCCGTACGAATTAAGAGAGAAAAAAAGAATGAGGAGGGAGACTAATTTTTTCATTGGAGTGATTTATTCATTTAAGTTATTTAAAATTTCAAGGGATTCATTTATATAAATATCTTTAGAGATTTGTTTGGTAAGTCTTTCATTTAAAGCATTCCAAAACTCATCCATTTGAATACGGCTTTTGTCATGTGAAGGAATATTTACCTTAAACAAAGGCTCATTGACATTATATACGCTTTTTAGATCCTGAAAATTCTTATTTTCATCATTCTGAATGTTGCAAAAACTATTCCAATTAAGCTCGAGTGCATTTTTCTCATTTTCAGAATATTTGGTTAAAAAAGAACTCACTTTTTCAATTGCCTTGAAACCCGGGCTATTTTCTATTCTGGTTTTACTTTTTTTTGACAGTGTCAAAATATCAGGTTTGTTCCCGGGCAAAATGTTAAGATTTCTATCAAGAGGTTCAGGCAATACGGAAAAGGCTTCATTTTTTTCGGATTCAACAATATTTTTCAAGATTGAAGGTAAGGCAATATCGGGAAGTACTCCCGCATGTTGAAGAGAGTTTCCTGATGGTCGATAAATTCTGGAATGTGTAACTTTAGTATAAAATCTAGGTTCTTGAGAATTACTATCAAGGGCATATATTGATTGAGCAACTCCTTTACCGTAAGTAGCCGAGCCCACAATAATCGCCCGGTTATAATCCTGAAGTATGGCAGCCAGAATTTCAGATGCGGAGGCACTGCCTTTATTGACCAATACCACCATGGGACCATCGTAAACCGAACCCCTGTTGGGGTCTTTCATTAATAAACTTTTGCCTTTATATGGTTTAGCAGCACCGAAGACTCCCTGATCAATAAATATTCCGGCAAGATCAAGAGCTTCTTTTACCGACCCTCCACCGTTAAATCTCAGATCTAATATTAGTCCCTTAATGCCATCAGCCTGCATTTTGATGAGTTCTTTTGCGACATCATTGGAGCACCCCGAGGCATTGTCTGACTCTTCATCGCTGTAAAATGAGGGCAGGTTAATATATCCAAAATTCCCATTTTTATTGAGTATAAAACCTCTCACAGTTTCGTTTTCCTGTAGAACTAGTTCTTTTCTGAGGCTGACACTTACTATTTCTTTTGAAGACTTTCTTAAGGTTAGATTGATAATTTTCCCTTTGTTCTCCTGCATTATCAGCTCAATTTCCTCAAGGTCTTCTCCCAGAGTATTAATTATTTTTCCGTCTTCAAACGAAAAGCTCATCAAGAGGTCTCCTTCATTTATTAGTCCACTTTTCCAAGCTGGACCACCCGGAAAAAGCCCCGTAATCAAAATTTCTCCTTTTTTGTTTTCGTCAAGACTAAACCCAAAAACTTCATTTTCGGGTGAAATAGAATTGAAAAAGCTTTTTACTTCTTCATTTTCAAAGTATTCAGTATGTGGATCATAAATTTGAGCGATTGTTTGAAGAAATAAATCTTCATAATTTTTTAAGAAAACATCTACGGGCGATTGTACAATTCTTGAAATCTCTTTTCTGTATTTTTCTAAAACCAGCTTTCTTACTTTTTTTTCTTCTAAAACTAAATTTTGAGGATCCTCATAATGCTTCGGAATGGTATAATTGCTTGTGTCTAATATTTTCAAATACAATTGATTAAAAATTCGGTATTTTAATTTTCTTTGAATTCTGACTCTAAGCTCGTTATTATCATTTGCAAGGGAATCATACTGTGAATTTACGGAAAAAGTATTGTTTAAATTTATGGGTTTTTCAGAAAGACTAACCAGTAAGGAATCTATAAACAGTAGTCTTAACTTAATTATTTGAGATATTTTTGGAATAAAAACAATGTTTTTTGATTTTATCTGTTCATCCAGATTTACCCTATGATTTATTATCTGTTTTAAATCTCCATTAGTTAAAATGTCTTTATCTGGATCAATGTTGAGGATATAGTTATCAAACAATAGTTTGGAAAACTCATCATTAAGAATTTTTGGTTGACAATGGTGTTTGTTGATAACTTCTACCAATAAACCTGCTTTTATACCAACAGAAAACTCAGTCTGGACTTTTTGTGCGAGATTATTTTTTAAAAATGCTAATAAGAAAAAAGCGGTGAAAATTGTTCTCCACATAGTTTTTGCAGAATTATTTCCCAAATCTAAGTTTTTAGAGAATATCATGACTTAAGGGAATCCAATATTTTATAAATATTTTTTAAATGATGGTGCTTGTCCACAATTTACTATTCAGTTTCAAACCCTTATCTTTGCAAAAAACATTATCAACAAATGGACGCTAAAAAAATTACCCTATCAGACTTTCATGAATCCATCGGCGGCAAAATGGTGCCTTTTGCGGGGTTCTATATGCCGGTCAGATATTCATCTGATAACGAAGAGCACCGTTGCGTGCGTGAAGGCGTGGGCGTTTTTGACGTGTCGCACATGGGCGAGTTTCATCTTAAAGGCGAGAAAGCCCTCGATTTGATTCAACATGTAATCTCCAATGACGCTTCGGTACTTTTTGATGGAAAAATTCAATACGCCTATTTACCCAATACCGAGGGTGGGGTAGTAGATGACCTTCTGGTGTATAAAATACGTGACAATGAATACATGCTGGTTGTTAATGCCGGAAATATCGAAAAAGACTGGAACTGGATCAACAGCCACAATACTTTTGGGGTTGAAATGACTAACCTTTCTGACGACACCAGTTTATTTGCCGTACAGGGCCCAAAAGCCGCCGCTACATTACAAAAACTCACCGGAATAGACTTGGCCTCAATGGACTACTATACGTTTGTTACAGGCGAATTTGCGGGTCATCAGAACATCACCATTTCGGCCACCGGATACACCGGAGCGGGCGGATTTGAAATCTACCTGCCCAATGCCATAGCTGAGGAGGTTTGGAAGAAAATATTTGAAGCAGGAGCCGAATTCGACATCAAACCCATAGGTCTTGGAGCAAGAGATACGCTCAGACTCGAAATGGGCTATTGTTTATACGGCAACGACATCACCGATATCACCTCACCCCTGGAGGCCGGACTCGGTTGGGTGACCAAATTCACTAAGAAATTTATCAATAGTGAAAATCTTTTGGCTGAAAAAACAGCCGGGCTCAAACGCAAACTGGTAGGATTGGAAATGATTGACCGCGGTATTCCCCGCAGCCATTACGAAATATGTGATGCTGAAGGAAACGTAATCGGCGAAATCACCTCAGGCACACAGTCGCCCACACTCGGGAAGGGCATTGCGATGGGATTTGTAAAAACCGAATTCTCAAAAACAGGTACCGAAATCTTTGTAAAAATCAGAGAAAAACTTCTGAAAGCTCAGGTAGTAAAAATGCCATTTGTGAAACCTGGGGTTTAGTTTTAAGAGAACAGGCAACAGAAAGCAGGCAACATTTGGAAAGTTGGTAAGAAATTACACTTGTGCAATTTTTTGATTTTAGAGGTTTTCACTAAGCCCAAAATTTGATTTGATATCGTGAAATAAGAACAGTATTTAATCTGAAAGTCAACAGCCAGTAAATCACTTCTTAAAAATCCCTTTGGGATCATCTTTTCTGGATAGCAGCTCGGCGAGTACCTCACGATTGAGCTCGGCAGGATTCAACTCATAACCCTTATGAAATTGATTCCAGGCTTCGTCAGGTTGATTTTCAAAAAGATAAACTACCGCCAGCTGTACATAAGCCAGCGAATAGTTGGGTTGTATTTTTACAGCATTTTCAAGCAGTTTTTTGGCCTGATTGATCTCAATCACCGAATTGGTATTGGCCAGGGCAGTTTTGATATACACAGTGGCAAGATCCACCATTAACACATAATTTTGACCATCAGAAAGCTCCAGGCCTTTTGACATCAATTTTATGGCCGATGAATAATTTTCCTGTTGATATTCAATAACCCCAAGGCCCCAGTAAGCATCAATGTTTTCATTATCAAGTAGATAAGACAAATTGAAACGGTGAATAGCGGTGTTTTTTTCTCCTTCAGAAAGGTAATCCCAGCCCATTTTGGAGAAAAACTCTCCGGCTTCTTTACGGTTTTTAAAATTCTTGTCGCAATCAGAAAGAAATAGTTGGTCGTCAACCTGTTGATTTTCAGTCTTTTCAAATCCACCAAATAAAGGCAAAAAGTTAACATCAACCCCTACAGGAGCATTTTTATTAACAATGATTACTTTTTCGGCTTTGGCTTCTTCTTCGGCAGAACTCATTTGAGCTATCGGAGCCGCATTTTCGGTGAAGTTTTTTTGGATATTTTTTGTAGCAACAACCCTACCTGTACTTTTATGGCTGATAGTCTGTGATCTAAGCACAGTTTGCTGGGCAGAAACCTGCACAGACACCAACATAAGCCCAACTAACCAATAATTTTTATTCACAGAAATCCTAAGATTTTTAAAAGGCATAGTATTAACGAAATTATTAGGAAAACTTATATACACTAATAATTTATTTGAAAAAATTATGCCAAAAAATTCAAATACTTAAACAACTGAAAATTAAGGGATTCAAATATAATGAAATTTGAAATAATAAAAAAGAAATGAAGAATTTGTATCAATAAACGCAAAATGACTATAAGATAAGCTTTATCGAAATTTATGATACAGTGTCAATTTTGGCGGAATATTTTTGGCCACAAGAAAATCTATTCAATAAATAGATAATACAATATCTTACCATATAGAGCACATAGCAATTCTTTGCCAATATCTTTCACATAGATACATAGGTAAACCAAAACTTAGCTGACTATGTGGTATTTCCTTATGTGTCCTATGTGTTAATTTTTTATAGGAAACATACTTTTATTTAAAATCCAACCCCGCCTTTCCCAGTTCACGCTTCAACACCGGTATGCTGGATTTTCCCAAGCCATGAAGTTTCAGGATTTCTTCTTCAGACCATCCCGAAAGTTGTTCCAGGCTATGTATTCCCGCATTTTCAAGAGCCCTTCTTGCAGGGGCGACTAATAGTGATAAGAAACCCATCTCCGGTTTTCTTAGATTTTCACATTCCGGGCATACAGGGCAATCACTACTTTTATAGTATTTGTGCCCATTTTCACAGACTCTCAGGCTTGATTCCATACCGGGCAAATATTATTAACTTCTAAGAATCTTCTCCATCTTTTTACCTTTGGCCAATTCATCGACCAGTTTGTCAAGATATCTGACTTTCTGCATTAACGGGTTTTCGATGTCTTCCACACGGTAGCCACAAATTAATCCGGTAATCAAACCGGCATTGGGATGAAGCGTAGCACCATCAAAAAAATCCCGAAAACTCAGTTTGTCAGCCACAATTTGCATCAACTGAGCCTCTTCATAGCCCGTAAGCCAATTGATTACTTCGTGCAATTCGGCGATGGTTCTGCCTTTTTTCTCTACTTTGGTCACATAATGAGGATAAACCGAAGCAAAAGACATGTTTGCTACCCGTTCAATTTGTTTGTCGTCAATGGTCATTCAAATTTTTGTTAGTAAATGGTTGAATAATAGTATTCCAATCTTTTTCAAAAATAAAACGGGTTTTTCAATCCTGAAAATTTGATAAAAACATTCTTGGAGATTTGAGAATTGATTTCATTGGATTACTAAAATAGATTTCTAAGTATCATTTCTCATGTAATGCAGGGCAATTACCCCACACGAAAACGTTTTGGATTCAATGAGCCGGAGTTTTACCAGTTCATTAACACCTTTAAACAGCGGAATACCTTGCCCGAGCAAAACAGGATTGACAAACAGCCAGAATTCATCTACCAAACCTGCCTCCAGCAGAGAATGCGATGCCTTTGGGCTCCCGAAAATTAGGATGTTTTTACCGGGCTGGTTTTTGATTTGATTTATATTTTCCTCAAGGTCTTCGCTAATCACCGTCGTATTTTCAAGACCGTCCTGGCTGAGGGTGGTGGATAAAACCACCTTCGGGATGTTTTTGTACCAAACCGAATGCTCTTTGTCATGTTTGGAGGCATTAGGTTGGTCGCCGGCGGTTGGCCAGTAGCCTTGCATCATTTCGTAGGTGGTGCGGCCATAGAGTGCCGTGTCGGCATTGGCGGTGAGGGTAGCCACAAAGTCAAAAATCTCCTCATCTACGCTTATCCAGTTCATTTCGCCATTGGGCCCCCCTACAAAGCCGTCGAGCGAAGTATGCATAAAATAGACTAAATTCCTCATTTTGTTTTTTTTTAAATGGTTGAATACAATTTTTCCAATCGGACAAAAATAGGGAAATATTAGGATTATGAAATTAGATTTCTTGCAGGAAAATTTACCTTTTCGGTTATTTTTTTAGTCATTGCTTTTAAAAACAGATATTTCTTGTAGAAATGCCGTAATTTAAATATTCATTGAAAATTCGAATATTATCTATTTCAAAAATCTAAAAGGATAGTGTTATTTAAACTAATAGGTCGATAAAAACTTGGACACAAAACTAAGTTAACAATTAATTAGATTTGTGTATGTCAAAACATCAAAAAACATGGTCATCAGAAGAGAAGGAGAAAATAGTTCTTCATTC